>Ga0070698_100001327_pt1 | contig 27565 bp, 18 predicted proteins | sample KBSK1502metaG_FD_65477 | JGI IMG/M metagenome (GOLD analysis project Ga0070698, IMG submission 65477) | Corn, switchgrass and miscanthus rhizosphere microbial communities from Kellogg Biological Station, Michigan, USA - KBS K1-50-2 metaG | ecosystem: Host-associated > Plants > Roots >...
CGATCCAGGTGCCGCCGCTGCGCGAGCGCAAAGAAGACATCCCGCTGCTCGCCGCGCACATCCTCGCGCGCCGCCGCGGTGCCGCGAAGAGCTTCGGCGGCAACGATGCGCGCTACCCGACGCAGATCACCGCGAAGGCGCTCTCGCGACTGATGGGCTACCGGTGGCCGGGCAACATTCGTGAGCTCGAGAACGTGCTCTCCCGCGCGGCGATCCTGTGCGACGGCGAGATGATTCGCTCCCACGACCTTGCGATGCTCGGTCTCGACGCGGGCCGCGCTGCCAGCCACGCTGAGGAAGTCGATCGCGTCGAGGTGCAACCGATCGACCTCGATCGGCTCGGTGATGGCGAATCGCTCAAAGATGTCACCGAGCGCGCCGTACGCGCCGTCGAGCGCGCGGCAATCGCCGCGGCACTTCGCCGCGATCGCAATCCAGCGGCTGCGGCCAAGCGGCTCGGCATCTCGCGCGCGAGCATCTACACCAAGATGAAGACGTACGGGATCAGCGCCGATGGCGAGGCTGCCGAATAGGGTATCCTCCGCGCGGATGCAGGGTCATCACACCGTCGACTTCTTCGAGATTCCCGTCCTCGAGATGGCGGGTGCCAAGGCATTCTACTCGGCCGCGTTCGGCTGGACGTTTCACGATTGGGGCCCTGACTACGCCGACATCCAGGGCGCGGGGCTCTCCGGCGGCTTGCGCCTCGTCACCGCGCCGCCGACGACGGGCGGTCCACTCGTGATCCTCTATTCCGACGATCTCGCCGCGAGCGAACGCGCCGTCGGCGCGGCCGGCGCGACGATCGTCGCGCATCACGACTTTCCCGGCGGCAAACGCTTTCACTTCGTCGATCCGAGCGGCTGCGAGCTGGCGGTGTGGTCAAAGGCCTAGCGATGGCCTCGTGGTATCCAGTGGCGAAGGTTGGCGACCTCAAGAGCGGTGACGTCAAGGCCGTCGAAGCCGACGGCGTGCAGATGGTGGTCGGCCTCGACGGCACGCGCTACTTCGCGGTGCAGCGGCGGTGCGTGCACCAAGGCGGCGACCTCGCCGATGGCATCATCGCGCGCGGTCACATCGTGTGTGCGAATCACGGCTGGCGGTTTTCGACTGCGACCGGTCGCCACGACTCAGCATCTGATGTCTGTCTCGTCGTATACGCCGTGCGCGTGAACGGCGATGCGATCGAAGTCGATCCCGTGCCGCGGACTTTGAGAGGACATTAATGAAGAAGGTCACTCTGATCGAAGGTGATGGAATCGGCCCCGAAATCGCCGCTGCGACGGTACGAGCCGTCGCTGCAGCCGGTGGGCAGATCGAGTGGGAGCGCGCCGACGCCGGCGCAGGCGCCGTCGACAAACACAAAGATCCGCTGCCGGCCGCGACGCTCGATTCGATCAAGCGCAACCAGATCGCGCTCAAAGGCCCGCTCGCGACGCCGAGCGGCGGCGGTTATCGCTCGGTCAACGTCACGCTGCGCCAGACGTTCGATCTCTACGCGAACGTGCGGCCGGTGCAGACGATTCCCGGCGTGCCGTCGCGCTACGACAACGTCGATCTCGTGATCGTGCGCGAGAACACCGAAGACCTCTACGCCGGCGTCGAGCATTACGTCGATCCGCGTCGCACCGCGGCCGAGTCGATCGCGATCATCACGAAGTTCGGCAGCGAGCGCGTGATCATTTACGCGTTCGAATACGCGCGGAAGATGGGACGCAAGCGCGTCACGCTCGTCCACAAGGCGAACATCCTCAAGATGTCGAACGGGCTGTTCCTCGATACCGGCCGCGAAATCGCGAAGCGCTATCCCGATATCGCATTCGACGACATGATCGTCGATGCGACCGCGATGAAGCTCGTGATCTCGCCCGAGCGGTTCGACATGATCGTGACGATGAACCTGTTCGGCGACATTCTCTCCGATCTTACGGCGGGTCTCGTCGGTGGTCTCGGCGTCGCGCCGGCCGCGAACATCGGGGACGGCGGCCTCGCGATGTTCGAAGCCGTGCATGGCACCGCGCCCGATATCGCCGGCAAAGGCATCGCGAACCCGACCGGCCTCATGCTCTCCGCGTGCCTGCTCCTCGATCACATCGACCAGGGCGACGCCGCGAACCGTCTGCGCAAAGGCATCCGCGCCGCGCTTGCGAACCCCGAGACGCGCACCGGCGATCTCGGTGGCAAGACGAACACGGCCGGCTACACCGACGCGGTGATCCGTGCCCTCGCATAAAGAATTTGTCAGCGAGTATCTGCGCGCGATCGAATCGCACGATGTCGATCGCGTCGCGACGTTTCTCCATCCCGAGGTCGAGGTCGTCGAGCACCCGAACAAGATCAACCCAGCAGGCGTGCGCTACGATCGCTCGGCGCTACGCGCAGCAGGTGAGCGCGGTGCCTCGGCGCTCGCGAGCGAGCGCTACGACGTGCGCGCGATGACCTGCGAAGGCGCGCGCGTCGTCGCGCAGATGTTGTGGACGGCCACGCTGCACGACGGGCGCACGATGACCGCGCACATCTGCAGCGTCATCGAGATCCGCGACGGCAAGATCTGGCGACAAGAGCAGTACGACTGCTTCGGTTAGCCCCACGCATCGCGCAGCTCGCGGACCGACGCGAATCGCTGCGCACGATTTGGCGCGCATGCGCGCTCCGCGATCGCGCGCCGCGCCAGCGAGCTGCGAAATGCATCGCCCTCGCCGAGCAGGACGAACGCCGCGCGACCGAGCGTGAACACGGTCGTGCGCTCGTCGATGAGCGCGCCGGGCTCGAATTCTTCGGGCGCCATGAAACGCGACGAGCCGTACATGCGACCCATCGCGTTGCGATACGGGCCGCGGTGGTACGAGTCGAGATCGATCACGCGGAGCTCGCTCGTCGCGAAGTCGTACATCAATGCGGCGTCGTAGAAGTCGCCGGCGATCCAACCCGCATCTGCGAGCGCGACGTGGAGATCGAAAATCGTCGCGATGCAGCGCTCGATCGCAGGCACCGCCAACGCTGCAACGCGCGCGTGCTTGCGCAGCAGCTCGCCATCGAACCAGTCGTAGACGAGCCACGGGCCCGTCGGCATCTCGAACACCTCGCGCAGCGGCACGAGCGCGGGATGCGAGCAGCTGCGCGCGAGCTCGATGGCATTGCGCAATAGCGCGGCGCGCGCCCCATGCTGCTCGTCGAGGCGGCCTGCGGTCTTGATGAAGAACCGCTCGTCGCCGATGCGTACGCCGTACGAGACGTTCCCCGAGTCTTGCGTGCGTTCGTCGAAACGCGCGAAGACGTTCAGACGTCGACCGTCGACAGTTGCGCGAAGCGCTCGTACAGCCGCTCGATCGCGTTGATCGGCGCGTAGCCTAACGCCGCGGCGCACTCGCCGAGTCGAACGCCGGGCAAGCGATCCTGCATCTGAAGCGCGCGAAACAGTTGGAACCGGTCGAGCACGCCTTGCTCGACGAGGTACTCGCCGAACGAAATCTCCTGCAGGCCGTTCTCGATGAGGACGTCAACGCTGGCTTGCGAAGGCTCGAAGTACTTTTGGATGTCCTTCGTGTTCGTCGACGTCGGCACGGGAGTGGTGTTCGCGCGACGGATATGGGCATTGGTCGTCATGGACGGCTCCTGCTGCGAACAATTGCCCCAGCATGCGGTATGCCAGGTACCCCACGCATACCCCAGCGTTGAAGGACAAAACGTTGTGCATGCTTCAGGCAGGGGGTGGCTGATCGAGTAGCCGGCGTGAGTGCTTACGGAGCGCCTCAAAACGGCTGCTCTTACAGCCAGGTAATTCGCTAACGCGCCGCAGCCATGTCACGACTTTGTTCATCGTGAGGTCCCTGGTCCTCATTTCGATGCTCGCGGTCGGCAGCTGCCGCAAGGACAGCCAACCCTCCGACAAGCTGCCGGTGCACCCGGTGCAGGCCGACTCCGCAACGGTGCAGCCGGTGTCGGCGGCGCCGCCGCCGGGCAGCGACAAGCTGACGAAGCCTCCGGCTGACGTCGCCGACAAGGTCGCGTTAAAGCTCGTCGTGAAGGGACTATCGCGTCCGGTGCTCCTGGTCGCCGCGCCCGGCGACGCGCGCAAGCGCCTGTTCATCGTCGAGCAGCGCGGCGCGATTCGCGTGCTCGAAGGCGGCGCGCTGCAGAAGAAGCCGTTCTTCACGATCAAGGACCTCTCGACCGGCAATGAGCAAGGTCTGCTCGGCCTGGCATTTCATCCCGACTTCGCGAAGAACAACCGCCTCTACATCAACTACACCGCGCGCGATGGCGCGACGCACATCGTCGAGTACAAGGCGAATGGCGATGCGATCGATCCGAGCACGCGCCGCGAGCTGATTCGCATCGACCAGCCATACTCCAACCACAACGGCGGTCACCTCGAGTTTGGGCCCGACGGCAAGCTCTACACCGGCATGGGCGATGGCGGCGCCGCGAACGATCCGCATCGCAACGGCCAAAATCCCAAAGCGCTGCTCGCGAAGATCCTCCGCTTCGATGTCGAAGCCAAACAGCCGACGCCCGAGATCGTGCACATCGGCGTGCGCAATCCGTGGCGCTTCTCGTTCGATCGCAGGACGGGCGACCTCTACATCGGCGATGTCGGCCAGAACATGTGGGAGTACGTGCACGCGGCGCCGGCCGGTGCGCCGCAACAGAACTTCGGTTGGAACATCGTCGAAGGCACGCACTGCTTCGATCCCGACACGGGTGCCGGCAAGAAAAATTGCAACAAGCAGGGCCTGACGCCGCCACTCGTCGAGTACCCGCACGATCAGGGCTGCTCGATCACCGGCGGCTACGTCTATCGCGGCAAGGCGCTGCCGATGCTCGATGGCCGCTACTTCTACGCCGACTACTGCACGGGTCTACTGCGCAGCTTCGTCTGGAAGCAGGGTGTCGTGCGCGAGCACTGGAACTGGAAGCCGGCGATCGATCGCGAGGCCGTGCTCCAAGAAGTCAGCTCGTTCGGCGTCGATCACGACGGCGAGCTGTACATCGTGCTGCTCACCGGCGCGGTGTACGAGCTGGTGCCGAAATCATAGCGGTGCGTTTAGGCAGGCGACGCGAGCTGTGCCGAAATCACAAGCGTTCTCAGCGTTTCGTCTCGTCCTCACGACGATCTCGTGAGTCGTACCGAAATCGTAACGTCCCGGTTCTCCCGGATTATTGGTCGCGAAACTACATCGACGCTTCGCGCGCGAACACCAAATCCTGCTGCGGACAGCGCCTCGCCGTATCCTTAGAGTTTGGAGTCCGAAGCGCCCGAGAACGCGGCCCTTGCCGGGCTGCTCGCAACCATCTCCGATCGTCGGATCCGGAGGAAGGTGCAAAAGCTCCTCCAGCTCGGCGAGGAAGCGGTGCGCGCACTCGGCGAGCTCGACGCCGCGCTGTACATTCGGGAAGCCGGCGAGGAACAGCTCCAGATCGTCTCCGACGCAGTCCTGAGTCACTTCCGCCGCCTGCTCGAGTACCTCGCCATGGTCGCGCCTAGTGCGGGCGCGAGCGACGACGGCTCGGACGTGGAGATCGAGATCGGCGGTCCTGCGATCCGCAACTCTGGGCCGATCGCGCCGCGCATCGTCGCTCATCGAGAACAGTCGGACGACGAGAGGTGGCGCGCGCTCGCTGCGGAGATGGTCACGCTGCAGTACGGGCTGGGATCCGAGCTCAACGAATTCGAACGACGGTTCTCGGATGCGCTCGCAAACGATCGCAAGGAGCAGGCCGTTCGCGATCTCAACGATGCCACGACCGCACTCATGGACGGAGTCTTCGCGGTCATGACGACCGTGTACGAATGCTTCCTCGGGTACGCCGAGCCCGAACGCATGGTGCCGGGGCACCGCGACACTCTCGGCAAGGCGCTTGCGGTGCGGCAAGCGCTGGCCGAGCTACGCCGCGAGGTACGTGGCCTCAACCGACAGATTCAGGATCGTGCAACGCCTGCTGACGTCGCGGAGACGAGCTACTGGCGCATCGTCGAGAGTCTGGGCCACCTCATCGAGAGCGACGTCTTCTATTACCTGCGCGCCGATAGTCGCCAGGTGTTTTGGGAGTTTCACGAAACGCTGGCGAACGGAAGCGTCGCGCGGAATCGCAACGACTGTGAAGGTCTCGACAAGTATCTCGACTCGCTCGCGTTCGTCTCGCAGCGTGGCGTGCTCATGAAGCACGACGCGGATCTGAAGGTCAAGATTGCCGACGATCTCGAACGGGCGCTCAAGTTCTCCACCGTCTTGCCCGAGATCGCGTGCGAGGTGATCGAGCAGGCGTTCGTGAAAGCCGAACGTCTCGCCGGCCTCGACGTTCACATCGATGCGCTCGTTCGACGGTGGTCCTCGCAGGTCCCCGAGAAGCGCACGGATCTGCGGCGCGCGGTGGTTCTTGGACGCAAGCTCTTCGATCTCGTGCGCCCCGCGCCTCGACCCGCGTCATCCAAGGATGGCGATTTCTTTTAAGGCGACGGGGCCGTTACTATGGCCGCATGCGATGGGTCGCAGTCGTGCTGCCTCTTGTCCTCGCGTGCACAGAGGAACCACAAAAGACGAAGCCGAGAAGATCCTCCGCGACGACGCAGGATGCTGGGAGCGCGACGAGCACCGCGGGCGCGCCCGTCGAGAAGGGAGCGCCGGGCGACGCGGGAGGGCCGGTCGATGCACAACTGTGGGGCGGCAACGGCGCGCCCGCCTATCGCGACGACAACGGTCGCGTACATGGGCCGGGTGGCCCGGTATGGTTGGGCCGCGGTCCCGAGTGCACGGACAAGATCAACCACTGTCTGCGCGATGGCGTCTGGTTCGGCGTGGACAACCTGGTCAAGGACAAGCTGTATCGGGCGACACCCGTGTACGAGCTCGAAGGCAAGTGGTGGACGTTTCGCGAGTGGGAAGCCGAACCGCGGATCGTGCTTCGCACGAAGGTCGTCGAGCACCCCGGCGAGCTGAAGGCGGGCAATCCCGTCGTGTGGCTGATCGAGGAGAACGTGAGGCGGCAGTGGCTCGTCAGCGAGTACGACGCGCTCACCTCCCCGCGTTGGGAGGTGGGTGTGATCAAGTCGGTCGGGACGGAGACGTTTAAAGTCTACGGCTGGTACAAGGCGATTCCGATCAATATGGCGCGCGTGGTGATCGAGCAGAAAAGCCTGTGACGCCGATGTACCGTACGCGCATGAGGTGTCTGTGCGTTCTGTTCGCATCCGCTACGGCGTTCGCTGGACCATCGAAGAAAGACGTGGAGAGCACGTTGACGAGCGGCGCTACTGACACGGCCGTACGTTTTGGCATCGACAGCAAGGGCGTCAACGCGAGCGCACGCACGTGGGCCGATGCGGATCATGACATCCGCGATCTCGCGCAGGTCAAGGACCCGACGATCGGCACCGCGAGCGACGGCAAAGCGGCATGGGCGGCGACCGTTTCGCGTCGCGCGATGCAGTGTCACGGACTCTCCGGCACGTTCGATCAATGCAAGTCGTTCGAGGATCCACCGGTCAACGTGCTCGCGCTGTTCGACAAACTGGGGAAGAAATGGAACCCAATCGCCGTGCACTCGGCCGTACCCGTGACGGCGAAGGATCAGGCGAAGCAGGTCGCCGATGGCGCGAAGCTCGCAGCGATCCCGAACGCGATCGATGCGAGCGCGCAAGGAGCGGTGACCGCCTTCAAAGCCGGCCTTGCGGATCCCAAGGCACTCGCGGCAAGCGTGTCGAAGCGTGCGGATGCCGTGTTGTTCGGCAGCGCGCCGAAAGAGAAGTTTGTCGGCGGAGCGCGAGTCGCCGCCACGCTCGCCAAATGGAACCTGACGTTCACCATCCGGGATGGCATCACGGCCGGCACGACGTCGTCGAAGACCGTCGCGTGGGTCGCGGCGAATGTCGACGCCCGGCCCGCCGGCAAGAGTGCTGCGTCCGCGACGCCGTATCGCCTCATGTGTATCTACGAGCTCGACAAAGCGAACGCGTGGAAGCTGGTCGCGATCGCGTTTTCGTTCCCGACGAACGCGTAACTCGACTCAGCTCGGTAGCCGGTCACCCATCGAGCCGCGGCTCGGTGCCGTCGGCGGCGGAATCGCGGGCTCGGGCTCGCTCGCGGGCGGTGCTTCACCGAGCGCGACCTGCAAGGCATCATCGATCTTCGTCATGAACCGAAGGTCGAGCTCCTTCTTGATCTCATCGGGGATGTCGATCGTGTCCTTCTGATTGCGCTCCGGCAAGAACACGATCTTGATGCCCGCGCGGTGCGCGGCGAGGACCTTCTCCTTGATACCGCCGACGGGCAGCGCGTGACCGCGCAGATCGATCTCGCCGGTGATCGCGACGTCGTTGCGGATCGGGCGCTTCGTGAACGCCGAGACGACGGCGCAGGTGAGGGCGACGCCGGCCGACGGGCCATCCTTCTTGATCGCGCCTTGCGGCAGGTGGATGTGGAGATCGCTGTTCGCGATCTTATCGGCCTCGATGTTGAGGCGCGCGGCGTTCGCGCGCATCCACGACACCGCGGCCGCGGCACTCTCCTTCATCACATCGCCGAGCTGACCGGTCAGACGCACTTCGCCCTTGCCGGGATACGTGCGCGCTTCGATGAACATGATGTCGCCGCCGACGGGGGTCCACGCGAGGCCGGTGACGACACCGACCTCGGGCTTGCGCTCGGCGCTGTCGGAGACAAAGCGCGGCGGCCCGAGCAGCTCGAACAGCATTTCCTTCGTGACGTGCAGGCTGTCGGCACCTTCGGCGACCTTGACCGCTGCACCGCGGCAGACCGCCGCGATTTCGCGCTCGAGGTTACGTACGCCGGCCTCACGCGTGTAGCTGTGGATGATTTCTTGGAGCGCCTCGTCGTCGAGCTCGAGCTGATCTTTGCTGATGCCGTGCTCGCCGAGCTGCTTCGGTACGAGGTGGTTCTTCGCGATCGCGAGCTTCTCGACCATCGTGTAGCCGGAGAGCTCGACCATCTCCATGCGGTCGAGGAGCGGCTGGCTGATGGTCTCGGTCGTGTTCGCGGTGCAGATGAACATCACGCGCGAGAGATCGACAGCGACCTCGACGTAGTGATCGGTGAAATCCTTGTTCTGCTCGGGATCGAGGACCTCGAGCATGGCCGCGGCCGGGTCGCCCCGCATATCCGCAGCGAGCTTGTCGATCTCGTCGAGCACGAAGACCGGGTTCATCGAGCCGGCCTTCTTGAGGCCCGCCACGATGCGGCCGGGCAGGGCGCCGATATACGTGCGGCGGTGGCCGCGCACTTCGGCTTCGTCCCGCACGCCGCCGAGCGAGACGCGCACATACTTGCGGCCGAGCGAGCTCGCGATCGACTTGCCGAGCGAGGTCTTGCCGACGCCAGGCGGGCCGACGAGCAGAAGGATCGGGCCGTGCTTGTTCGGCGCGAGCTTGCGCACCGCGAGGAACTCGAGGATGCGGCGCTTGACCTTCTCGAGACCCGAGTGTTCGGCTTCGAGGATCGCGCGCGCGGCGGCGACATCGAGCCGATCGTCCGTGAACACGTTCCACGGGATCTCGAGCAGGTTCTCGACGTACGTGCGCGCGATGTTGTACTCGGGCGAGCTCGACGCCATCTGGCTCATCCGCGACAGCTGCTTCTTCGCGACCTGGCGGACCTCGTCGCTCATCTTGCTGTCTTCGATCTTCTTGCGGAGCTCGTCGATCTCGGCGTTGTCATCCTGCTCGCCGAGCTCCTCCTGGATCTGACGCATGCGATCACGCAGCACGCGCTCGCGATGCGTGCGGCTCGACTCGCCTTCGAGCTCGGCGCCGATATCGGCCTTGAGCCGAAGCACGGTCGCCTGGCGCTCGAGCGATGGAATGATGCGCTCGAGGCGCTTCATCGTGTCGGTATCGATCAACAGCTGCGTGAGATCATCGCGCTCGAGCTCGAGGTACGGCACGGCCGCATCGACGAGCTTATCCGGATCGACGATCGCCTGAACCTGCGCGCGCGTTAGCTCGCCACGCGGCTCCTTGCCTTCCTTATCCTTGTGCTCTTTGGCCTGCGCATCGGTGACGACCGCGATCAGGTACTCGCGAACCTTCGCGGTGATCTGGAGCAGCTGCTCGGCGTTGACGCTCGAGGTCGAGATGAGCGGCGACACGGACGCAACGAGAAACGGTTCGGTCGCGACCAGCGCATCGATATGCACGCGTTCGAGAAACCGCATCACGCATGTGAAGCGACCCGGCGAATGCTTGACCACTTGAACGATCTCCGCGCGCACGCCGATCTCGTGGAGATCGCGCTGGCCCGGATCGCGGACGGCAGGATTTTTCTGCGGAATGATGACGATGAGGTTGTCGTCCCGCGTCGCCGCCTCGATCGCACGCACCGACGCCTCACGACCGATCTCGAGCGGCCCGACATGGCCGGGGAGCTGAACTTCGGTGCGGAGCGGGATGACGGGGTATTGACCAGCGGTCTCGGTGTGTTTGGTCATCGAGGTTCTCTGCAGTCTACGACACTTCAGTCGCCATGCCCGCGTTTGCGGACCTTCTGCACGAGGGAAATAAGAAGTTTCTTAGCTTCCTCGTCGAGGTCTTTAGGAACGTCGATCTGCACGGTGACATAGTGATCGCCCGTACGTCCGGAGCGCTCGCTCACGCCTTTACCACGCAGGCGCAGCTTCTTACCGCTGGACGTGCCTGGAGGCACCTTCACCTCGGCTTTGCCATCGATCGTCGCAACGGTAGCGACGGTCCCGAGGATCGCGCGATCGAAGGAAATCCTCACGTCCGAGTGGACGTCGATGCCGTCGACGCGAAGAAAACTCCCGTCCGAAGCGCGGACCTTGCTCTCAAACTCGGCATCTTCCGCACCGCGCCTTACGCGCGCGAATGGATCATCTTCGAAATCCATTCGCTCGACGCGGACACGCCCGCTGGGGCCGCCGCGCGCCGCGTTGCCAAAGAACTGGCCGAATAGATCGCCCAGATCGAAGACGCCTGGCCCCTGGCCCTGCGCGGTGTACGTAAATCCGCCGCCGCCGCCGAGATCGGGACGGAAACCGCCGGCGCGAATCGCGTCGTACTGCTTGCGCTTCTTATCGTCGCCGAGCACGTCGTAGGCGTTCGAGATCTCTTTAAAGCGTTTCTCCTTCACCTTGTCGCCACCCGTCGAATCGGGGTGGTTCGCTTTGGCGAGCTTGCGATACGCCTTTTTGATCTCGTCGGCGGTGGCTTTGTCCGAGACGCCGAGCACCTTGTAGTAGTCGACGCTCGGATCGAAATCGATCTGGGCCGGCATGACTACGCAGCTACTCCTTTCGCGCTTTTGCGGAACATCACCTCACCATTCGAGACATCTGCCTCGATGGCATCTCCCGGCTGAAAATCGCCGGAGAGTAGGCGTGTGGCGAGCGGATCGATCACGAGCTTTTGCAGTGCGCGCTTCAATGGACGCGCACCATAAACCGGATCGTAGCCAGCCTCTGCAACTCTTGCGACTGCCTGGTCGGAGAGGTACAGCGTGATTTGCCGATCGGCGAGCAGCTTCTGGAAGCGCTGCACCTGGATCCTGACGATCTGGGCGAGCTGAGCCTCCCCGAGTGGCTCGAAGAAGATGATCTCGTCGATGCGGTTTAGGAACTCGGGCCGAAACGCTGTCTGAAGCTCGCGCATGACGAGCTGTTCGATCTGCGCGCGGTTGTCCTTGGTGAGCCGCAAGAGGTGCTGACTGCCGGTGTTGCTGGTCATGATCACGACGGTGTTCTTGAAATCTACCGTGCGACCCTGACCGTCGGTAAGCCGGCCGTCATCGAGCACTTGCAAGAGCACGCTCCACACATCGGCGTGCGCTTTCTCCATCTCATCGAGCAGCACGACCGCATACGGATGACGACGCACCGCTTCGGTCAGCTGACCACCTTGGTCGTAGCCGATGTAGCCCGGCGGCGCGCCGACGAGGCGCGAGACCGTGTGCTTCTCCTGATACTCCGACATGTCGATGCGAATCATCGCGTGCTCGTCGTCGAACAGAAATTCGGCGAGTGCGCGCGCGAGCTCCGTCTTGCCGACGCCGGTCGGGCCAAGGAACAAGAAGCTGCCGATCGGGCGGTTCGGATCCTTGAGGCCGGCACGCGCGCGGCGCACGGCCGCGGCAACGGCGGTGACGGCGGCATCCTGGCCGACGACGCGGTCGCGCAGACGGTCCTCCATCTTCGTGAGCCGCTCGACTTCACCTTCGAGCATTTTCTCGACGGGAATTCCCGTCCACTTCGCGACGACAGCCGCGATGTCATCTTCGGTGACTTCTTCGCGCAAGAAGCTGCCTTGCTTGCGCAGCTCTTCGACTTGCGCGGTGTCGTGCGCGAGCTCTTGCTCGAGCTGCGGGATCGTACCGAATCGCAGCTCCGACGCCCGTGCGTAATCGCCCTGGCGCTGCAGCCGGTCCGCTTCGTTCTTCATCTCCTCGAGCTTTTCCTTCTTCGCGCCGAGGCCTTTGATCACCTCGCGCTCGTGTTGCCAGCGCGCCTTCATCGCAGACGCTTGCTCCTTGAGCTCGGCAATCTCGCGCTCGACCTCGGGCAGCCGCTGACGCGCGCGCCTATCATCTTTCTTCTCGCGCTCGAGCGCGGCGCGCTCGACCTCGAGTGTCATCACGCGGCGCTCGACCTGATCGATCGGCGTCGGCGTGCTCTCGATCTCCATCTTCAGCCGCGATGCGGCCTCGTCGACGAGATCGATCGCCTTGTCGGGCAACTGACGCGCCGGGATATAGCGGTGCGAGAGTCGCGCGGCCGCGATAAGGGCTGCATCACGCACGCGGATGCCGTGGTGCACTTCGTAGCGCTCCTTGAGCCCGCGCAGGATCGCGATCGTGTCATCGAGCGACGGCTCCTCGATCATCACCGGCTGGAACCGGCGCTCGAGCGCTTTATCCTTCTCGATGTGCTTGCGGTACTCATCGAGCGTTGTCGCGCCGATGCAGCGCAGCTCGCCGCGCGATAGCGCCGGCTTGAGCAGGTTCGCGGCATCCGCCGCGCCTTCCGCTGCACCCGCGCCGACGAGCGTGTGCAGCTCGTCGATGAACATGATCACTTTGCCTTCGGCAGCCGCGACTTCTTTGAGCACGGCCTTGAGGCGCTCTTCGAATTCGCCGCGGTACTTCGCGCCCGCGATCAGCGCGCCGAGATCGAGCGAGAGCAGGCGCTTGTCGCGAAGCGATTCCGGCACGTCGCCGCGCGTGATGCGCTGTGCGATGCCTTCGACGACGGCCGTCTTGCCGACGCCCGCTTCGCCGACGAGCACGGGGTTATTCTTCGTGCGCCGGCTGAGGATCTGGATCGTGCGGCGAATCTCATCGTCGCGCCCGATCACCGGATCGAGCTTGCCCTGTTCGGCGAGCCTCGTGAGGTCACGGCAGTAGCGATCGAGTGCTTCGTACTTCGCTTCGGGGTCGGCATCGGTGACGCGCTGATTGCCGCGCACCTCGACGAGCGCTTCGAGGATCGCCTCCTTCGTCGCGCCCGCTTTGCGCAGCGCCTCGCCGGCCGCGCTCTTGCTGCCCGCGAGCGCGATCAAGAAATGCTCGGTCGAGATGTACTCGTCCTTCATCTCATCGGCTTGCTTGGCAGCGGCCTGCCACACGTCTTTGACGGTGCGACCGAAGTCGGTGTCGAGCGCCGCACCGTGGGCGCGCGGCAGCTTCTCCATCGCGCGATCGAGATCCGCGCGAACCACGCGCGGGTCGGCGCCCAGCTTGCCGAGGATGCGAGGCACGACCCCGGCCTCTTGTTCGAGCAACGCGACGAGCAGGTGCTCTGCGCCGATTTCGGCGTGGTGTTTGGCGATGGCTACATCGCGAGAGGCTGCGAGACCTTCGCGCGCCTTGACGGTCAGCTGGTCGATCTTCATGACGCGGGCAACGTAACCACCGTTACACCCGCGTCAACGGTTTTGAGCAAAATGCCCCGGTTAGGAACGCAGAACCGGTTCGCTTAGGTGGCGCGAGGCACAAGCTCGCGGAGTTGCCACGTTTGTAGCTGGATGGTTCGGCGGACTTCTCTGCGGTCATCATCCTGAAGCCGAGCGAGCAGTGACGCGATCTGCGATAGCGCGACGACATAAACGAACACGGCGATCGTCGTCGTGGTCGCGTCGAGCTTTCCGCCGAACGTATGCAGGATGAGATCACTACCTGCCACCGACACGATCGGGCCGATCACGCCCGCTGCCTCGAACGCAAACGGACTGAGCGTCGCTGCGATCGCGAGGACCGCAACGACCGAGATTGGAATCAGCCGGCGCTGCACGGCAAGCAGCGAGATCATAATGATCGGCGGACCGACGTTGAACACGAATGGCGTGATGAGCAGGCTGAACAGCGCGAACATGACGAGGTTCGCGGCGATCGCGACGTAGCGCGGCCAGTACGGCCAGCGTCGCACAAGAAAGCCGTTCGCGACGACGATGATTCCGGCGAGCGCCGGGCCCGCGATCAAGTACCAGGTCTCGCGAAAGCCGACCCAATACAGGATCGGAAAGAATGCGAGGTACGCGATCGCTGCGATGTTGCCGAAGCGCGCGCTCTTGCGGATCGCCTGCATGTCGATCTGCTCGAGCTCGGCTTCGACCTCGGCGGGAACTTCCTTCGGCGGCTCGAGCATCAGGTGACCAACGAGATCGGCCGCCGGCGTGAACGTCGGGTCGAGCGCGAGCGCGCGCGCCGCGGTGCGCATCGCGACGCGGCGATTGTCGGCCGAGCCCTGTGCAAGTGCCGCCATCGCTGCATCGAGCTCGGTGCGCGCGAGCTCGCTGCGCAGCGCGCTATCGCGGTTGCCATCGAGAAACGCCTGCACCGCTTCGCCGAGCGCGCGCGCCGTCGGGAAGCGCCGATCGCGGTCGAGGAGCGTCGCGCGCACGCAAATCGAATCGAGCTCGGGCGGCACGTCGCGGTCCAGCGCGCGCTGCGAAGGTCGTGGATCGATGGACGCAGATGCGAGCGTCGAGGCGAGCGCCGCTTGACCGCGCGGATGCAGCGATTCCAGCGCGAGGATCTCGAACAGCATGCAGCCGAGCGAGTAGACATCGGCGCGACCATCGAGATCGCCGACGTTCGAGATCTGTTCGGGAGACATGTAGCCGGGCGTGCCGAGGAACCCTGTTTCGCCGAGCGTGTCGATATCGGCAAACTGCGTGCGCTCCTCGCCCTCGCTCGCGACACGCGCGATGCCCCAATCGAGCACGTAGACCTCGCCGAAATCGCCGAGCACCACATTCGCCGGCTTGAGATCGCGATGCACGACGGCACGCGTGTGCGCGAACTCGACGGCGAGGCAAACATCGACGAATGCGCGCAACAACCGCTGCTGCGTGAATTGCTTCTCGGCCTTGTCATCGCGCTTCGCGAGGCGATCGATGACATCGGCGAGCGTCGTGCCGGCGAGCTGCTTCATCACGAAGAACGGTTGTTCGGTTTCGGCGTGCAGCTCGTACACGGGCACGATCGCGGGATGCTCGAGCCGGGCCTGGATGCGCACCTCGCGAAGAAAGCGTGCGAGCACCTCGGGCTTCGGATCGCGCACGCGCAGGCGCTTGATCGCGACGGCTCGCCCGATCTGATCGTCTTTCGCCGATAGCACCTCGCCCATGCCGCCGCGGCCGAGTACGTCGCTGATCTGATAACGCGCGAGGTACTCGCCGATCGCGACGCCGGTTTGCGCCGGTATGGCGCCGGTCTCGTCGATGGTGGGCTCGGGTAGATCGATGGCGCCGTATAGGCGCGTCCGCCGCTCCTCGCTCATGTGCCTATCGTAGTCACATTCGCCGCTGCCGATCCGTCATAGGGATATGACGAAGAAAACAAGACACGTTGCCTACTGGGTGACGACTGCAATTCTGGTGTTCTGCATCGGTAGCGGCGGCCTCGCCGAGCTCTTGCGCGTGCGCGGCAACGTCGAGGGGCTCGCGCGGCTGGGCTACCCGGAGTACTTCGTCGTGCTCATCGGGTTCTGGAAAGTGCTCGGCGCGACCGCGATCGCGATACCGGGATTTCCGCGGCTCAAAGAGTGGGCCTACGCAGGCATCTTCTTCAATATGACAGGTGCCGCGGTCTCGACGCTCGCGACGCACAGCGCTGCGTGGCACTTCGTCGTCGAAGTGATCTTCGCGGGCCTGACGCTCGCATCATGGGCGCTTCGCCCCGCTAGCCGACGATTGTAGCCGCTGCGCGATCGGCGCGAGATGCGGAATCGGCGCGAGCACCTCGTCGATCAAGCGATGCCAGATCGGGTCGCGCGGGCGCGCGTCGTCTTCGAGGATACGACTGCACAACGCCGGCACACGCGGGTCCATCCGATCGCGCGCGGCGGCCGCGATGATCCGCGCGAGGCGAGCCGTCGCGAGCTCGGAACGACGGTGGCCGACCGCTTCGCAGATCGCGACGAGCCAGGCTCGTCCACGCGAAGCTAGACGCTTTGGTCGCGGTGAGCATGTCGACGCATGCATCGAGTAGCTCGCGGGCATGCGCGGCATCGCCGATCTGAGACGCCTGTCCAGCCGCACGAATATATGTCTGCACGTCGTCATCGAGCTCACCCTTGAACATGATCATTCCGCGTGTAACCGCGCGGCGACCGGCGCGAGATGCGGAATCGGTGCGAGCACCTCGTCGATCAAGCGATGCCACATCTTCTCGCGCTGCCCGAAGGGGCGCGTGTTGTCTTCGAGGATGCGACTGCACAGCGCCGGCAACCGCGCATCGGCAGGATCGCGCGCGGCGGCAGCAACGAGTAACCCGAGGCGAGCCATCCCGAGCTCGGTGCGATAATCGTCGAGCGATTCGCAGATCGCGACGAGCAGGCCGACGGCGCCGGCGAGCGCTTCGAGACCGAGCACGAGACAGCTGTCGACGAGTGGCGCTGCGCTCGACTCGATCGACGACGCGTCGAGGCACAGCACGGTGCACGCGAATGCGCGTTGCAGATGATCGGTATCGGGCCCCTCCGACCAGCGGCGCAGCTCGAGCACCTCGCGGGGGAACCACATCAGCGGTTGCGGGATGAGGCCCGTCTTCTGGATCTCGAGCAGCGCCGCGAGATGGACCTGCAGGTTGTGACCGTAATCGGCAGCGGCGATGTTCGACATCTGCTTCATCGTCAGCTGCGGGCGAAGCCAGTCGAGCAGGCGCGCGCGCTCGGGCTGCCACCCCGCGAGCGTGCGCTGCGAAACGAGCAACGCATCGGGCGAGACTCCGCGCGGCCAGATGCGGTCGGCGGCGGCGTCATCGCCGAGACGCAGGCGATACACCTGCGCGATCGACGAGCGCAGCCAGTCGTGCTCCCGCGCCTCGGCGGCAGGCACTGCCACGACGGCGGCCTCGAGACAGCGGCGAATCGCGGTTTCATCGGCCGTGTAGTCGAAATGGTCCACGGCGAGGCGAATCCACTCGCGCGCGGTCGGTGCGAGCTGCTCCGCCTTTGCGAGCGCGACGTGCATCAGCTCGGGCCGTTCGCGCTGGGTGTGGAGCGCGATCCGAAGGCAGCGGTCGGCGGTCGTTGCCCCCGCGAGCGTGCGCTCGACGAGCTGCCACGCTCGCGCTTCGTCGCCGCGCTTGAGATGAAGCTGGAAGATCGGAAACCAATCGTCGGGGCCAGCGCTCGCCTCTGCGCGCGTGAAGATCGCGTCCGCGGTCTCGCGATCGCCGAGCTCGATGTACGCGTCGGCAAACGTCGCGAGATTGTCGATCGTTGCTTTGATAGTCGCCAGGCCGCGCTCGAGAACGCGCCGCGCGCCGTCGCGATCGTCGAAGACCGTGACGTAGAAATAGGCGAGCCGCTTCCAGCCCCACGCGCTTTCGGAGCCGAGGAATTCCGGGCAGCGCTCGAGCAGCTCGCGAGCGCGCGCGACATCGCCCAGCTTCGCGAGGATGCGCGCCGCATCGGGGTACGTCATCTCCTCGCGGCCGCGTTGTGCGAGCGCGGTGTCGATGCAGCGCAGCGCCTCGGTGGCGTCGAGCGGGGACCACGCTTCTGCGATATCGACCCAATCTTTGCCGTCGTCGGCGACCGCTTCGGCTTCGCGCAAGCAGCGCACGGCCTCAGCGCGAGCCGCGGCCTTCTCCGCGCGCCGCACCCAGCTATAGACACTCACGTCACGGCCAGAACATTCGCGACAGGCGCCGGCGCGGCCTGCCGTATCTTGTGCACGTCGATCACGCCGCGACGGCCGAGCTCGGCGATGGCCGTCGATGCTGTCGCGAGCTCGATCTTGCCGCGCCGGTCGACGAGCTCGCCGAGCGCGGCCGCGATGCGCGGCGATGCGTCTTCGCCGAGCGCGGCGACGAGCTGGCCTGCGAGCTGCGTCTCGCCGACGAGCGCGGCCGCGACAAGCGCTTGCGCGAGCGAGCTGCCTGCGATCGGACCCTTCGCGAGACCACCGGTGCGCGCGAGCTCCGATGCGACCTCGACGAGCGCGCCCGGATCGTCGCCGCGCCAGTACACGTCGAGCAGACGGCGTAGCGTCGGCACGTGGGTTGGGTTGAGATCCGATGCGCGCAAGAACGCATCGTCAGCGCGGTCGAGATCACCGAGGTGGACGAGCACGGCCTCGCCGAGTCGGTACAGGCGTTCGGCACGTTCCTGCGGTGTCGGCGCGAGCGGGATCAATTGATAGAGGTAGCGCGTCGCCGTGGCCCAATCGCTCTTCGCGATGTGCATCTCGGCGAGGAGCTCGATCGAGCCGGAGTGATGCGGATGCTCGCGCACGATCTGCTCCAGCTGTTCGATCGCGTGATCGAACTCGCCGACCATGCGATAGAGCTCGACGAGCGAATGGCGCGTGCGCAGCGTCGATTCGTCGTCGGTGAGTGGGATCAGGTCGAGCGCCGAGCGCGCAGCATCGATCGCGACGCGGAGCGCGCCGACTGAGGTCGCGAGGTGCTGGACGCGCATCAGCACGTCGTAGCGGCCAGGCGCAGCCCGAGCGGCCTCCTGCGCGAGCGCGAGCGCATCCTCGTGACGACCGAGCTGCTCCGCGATGATCGATCGACGCACCGCGAAGTCATCGGCGCCGAGCACGCTCTCCGCCGGATCGAGATCGCGATAGATGAGATCGGCGGTCGCCCAGTCGCCGAGCCGGAACGCGAGCGCGCCGCGCGCATCGAGCGCGCCGATGTGCGCGGGGTCTTCGATCAATGCGAGGTCGTATGCACGCGATGCTTCGGTCAGCTTGCCGAGCTCCTCGGCGAGGCGTGCGACTTCGAGCCATGCGTTCGCGCGCTCGTCGCTCTGCGTCGTCTTGGCTGCGCGCACGCTGGTGAGCTCGGTGAGTGCGGCGAGATCGCCGGCCGTGCGGTGGAGGTTCGCGAGCACGCGGAACGCGGCCGGATGGCCGGGCTCGGCGCGCCACAGCTCGTGCGCGGCGTCGACCGCGGCGTCTCGATCGCCCGCGGTCTCGGCGCGATCGAGCCTGGCCGCGAGCTCGGGATGCGTGCCCATCCGTGCGGCGGCGGCGCGGTTGCGCCCGGCTGCCTGCAGTAGCAGGCCACGGTCGGCGGCGCGCGCATTTGCGGCGGCTTCGCTGAACAGGCGCGCCGCATCGGCGTGACGACCGATCGCTTCGTAGCGATGCGCGAGCGGTGCCTTCGCGGCAGGAATCGTCGGATCGAATGCGAGCGCTTGCTCGAGATTGACCTGCGCCTGCGATGGGTCGTCGAGCTTTTCGAGATAGACCATCGCGAGCTCGAGGTGCAGCGCGCCGCGCTCGCGCGGGTTCGGTGCCGCGGCGATCTCGCGGTAGAGCAGCGACGCAGCAAGCGCCCACTCGCCGCGCACCATCGCTGCGGTGCGCAGCTGATACGCGATCTCCGGATCCGCCGGCGCGCACGCATGCGCTTCTTTGAGGCAGCGATACGCCTCGGCATCGCGGCCGAGCGCGCTGCGATACAGCTTCGCGCGGCGACGCCAAAGCAACGCGCGATCGGTCGGATCTTCGACGAGCACGAGCTGACGGCCGATCGCCTCCGACGCGGCGGTGACATCGCCGGTCTGCATGTAGATGTGCTCGAGCAGCTCGAGCGCTTCGACATCCGCTGGATTTGCTGTCGACGCCCGCTCTGCCGCACGGATTGCCGCGGGCCAATCCTCGTTCGCAGCGAGGTCGCGCGCGCGCTGCAGATCGAGATTCGCCATGCCGGGCTCGAGCTCGGTATCCACGCGCGATAGCGCATCGGCGCGCGCCGCGGCGGTCTGGCGCTGCGCATCGGTGAACTCCTGCGAGCGCGCGATCTGCTCGTACAGATCGCGCGCGATGTCGAGCTCGTCGGCGCCAGCGAGCGCATCGGCGAGCGGCATCCACACGGGCGCGTAGCTCGGATCGACGCGATGCGCTTTCGTCCACAGCGCGGTCGCGCGCAGCGGATCGGGCTGGTCGCGCGCGATCAGCGCGAGCTCGTGAAGTGCGATCGCCTGGGCACGGCCGCTGCTCTCGTTCGCGACGCGCTCGAGAACGCCACGGCGCAGCTCGGGCTCACGATCGCCGAGGTGCGCGAGCAACGACAAGAGGATCGTCGGGTCGTCGGGGTTCTCGCGCTGCGATGCGAGCAAGCGATCGCGCTCGACCGCCGGCGGGCGTTGCAGCTTCGGCAACGATGGCACGCCGACGACGCTGCCGAGCGAGCTCCACAGCTCGAACGCCTCGGTGCGCAACTGCTCCGCTTCGTCAGTCGGCGCGGTTGCGGCGCGATTCTCGAGCGACCGCGCGTAGTCGACCTTGCGCGAGACTTCCGCCCTGAGCGATGCGAGCAAGAGGCCGCCGTCATCGAACTTGCCAGCGGCCGTCGCTTCTTCGATCACGCTGACGGCTTCAGTCGCGCGGCCGCACCGCACGAGCGCGCTCGCGAGCAGCACGTGGTCCGAGCCGGCGCGGCGCGCGGGCTCGATCGCCAGCATCGCATCGACGACGACGGCCCATGCGAGATGCGTCGCCGCTTCCGATGCGAGCAGCCGCAGCGTTGCATCGCGGCGCGCGCCAGAGCCGAACGCCTCCGCGGCTTCGCGCATGACGGCGCGCGCACGCACGGCATCGTCGAGCTTGTCGTAGAAGATGTCGGCGAGCGCGAGCAGCGAGTCGCCGCGTCGTGCACCGCTCTCGAGCTCCGCGAGCGATGCGAGGTGCCGCGCCGCTGCGTCGTGATCGCCGAGCGTCGTCGCGAGCGCGACGAGCTCCTCGAGGATTTCCTGGTTGCCCGGCGACACGTGGTTCGCCGCTTCGAGTGCCGCAAAGCACTCGTCGAGCTTGCCGGCGGCACGTGCGCGCATCGCGGCATCGCGCAGCGATAGCGCGCCGGCTGGCGCATCCTTGACGCGCCCGCTCGGCGTGTTCTCTTCGCTATCGGAATCGCGGCGCAGTGGCGTGCCGCGAAGGCGCGCGAGCGCACGCGACGCGCGGACATTGGGATCGAGCGCTGCGCGTTCGAGCGCCGGCGTCGCGATCTGGCGGACCGCATCGAGCTGCGCATCATCGAGACGCTCGACGAGATCGGCGAGCGCTTGCGCGGCGAGCTGACGCTCGCGCGTGACGATCGCGAGATCGACGCCGCTATCCGATGGCAGCTCGCCGCTGAGCTGCGCGAATCCGCCGGTCGCGGCGACGACAGCGCCGTCGTCGCGCAGCCGCGTAACGACGTAGCGCAGCGATGGTCGCCACGTCGGATCGATCTCGAGCGCGCGCTGATGGGTGGCGAGCGCGACATCGGGGCGGCCGAGCTGTTCCTGCAGATCGCCGAGCCGCGACAGCAACGGTTTTTGACGCTGTGGATGCCGCGCGGTCGCGGCGACCTTGCGGCCGAGGATCACCGATACGCGCTCGAGATCGCCGAGCTCGCGCCAGTGCATCTCGAGCGCGTCGAGCGCGGGCAGGTGCGTCTCGGAAATCCGCAGCGCGCCTTCAAGGCAACGCACGGCATCGTCGGCGCGATTGCCACGGCGAAACAGCTCGCCTGCGCGATACATCGCATCGGCGCGTGCGCTCGGCGACGAATCGGCCGCGACGCCGGCGAAGCCCTCGAGCGCCGTCGCGGCGCCCGCGAGATCACCGGCGCGCTCGGCGAGGTCCGCGAACAGGCGCAGCGCTTGCCCGCGCACTTCGGGAGGCGTGCCGCGTGCGGCCTCGGCAGCAGCGCCCGTCGCATCGGGATGAAAGCCCTCGACGAGCGAGCGCAACGCGTCGATCGCGAGCGTCGCATCGCCCGTGCGATCGGCGGCGACTGCAAGCCGGTAGCGATACTGGCCGACCTTCGCCGGTTCTGTCGTTTCATCCTCGACGAGCCCGCGGTACGCGCGGATCACGTCGGGCCACGCGCGCTGACGCCACGCCGCTTCGCCGAGCGTGATCAGCACTTCGCGGCGCAGCGTTGGTGACACCTCGGGCGCGAGCTCGGCATGCGCGCGCGCGCCGTGGGGCAGGGCGGCTGCGGGCTCGTCGGCGGCGAGCCACGCCGCGGCGGCCGCGGTCTCGACCTCGACGCGCTCGCCGCGTTCGCTCATCCGCGCGAGCGCCGACAGCGCCTGTGCACGCGCGCGCTGATCGCCGCTCTTCGCGAGCAAGTCCGCCTCGAGCTGGTACGCGCGGCGCCGCGTTTCCACGGCATCCGGCACGTCCTCGCTGATCGACAGCGCTTCGTGCAGATCGGCGAGCGCCGCCGGGAGATCGGGCGTGCGTTCGCGGCGACGTACGTCCGCTCGATGCACGAGCAGCGCCGCGCGCTCGCCAAGTGAAGGCCGCGTGGCGAGTACCGCATCGATCCAGCGATGCTCGCTGACCGGATCGCTCGCACGTGCGAGCATTTTGCGCGCGGCATCGCGCGCGATCTCGGGCGCATGCTCTTGCGCGAGGTCGTGCGCGCGTTCCCAATCGGTCGTCGCCTGCACGGGCTGCCCGGCTTTGTCGAGCAGCGTCGCGCGGAGTGCCGCGAGCTGCGCAGCACGCGCGTACAAGCGATCTTCGTTATCGACGCCAGAGCCGGCGAGCCCGACGAAGGACGTGATCGCGGTGTCGAGCTCTGTCGCCGCATGATCGTGATCGTCGGCGCTCTCGGCGATCTCTGCGAGAATCGCGTGGGCCTCGGCCGCAGTCTCGCCGCCCGAAAGCGTCGCGCGACGCAGCGATGCGCGTGCTTCGTCGACGCGCTCGAGCTGCACGAGCGAGCGCGCCGCCATCAGCTCGTAGCGTGCCGCCGTGTGTTGCGGCAGGCCGAGGCCGCGCAGCTGCTCGTAGAGCTCGGCGGCGAGCGCGTGATCGCCGCGCGCCGCCGCGGCCGTCGCGAGCCCTGCGATCGCTTCGGGCTGCAATGGATCGAGCGTGAGCGCGTGACGCCACGCATCTTCGGCTTCGCGCCACGCCGCCGCATCGGCCGCGGTGTAGCGCTTCGCGAGCAAGTCACCGACGATCGCGAACGCGCGCGCAGCGCTGCGCGTATCGCCGCGCGTCTCGGCGAGCCGTGCGACCTCGCGCCACGCGGCGAGTGCCGCGGGCGGGTTGCTGCTCGCGAGCACGGTCGCCGTCATCTCGTGGACGCGCGGCTCCTCGGGCGCGAGCTCGCGCGCCGCCGCGAGCTCTTGCTGCGCGCCGCTCGGATCGCCGAGCTGATGCACGAACACGTTCGCAAGACGCAGCCGCAACTCGACGGCGCGCGTCGGCTCCGCAGCGACCGCGCGCGCACGCAACAGGCGCACGAGCTCGGGCCAGCGCTGTTCGTCGGCGAGCCGATCGGCGAGCGCGTCGGCGGCTTCCGCGGATGCCGGATCGTGCTCGAGCGCGAGCTCGTAGAGCTGCGTCGCCGCTTTCGGCTCGAGCACGCGCAGAAGGCGTGCGCCTGCGAGCGCGGCAAGTGCCGCTTGATCGTCATCGCCATCGCTGCTCGCCTGCTGCGCGAGCTGCGTGAGATGGCTCGCCGCTTCGCGCGCATCGCCCTGCGCGAGCATGATCGAGGCGAGCGCGGCATGCGCAGCCGGAAACGCGGGCCACCGGCCGAGCGCCTGACGCGCGAGCTCGAGGCCATCGAAGAACCACGCGGGTCGCGCGGCCGCGAGCGCGAGGATGCGCTCGAGCAAGTGCGGCTGCTCGGGCCCGCCCGCCGCGAGCAGCGCGCGATAGCCGCGCATCGCATCTTCGAGATGCCCGGAGCGCAACTGCTCGTCGACGGAATGCACGAGATCGTGCGCCGCAGCGAGTGCGAGCGTCGCCGGTCGAATGCCGAGCTCGCCGGTGCGCGTGCCGGTTGGCCCGTACGCGACGACGACCGCGCCGCGCGAGATGCGCACCGAGATCAGATCGATCTCTCTGACGGCGGGCAACCGCCAGCCCGCCGGCGGCAGCAGGTGCCACAGCAGTGCACCGATCAAATCGATCTCGACATCGCAGAGCCCGCGCACGCTCGGACGTTCGACGACGCCCGGTGTATCGCTCGCGCCCAGCAACATCGCCAGCACGCGATCGGCGAGCACCGGCCCCGGCGTTGGCAAATGGCCGTGCACGCGGATGTGGCTCGCGAGCGCGCGCAGGTTGCGCCCCGCGTTGACGACGTGGATGCGAAACGAAAGATCCGCGGCCGCGAGGCCATCGGCGGCGCGCGCGCGCACCGAGATGTAGCCATCGTGCAGCCGTGCTTGCACGCTCGTCAGACCCAAGCCGGCAAGCTGCCGACGCACGGTCTCGACGCGCTGATCGACGGCGCTTGATGGAATCCGCGTGATCAGCGTGCGCAGTCGCGTGCGCCGGCGCTGAAACCGCTCCGCCTTCGCGCCGCCCGGATCGGTGCCGAGATCAGAGACCTCGAGCTCGAGCCGTTCGATCGTGAGCGGTCCGATAGCGAGCTGTTCGAGCGCGAGCTGGCCTACGCCCGATTGCGCGTGGAACGAAAACGGCAGCCGGCGTGCGCCGGCAGCAGTGCCCTCGGACACGTAGAGAAACTACCAGATGCAGCTCAGCGCAAGTACATGCAGGGCTTGTACGTTGTCGGCAGCGGGTTGCCTTTGTCGTCGGTGTCGCGTGTGAGACCCGGATTTACGCGAATTCGGTTGTCCTTGACGAGCTTTTCGCAGCGCTCGAGCACCCATTCCTTGAGAAAGCTCGCGCCGCGCTCCTTGCGCAGCTCTTCGATCAGGCGATCGGCATCTTTTTCGAAGTCGTCGACCTTCGGCTGCGAGCGCGAGATCAGCTGCATCACGATGAAACCACTCTCGCCCTCGTAGACGCGCTTCGCGAGCATGCCGGCGGAAAGCTCCTCGAAGAGCGCGTTGATCGCTTCCTTCGACGAGCCAACGCCGGGCATCGGGGCGCCGCGCGGCGATGGACCAAAGCGAGCGACGGTCGGCTTTTGCACGTCCGCGAACTCGGGGAGCTGATCCTTGGACGGTGTGACGTCGGCGGCCGGCACCTTCGGCTCGGGCTTGGCCGGTTTCGCAGCAGCCGATCCCGCTCCGGCAGATCCCGCTGCCGATCCCGTCGCCGATCCCTTCGGGCCATCTGCCTGCGCGTACCACCCCGCGAGCTGATCTTTGCTCTCCACCACGATCGCGCCGGATTTGCCCTGCTGCTGCTGCTTCATCAGCATCTCGATGATCCGCTTCTTATCCTCGTCGCTCATGTTCGGATCGTTGAGCAGCTGCTGGATGTCCATGTTGGGATTTTGCGGCGCCTGCTCTTTCTCGTAGAGCTGGTCGAGGTTGAGGCCGGTGCCGCCGCGCGCTTTCTCGAGCGCGGAGATCGCGGCACGCTTCGCCGCTTCTTTGCTCCACACATCGCGCGCGAGCTCCCTCGCGATCTCGTGCTTGACGTCGTCGTACTTCAGATCGCCTTCGCGCTTCGCTTCGGCGATCACGAGGTACGCGCCTTTATCGGTCGTGATCACCGGCGTCATCTCGCCGGGCTTGAGCGTCTTGACCGCATCGCTCACTGCTTTCTCGCCGAGCATCGCGTTATCGGCCGTGCGCCAACCGACGTCACCGCCGCTCCACTTCATCGCTTCATCGGTGTTCAGCTGCTTCGCGGCTTCGGCGAATTTCTGCTTGCCGCCGGCGATCGCGGTGCGCGCCGCTTCGAGCTTTGCCTTCGCTTCTTCGATCTTCATGCCGACCGGCTTCTTCTCGACCGGCTTGTCCTGCGGCTTCTTGTCGCCGGCCTTTGCGGTTTTGTCGTCGGGCTTGGCCTTATCGGCGGGCTTGGCCTTATCGGCGGGCTTTGGCGCGGACGCGCTGCCGGCGGCAGCACTTCCTGCCGCGCTACCTGCGGCGGCGCTTCCCGCCGCGCTGCCGGCTGCACTTCCGGCTGCACTTCCGGCTGCCGGCGGCGGCTCGGGCTTTGGCTCCTCGAGCTTCGCGATGAAGATCTGGCGCAATTTGAGCGCGGGCTTCGTACCTTTGTACGTGCGCTCGTCGGCCTTGAAGCGCGCCTCGACCTCGCTGCCGTGGCCCGTGAGGAACCGATCGACATCGGCGTCGGTCAGCTTCATCGCCGTGCGATACGCGTCGGCTTTGAACGACACGACGTCGTACTGCACAGTGTTGTTCTCGAACAAATAGTGTTGCAGCGCCTCGTCGCGCGAAATCTGCACCGAATCCTGGAGCAGCTGCGCCATCACGTACGCGAGCATGCCGCGCGCCTGCTCGCCCTCATAACTGCGGCGCGACACGTTGTGGTTCGCGACCCAGCGCGAGAACGCATTCATGTTCCAGTAGCCGTTCTCGTCGAAGATCTGCGGAATCGGTACGCGCTCGCCGCCGATGTAGAAGTGTCCCTTCTTGATCTCTTCCTCGACCATCTCGTTCGTCACGCGCAGATTGCGGCGCTCGGCCTCTTGCGCGAGGAGCTCCTTGCGGATCAGTTGCTCGAGCGCGAAGTAGCGCTTCTGACTCCCGGTGCCGCCGTTGTAGGGCGTCGAGTAGTAGACGTGATACGAGCTCTGCGAGACCTCATTACCATCGACCTGCACGATCGAGTTCGCCGATGACGTGCATCCGCCACCGCTGCGCGACCCCGGGCTGAAGTTGATCACGAAGATCACGATCAGCAGGCAGAAGATCAGATAGACGAAGATCGACGCACCTTGTTTCCGGGCGTTTTCGAGCATGGGACCCCGAGGTTCTAGACTGCGGGGGCCCGCATCACAAGTGCCGCGGCCATGCGTGAAGAGCCTTCGGAACGGCACAAGATTGTGTTGCTATTGGACGTTTATGCGTGTTAACCCCGCCAGGCTTTTCGGAATGGTCAGAGTCGAAAGGCATCCTCCGCTCGTCAATTTCGCTGCGCGTCAGCGCCGCGTTCTGCACTAGGAACATCAATGCTCTTCGATTGGGTCTACGGAATGTTTTCCAACGACCTGGCCATCGATCTCGGGACGGCCACCACGCTCACGTTCGTTAAAGGTCGCGGCATTGTCGCGAACGAACCGAGCGTGGTTGCGGTGCAGGCGGCGTCGCAGGGGCCCAAAAAGGTCCTCGCGGTCGGCAAAGAAGCCAAGGAGATGCTCGGCCGTACTCCCGGCAACATCGTCGCCATTCGTCCCATGAAGGACGGCGTCATCGCCGACTTCGAAGTCACCGAAGCGATGCTGCGCTACTTCAT
>Ga0070698_100001328_pt1 | contig 27563 bp, 27 predicted proteins | sample KBSK1502metaG_FD_65477 | JGI IMG/M metagenome (GOLD analysis project Ga0070698, IMG submission 65477) | Corn, switchgrass and miscanthus rhizosphere microbial communities from Kellogg Biological Station, Michigan, USA - KBS K1-50-2 metaG | ecosystem: Host-associated > Plants > Roots >...
CTCGGGCGGGCGTTCGCCGGGGTCAGGCACTCGGCGAGTGGGTATCCAAGGTGCCGGCCGGGACCTCGCCGTTGGCGCTGGGGCCGCCGGGGCCTCCAGGCCCCCCGGGACCGCCAGGTCCGGGGCCGGTGCGCAGCGGGACCTCCTTCAGGAACAGCGAGACCACGAAGGCCAGCACGACGAAGGGCACCCCCACCAGGAAGACGTCGTCCAGGGCATCGGTGTACGCGCCGAGCACCAGGGTGCGCAACGGACCCGTGAGCCGCTGGATCGCCTGGACGTTGTTGGCGTCGAAACCCGCCGCGCCGGCGCCCGGCGGCAGGCCCGCCTCGGCGAACCGCTCGGCCAGGTACTGGGTGAGCCGGCTGGACAGCACCGCGCCGAACACGGCCGCGCCGATGGAACCGCCCATCTGGCGGAAGAACGTGGCCGAGCTGGTGGCCGCCCCCATATCGCGGAACTCTACCGCGTTCTGGATCGCGGTCACGATCGTCTGCAGGGTGAGGCCCAGGCCCGCGCCGAACAGGTACTCGTACAGCGCCACCTGCCAGAACGGTGTGTCCACGGCGAGCCGGGACAGCAGCAGCATGGCAAAGGTCAGCACCACGCCGCCGATGACCGGGTAGAGCTTGTAGCGGCCGGTGCGGGTGATGAGCTGCCCAGAGCTGATCGAGGTCGAGAAGATGCCGACGATGGCGGGCAGCAGGGCCAGGCCCGAGGCGGTCGGTGAGTAGCCCTTGACGGTCTGGAGGTAGACCGGCAGGAAGATGATGGCGCCGAACATCGCCACGCCGCTCAGGAAGCCGTAGAGGTTGCCGACGCTGAACACGGAGTTGCGGAACAGGCCCATCGGGATGATCGGCTCGGGACTGCGCAGCTCGATCAGCACGAACAGCGACGACAGCACCAGGAAGGCGGCCAGCAGGACCAGTGCGAACGGCTCGGTCCAGCCGTACTGGTTGCCGCGCCAGTCCAGGTACAGGAGCAGGCACGAGACCGCGGCGACGATGGTCGCGGCGCCGAGGTAGTCGATCCGGTGCTGGCGCCGCGTGACCGGCATCCGCAGCACGATCGATGTGATCACCAGCGCCGCGAAGCCGACCGGCAGGTTGACGTAGAAGATCCAGCGCCAGCCCGGGCCGTCGGTGAACCAGCCGCCGAGCAGCGGGCCGGCCACGCTGGAGACGCCGAACACGGCGCCGAAGTAGCCCTGGTAGCGGCCGCGCTCCCTGGGCGGGATGACGTCGCCGATGATGCTGAGCGCGATCGCGAACAGGCCGCCACCGCCGATGCCCTGCAGGGCCCGGAAGCCGATGAGCTGGCTCATGTTCTGGCTGAGCCCGGACAGGGCCGAGCCGACCAGGAAAATGCCGATGGCGACCTGGAAGATCCGCCGCCGCCCGTACAGGTCCGAGATCTTGCCCCACAGCGGCGTGGCGGCGGTCGAGGTGAGCAGGTAGGCAGTCACGACCCAGGACAGCCGGTCCAGCCCGCCGAGCTCGCTGACGATCCGCGGCAGCGCCGTGCCGACGATGCCCTGGTCCAGCGCGGCGAGCAGCATGCCGGCCATGACGCCGAAGAGGATCACCAGGATCTGGCGGTGCGAAAAGTACTGCTGGCCCGGACTGTCGGCGGCCACGGGCCCCGACCGGCCGGCCGCGGCGACCGGTCGGTCGTCGCCGGCGGGTGTGCTCATCTGCTCCTCGTTTCTGCGGCTTGCCGGTCGATGCTGTCGGCCAACCGGGTCATGAGCGTCGTGAGGGTCTTGCGGTCCGCCTCGCTCCAGTCGGCGGTGGCCGCCTCGATGACGGCGACGCGCGCCCGCATGCTCTCGTCGAGGACGGCGCGGCCCCGCTCGGTCAGGCCCACGCGCGTGGCCCTGCGGTCGTCGGGGTCGTCGGTGCGGCTCAGATAGCCGTTCTCCTCGAGGTGCCGGATGTGCCTGCTCACCGTCGAGGAATCCAGCCCCATGCACTTGGCCAGCTCGGAGACGCGCAGGGGGGCCTGGCCCGCCACGCAGTGAAGCACCCACACCGAGGCGGGGTCGAGCCGGCTGTCGAGGGAGCGCGGCCGCAGCCGCCGGACGATGGTCATCATCGCGACGACCACGCGGTGGCCGGCGGAGGTGTCAGATCGGGCGGTTCCAGTAGGCACCGAGAGACTGTGCCATACGTGTATGCGCCATGCAATTACTTTTCGGGCGCACCGGAACCGTCGGAGCCGCGCGCCGGGGTCTCGGAGGCCGGAGCCTCGGAGGCGGGAGCCGGTCGTGCGGCGTCGGGGGCCGGCGGCGGGGAGAGCCCCCGGGCCGGGGCGGACCCGCGGGCCAGGGGCTCCGACACCAGCGGGACCGCGGAGCCGCGGACCAGGCCGAGCTGGACCGTCTGGCGGGGCAGGACCGCGTCCAGCGCCCAGTCCGCGGCGATCCGCAGCCGGTTGGACGGGATGGTGAGCAGGTGGTAACCGCGCGTCACCGCCTTGGCCGGCAGCCCCGCCAGCGGCACGCCGAGCGGGTTGGCGGCCGCGTCGGCGTCGGCCAGGTCCACGACGAAGCCGAGGTCATGGTGCCGGTAGGCGCGGCGGTGGCCGAGACCCAGCGAGGCGGCCACGTTGCGCGCGGCGACCCGGCCCTGCCGCTCGGCGTGCTGCGCGGTCATCGGGGTGATCTGGCCCGGCCGGGTGAGGTCCGGCACCGCCGCGGCGTCGCCGCAGCCGAACAGCTCCGGATGGTCTGGCACGCTCAGGTACTCGTCGACCACCAGCCGGCCCCGGTTGGTCGGGAGGTCGAGCCGCTCGATCAGCGGGTCCGGGCGCACCCCGACGCACCAGATCAGCGAGCGCGTGCGCACGAACTCCCCGTCGGAGAGCAGCACCCCCTCGCTGGTGGCCTCCTTGACGGTCGTGCTGGTGCGGATCTCGACCCCACGCCCGCTCAGCACCTTCTCGGCCGTGCTGGACAGGCGCGGGTCCAGCTCCGGCAGCACCTTGGGCGCCAGGTCGACCAGCAGCCAGCGCAGCCGCTGCTGCTGCAGGCCGGGCCGGCGGCGGGCGGCCTCTATGGTGAGCAGCTGGCCTTGCGCGGCGACCTCTGTCCCGGTATAGCCGGCGCCGACCACCACGAAGGTGCAGCGGGCCTCGCGCTCGGCCGGGTCGTCGCTGGCGTCCGCCAGCTCGATCTGCCGGACCAGGTGGTCCCGCATGTACAGCGCCTCGCCGATGCTGCGGAACCCGTGCGCGTGCTCGGCGACCCCCGGGATCGGCAGCAGCTTGTTGACGCTTCCGATGGTCAGCACCAGGCGGTCATAGGACAGGGAGTCACGGTCGCCCTCCGGGTCCACGAAGCTCAGGCGCCTGGCCTTCAGGTCGATCTCGTCCACGGTGCCGAGCACCAGCCGGGCTCCGGGGCAGTTGCCGGCCAGCGGCACCGACACCCGGCGGGGCTCCAGGATCCCGCCGGCCACCTCGGGCAGCAGCGGCAGGTACAGGAAGTAATCGGTCGAATTGATCACCACCAGCTCGGCGGCGCCCTTGGTGAGTGTGCTCAGCCTTCCCAAGGTCCGGGCGGCATGGAACCCGGCGAAGCCGGCTCCCACGATCACCACGCGCTGACGGCGGGGTTGATCGGACACGGTGACCTCCATCCGCTGTCGGGTGCTGCAGAAGCTGGTCGACCACCGGGTACCCGCTCAGCGGGTCAGCAGCCCTGCGTCCACCACCAGGGTGCTGCCGGTGACGTACCTGGCGCCGTCGGAGGCGACGAACAGGACCGCCTCGGCGACGTCCTCCGGCTCGATCCACGGAACCGGGAGCAGGTTGCCCGCCGAGCGCTCGGCCACCTCCCTCGGAGAGGTGCCCTCCAGCTCGGCCAGGCCGTCGTTCATGGGCGTGTTCACCCCCGTCGGGCAGATGGCCACCACGCGGATGCCGTGGGGAGCCAGCTCGATCGCCCACGACTTGGTGAGGCCCATCACCCCGAATTTCGACGCGGCGTAGTGGCTGAGCCGCGCCATCCCGCGCATCCCGGCCACCGAGCAATTGTTGACGATCACGCCGGACCCGCTCCGGATCATGTGCGGGATCACCTTGCTGGCGACCACCCAGGTCCCGGTCAGGTTGACGCCGATCATTGCGTCCCAGGCTTCCTGGCTGAGCTCGTGCGCCAGGCCGTACCCGCAGATCCCCGCGTTGTTGAACAGCACGTCCACGCCGCCCATCCCGTCCACGGTCGCCTCGACGGCCTCGGCGACCGCCGCGCCGTCGCGCACGTCCGCCTCGAAGGTCAGGCACTGGGATCCCAGCGCGCGGCATTCGTCGCGCAGGTTGGCCAGCTCGCCGGCCGAGCCCATGGCGTAGCCGGGGTAGGGGAGCGGCCGGGCGACGTCGAGCGCGGCCACGCCGGCCCCCTCCCTGGCGAACGCCAGCGCCGCCGCCCGGCCCTGGCCGTGCGCGGCGCCGGTGACCAACGCCACGCGCCCCTCGAAGCGCCTCATCGAGCGCCCTGGCCGCGATACGGCTGGAGATACCCGTCGAGGTCGACCCGCAGCGCGTTGTTGACGACGTTGGTGGCGATCATCATCGCGCCGAAGGCGGTGAGATCGACGATCTCCGGTGGCTTCAGGAACGCCGCCAGCCGCCGGTACAGGTCGTCGGAGACGTCGCCCGAGTCGCGGGCGAGCTGGATCCCGTAGTCGACGACGAGCTGCTCCCGGTCGTCGAGCGCCAGCGCGTCGGGATCATCACCGGAATCGATGATGATCCGCCGGAAGAAGGTCGAGCAGATCAGGCAGTCGGTGCCGGCGGAGATGGCGTGGGCGAACAGGGTGGTGGCGCGCTCGCCCAGGAACCCGGCAACGCGGTCGCGCAGCGGGTACCAGGTCATCAGGGCGTGCAGGGCGGTCCCGGAGTGGGCCAGCGTCCGCTTCATGTTGGTCAGGCGCCCGTGGGCGGCGAGCTGCCGGTCCAGCTCCTCCCGCGCCTGCGGGCCCGCGTCGGTGGGCTCGATCGGGGCGATGCGTGCCACCTGGGATGCCTCCTTCAGAATTGGAAGACCACCCCATGATCGCACCGAAGGCCGGCGCCGCTACCAGTCGGTATGGCGGCGCCGGCCGGCGACGAGGCGGCTCAGAGGCGCGGCAGCCCGCGCCGCATGGCGCCGCCGAGACTGTGGTCGGCCGCGTCGCGGCTGGAGAGCGCGCGCAGGCCGAAGCGGTCCTCGATGGTCGACAGGATCGACACGGTGTCGTAGGTGGTGTGGTCGACGGCGGCGCGCTGCGGCAGCCGGTCCGACAGCAGCATCGCCGGGATCCGGGTCCCGGGACCCCACTGGTCGGAGATGCCGGGAGCGGTCGGCGGCGGCACGTGGTCCCACTGCCCGCCGAACTCGTCGTAGGTGACCACCACCAGCGTGGACGACCAGTCGCGCTGGTCGCCCTGGATGGCCTTGATCAGGCCGACCAGGTGCTGCTCACCGGCGGTGACGTTGGTGTAGCCGGGGTGCTCGTTCTCCTCGCCGACCGGCTTGACGAACGACACCGCCGGCAGCCGGCCGGCGCGAAGGTCCGCCAGGAAGTCCTGCTCGTCCTTCAGATGGCTGCGGCCTGGCTGCTCGGGGCCGTAACCGTCGTAGAAGTTGAACGGCTGGTGGTGGAACTGGAACAGCACGCCCGCGCAGTTGGGGAAGGTCGAGCCCGGGAAGGTGTCCGGGTCGGAGCAGGTCGGGCCGTTGCCGTTGGTCCAGCCGCGGCCGCCGACGTTGCCGGCGGCGTTGTCCCAGCCGCCCGAGTACCAGTTCCAGGAGACGCCCTTGGCCGACAGCAGGTCGCCGATGTTGGTGTTGTGCGATGGCGGCAGCCGCCGGGCGTCCGCCGTGCCGGGCTGGAACGGCTGGAAGGTCGGCTGGATGGTGTTGACCGCGAAATCGCCGCAGACGGTGCCGGGCGGAGGCGTCGGCGCGCCGGCCGGCGGGGCGCACTGGCCGGTCGCGGGGTCGGCGGCCTCACTCAGCGCGGCGTCCTTGACGCCACCCGGGGTTGGCCAGACCGGCCCGTTGTGCAGCGGGTAGGTGTTGTTGGGGTGCCCGTCGGTGCCGACGATCGAGTGCAGGTCGGCGGTGCTGCCGTCGCGGGGCGTGCTGCCCTCGAACTTGGGCGTCTGCGCGGCGATCAGCCACTGGTGGTTGAGGAACGAGCCGCCGAAGGCTCCCTGGAAGAAGTGGTCGGCGATCACGTACCTGGGCGAGTGCTTGTCGCCGGTGAGGAACTCGAACAGCGGCAGCGACCTGGTGTCGTAGAAGCCCTGGGTGAGCCCGACCGCGTCGCTGCCGACCGTGTAGCGGTCCATCCGCCCGCCGTGGATCTGGTACGGCTCCTGGTAGAAGCGGTGGACCAGGTCGCGGGTGCAACCGCCCGGCTCGCCGCTGCCGTTCGGCACGCCGTTGGGCGGCCCGAAGGGCGCCTGCGGGCTGGCGTCGAAGCAGGTCGTCGACGCTGGCGTGATGAACTGGTCGATGTTGAAGGGCTGGTTGGGGAAGTGGCTGTTGAACGCGGCGGGGGGGTTGGTGCTGCAGCTCGGCGACAGGCCGCCGTTGGGCGCCGGGTCGGCCGAGGTGGTCAGGTTGACGTCGTCCTGGAGGAGGCAGTCGAAGGGCTGCCCGTTCCGGTCCACCTGCGTCTGCCTGGGCGTCCGGCTCGGGTCGCTGGAGAGTCCGTCGACGCCGGGCCAGCGGCCCCAGAGATTGTCGAACGAGTGGTTCTCCTCGTAGATCACCACGATGTGCTTGATCCCGTCGAGTGGGTCCCGTCCTCCGTCCGTGGCCGCGGCCGTCGCCGGAAGGGACACGGTTGCCGCTGCGAGCAGCAGCACCGCCCCCAGCGTGATCGTCAGCTTTCGGCGCATTCCCACTCCTCCCTGACGTGGATCGCGACAGTTCGCAAAGCCGGACGATAGCCCGCAAAGGTCGACAACGTCCAGCCTCAGGGTGACGACTCGCCGCGTCCCGGCGCGACCGTGGACGTCGCCGGGGTCGAGGACTGACGGGCCGGGCGCTCAGCCTGTGAGGTAGACGCGCGTGGCGGTGCCCTGGAGGACCGTCTGGCGCTCGGCGGGGGACAGGCCCTCCAGCAGCTGGTCGGCCAGCGCCCGCACCTCTGTATAGGATGCGGCCAGCTCGCAGATGGGCCAGTCCGACCCGAACATGACCCGGTCGGGGCCGAAACTGGCCAGCACGTGGTCGGCGTACGGTCGGATGCGCTTGGCGTCCCAGTCCTCCCAGGCGGCCTCAGTGACCAGTCCGGAGAGCTTGCAGGTCACGTTCGGCAGCCTCGCCAGCTCGGCGAGCGCGCCCGCCCACGGCTCCGTCGTGCCGGCGGCGATCGCCGGCTTGGCGGCGTGGTCGAGCACGAACCGCCCATCGGGCAGGTCCCGCACGGCCGCCAGCGCCGCGGGGAGCTGTGGGACCAGGACCAGCAGGTCGTAGACGAGCCCGGCTTCGGCCACCGCCCGCAACCCTCGGCGCACGGCCGGCCGGGACAGCCAGTCGGGGTCCGGCTCGTCCTGCACCTGGTGGCGCACCCCCACCAGGTGCTCGCCGCCAGGCATGGCCCGCAGCCGCGCCAGGGAGCCGGCGACGCCGGGGTCGGCCAGGCCGACCCAGCCGACCACGCCGGCGACCAGGCCGCCGCTGGAGCTGGCCAGCCCCAGGAACTCCTCGGTCTCGGCCTCGTCCGGCACCGTCTGGACCAGCACGGTCCGGGCCACGCCCGCCGCGGCCGTCCGGGCCCGGAGGTCGGCGAGACCGTAGGGACGCCGGATGGGGTCGAACGCCGGGGAGGCCATCCACGGGTAGTCCCGAGCGCGGGGGTCCCAGAGGTGATGGTGGGCGTCGACCGCGCTCATCCCGCCGCCCCGATCGCGGCGTGGCGGGGGATGGGCGCTTCCGGTCGCAGCAGTCCCTCGGCAACCAGCTCAGCCCACAGCTCCACGGGGACCGGCCGGCCCGCCAGGGCGAGGTTGCTGGCGACCTCGGCGGGCGAGCGCATGCCGACCAGCACGCCGGCGACGGCGGGGTGGCCGGTCGGGAAGGCCAGCGCCGCCTGCGGCAGGGTGACGCCGTGGCGGCCGCAGACCGCCGCGATGCGGCGCGCCCGCTCGACCATGGGGGGCGGGCCGGGCAGGTAGTCATAGGTGGCGCCGGCGCTCGGGTCGGCGGTCGCCAGCAGACCGCTGTTGAACACGCCGGCGGCGATCACCGAGACGCCGCGCTGCTCGCACAGCGGCAGCAGCACGTCCAGCGCCGACTGGTCCAGCAGCGTGTACCGGCCGGCCAGCAGCACCACGTCCAGGTCGGTGCGCAGCACCAGGTCGGCGAGCATCCGCCACTGGTTCATCCCGGCGCCGATGGCGCCGACCGCGCCGGCGGCGCGCAGCTCGTGCAGGGCCGGGTAGGCGGCCTCGACCGCCTGCCGCCAGTGGTCGTCGGGGTCGTGCAGCAGCGCCACGTCGACCCGGTCGAGCCCCAGCCGCTGCAGGCTGGCGGCCAGCGACCGCCGCACGCCGGCGGCGCTGAAATCCCACACGCGGCGGTGGGAGGCCGGCACCTCGAACCCCTCGGTGTCGCCGCCGGCGTCCGCCTGCGGGACGAGCACGCGGCCGACCTTGGTCGAGACCACGTAGCCGTCCCGGGGTCGGCCGGCCAGCGCGCGGCCGAGCCGCCGCTCCGACAGGCCCAACCCGTAGTGGGGCGCGGTGTCGAAGAAGCGCACCCCCGCCCGCCACGCGGCGCCGACCGCGCCCGCGGCGGTCTCCTCGTCGACCGCCCGGTACAGATTCCCGATCGGCGCGCCCCCGAACCCGAGCGCCGTGACCCGCACGCCACTGTGCCCCAGCGTCGCGGTGCGCATCACCCGCTCCGCGTGCCGGGTGCGCTTGCGCCTCCGGGCGGGGCCGCGGGCCCGCGCAGACGGAGCCCCTGCATGCCGCCGTCGACGGCCAGCGCCGTGCCGGTGGTGGCGCCCGCCAGCGGGCTGGCGAGGTAGGCGATGGCCGCGGCCACCTCCTTGGCGGTCACCAGGCGGCCGCTCGGCTGGCGTGCCTCCAGCGCGCGCCGCTCCGCGGCGGGGTCCGGCGCGGCGTCCAGCAGCCGCCCGACCCATGGCGTGTCGACCGTGCCGGGGTTGACGCAGTTGACCCTGATCCCCTCGCCGATGTGGTCGGCGGCCATCGCCAGCGTCAGCGCCAGCACCGCGCCCTTGGAGGCGCTGTAGAGCGCCCGGTTCGGCAGGCCCGCGGTGGCCACGATCGAGCAGGTGTTGACGATCGCGGCGTGCGCCGAGCGGCGCAGGTGGGGCAGTGCCGCCCGGGTGGTGCGGACGATCCCGAGCAGGTTGACGTCCAGCACCCGCCGCCACTCGTCGTAGGGGTTGTCCTCGATGGTGCCCTGGGCGCCGATGCCGGCGTTGTTGACCAGCACATCGATCCCGCCGAGCCGCTCGGCGGCCGCCTCGACCGCCTTGCGGATCGAGTCCTCGTCGGTCACGTCGGCGGTGATCGCCAGCATTGCGGCGGCGCCAGAGGGGTCCAGGTCCAGGCAGGCCACCGCCGCCCCTCGGGCCGCCATGGTCCGCGAGGTCTCCAGGCCGATCCCGGAGGCTCCGCCGGTGACCACCGCCGCCAGCCCGGCGAACTCGTCGCTCATCCGCGCTCCCTTTGGTGTCGGCGGCCCGCACCGGGCCGTCCGGAGCCCACGACCGCCAGCTTATCGAGATCTCGTCGAGGCCTGCTCGCCGGAGACACCGCGCGGCAGGTCCGTCGTCCGTAATGTTGCCGTGACGGAAGCCGGCGAGATTGGCACGTGATCTGAGACGCGAAGAGGGTGGGTAGTGGCGGCGGTGAGCGCGGCCACAGTCGGGTTGGTGCTGGCCAGCCGCCGCCCGGCGCACCCGGTGGGCTGGTTGCTGCTCGGCATCGGGCTGCTGGTGCCGCTCGCCGCAGGCGCCAACGCCTACGCGCACTACGGGGTCATGATCCGGCCCGGGGCGCTGCCGGGCGCCAGCTACCTGGCGGGGCTCTCCAACGGCTTCTTCGTCCTCTGGCCGGCCTGTGCCGGCTTTGTCCTGCTGCTCACCCCGACAGGGTCGCTGCCCTCGCCGCATTGGCGGTGGTAGGCCTGGGTGGCGGCGGCCGCCACAGCGATGCCCCTGGTGATGGCGGTTGCGACCCTGGCGGTGGCCGCAGCGTTCCAGCCGGCCCGCCGCCGCGTCCAGGCCGTGGTGGACCGGCGGTTCAACCGGCGCCGCTACGACGCCTCCCGCACGATCGCGGGGTTCAGCGCCCGGCTGCGGCAGGAGATCGACCTGGACACCCTGACCGCCGAGCTGCTTGGCGTGGTCGAGCAGACGATGCAGCCGACCAGCGTGTCGCTGTGGCTGCGGCCTTCCGCCAGCGCATCCCAAGACCAGGGCCGAAAGGCCGCGTCCCGTGCGGCTCGGCAGCCGACGCCGGCTTCCCGGACCGTTCGCACAGCTCTGTGAAACAGGCGTGCCAGCCAAGGTAACCGGAACTTCGCTGGGCCCGTCCCTCCGCCGCCGGAGGGGCGCCTTCCTCCTCGAGATGGATCTCGACCACCTCGCGGAGGTTGGCGAGCGCCTGCTCGACCGTCTCCCCTTGGCTGACCGCCTCGATCTCCAGGCAACGGGCGACATACCACTCACCCTCGCGGGTGACCACAGCGGTGAGATGCAGCATCGGGCTTGGCTCGCTCATGGCAGCAGCCTACCTCGATGCGGCCGATCGTCAGCGCGGGCTTACTCCCGCCCGATGCGCTGGCGGAGCCAGTCGAGGGCGGCGGTGCCCTGGGCGGCCTGGAAGGCGCGCACGGTGGGCAGGCCGGGCGGGGGTGGAAGGTGCCCGGCAGCAGGCGGGGAGGGCAAGTCGTTGACGCGCGGGCTGCGGGGCCGCCGGCCGGTCTCCGGATGCATCCGCTCATGATGTGGAGCGCCCTCCCCTCCGGCGATCGGGTTTCTGGAGGGCGCTGGGCGACGGCCACCCTGGAGTCGTTCATGGCCATGACGATGCTGACGCCGACGGCAACGGTGGCGTTGTCGTCGCGGTTGGTGAAGGTGTAGTGGTTCCGAGCGGGTCATCAGGGCGTCCCAGAAGGTGCCGCCGGCCAGCGAGTCAGGAGCTGAGGCGAAGGATGGGGATGGAGAGCGCGCTGGCGGCGGTGAGTGCGGAGCGGATCGCCGGGCGGATCGAGGCGCTGGCGGCGATCGGGCGCGACCCGGCTGGAGGGATCACCCGGCTGGCGCTGACGGCGGAGGAGGAGGCGGCGCGGGACCTGGTCCGCTCGTGGCTGGCGCCGCTCGGCTACCAATGCAACCAGGACGACGCCGGCAACCTGCACTGCCTGGCCGGTGATGGGCCCAGCGTGCTGGTCGGCTCGCACCTCGACACGGTGCCGCAGGGGGGCGCCTATGACGGCGCTCTGGGGGTGGTCGCCGCCGCCGAGGTCGCCGAGGCGCTGCACCGGGCAGAGATCGCCACACCGCTCCATGTGGTGGCGTGGACCGGCGAGGAAGGCGTGCGCTTCGGGACCGGCCTGTTCGGCAGCGCCGCGGCGTGCGGCCTGCTGCCGGAGAGGGCGTGGGAGCGCCGCGACGCCGGCGGGCGCACCGTGCTGGAGGCCGCCGGCGAGCTGCTCGGCCGGCCCGTCCATCCACAGGACGCCACCCTGGAGCGCCAGGCGGTCCGCGCCTACCTGGAGCTGCACATCGAGCAGGCCTCGACCCTCGAGCATCGCGGCTGCCCGCTCGGCGTGGTGACCGCGATCGTCGGCCTCTACCACGGCCGAGTGCACCTCCATGGCCGGGCCGACCACGCCGGCGCCACGGCAATGGGTGAGCGCAAGGACGCGCTGGCCGCCGCGGCCGAGTGCGTCCTGGCGGTGGAGGAGGCGTCGTCCGCGGCCGCCGGCGGCGCCATCGCCACCGTCGGTGAGATCGATGTGCTGCCCGGCGCCCAGAACGTCGTGCCGGGCTCGGCGACCTTCTCGCTGGACGTGCGGTCGGTGTCGCCGCGGCGCCGCGCGGACCTCCTGACCGCGATCCTCGACCGGGTCGAGCGCATCTGCACGCGCCGTGGGGTCGCCTGGAAGCTGGAACGGCTCGGGGACGCCGGGCCGGTGCCCATGACCGAGGAGGTCGCCCGGGTGCTGGCGTCCGCGTGCGACCGGCTCGGGGTGGCGGCGCCGCGGTTGCCGAGCATGGCTGGCCACGATGCCCAGAACCTCGCGGCCATCGGCGTCCCGACCGGGATGCTGTTCGTCCGCTCCACCCACGGCAGCCACAACCCCGACGAGCACGCCGACGCCGCCGACGCCGCGCTCGGCGCCAAGGCGCTGCTGCTGGCCTGCGCCTGGCTGTGACCCTCAACTTGCGCCTGGCTCCGACCCTCGAGCGGTGGGCCGCTCGGCGACCCTGACGCGCAGGCGGGCGAGCACGGCGGCGACCGGGATCAGGGCGGCGCCGGCGGCCACGATGGCGAGCCCGGGTGTCGCCAGGGTGGCCACCACGCCGATCACCGGGCCGCCCAAGGTCTCGCCGACGGCGTCGGCCTGGCCGATGGTGGACAGCACCGTGGCGCGGACCTCCGGCCGGATCATCGGCACCACCCAGGCGTCGTAGAGCGGGTCGCGCAGCCCGCGCGCGCCGCCGTAGGCGAGGTAGGCGGCGACCGCCGGCGCGAACCCGACCGCCACGCCGAAGGCGAGCAGGCCCGCCGCCTCCACGGTGGTGAGCGCCAGCAGCAGGCGGCACAGCGCCGCCGGATCGCTGGTGTCGATCCGCCGCCGCGCCGGCGCGATCACGACCGCTCCCAGTGAGAGCGACAGCGCCTCGATGATCCCGAACCAGGTCACCGGCGACAGGTGGCCGGTGGCCGGGACGCCGACCTCGCGCAGGAGGTGCAGCTCCCAGAGCCGGTCGATGCCCTCGGTGGACGTCCCGGCGAGCAGCGCCACCGCCAGCAGGGCGACCAGGACCCGGTCCCGCCGCGCGGCGCCGAGCCCTTGCCCGGCCGTGCTGGCGAGCTGCGCCCAGAGGCCCGCGGCGGTCCGTCGACGTCCGGATCGCGCGGCCTCGCTGGCCTCCCGATGAAAGCCGGTCTCGCGCATGGCGACCAGCAGCCAGCCCCCGAGGGTGAGCTGGAGAGCGCCGCCGGCGATCAGCGGCAGGCCAAGGCTGAGGTTGGCGAGGCCGACCGCCAGGCCGATGCCGGCGGCGGCGGCCATCCGCCGGTACTGGGCAGCGCGCAGGAACAGCCCCGCGGCGGCCCGGTCGCCGACCTCGCCGGCCAGCCACGCCTGGGTGGCGCCGCTGGTGAAGGTCTCGCCGAGGCCCCAGAGCGCCTGGCTGGCGAGCAGGGCGGGGAACCACGGGATGGCGCCGGTCAGCACCAGGGCGGCGCCCATGATCAGCGTGCCGACGATGATGGAGCGGCGGCGGCCGGCGGTGTCGGCCGCCACGCCGGTCGGGATCTCGAACACGAGGATGCTCGCCTCCATGATCGTGCCCAGGAGGACGAGCTGGAGCGGCCCGAGGTGGGCCACGTTGATGAGGTAGATGGCGGCGGTCGTCCACGTGGTGGTCTGCAGCAGGGCGGTGGCGCCTTGCAGCACCAGGTAGACGGCGCCGGCGTCGCGGTCGCGCATGACGTCCTCGCCGAGTCTCCGGGGTGTGCGTGCGGGCGACACGACCACCCGGCAGGCGGGCGCACGCCAACGAAGGGCGGCGCCTCTTACCGTCGGCGGGGACGGGACTGCGATGCGGCTATGCGGGTCGGTACGCCCCGGCAGCACCGAGCGGTCGTGGTGCGGCGATGCTGCTGGCTGGCAACGGGAACCCCCGGCGGGCTCGGCGTCATGACCGGACCAGGATCGCAGCAACCCAAGGGCGGATCCAGGGAATATCGGCCACGACGCCGTACCATGCTCGGTATGGAGACTTGGGATGCCATCCGGGCGCGGCGCAACGTCCGCCAGTACCAGGACCGGCCGATCGACCCCCATGACCTCGACCGGATCCTCGAAGCCGGGCGGCGCTCGCCGTCCGCCAGCAACCGGCAGCGGTGGGATTTCGTGGTCTGCACGGACCGGCAGCAGCTCCAGGAGCTGTCGAAGGTCTGGCGCGCCGCCGTTCACGTCGCCCACTCGGCCGCGACCATCGTGCTGCTCGCGCCGCACGCCGACGACCTGCGGACAAGGGGCTCGATCGACTACGACCTCGGCCAGGTCACCATCAGCATGATGCTGGCGGCCGCCGATCTGGGCATCGGCAGCGGGCACGCTTCAGTCGGCGACCAGGAACTCGCCCGCCAGATCCTCGGTCACCCCGAGGACCGGCGCTGCGCCTACATGATCGCCCTCGGGTATCCCGCCGACCGGCCGCTCGCCCCCATACATGCGCTGGCCCGCCGTCCTTTCGACGACGTCGTCCACCGCGGCCGCTGGTAGCGCGCGAGGCGCCCAACGGAAGGCGCCCGCGTGCACCAACGCCAAGTGCTCAGCAGCGCCGGCATGCAACCGGGCCAGCTCGCCGCCGGCGGTGCCTTGGCGCCGTCACCCGGATCATGCTCGGCCCCGCTCAGAACGGGATGTTGATGAACGGGGAGCTGTAGTCGGCGGCGGCCGCGAGGACCTCCTCGGCGTCGGCGATGGGCATGTTCCCGACCTGCTTCTCCGCCTCGATCATCAGCGGGAGCAGGCGGACGTCGCCGGGTGTGGCGATGCCGGTGACCTCTTGGTGGGAGAGCACCCAGACGGTGGCGGCGGTGATGCGCTCCTGGTCGTCGAACGGCTCGTACCAGGTGGTGTAGCGCTTGGAGTCGTCAGGCCAGTTCCGGCGCGACACCGTCTTGATGATCATCAGCCCGGCCCCCTGGGCCCGAACCTCGGCGACCAGCTCCTCGTAGTCGCCCATGTAGACAGGGTCCAGGCTCAGCACATAGTTGAGCGGGCTCAGCACCGTGTCGAACGGGAAGCGGCGCAGGGCCTCGCGATGGGTGGCCGGCGCCTGGGTCCCGTGCCCGGTGATGCCGATGGCGCTGGCCAGGCCCTCGTCCCGGGCGCGCACGGCCGCCTCGAGCGCGCCGCCGGACCTGGTCACCCGGTCGAGCTCCTCGAGGTCGCCGACGGCGTGGAGCTGGATCAGGTCGAGGTGGTCGGTCCGCAGCCGCTCCAGGCTGTGGTTGATCTGGCGCCAGGCGCTGTCGGCGGCGCGCTCGCCAGTCTTGGTGGCCAGGAAGATCTGGCCCCGGATGCGCGGCATCCACGGCCCGAGCCGCAGCTCGGCGTCACCGTAGCTGGCCGCCACGTCGAAGTGGTTGATGCCGGCGTCCAGCGCGAGCTGGATCGAGCGGTCCGCGACCTCCTGGTCGGACTCGGCGAGCGCGGCCGCGCCGTAGATCAGCACGGAGCTGGCATGGTCGATACGCCCGAGCCTGCGTTGCTGCACGAAAGTCCCCTCCCGTCGCCGCCGGTGGCTATCCATGGAGCGCGGGTCGCCTACCCGCGGTGCGCGCCGTGACCGCTCGCCGTTACCGCGGTGGTCGGGGCGCGGCACCGATACACGACCGGCGCCCTCCCATACTGGACCGGTGAGCGCCGTCGCTCCAGACGGCGCGGGAATCTGTGGATGGCCCTCATAGCTTGGCGGTCGTGAATTGCGGGGTGGAGTCGAGAGGCCGCTGCGCCGCCGTCCGCCGCCGACGATCTGGAGCCTGTTCGCAGGAACTGTCGGCCCAGGTCCGCCTCGCTGCGGGAATGTCCATGATGACCTCGGCGAGCGCCACGCCCATCTCCACCTCAGCTGCTACAGGCGTATGCGCAGCTGTCTCGGCGACGGCTGGACCCGTCCCGGCCGCCCGGTCGCGCCGCCGTGGACGCCGATCTCGATCCCGACCGCGGGCGAGTTGCTGCGCGACAACCTGCGCCGGCGCCTGCGGGGACTGGGTCGCGGGCTGTCGAGTCTTGCCCATTCGAGCAGGACGCTGCGCGGGGCGCGGCGCGCCTGGTCGGCGTGGCGGGAGGCCTTCGCCGAGCGTGCCCCCCGCGAGCAGTCTGGGCAGGCACGCGGCAACCAGGACGCCGTGATGATGGTGCCGCTGCCGCTGGGCGAGCCCGACCCTGTTCGCCGGCTCGACCTGATCGCCGCGGAGACGGCCGCGCGCAAACAGTGGGCCCGCCCGCAGCTGGGCAACGTGACCCTCGCTGTCGCCGTGTTCTCCTACGCCGGGCAGCTCAACCTCACCGCGGTCGGCGACCAGGACACCTGCCCCGACCTCGAGGTGTTCGCCGAGGGCGTCCGCAGCGCCCTTGACGGCCTCGCGCGGTCGATGCTCGTGCGGCTTCTCGAGGAGGCGTCCGGAGCATCGCGGACACGCTCGCTGACAACTCCTACACGCGGAGGGGTGCGCTGGAGAGGGCGGCGACCGCCATCTCCGAGCCGGAGAGCTCGACGCGGGCTGCCTGCTTGCGGCCCATCAGGTAGAGAACGATCTCGCCGGGGGCTCCGGTGATCTTGGCCTCGGGGAAGCCCTTGCGCAGCACGGCGCCGCGACCGTCGGGCCCTTGCGCCAGCACGCCGAAGCCGCGGAGCGGCCGGAGCTGGCGGCGCCCGGCCATGCGCAGCATCCGCCACAGCGCGCCGTCGAGGTCGGGGTCCGCGGGCCTTGGCTCCATGCCGTTGGCTCGCCGGGCGTCCTCGTGGTGCACGAAGTATTCGCCGACGTTGAGGGCCTGCAACTGTCCGAGCCGCCAGATGCCGTAGGGGCCGCCGCGCAGCCACTCGATGCTGCGCTGGTAGCCGCCCTTCTTGGCCGCCTCCATGCGGCGGCGGTTCAGGTCGGCGAACGGGCCGGGGAGCACGATGCCGGCCGCCGCCAGCGGCTCCCGCTCACGCACCATCAGATGGGCGGCCAGGTCCGCGGTCGTCCAGCCCTCGCAGAGTGTCGGGGCATCCGGCCCCAACTCCGTGAGGGTGTCGCAGAGCGCGTGGCGTTCCCTGCGCAGCAATGATCTGGAGTCCATCGGTCCTCGCTGTTGCGCTGCGTAACGGGGAGGCGATCATACGCGCGGGACCCCCGCGGCGCGGTCAGGCGCTGACGCCGGCGGCGTCCAGCGGCGGGACCTTCACCAGGCCGATCTGCGCGGGCTCCACCAGGATCAGCTCGCCGACCCGGCCGGTCAGCGTCTCGCGCGCCTCCGCCTCCAGGCCGGAGTCGGTGATCAGCACCGACGCCTGGTCCAGCGAGGCGATCGTGGACAGCCCCACCACGCCCCACTTGGTGTGGTCCGCAAGCACCACCAGCCGCCGGGTGGCGGCCACCATCGCGCGGTTGGTCTCCGCCTCGACCAGGTTCGGCGAGGTGAAGCCGGCACCGGGGTCGATGCCGTGGACGCCCATGAACAGGCAGTCGACGTGCAGCGAGTGGATGGTCTGCACCGCCACCGGGCCGACCAGCGCGTCGGAGGGGGTGCGGACGCCGCCGATCAGGACCACGACCCGGTCCGGCCGGTCGTGCGCGTAGAGCACCTCGGCGACGGGCAGCGAGTTGGTGACGACAGTGAGCTCGGGGATGCGCGTCAGGTGGCGGGCGAAGGCGTGCGTGGTGGTGCCCGCACTGATCGCGATCGCGGTCCCCGGCTGCACGAACTCGGCCGCGCGGCGGGCGATCGCCTCCTTGGCCGGCCGCTCCTGGCTGGACTTGGCCTCGAAGCCCGGCTCGTCGGTGCTGCCGCGGCGGGGGAGGGTGGCGCCGCCGTGGACCTTGGAGACCAGCCCGCGCCTGGCGAGCGCGTCCAGGTCGCGCCGGATGGTCATGTCGGAGACGCCCAGCAGCTCGGTCAGGTCGCTGACGCGCACGCCCCCGCTGCGCTGGAGCTCGTCCAGGATCCGCTCCTGCCGCTGGGCTGGGAGCATCTCAAGCACCGTCCTCTCGCACGATGGCCACCGCGCCCGCGGGCAGCGCCAGCCGCCCGGCGACCGTGGCGCCGGTGAGCAGCTCCAACCCGCTCGCCTCCAGCGACGCCGGCTCGCCGCCGTGGTTGATGGCGAACAGCCACGAGGGCCGCCCCCGCCGGAGCGGGTCGCGACGCCGGACCACCTCGACCCCGGGGGGCGGGGCCGAGCCGCAGGCCGGCGCGACGCCGGCACGGTCGCAGACGCGGCCGAGCAGGCGCTCGAGATCCCCAGGCGCCAGCCTGGTCGACACATACCAGGCGGAGCCGTTGCGCGTCACCGCCGGGCCGCCGGCCACGGGGCCGTCCGCGTAGCGGGCCAGCACCTCGGCGCCGTCGGCGTGGACCAGCTCACTCCACAGCGAGGCGGTGGAGCCGTCGTCGAGCCGCACGCCGCCACCGGCGGGCAGCGGGAACAGCTCCTCGACCCAGACGCCCAGCAGGTCGCGGAAGGCGCCCGGGTGCCCGCCGAGCCGCACGTGGTCGTGCTGGTCGACGATGCCGCTGAAGAACTGCACCAGCAGGTGGCCGCCGGCCTCGACGTAGCCGCGCAGGTTGGCGGCGGCCGCGTCGCTGACCAGGTACAGGCTCGGCACCAGCACCAGCCGGTAGCGCTCCAGATCGGCGGCCGGGTGCGCCAGGTCGGCGGTGATCCCGCGCCGCCACAGCGCCGCGTGGTGGTCGCGGATCAGCTCCAGGTATGACAGGTCGGCGCTGGGGTGGGAGTCCAGCTCCACCGCCCACCACGTCTCCCAGTCCCACAGCAGCGCCACCTCCGCATCGACGTGGCTGCCCTTGACCTCGGCGATCCGCTGGAGCTCGGCGCCGAGCGAGACCACCTCGCGCCAGACCTTGGTTTGCGTGCCGGCGTGGGGGACCATCGCCGAGTGGAACTTCTCGGAGCCCGCGCGTGACTGGCGCCACTGGAAGAACATGACCCCGTCGGCGCCGCGGGCCACGTGCGCCAGGCTGTTGCGCCGCATCTGGCCGGGCTGCTTGGCGAGGTTGCGGGCCTGCCAGTTGACCGCGCTGGTGGAGTGCTCCATCAGCAGCCATGGCTGGCCGCCTGCCAACGAGCGGCTGAGGTCGGCGGCCAGCGCCAGGTCGACGTGGCCGAGCGGGTCCTCGCCGATCAGGTAGTGGTCGTTGGCGACCAGGTCCAGCTCCGGGGCCCATGACCAGTAGTCCAGGGTCTTGAAGCGCGCCGCCATCAGGTTGGTGGTGATCGGGATCGAGGGCGTGTGGCGCGCCAGCACCTCGCGCTCGGCGCGGAAGCACTCCAGCAGCTCGTTCGAGCTGAAGCGCCACCAGTCGAGCTGCTGGGTCGGGTTGACGAAGGAGGGCGCCGTCCGCGGCGGGCCGATCTCCTCCCAGTCGCCGTAGCGCTGGCTCCAGAAGGCGGTGCCCCAGGCCTGGTTCAGCGCCTCCAGGTCGCCGTAGCGGCGGCGCAGCCAGGTGCGGAACGCCCCGGCGCTGGCGTCGCAGAAGCAGTGGCCGTTGTGGCAGCCGTACTCGTTGTGCACGTGCCACATGGCCAGCGCCGGATGGCCCGCGTAGCGCTTGGCCAGGGACTCGGCCAGCCGCACGGCGCCGGCGCGGTACGCCGTCGAGCTGGGGCAGAAGGTCTGGCGGCTGCCCGGCCAGAGCGTCCGGCCCTGGCGGTCGACCGGCAGGCTCTCCGGATGGCGGCGCGAGAACCACGGCGGCGGCGCGGCCGTGGCGGTCGCCAGGTCGACCAGGATCCCGTTCCCGTGGAGCAGGTCGAGCACCTCGTCGAGCCAGTCGAACTCGAAGCGGTCCTCCTCCGGCTGCAGCCAGGCCCACGAGAACACGCCAACGGTCACCAGGTTGACCCCGGCTTCGCGCATCAGCCGCGCGTCGGTGGGCCAGACGTCGCGCGGCCACTGCTCGGGGTTGTAGTCGCCTCCGTAGCAGAGCCCGCCGACACGCTCCGGCCATCTGGTCATGGCGCCAGGATCGAACCATACCCACCGGAAGTCAACACGATGGCACAGTTCGCCCTTGACACGAACCGTCGGGCACGCTGGTATATGTGCAACGTTGTGGGGTTGCGTTGAAACAGCTCGTTTCTGCTCTCTGAATGAAGGAGGCGCAATGACCCGCTCATCGAGGTCCCCCACGTCCCTGCCGGCCGCTGCCGGGACCCCGGTCGTCAACCGGCGCGACCTGCTCAGGCTGCTTGGCGTGACCGCCGGAGCGGTCACCCTCCCCGAGATCCTTGCCGCCTGTGGGAGCGGCAAGAGCGGCGGTGGTGGGACCGCCAGCAAGGTCGTGACGGTGGGGTCCAACGCCTCCGACGCCGTTCCCAAGCAGGCTTATGTCGACGTGTTCGCCAAGGCCAAGGCCGCCACGGGCCTCGACATCCAGGTCAACACCGTCGACCACAACACGTTCCAGCAGCAGATCAACACCTATCTCCAGGGAACTCCGCAGGACGTGTTCTTCTGGTTCGCGGGCAACCGCATGAACTTCTTCGCGCAGAAGGGGCTGGCGACCCCGATCTCGGACGTGTGGGAGAAGATCGGACCCAACTTCACCGAGGCCCTGAAGGCCGCCTCCACCGGCACCGACGGCCAGCAGTACTTCGTTCCGTTCTACTACTACCCGTGGGCGGTCTTCTACCGGAAGAGCGTCTTCGAGCAGCACGGCTACCAGCCCGCCAAGACCTGGGACGAGTACGTCGCCCTGCTCAAGCAGCAGCAGAAGGACGGGCTGACCCCGCTGGCCATGGCCGACGAGGGCGGCTGGCCGGTGATGGGGACCTTCGACTACATCAACATGCGCACCAACGGCTACCAGTTCCACATCGACCTGATGAACGGCAAGGAGTCGTGGACCGACGCCCGGGTCAAGACGACCTTCGACCACTGGGCGGAGATCCTTCCCTACCACGACATCCAGGGAGGCCTGGCGCGCAAGTGGGAGGAGGCCGCCGCCACGCTGCTGCAGAAGAAGACCGCCATGTTCCTGCTCGGCATGTTCGTGGGCCAGCAGTTCCAGGGCGCCGACAAGGACGACCTCGACTTCTTCGCCTTCCCGGAGATCAACCCGCAGTTCGGCCAGGACTCGGTGGAGGCGCCGATCGACGGCTTCATGCTGAGCCGCAAGCTCAAGAACGAGGACGGCTCCAAGAAGCTGCTGGAGTACATGGCCGGCACCGAGGCGGTGCAGACCTACCTCAAGTCCGACCCCAACAACATCGCGGCCAACACCAAGGCCGACACCAGCGGCTACAACGCGCTGCAGAAGAAGGCCGTCGACCTGATCGGCTCGGCGCAGCACATCTCGCAGTTCCTGGACCGCGACAGCCGGCCGGACTTCGTCTCGACCGTGATGATCCCGTCGCTACAGTCGTTCATCAAGAACCCCAAGGACACCACCAGCCTGCTCGGCTCGATCGAGAAGCAGAAGCAGTCCATCTTCGTGGGCTGACGCGGTCCGATGGCTACGGTCCCCAGGACGGCGCCGGCGGGTCCCAGGGCCCGCCGGCGCGCTCGCAAGCTCACCCGAACCGACAAGATCGTGCTGGCGGTGATGGTCGGCATCCCCGCGGCCCTGCACATCGGCCTGGTGTGGGTCCCGACGCTGGGGTCGATCGCGCTGTCGTTCTCCCGCTGGGAGGGCGTCGGCGGCTTCGACACCATCCAGTGGATCAGGACCCTGAACTACCGGCAGATCTTCACCATCTATCCACCGTTCTGGCCGGCGGTGCGGCACAACGTCATCTGGCTGGCGTTCCTGTTCCTGGCCACGGGCTTCGGCCTGTTCCTGGCCGTCCAGCTCGACAAGCGCCTGCGCATGACGCGCCTCTACCAGAGCATCATCTTCCTGCCGGTGATGCTGTCGCTGGCGATCGTGGGGTTCATCTGGCACCTGGTCTACGCGCACGACGACGGCCTGCTGAACAACCTGCTCGGCACCCACGTCGACTGGCTCGGCAACTCCAGCATCAACCTCTGGGCGGCGCTGGTGGCCGCCGGCTGGCGGCACGTCGGCTACATCATGGTCATCTACCTGGCCGGCCTGAAGAGCCTCGACCCATCCCTGACCGAGGCGGCGGCGATCGACGGGGCCAACGAGTGGCAGTCGTTCCGGCGGGTGGTGTTCCCCGCGCTCAAGCCGATCAACGTGGTCGTGCTGGTGATCACCGCGATCGAGTCGCTGCGCGCCTTCGACCTGGTCTACGTGATCAACAAGGGGACCAACGGCCTCGAGCTGGTGTCGGTCCTGGTGACCAACAACATCATCGGGGAGGCGAGCCGCATCGGCTACGGGTCGGCCCTTGCCGTGATCCTGCTGGTGGTGTCGCTGGTGTTCATCATCCCCTACCTGATCGTCTACTTCCGCGGCAGCTTCGCGGGCAGGGGAGCGAGGTAGATGGCCGCCACCGGCGTCGACGTCGGCACCCCCAGGACCACGGCCGCGGCGCCCGCCACCGTGCGGCGCGCCCGGCGGCTGCGGCCGCCGCGGGTGCTGCTGCACGCCTTCCTGATCGTGACCGTGCTGGTGTGGCTCGCCCCGCTGGTGTGGACCGTCTACACCTCGCTGCGCCCCTACCAGGACACCTTCCGGCTCGGGTACTTCTCGATCGGTGGCCACTACGGCTTCGGCAACTTCACCCACGCCTGGAACCAGGCGGACCTGATCAGGTTCTACGGCAACACCCTGATCGTCACCGTGCCGGCGGTGATCCTCACACTGCTGCTGGCGTCCTTCGTGGCGTTCGCGGTGTCGAGGTTCAGCTGGAAGTTCAACGTCGCCGTGCTGATCGTGTTCACCGCCGGCAACCTGCTGCCGCAGCAGGTGATCATCACCCCGCTGTACCGGCTGTTCCTGATGATCCCGCTGCCGGCGTGGATGAACCCCTCCGGCACGCTCTACGACTCCTACTGGGGCCTGATCGCCATCCACGTGGCCTTCCAGACGGGCTTCTGCACCTTCGTGCTCAGCAACTACATGCGGACGATCCCGCACGAGCTCACCGAGGCGGCGCTGATCGACGGTGCGTCGGTGTGGCGCCAGTTCTGGCGGGTCATCATGCCGCTCTGCCGGCCGGCGCTGGCCGCGCTGGCCACGCTGGAGTTCATCTTCATCTACAACGACTTCTTCTGGGCCCTGGTGCTGATGTCGACCGGCAACAAGCGGCCGATCACCTCGGCGCTGGCCAACCTGCAGGGCATCTACTTCACCGACGACAACCTGATCGCCGCGGGCGCCCTGCTGGCAGCGCTGCCGACCCTGATCGTCTACCTGACCCTGCAGCGGCAGTTCGTCCGCGGCCTGACGCTGGGGGCCACCAAGGGATAGGAGGAGCCGTCCGTGGGATTCGCCGAAGTCGCCGAGATCCAGGTCCTGCCGGGCAGCGCCCAGGTCTACGAGCACGGCTGGCAGTCCTGGACGCCGACGACCGCCTACGGCCTCGGGGACCGGCCGCACCGGCCGGTCGGCGGCGCCCGCCGGGTCATGTGCTACCGGCCCGAGCGCATCCCGTCGGACAGCGGTTTCCAGGGCGAGGGGCTGCTGGCGGTCGACCCCGGCGACGGCGGCCTGGTGCACGTGCTGGCCACGCCCGACGGCAGCACCCACATGCCGTCCATCCGCGCCGAGCGGCGGGACGGCCGCGTGGTGGCCCGGGCCGACGGCCCCGTCGAGCACGCGGAGGTGGAGGTCCCCGCCGCGGTCGAGGCTTCCCGCCGTGCCGGGCCCGGCGGCGAGCCCGGGACCGGGGGCGGGCACCTGGGGCGCGTCGGGGCGGCGCTGGCCACCTGGGCCGAGCGCTATGCCGAGCGGGCGGGACTCCAGGCGCCGCGGCCCGCGCCGACCGCCTGGTGCTCCTGGTACCACTACTTCACCAAGGTCACCGAGCCGGACGTGCTCGAGAACCTCGACGCCATGGACGACCTTCGCCTGCCCATCGAGGTCGTGCAGCTCGACGACGGCTATCAGGCCGAGATCGGCGACTGGCTGGACCTCTCCGGCAGGTTCAGGTCGCTGGGCGACCTCGTCGGGCGGATCCGCCAGCGTGGCAGGCGCGCCGGCATCTGGGTGGCCCCCTTTCTGGTCGGGACGCGCAGCCGCATCTTCGCCGAGCACCCCGAGTGGCTGGTCCGCGGCGCGGGCGCCGGCCACAACTGGGACCAGGACCTGCGCGCCCTCGACGTGACCCACCCGGGCGCCGCGGCCTGGCTCGCCGAGGTGTTCGCCTCGCTGGCGGGCCTCGGTGTCGACTACTTCAAGATCGACTTCATCTACGCCGGCGCGCTGGAGGGCGGGCGCCACGAGGACGCCAGCGCCCTGTCCGCCTACCGTCGTGGCCTGGAGCTGATCCGCGGCGCCATCGGCCCGGACCCCTACCTGCTGGGTTGCGGCGCGCCGATCCTGCCGAGCGTCGGGCTGGTCGACGCGATGCGGATCAGCCCGGACGTCGCTCCGCAGTACGAATCGCCCGACACCGACCTGAGCAGGCCGTCCCAGCGCGCCGCGGTGCTGACCGGCCGCGGGCGGCAGTGGCAGCACGGCCGCTTCTGGGTCAACGATCCGGACTGCCTGCTGGCACGCCCGGCGGTCGAGCGCCGCGAGGCGTGGGCGGCGCACGTCGCGGAGGTCGGAGGACTGGTGGCCAGCAGTGACCGCCTGCGTGACCTGGACGATTGGGGTCTGGAGACGACCCGGCGCCAACTCGATGCCGCATCCACGTTTCATGCGTGACTGACGAGGTAAGGGGCCAGGACGGACTCATCTCCGACCGAAAGGTGATCCGCATCGTGCTCACCATCACCACGGAAGCGGCTCAGGCCATCAACGCGATCGTCGGGTCCTCGCCGATGCCGGAAGGCGGACTGAAGATCACGGCCAAGCCGGTGACCGACAGCGAGTCCACGCTCGAGCTCTCAGTCGTGGAGTCGCCCGCCGAGAACGATCAAGTCATCGAGGACCAGGGCACCCGCGTCTTCCTCGAGCAGCTCGCCTCCGACTACCTGGAGGACAAGGTCCTGGACGCCGAGGTCGAGGGGGAGCAGATCCGCTTCACCCTGCAGGACCAGGGCCCAGGGCCGGCGCCGCGCGGCGCCCCAGAGCAGAACTGAAGCAACCGGCACCAAACCGGATAACCGGACGCCGGCTCGCGCGCTTCCGCTGAGCCGGCGTCCGGGCGTCGTGTCCCGGGTGTCGTATGGTTGTCCCATGCCGGCTCGAAAGCAGGTCCTCGAGGTCGCCGGCCACGAGGTCACCATCACCAACCCGGACAAGGTCTACTTCCCTCGCACGGGTCACACCAAGCTGGACCTGGTCCGCTACTACCTGGCCGTCGCCGACGGCGCGGTCCGTGGGGTGGCCGGGCGGCCCATGGCGCTCAAGCGCTTCGTGAACGGTGCCGAAGGCGAGTTCTTCTTCCAGAAGCGGGCGCCCACCTCCCGTCCTGACTGGATCGAGACGGTCGAGCTGAGCTTCCCTTCCGGTCGGACCGCCGAGGAGATCGTCGTCCACAACGCGGCCCAGCTCGCCTGGGTCATCAACCTCGGCTGCATCGATCTGAACCCGCACCCGATCCGCGCCGCCGACCTGGACCACCCCGACGAGCTGCGCGTCGACCTCGACCCGGTGCCCGGCGTCGGCTGGCCGCAGATCCGCGAGGTCGCCCTGCTCATCGGGGAGGTCCTGGACTCGTTCGGGCTGGTCGGCTGGCCGAAGACCTCGGGCTCCCGCGGCTTCCACGTCTACTGCCGCATCGAGCCGCGCTGGACCTTCACCGACGTCCGGCGAGCGGCGGTCGCCCTGGCCCGCGAGGTGGAGCGCCAGGCGCCCGATGTGGCCACCAGCAAATGGTGGAAGGAGGAGCGCCGCGGGGTCTTCATCGACTACAACCAGAACGCCAAGGACCGCACGGTCGCATCGGGCTACTCGGTGCGGCCCATGCCCGACGCGCGGGTGTCGAGCCCGCTGCGCTGGGAGGAGGTCCCCGGATGCGAGCCGGAGGCGTTCACGATCGACACCATGCCGGAGCGCTTCGCCCAGGTGGGGGACCCCTGGGAGGGCATCGACCAGGCCGCCGGCTCGCTGGAGCCGCTGCTGGACCTGGCGGACCAGCACGAGGCGGTCGGCTTCGGGGACGCACCCTGGCCGCCGCATTTCCAGAAACAGGAGGGTGAGGCGGCGCGGGTGCAGCCGTCGAAGCGGCGGGCGGGCGCCAAGGGCCGCGAGGGGATCGTCCCGCCGCCGGCGCCGGGCAAGGCCAGCGGCCCGACGGGACGGCGCCGTTCGACCATGCCGCTGATCGAGATCGCCAGGGCGGCGACCCAGGCCGAGGCCATGGAGGGGTTGGAGCGCTGGAAGGCGCGCCACCCCGAGGTGTGGAGCCACCTGGAGCCTCACGACGTGCTGGTGGACTCGATGCGGGGCCGCAGCACCACCTGGTACCGGATCCGGCTGAACCTGCGCAACGTGCCGGAGCCCGGGCGGCCGCAACAGGAGCCGCTGGAGATCGACTACGACCCATGGGCCGGTGCCGGCCCGCCGTCTCCGTCCAGGACCTGACGGCCGTCGATCCAGGCGGCCTCGGCGCGGGAGCGCACGTTCAGCGGGTCGCCCGACCAGACGCACAGGGTGGCCGACTTGCCGGGCGCGTGGCCGCCGGCGTCGATCTCCGCAGCGGCTGAGCACTCCACAAGTGGTATGAAAAATAGAAACTGAGGCTTGCCAGAATGCTAGGAATCTGTTTCTAATACTCCAGAAGAGGATGCCAGCGAGCAAGCAGAGGGGTGAGGTTCATGCACTTCAGCGCGAACGAGTCGATCGCCCGCCAACGGATTGCCGACCTGCACGCCGAAGCCGAGCGCCGCCGCCGCATCCGGGCCCGCCCGGTCGTCCGGCGCCGCCGCCTCCAGGTCCGCGGCGGCGTCCGCGAGGCCCTGGGCTACCGGCTGGTCGTCCTCGGCTGGCGCCTGCTGGACACCAACCCTCGGCGACTGGCCCACCGGCCGCTCGCCCGCTGACGGCGATGTGGCGCGAAGACGGCCCCGCCCCGGGCGCCGGACCGCCTTCCTGGGACGCGGCCTACGCCGGAACGCCACCTTGGGACATCGGGCGGCCACAGAGGGCGTTCATGGCGCTGGCCCAAGCAGGAGAGCTGCGCGGCCGGGTCCTGGATGTGGGCTGCGGGACGGGAGAGCACGCGCTGATGGCCGCGGGGCTCGGGCTTGACGCCACCGGAATCGACATTGCGGCCGTCGCTATCGAGGCCGCCGAGGGCAAGGCCAGAGAGCGCGGGCTCCGCGCGCGGTTCCTGACCGGCGACGCGCTGAAGCTGGCGGCGCTCGGCGAGCGGTTCGACACGGTGCTCGACTGCGGGCTGTTCCACCTGTTCGACGACCGCCAGCGCCGGTTGTTCGTCGAAAACCTCGGCGCGGCGATCCAGCCGGGCGGCCGCTACTTCGTGCTCTGTTTCAGCGACCGCATGCCGGGCCAGTTCGGCCCCCGCCGGGTGAGCCAGGCCGAGATCCGGTCCAGCTTCGCCGACGGCTGGCGGGTGGACTCGATC
>Ga0070698_100001329_pt1 | contig 27547 bp, 27 predicted proteins | sample KBSK1502metaG_FD_65477 | JGI IMG/M metagenome (GOLD analysis project Ga0070698, IMG submission 65477) | Corn, switchgrass and miscanthus rhizosphere microbial communities from Kellogg Biological Station, Michigan, USA - KBS K1-50-2 metaG | ecosystem: Host-associated > Plants > Roots >...
GATGCAGGTGTCGAAGTTGACGACCGGCCGGAGCGTCCGCGCGCCGTACTTCTTGTAGTACGGGTTGCGCTCCCCGGGCTTGCGGGCGTCGACGATGACGCCGGGGCGCATCGTGGTCCAACCGGGCTTCTCGAACTGCAGGACCTCGTGGCCGCTCGTGCCCTCGCCGACCTTCACCTCGCGCAGCTGCGTCCGATCGAAGCCCTCTTGCGCCGACGCGACGGCGCTCCCGTCCTTCGTCTGCTCCTGGATAAGGGTCTTCACGTCCTCGATCCGGACCCAGTCCGGCGCGACCTTCGCGAGCGCGCCGAGGACCCGGTAGTCCGTGTGGTCGTCCTTGAATACCCAGAGGCCGGCGAACGATGCGAGGCCCGGCACGATCCCGAGGAGGTACGGCCGCTCGGCCGCGTCGGTCTGCGCGAGGACGGCGTCCGGGGTCTTCTCCGATGTGACGAGGACCGCGCCGCCGGCGTGGACCGGCTTCCAGATCGGCTGGCGACCGTACCAGGCCCACGACTCGACGCCCTTCACGAGCGTGTCGTCGACCGCGACCGCGATGTCCACGACCTTCGGCTCGTACTTCGCCATCGACGACTCGAGCTCGAGGTCGTTGATCGCGACGACCGCGAAGTACTTCGCCGGCACGCCGTTGCGCTCGGGCGAGTCGCCGTACCGGCCGAACGCGGTCCCGGTGTGCCCGCGCTTCCGAGCGGCGAGCACGATCGACCGGCAGATCCGCTGCGCGAGCGTCTTCTGGAAGATGCCGCGATAGACGATCTCGATCGTGATCGAGGTCGGGTCCGTCTTGACGACGCGTGCCATCAGGAGCCTTTCCCCACGGTGCTCGTGGCCTGCGCTGCGCCGCTCTTCTGCGGCTGGTCGGCGATGAGCTTGAGGATCCCCTCGCCAACGGCGCGGATGTGATCGGCCGCGGCGGTGCGCGCGGCGTCCGGATCGTGTGCCTCGAGCGCGGCGAGGATGCGCTGGTGCGCGTCGATCGACGAGTGCGCGCGTTGGTTCGTCTGGAGCCACTGCTCGCGCGAGCTGCGGAGCACGTCCCAGATGACGCCGAGCATGGTGACGAGGAGCTCGTTGCGCGCGGCCTGCCCGATGACCTCGTGGAAGCGGGTGTCCTCTTCGGCGTACGGCTCGCCCGCGGCGACCTTGTCCGCCTGCTGCTTCAGGATCGCCCGCAGCTCCGCGAGCTCGTCGGGCCGGATGCGTTTCGCCGCCGACGCCGCGATCGCGGGCTCGATGAGCCCGCGGACCTCGATGACGTCCGTCAGGGTGTGCCCGCGGACGATGAGGTTCGAGAGCGGGCGGGCGAGATCCTCGGGGACGGTCCGGCGCACGAACGTGCCGCCGCCGGCGCGCGTCTCGACGACGCCGAGGAGCTCGAGCGATCGCAGCGCCTCCCTGACGGAGGCCCGTGAGACCTGGAACTGTTCGGCGAGGGCCCGCTCCGGTGGGAGCTGGTCGCCGGGGCGCAGCTCGCCGCGATCGAGGAGGGCCTCGATCTGGCTCACGATGTCCTGATAGAGCCGGCTGCGGCGGACGGGCTCGATGATCGCCAGCGGTGACCTCCCCGGACCAACTGGTCAGGTGGTCTGACCAGACGACCGAAACCCTACCAATGGGCCGAAAGCCGGTCAAGTGGCCACCTCGGAACAACGGCGCTAGGCGGGCGCGACCTCCGCGTGGCCGGCCATGAGGAGCCCAAGCCGCTCCTCGGTGGCGTCCGCGGCCGGCAGGGTGGCGACGATCCGGCCCTCGAACATGACCGCGATGCGGTCCGAGAGCGCCCGGATCTCGTCGAGCTCGCTCGAGACGAGGAGCACGGCGCAGCCGCGCGCCCGCTGCTCGAGGAGGCGCTCCCAGACGTATTCGGTGGAGCCGATGTCGAGGCCCCGGGTCGGTTGGCTCACGACGATGAGCTTCGGCTGCTCCGAGAGCTCGCGTCCGAGGACGACCTTCTGCTGGTTCCCGCCCGACAGGTTCCCCACGATCGCGCGCGCGTTGGGCGGACGGACGTCGAACTCCTTCGCGAGCCGATCGCCGTTCACGCGGATCGCCGCGTCGTCGAGCACGCCGCGCTCGCTGAACGGTGGATGGTCCTGTTTCCCGAGGATGAAGTTGTCGGCGACGGTGAAGGCGAGGACGAGCCCCTCCGCCCGCCGGTCCTCAGGGACGTACGCGACGCCGCGCTCGCGCGTGCGCTTCGGGTCGTCGTGCGCGATGTCGGCCCCGCCGATCGTGATCGATCCCGCGGTCGGCTCGCGCAAGCCGAGGACGCACTCGGCGAGCTCGCTCTGGCCGTTCCCCCCGACGCCGGCGACGCCGAGGATCTCGCCCGCGTTCACGGTGAGGTCGATGCCCTGCAGCGCCCGTGCGCCGCGATCGCTCCGCGCCTCGAGGCCGTGGATCTCGAGGACAGCGCCCGAGGACGTCACCGGCGTGCGCGCCTGCACCTGCCGGAGCTCGCGTCCGACCATGAGCCGCGCGATCTCCGACGGCGACGTGGCCGTCGTGACGAGCTCGCCGGCGTTCCGGCCGGCGCGCAGGACCGTGATCCGGTCGGTGACGGCGAAGACCTCGCGAAGCTTGTGCGTGATGAAGATGACGACCTTTCCTTCGTCGCGGAGCGTGCGGACGATCGCGAAGAGCTCGTCCACCTCCTGTGGCGTGAGGACCGCGGTCGGCTCGTCGAAGATGAGGAGCTCGCTCCCGCGGTACAGCACTTTCAGGATCTCGACGCGCTGCTGGAGCCCGAGCGGAAGATCCTCGACCTTCGCGTCCGGATCGACGCCGATGTGGAACCGCTCCTCGAGCTCGCGCACTCGCGTTGCGAGCGCGCGCTGGCTCAGGACCGGGCCCGACCGTTCGTCGCCGAGGACCACGTTCTCGGCGACGGTGAGCGGCGGGATGAGCATGAAGTGCTGGTGGATCATCCCGATCCCGCGCGCGATCGCGTCACGCGGCGAATGGATCGCAGCGTCTTGTCCCTTGAGGCGGATCGTCCCGCTATCCGGCCGGTAGAGGCCGTAGAGGATGTTCATGAGCGTCGACTTGCCCGCGCCGTTCTCACCGAGGAGCGCGTGGATCTCGTGCTCGGCGACGACGAGGTCGACGCCGTGGAGGGCCGTGAAGTCGCCGAAGCGCTTCACGATCCCGCGCATCTCGACCATCTGAGCCGGCGGCGCGACCGAGAGGCCGGTCATGCGTGGCCTTCCGTCTCATATGGCAGCCCGTCGGCGGCCGGGGGCCGCGACCGGCCGACGAAGCCGGCGACCGCGAGGATCGTGAGGATGTAGGGGAGCGTGCCGAGGAGCTGCACCGGCACCTTCACGTCGCCGATGGATGCACCCTGCAGCGAGGTGGAGAGCGCGTTGCCGTAGCCGAAGATGAGGCTCGCCGCGAGCGCGCCGACGGGCGTCCAGCGCCCGAAGATCATCGCCGCGAGCCCGATGAACCCGCGGCCGCCGGTCATGCCGTCGGTGAAGCTGTGGGCGACCCCGAGCGAGAGGTAGGCGCCCCCGAGCGCGGCGAGCGCGCCACTCGCGAGCACCGCCGCGTAGCGGATCCGCCGCACGTCGATGCCGACCGTTTCGGCCGCGCGGGGGTGCTCGCCCACGGCGCGGAGCCTGAGGCCGAGCACCGTCCGGAACAGGAAAAGCTGGAGGAGCACGACGAGGCCGCCCATCGTCCAGACCATGAGGTTCTGGCTCCCGATGGCGTCACCGAGGTAGGGGACGCCCTTCAGGAGGCCGAGCTGGACGTCGGGGAGGGTCGGGAGGTCCGCAGGGGTGCCCGTCGTCCCATACATCTGGTAGTCGAGGTACGTCGTGAGGCCGAGCGCGAGGATGTTGAGGGCCATCCCCGACACGATCTGGTCCGCGCGTAGGGCGATGGAGGCGTACGCGTGGAGGCCGGCGAGCAGCACGCCGGCGAGGAGCGCGACCGCGAGCCCGATCCACACGTTGTGGCTGCGGTCGGCGGCGACCACCCCGAAGAAGCAGCCGACGAGCATCGAGCCTTCGAGCGCGATGTACGTGACACCGCTCCGCTCGGTCACGGTGCCGCCGAGCGCGGCGAGGGCGATCGGGGCCGCCAGCCGCAACGTCGCGGCGAAGACGCTCGCGCCGAGCAGCATTTCGAGGGTCACGCGATCGCCTCCACGGGCTTGCGCGCGCCGCGGCGGCGTCGCGTGAGCGCGCGCACCAGCGTCTCGGCGGCGATGACGAAGAGAACGAAGGCCTGGATGATCGCGACGAGGTTCGACGAGATGCCGGCGTGCGACTGCATGTACGCGCCGCCGTGCACGAACGCGCCGAAGAGGAGGGCCGCGAACACGATCCCGAGCGGCGAGTTCTTTCCTAACAGGGCTACGGCGATCGCGTCGAAGCCGTAGCTCGACGAGAACCCGTCGTAGACGCGGCCGAACACGCCGCTCACCTCGATCATCCCACCGAGCCCGGCGAAGCCGCCGGCGATCGCCATGACCAGGACCATGTGCCGAGCCGGGTCGATGCCCGCCTGCGCCGCGGCCCGCGGGCCGAGCCCGACCGCGCGGAGCTGGTAGCCGAGCGGGGTCCGCCAGAGAAGGAACCAGAAGAGGACCACCGCGACGGCCGCAAGGATGATCCCGGCGTGCAGGCGGCTGAAGAGGACGAGCTCGTTCGGGATGATCACCGGAAGCCGGGCTCCAGCGCCGATCGGTGTCGAGGCGGGCGTGCCGAGCGCGTTCTGCGCGGTCATCGGCCCGGCCTGCAACAGCCAGTGCATCACGAAGACGATCGTGTAGTTGAGCATGATGGTCGTGATCACTTCGTTGACGCCGCGCACCGCCTTCAGGAAGCCGACGATCCCGCCGTAGAACGCGCCGCCGGCGATGCCGAACAGGATGACGACCGGCATGAGGATGATCCCGGGCCACGTCGCGAACTGCGCCCCCGCCCAGCCCGCGGCGAGGGCGCCGACCAGGAGCTGACCCTGCGCGCCGATGTTGAAGAGTCCGGTGCGGAACGCGACGGCCACCGCGAGACCGGTGAGCACGAGCGGGATCGCCGAGACGAGCGTCTCCGTGATGTCGTACGGCGTCCCGAACGCGCCCTGGACGAGCGCCGAGTACGCCGCGATCGCGTCCTTCCCGGAGAGCTGGACGAAGATGGCGCCCAAGAGCAGGGCGATGACGACCGAGAGGACCGGGATCGCCGGCCCGGCGGCCCATTGGAACGTGAGCTGACGCACGGACGGGGCCGGGCTTGCGGTGCCCGGCCCCGTCGTCGCGGCTTGTTCCTGGTTCACGTGGGGGTCAAATGGTCACGGCTTGACCTGGACGGTGTCCTTCGGAGTGATCTTCCCGGATGCGATGTCGGCGAGCGCCGTCGTCGCGGCGGCCTTCGCGTCGGCCGGAACGATCTTGTCGACGGCGCCGAAGCCGACTCCGCCGTTCGCGGCGTTGAAGAAGTTGTCGCCCGCTTTGAAGGTGCCGAGGCGGACCGCGCGGACCGTCTGGAACACGGCCTGGTCCACCTTCTTGAGCGCGCTCGTGATCACGGTGCCCGGGGCGACGCTGGCCTGGTCCGCGTCGACGCCGATCGCGTAGACGCCGGCCGCCTTCGCCGCCTGGATGTAGCCGAGGCCGCTACCGCCCGCGACCTGGAACAGGATGTCGCAGCCCTGGGCGATGTGGCTCTTGCCGACCTCGAGACCCTTCTGCTGGTCCACGAAGTCGTTGCTGTAGCCGTTGATGATCTTCGTCGTCGGGCTGATGGTCTTCACCGCGTCCTGATACCCGGCGATGTACCGGTCGACCGGTGGGATCGGGATGCCGCCCATGGAGCACACGGTGTTGTGCGTCGCGGCGCCGACCTTGTTCTTCGCCATGAAGGCCGCGATGACGCCGACCACGTAGCCGGCCTCCTGCTCCTTGAAGAACAGGTTGGCGACGTTCGGCAGGTTCTGCACGGCGCCCGCGTCGTCGTTCGGCGCGCCGTCGATGATCGCGAACTTGACGCTCGGGAACTGCTTGGCGACCTTCCAGACGGCGTTCTGCATGAGGAAGCCGACGCCGATGACGAGGTCGTACTTGTCCTGGGCGTACTTCGTGAGGTTCGGGACGTAGTCGGCCTGCTGCTTGGACTCGGTGACCGATGTCGTCACGTCGAGCTGGGACTGCGCCTGCTGGCGGCCCTGGTCGGCGAGCGAGTTGAAGCTCTTGTCGTTCAGGCCACCGACGTCGGTGACGAGACCGATCTTCGGGTGCTGCCCGGTCGCGGCGCTGCCGCTCGGGGTGCTGGTCGTGGTGGTGCTGGTGCACGCAGCCACGATCGTGGCGGCGATCACCGAGAAGGCGAGGAGTCGTTTCATCTGCGCGGAAACCCTCCCTGAGTCGTTGGCCGCCATTTCGTCTGGCGCGACCGCTGCGGATGGTAGGACGTCGCCCGAGCGGCCGCATGAGGCGGAGGCGGTCAGACCGGCTAGACCACCAGCACCGAGCGCACGACGTACGCGATGAACACGACATACAGGCTGCCGCCGAGGACCAGCGCGGAGATGCCGAGCGAATCGTCGCGCGCCCGGAAGCGGAGCTGGACGAACACGATCATCGCGGCGAGGAGGGCGAAGACCGCGGCCACCGTCCCGAAGGAGCCGAGCTGCCACGGCGTCAGGAGCACACCGAACGTCACGGGGATCGTCGACTGCAGCACCATCGAGCCGGCGACGTTGCCGAGGGCGATCACGTCCTTGCCGTCCCGCGTCCAGATGAGGCTGTTGGCCGCCTCCGGCAGTTCGGTCGCGATCGGCACGAGGAGGAGGGAGACGAGGAGCGCGTTCAGTCCGAGCGCGGTGGACGCGCGGTCGATGAAGCCGGCGAACAGCTCGGCGCCGACGACGATCGCGCCGAAGCCGATCAGGACCTGAACGAGGATCAGCCACACCGGCGGCCGCTGCGCGTCGGTCCGGATCCCGAGGCGCAGCGCGTAGCCCGTCGCCGTCAGCGCATCGAAGGCTTCGATCTCCTCCTTCTCCTCCTCGATGTCGATCGCCGTCCGACGCTGCGGGCGGAGCACGAGGGCGAGGTAGAGGACGTACGCCGGTACGAACAGCCAGCCGACGAGGTGTCGTGCGTCGTGCCACGGCTCGGGGAGCACGGCCAGGGCGAGCGCGACCGTGTAGCACGCGAGGAAGAACCCGAGGTCACGCGACGCGTGCGCGCGATCGACCCGCAGCGTGAGGCGCTTGCGGCGGCCGCGGTAGACGTACGCGGTCACGCCGATGAGCAGCATGACGAGGGTCGCCAGCATGAACGGCGCGCCGAGGATCGCGCCGACGCCGATGTCGTTGGCCTTCAGGGAGTTCGTGAAGACGATCGCGACGACCGGCACGACGGTCTCGGGCATCGCCGTCCCGATCGCGGCGAGCACGCTGCCGGTCGCGCCTTCGCCGAGGCCGAGCCGTTTCCCGAGCCACTCGACGCCGTTCGTGAAGACCTCGGCCCCGAGCAGGATGGCGATGAACCCGACCACCAGGACGACCGCGTCGAGAGGGGTCACCGCCTAGTCGATCGCGGTCGCGACGGTCTCTTTGTCGATCTTCTCCGCACCGCGCTTCCCGCGCGCGCGGAGGGCGCGAATGAGCGGGGTGAGCAGGAGGATCACGGCGAGGGTCATGAGGATGGCCGAGAGCGGGCTGCCGACGAGGATGAGCGGACTCCCACCGCTCGCGATGAGGCTCTGGCGGAGCGTGCGCTCGGTGGAGTCACCGAGCACGACCGCGACGACGAGCGGCGCGAGGGGGTACTTCGTCTTGCGCAGCCAGTAGCCGATGAGACCGAAGACGATGGTGATGAAGACGTCGAGCATGCTGTTGTTCAGCGAGTACGAGCCGATGATCGAGATGAGCACGATGAACGGGGTGAGGATCGCGTAGGGGATCCGCATGATCGACGCGAGCAGCGGCACCGCGGCGAGACAGATGATGAACGTCAGCAGGTGGCCGACGTAGATGCTCGCGATGAGGCCCCACACGAAGTCGTGGTGCTCGACGAAGAGGAGCGGCCCGGGCTGCAGTCCCCAGATGAACAGCCCGGCCATGATCACGGCGGAGGTGGGTGACCCCGGGACGCCGAGCGCGATCATCGGCACGAGGGACCCGACGGCGGCGGAGTCCGCGGCGGCCTGCGGCGCCATGATCCCGGAGATCTCGCCCTTCCCGAAGTTCTCCTTGTTCTTCGACCACTGCCGGGCGAGGCCGTAGCCGAGGAACGAGCCGGCGGTCGCGCCGTGCCCGGGCAGGGTGCCGAACCAGAAGCCGATGATCGCGGTCGAGATCACGAGCCAGATCCGCTTCCGGAGCGCGCCGAGGGTCTCGATGATGTCGCCGAAGCCGACGCGTGCGGAGAGGCGTTCGACGAAGCCGATGCCCTGCTCCTCGGCCGAGGCGATGATCTCGCCGATCCCGAACAGGCCGATCGTCACCGGGACGAAGCCGATGCCGGAGAGCAGGCCGATCTGCCCGAATGTCAGGCGCGGCTGGCCCGTGATCGTGTCGAAGCCGATGGCAGCGAGGAGCAGTCCGAACGCGATCATCATCACGGCCTTCGCCGGCGACTCGGCGCCGAGCCCGATGAGCGTGGCGAACGACATGATGAAGACGGCGAAGAGCTCCGGTGGCCCGAACGACAGGGCGAAGTCGGCGATCGCCTTCGCGAAGAACGTGAACAGCACGGTCGCGAAGAACGCCCCGACGAACGACGCGAAGAACGACGATGCGAGCGCGACGCCGGGCTTGCCCTTCTTCTTCGCGAGCGGGAAGCCGTCGAACAAGAGCACGACGGACCACGGCTCGCCCGGGATGTTGAACAGGATCGAGGTCACGACGCCACCGAACAGCGCGCCCCAGTAGACGCCGGCGAGGAGGATGACCGCGCTCGTGGGGCTGGTGCGCGCGATGATCACCGTGATCGGCAGGAGGATCGCGACCGCGCTCGTTCCGCCGAGGCCCGGGAGTACGCCGACGACCAGGCCGAGGACGATCCCGACGAGGAGCATGAGGATGTTGAACGGCTGGAGCGCGGTCCCGAAGCCGCCGGCGAGATCGCCGAGGACGTTGAAGAACTCCGTCTAATTACTCCTGAATGGTTTCGGCGCGTGCGTCAGAAGGGGATGACCCCACTGGTCAAGTCATACAAGAAGCTTTTGGGCAGCGCGACCCGGAACCCCAGCTCGAAGGTGGCGTAGATCCCGAGGGGCATCGCGACGGCGATGACGATCACCCAGATCCAGCGGTAGTGCCCGATCCACCGCGCGAACAATCCCATATAGCCGGCCGTGACGACGTAGAAGCCCAGCCACGGGATGACCGCCGTTGCGACGAGCATCGGGATGATGAGCTTGAGGGCGGCGAAGAGCGCCGCGCGATTTTCGAACGCCGCCGTGCCGCTGAGTGGCGTGACCCAGGACCGATACGCGATGAACGAGGCGCAGGCGAAGACGATCGCGGCGGACCAGAACGGGTAGAAACCTGCGCCGATGCCGCCGGGTTGGGTGCCGGTGCGATCGACGAGCGCGCCGGCCCGTGAGTCGATCATCGCGACGGCGGCCAGCAAAGCGAACGCTGCCGCCGTCGCGACCTGATAGGGCCTCAAACGATCATTGGACCCAGTTGAACTGCTTCGCGATGTCCTCGTGGAGCTTCTGGTAATCGGCGATGAGCTTGTCGAAATCCGCCCCGGAGCGGAAGTCCGGCTTCAGCTCGTTGTCGGCCATGAATTTCTTCCAGTCGTCGGAGTCATAGACCTTCTTGAAGACGTCGACCCAGAACGCCTGCTGGCCCTTCGACAGACCGGGCGGGGCCATGATCGAGCGGACGATGAAGTAGTCGCTGATCGCGAGCCCCTGCGAGGTGCAGGTCGGGATGTCCTTGAACGTCGCCGACGTCGGGCTCTGTGGCTCGAACGTGCAGATCGGGCGCATCTTCCGCGGGGTGCCGGTGAACAGGCCCTTGCCCTCGCTCGGGTTGTTCACGGAGGCGACGACGCCACCCTGGTGGCCGGCGACCGCCGCGGCGACCGTCGCGCCGGAGGCGGATGGCACGAACTTGAACGGCTTCAGACCCGCCGTCACCTGGATGCGGTCGAACAGCGCTTCGTCCTCCTGCTTCGAGCCGGTGCCCGTGACGACGAGCGAGTCGGCCTTCGCGGCGGTGATGAAGTCCTGTGCCGTCTTCCAGGGACTGTCCTCGTTGACCCAGAGGTAGAACGGGTCAAGGGCGAGGTTCGCGATCGGCGTGAAGTCCGTCGCCTTGTACGGCAGCTTCTGGACGATGAGCGTCGTGAAGAAGGAGTTGAGCGTGATCGTGATGACGCTGGAGTCCCCACGGTGGTCGTACACGTACTGGAACGCCACCGCACCCGAGCCGCCTTCGCGGTTCACCGGCGTGACCGGCTGGGGCGACAGCTTCAAGGTCTCGATGATCGACTGCATCTTGCGGGCGTAGATGTCGGAGCCGCCGCCCGGCGCGGTGCTGATGATGAATTCGACGGGCTTCGTCGGTGGGATCAGCGCGGCGCCGGATGCGCCGGCGGACGTCGAAGGCGCCGCTGTCGCCCCTCCTCCGGTGCCGCCGCAGGCCGTCGCCACTACGAGGCCCGCGATCGCCAGCGAGATCGACCGACCGATCGAGTTCCGCATTCGTTGTGACCTCCCGCTCTTCCTACGCGAGGCCGAGACAAATAGTTCGCTGGTCAGACCAGACCTCACTGTGGTCAGACCGGCGGCATCGTAGGACGTGCGACCGAAGAGGCGCAATAAGGCGGAAGTACGCCGGTTCGATGCGCGCCGAGGTCAGGTGGCACTATTGCGACAGACGGCACGGTTGATGCGCCACCCGCTTCCGGTGGGCGTGCGAACGGAGGGACCAGCGTCATGGTCAAAGAGCTGACCCGCCCGGCGACACCGCTCCGGCGCGGCGCGGCACCCGACACCGCCTGGGCCTTCTTCGATGGCGAATTCGTCCCGCTGCGCGACGCCAAGGTGAGCGTGTTGACGCACGCGTTCAACTACGGCACCGGCGTCTTCGAGGGGATCCGCGCGTACTGGAACGCCGAGCGCGGTCAGCTCTACGGGCTGCATCTTCTCGAGCACTACCGGCGGCTACATCGTTCCTGCAAGATCATGCGGCTCGATCTGGTGTACTCACCCGAGCGTCTGGTCGAGATCACCGTCGAGCTCCTTCGTCGCTCCAACTATCGCGAGGACTGCTACGTGCGGCCGCTCGTCTACAAGAGCAGCGAGCTCATCGGCGTCCGTCTTCACGATCTCGAGTCGAAGTTCACGGTCTTCGCCGTGCCGTTCGGCACCTATATCGACATCGACCGCGGTATCAGCTGCGGGGTTTCGAGCTGGCGGCGCGTCGACGACAACGCCATCCCCGCCCGCAGCAAGATCACCGGGTCATACGTGAACGCGGCCCTCGCCAAGACCGAGGCCCAGGAGGCCGGGTACGACGAGGCGATCGTCCTCACGAACGACGGCCACGTATCGGAGGGCAGCGCCGAGAACCTGTTCATGGTCCGCGGCGGCACGCTCATCACGCCGCCGGTCAGCGACAACATCCTCGAGGGCATCGTCCGGGCGAGCCTCATGCGGATCGCGGACGATCTCGGGATCCCGTGCATCGAACGCTCGATCGATCGCACCGAGCTCTACATCGCGGACGAGCTGTTCCTCTGTGGCACCGGCGCCCAGCTCTCGCCGGTGACGTCGGTCGACCATCGCAAGATCGGTGACGGCGCGGCGGGCCCGATCACCCAGCGGCTCAGCCGGGTCTATTTCGACGCGGTCCGCGCCATCAGCGATCGCTACAAGGAGTGGGTCACGCCGGTATATCCGGTCTAACTAGCCCTTCTTGGCCTTGCTGATCTTGCTGACTTTGGGCTTCTTCGCTTTCGCGATCCGTTCGCGATCCGCGATGGCCGCGCGTACCGTGCGGAAGTTGCCGGCGAGGCCCTTCCGTCGATCCGTCGCGATCTCCTGCTGCATCTTCGGGCTGCGGGCGACCTTACGCGCGCGGCTCGCGTCCTTCGCGCTCGAGTCGACGATCTCCGCGAGCTTCTTCAAGCCGGCGAGCTGCTTGTTGAGCGGCATCGTGCCCTCCTAGCGCTGCAGGTCCGTCGCGAGGCCTTTGAAGTCCGTTCCGACGACGACGACGATATCCGCATCGGACTGGTCCGACGAGCCGACGTCGCGGACCGGGATGCCGGAGAGCTGCTTCGAGAGCTGGTCCGCCGTGTACCGCTTGCTCGTATTCCGCACGAGGATCTCCGAGCGCGCGGTGCCGGTCACTGACGTGACCTTCGCGACCCCGAACGCCCGCGCCGCGAGGCGGTCCGCGACATCCTGAGCGGCGCCGTTGCGGGTCCCGCTGCCACGGACGTCGACCCGCGCGGCCTCCTGCCGGACCTGCGGGTCGTAGAAGACCTCGGCGACGAAGTTCGCGAGCTTCGCGCGATCGGGGATGAGGTAGTAGCCGAGCGGCGAGTTCTGCTCGCTCAGCTCGCAGTGCGGCGACTCTCCGCCGCAGGGCAGGAGCACCTCGCTCCTGATGGCGCTCGAGGGGATTCCACCGCCGAGGCCGGCGAGCGCCAGGACGTTGGCCGGATCGAAGTCCGTCTCGACCGCGCTGCCGACGTCGTTCACGATCCCCGGGATCCGGCCGACCATCCCATCGCTCGCGAGGCGGACGCGGATCGCCGAGATCACGTCCTGCTGCCGCCGCGCTCGCGAGAAGTCGTTGCTGTCGTGGCGCGAGCGCGCGTACCTCAACGCGACGTCGCCAGGCATGAGCTGCGGCCCGGTACGGATGTTCAGCCGCTCGACGCCGTAGTCGGCGGTCGGGTAGGCCTCGTCACGGATCGGACGCTTCACGTCGATGACGACGCCGCCGACGGCATCGACGATCTCGGTGAACGCCTCGAAGTTGACGAGCACGTAGCTGTTGATCTGGATGCCGAGGAGCTGCTCGACGGTCCGCTGCGCGAGCTCCGGTCCGCCGTAGGCGAATGCGGAGTTGACCTTGTCCTGGCCGTGGCCGGGGATCGTCGCGAGCGTGTCGCGGGGGACCGAGAGCATCGCGGCGGTGCGGTTCACCGGGTCGAGCGAGAGCACGATCATCGTGTCCGTGTTGATCGTGTCGCCCGCGACGCCGCGGGAGTCGATGCCGAGGACGAGGACGTTGAGGCGCTCGCGTCCACTCCACGACGGCGGCGCGAACGAGGTCGCGACGCCGCGTGCCGTCGCGCCCGCGACCGGCGCGAACACCTTCGCGGCGAGACCGGCCCACGCGTTCGCGCCGCGGTACACGCTGCCGTACCCCGCGATGAGCGCGATCGTCACGAGCCCGAGCGCGAAGTAGTCCGCGGCGTGCTTGCCGCGGATCTGTCCGTGACGGAACCCGGAGGCGAAGGCGTCGCTGACCGCGAAGAGGTGATAGAGGAGCAGCCCGCCGACGATCGCGAGCGCGAAGACCGTGGCGTGCTTGACGACGAGCGATGTGAGCGGATCGAACGTGGCGACGAAGGCGCCGCCGAGCGCGATCGCCAGGATCGGGATGAGGAACACGATGGCACCGCGGATCCAGCGCTCCTGGTAGATCTGGCCGAGCCCAGGCACGAGCCCGCTGAGAATGGCGGCGAGCCCCGGCGAGCCGTCGCGGTCACGCGCGAGGCGCATTCCTCGCTCGTTGCCACACCGGCGACAGGATCGTGCGGTCGAGAGGTTCAGCGTCGAGCAGCGGGCGCACGACCACGGCTCGCGCGGGCTGCGCATGGGACCCGTAGCGTATAGCGCGTGGAGCGCGTCCGGCCCATCGACACCGCGACCCTCCGCGGCGCGCGAGCGGTCGGGATCGTGTGCGCCGTGGCCTTCCTCGCGCCGGTCGTCCTCTCGGTGCCGTTCCCGCAGGCCTTCCTGTTCACGCCGTACCACGGTGCCTACCAACGCATGCTGTCGGCCATGCTCCTGGCCTTCGGCCTCGGGCTGTCATTGGCGCTCCGCGATCCGGTCCGGAACGCCGGCGTCTACGCGGTCATCGGCCTCGCCAGCGGCTGCCTCAGCGGCGCGATCGTCTACACGCTGCTCGCGGACCCGTCCCAGGACCCGCTCCACTGGTTCGCGCAGGTGCCGCTCCTTGGCCTCGTCTCGGTCGCCCTCGTCGTCACGTACACGAGACTGCGGCGGCCGCATCCGGTCATCGTCCGCATCGTCGTGGTCGCCGTCATCCTGTTCCCGGTCGCGTTGTATGTGTACGACCTTGCGTTGCGCTCGTTCGTCGCGCGCTGATACTGAGCCGGCATGAGCGCCATCGTCACGGTCCGCGATCTGCGGAAGCGCTACGGCGACATCGAGGCCCTTCGCGGCATCTCCTTCGACGTCCAGCAGGGCGAGATCTTCGGGCTGCTTGGTCCGAACGGGGCGGGGAAGACGACGACCGTCGAGATCCTCGAGGGACTTCGCAAGGCTGACGCCGGCGACGCGATCGTCGATGGGATCGACGTGCAGAAGGAGCCGGCGCGCGCCAAGGCCCGCGTCGGCGTGCAGCTCCAGCAGAGCGCGTTCCCTGAGAACTTCAGCGCGAAGGAGACGGTCGAGCTCTTCGCGCTCTGCTACGGGGTCACGGTCGACCCGCTCGCGCTGCTGAAGCAGGTGGACCTCGTCGACAAGGCCGGCCAGCGCCAGGAGAAGCTCTCGGGCGGCCAGCGGCAGCGGCTCTCGATCGCGACGGCACTCGTGAACAAGCCGCGCGTGCTGTTCCTTGACGAGCCGACGACGGGGCTCGACCCGCAGGCCCGCCGCAATCTGTGGGAGCTCGTCCGCGGGATCCGCCAGTCGGGAACGACGGTCTTCCTGACCACCCATTACATGGACGAGGCCGAGGTCCTCTGCGATCGGGTCGCCGTGATGGATCACGGCAAGATCATCGCGATGGACCCGCCGCGCACGCTGGTCGCGGCGCTCCTCGGGCGCGGGTTCACGAAGCCCGTGATCCAGCAGCAGGCGAACCTCGAGGATGTATTCCTCGACCTCACCGGACACGAGCTCCGGGAGGACTGATGCGCCAGGCCGCGCTCCTGACGGTCATGTACTTCCGCGCGTACCTGCGCGATCGCACCGCGATCTTCTTCTCGCTCGTCGTGCCGCTCATGCTCCTGTTGATCTTCGGCTCGCTCAACCTCGGCGCGTTCGGCCAAGTCACGCTGGCGATCGACGACCAGGCGAACAACGCCGCCAGCCAGCAGTTCGTGGCCACGCTCCGGAAGATCGACACGCTGTCCACGAAGACGCAGTCGACGGACGACGCCTTGCCGCGGCTGAAGCGGACCGAGCTCGACATGCTCCTCGTCATCCCCACGGACTTCGCCATCGCGCCGACGCGCGCCGGAGCGCGGGTGCCCACGCTCACGATCTACGGGAACGACGCCCGACCGCAGCAGGTTTCGGTCGGCGAGTCGATCGTGAACGAGGTCATCACGAGGCTCTCGTTCGCGGTCAACCAGTCCGCGCCGGTGCTGAACGTCCAGAAGCAGGACGTGCAGGGGGTCCGCCTCCGCTACGTGGACTTCCTCGTGCCAGGGATCCTCGGCGTGAACGTGATGCAGCTCGCGGTCTTCTCGGTGGCGTTCGCCCTCGTCGCCGACAAGCGCCGCGGCGTGCTCCGCCGGCTCATGGCCACGCCGCTCCGCCCGTCCACATTCCTGGTATCACAGGTCTTCACCCGACTGATCATGGCCACGCTCCAGGTCCTGATCATGATCGGCGTCGCCGTCCTTCTCTTCGACGTCCATCCGCTGGGCGGCATCCTCCCGCTGCTCCTCGTCTGCCTCCTCGGGTCAGTGCTCTTCCTCACGATCGGCTTCGCGCTCGCGGGCTGGGCCGAAACGGAGAACCAGGTCCCCGCGATCGCTCAGCTCATCACGCTGCCGCAGTTCTTCTTCTCGGGCGTGTTCTTCTCGAAGGAGGCCGCGCCCGCGCTCATCCGCCCGATCACCAACCTCCTGCCGCTCACGTTCCTGAACGACGCGCTCCGTGAGATCTCGGTGCAGGGCGCGACGTTGTGGGACGTCCGTGGTTCGCTGTTGGGGCTCGTGGTCTGGACCGGGATCGGCCTGGTCCTCGCGATCCGCTTCTTCCGCTTCGACCGCTTCTGATGCGGTCGCCGCGCGGCCGGCAGGACGCGTTCGTCTTCGCGGCGCTCGTCCTCGCGGGCTACATCCTCGTGCGCGTGCTCGGGCTCGACGAGCCGTGGGCCTTCCTCCTCGCCGCGGTCGTCGCGCTCGGCGGCTGGCAGCTCGTGACGCGAAGTCGGACCTAGCCGGAGAGCGCCTCGTGCACGACGCGATGGGCGTGCGCGCGGAAGCGGCCCCAGGCATCCCAGTTCGCGATGCCCGGAGCGCCATCGGCCGGGATGCGGTCGAGCCGTTCCGCCACCTGCGGGAGCTCCCCGACCGGCACCTCGACGTAGGACTCGATCTCCTCGTGCTCGTCGAGTACCTTGACCGGCGCGCCGCTCGGATCGTCGAGGAGGAACGCGAAGGTGTGGAAGACCGGGGGGCCGGTCGGACCATCGCGATAGGTGAGCGCCGCGAGGAATCGCCGGACCTCGGCCGTCAGGCCGGTCTCCTCATGGGTCTCGCGAACGACGGCGTCGAGGATCGGCTCGTCCCGGTCGATCCCCCCGGTGGGGAGGCGGTAGGCCCCGCGCGGGTAGAAGGTCTTGATGGACAGGAGCACCGTGCCCGACGGTCGCCGCACGACCATGCAGACCTCGGCGAACCGTGACGGGTTGCCGACCGGGTCGAATGCGATGTCGTCGAGGGGGATCTCGCGGGTGATCGGCGCGCCGAAGCGCCCGCTGAGCGCGGTGACCTCCGAGCGTATCGCCGATGTGAGCGGGCGGGGGGTCCGCGAGAACGGCCCGGCATGCACTACGACGCGCGATCGTACTTGCGGATCAGATCGTCCAGCGCCTCGCGGAGGAGCACAGCCTCCTTCTTCTTCTGCCGCTCGGCCATGCTCCGGAGCCGGCCGAGCTGCGCGGCCGGGTAGTAGGACGAGCGGAGGACCATGTTCTCGCCGGGCGTCAGGCTCACCGCGCCGCCGCCCAGCTCTTTGGCGGCATAGAGGGCGAGGTCGGCCTTGCGCTTCAGCTCGTCCGCGTTCTTCGCGTCGCGTGGATAGTTCGCGACGCCGATGCTCGCGGTGCACCGCCGTTCGGGCACGGCCTTCTCGAGGGCGTGCCCGATGTCGCCGCGCAGGGAATCCGCCCGGAGGAACGCCTGCTCGAGTGGCACGCCCGGAAGCAGCACGGCGAACTCGTCGCCGCCGAGGCGGCCGACGGTCCACCGCTCGCGACCCGCCGCCGTCTTGATGGCCTTGGTCGCCGCGGCGATGAACCGATCGCCGGCGTCCCGGCCGAGCGTGAGGTTGAGCTCGTGGAGGTGATCGAGATCGATCGCGAGCCAGGAGACGGTGCCGTCCTTCGCCGTGAGCGCCGCGGCCTTCGTTGCGAACGCCGGGGCATCGAGGAGCGTCACCGCGCCAGTCGTCTTCTTCGCCATATCCTGACCTCCCTATGTCTCACATATATATATAAGGCGATAGATATGTCAAGTGCCCAAATCAGCGCCGATTTCGGCTAGACTTGGAGGCAGCGGCGACCGAGGGGCCATCGACCCCGAGCCTCCGCAAGAACGCCGGCGTCGCCGGCCACTAGACGCGGACGGATCCGCACCGTTAGAGGCGGGATCGAGCGCGGCGTCCAGCTCGACTGGGCGCCGAAGTTGGGTGGTACCGCGGTCCGACCGACCGTCCCATTTCGGGACGGTCGTTTGATGTCCGGAGGGATCGTGGTCACCGAGAAGACGAGATTCGCCGCGGTCGGGTCGAGCGTCGACCTTCCCGAGCTCGAGCACGGGGTACTGGAGCTCTGGGAGCGCGAGCGCTCCTTTGATGCGCTCCGCAAGAAGAACGCCGGCGGGCCGCGCTGGTCGTTCATCGATGGTCCCATCACCGCGAACGTCGAGGCGATGGGCATCCACCACGGCTGGTCGCGGACCTACAAGGACCTGTACCAGCGCTACCACGCGATGCTCGGCCAGGAGCTCCGTTACCAGAACGGCTTCGACTGCCAGGGCCTCTGGGTCGAGGTCCAGGTCGAGCGCGAGCTCGACCTCAACAGCAAGCGCGAGATCGAGTCGTACGGCATCGACCGGTTCTCGGACGCGTGCCGCGCGCGCGTGGACCGCTCGGCGGCCGCGATCACGAAGCAATCCATCCGGCTCGGCCAGTGGATGGAGTGGGACAACTCCTATTACACGTACGACGACAACAACATCTCGCACATCTGGCACGTCCTCAAGATCTGCCAGGAGCGCGGCTGGCTCTATAAGGGCCACCGCTCGATGCCGTGGTGCGCCCGGTGCGGCACCGCCCTGTCGCAGCACGAGATGACGATGAGCGACAGCTACCGCGAGATGACCCACACCTCGATCTACGCGAAGCTGCCGATCGAAGGACGCAAGGGCGAGTACTTCTTGGTGTGGACGACGACGCCGTGGACCCTTCCGGCGAACGTCGCGCTCGCGGTCCAGCCGGACCTCGACTACGTGCGGGCGACGGTCGGCGGGGAGACCCTCGTGCTCGGGAAGACCGTGTTCGAAACGCTCGCGCTGCCCGGGGCGTCGGTCGTCGAGACCGTCAAGGGCAAGGCGCTCGTCGGCCTCCGCTACAGGGGACCGTTCGACGACCTGCCGGCCGCCGCGCCGGCGAAGGCCGTCCATCGGGTCATCGAGTGGGACGCGGTGAGCGAGGCCGAGGGGACCGGGATCGTGCACATCGCGCCGGGCTGCGGCGCCGAGGACTTCGCGCTGTCCAAGACCGAGAAGCTGCCGGTGCTGGTCCCGATCGACGACAGCGCGCACTTCGTCAAGGGGTACGGCTGGCTCGAAGGCAAAGAGGCGCGCGACGTCGCGCAAGAGATCGCCGACGACCTCGGGAAGCGCGGCTTCCTGTTCAAAGCTGTGCCGTACACGCACCGCTATCCGGTCTGCTGGCGGTGCAAGGAGGAGATCGTCTTCCGCGTCGACGACGAGTGGTTCATCTCGATGGACGAGCTCCGTCCGCGGCTGATGGCCGCGGCGACGGACGTGAACTGGGTCCCGGCGGCGGCCGGCGCGCGGATGCAGAACTGGCTCGAGAACATGGGCGACTGGAACATCTCCCGCAAGCGGTACTGGGGCCTGCCGCTGCCCTTCTACACGTGCGCGAACAAGCACTTCTTCGTGCTCGGGAGCGAGGAGGAGCTGCGCGAGCGCGCCGTCCGCGGCCTCGAGGGCCTGCGCGACCTCCACCGTCCGTGGATCGACCAGGTGATCGTCGCGTGCCCGACCTGCAAGGCCGAGAGCACGCGGGTGAGGGAGGTCGGCGACTGCTGGCTCGACGCGGGCGTCGTGCCGTTCTCGACGCTCAACTACCTGCACGACCGGGCGTACTGGGAGACGTGGTTCCCGGCCGACTTCGTCGTCGAGATGGTCGAGCAGGTCCGCCTGTGGTTCTACTCGGCGCTCTTCTTCAGCGTCGTCCTCACGGGGACGGCGCCGTACCGGTCGAACGCCTCGCACGCGAAGGTGCTCGCCGCGCCTGGCGAGGAGTTCCACAAGACCGGGACGAACATGCTCGACCTCGGTGAGGCGTGCGAGCAGGTCGGCGCCGACGTCATCCGGTGGCTCTACACACGGCAGGACCCGCAGTCGGATGTCTACTGGGGCGCCGCGCCGACGGATGACATCAAACGCCGCCTGCTCACGCTCTGGAACACGTACTCGTTCTTCGTCACCTACGCGAACCTCGACGCGTTCGATCCGAACGCGCCCGCCGTGCCCGTCGCGAAGCGCCCGCTCATCGATCGCTGGCTGCTCTCGTCGCTCGCGCGCCTCGTGCGCGACTGCCGCGACGCGCTCGACCGCTTCGATGCGGCGACAGCGGCGTACAAGCTGGAGGCGTTCTGGGAGGATCTCTCGACCTGGTACGTGCGGCGGAACCGGCGGCGGTTCTGGCAGGCCGCGTCCGAATCCGACTCCGCGGCGGCGTATCAGACCCTCTACGAGGCGCTCGTGACGCTCTCGCGGCTGCTCGCGCCGGTGATGCCGTTCCTCGCCGAATCGATGTACCAGAACCTGGTGCGCGGAGCGCGCGCCGGCGCCGAGGCATCGGTGCACCACACCGCGTATCCGGAGGTCGCGGCCGATCGGATCGATGACGACCTCGAGCGCCGGATGCGCGCCGCGATGCGCGTCGTGGCACTCGGCAGGGCGGCGCGGTCGGCGGCGGGCGTGAAGACACGGACACCGCTCGCGAAGCTCATCGCGGTATTCGACGAGACCGATCGTGACCACGGCGCGCTCGATGGCCAGCGCGAGCTCGCGGAGCTCATCTGCGACGAGTTGAACGTGAAGGCCTTCGAGGTGCGCGACCGGGCCGAGGGCCTCGTGCGCGAGATCGTGAAGCCCGAGCTGAAGGCGCTCGGCCCGAAGCTCGGGAAGGACCTGCCGCGCGTGCGCGCGGCGCTGCAGGCGGGGAGATACAAGACGGTCGACGGAGGCATCGAGGTCGAGGGCTTCACGCTCGCGCCGACCGAGGTCCTCGTGTCGCACGAGGGCACGCCCGGCCACACGGTGGGGAAGGATGCCGGCGCGGTCGTCGCGCTCGAGACCACGCTCACGCCGGACCTCGAGGCGGAAGGCCTCGCCCGCGAGCTCACCCGTAAGGTGAACGACCTGCGCAAGGACGCCGGCTTCGAGATCGCCGACCGGATCGCGATCCGCTACGGCGGGGCGATCGCGCCGACGATCGAGCGGTTCGCCGACCTCGTCGCGAGCGAGACGCTCGCGACGTCGACGACCGCCGGGCTCGCTGGGCGTGGGCACAGCTGGTCCGGCGAGCTCAACGGCGTCGTCGCCGAGCTCGAGCTCGAGCGCTCGTGACGGATCGCGCCGCCGGACAGGTCGTCGCGGTGGGCCACGTTGGGATGAATGCCCGGGACCTCGAGCGCCTCGCTGCCTTCTACCGGGACACGCTCGGGCTGCACGAGGGCGTGCGCATCCCCGGCGTCATCTCCATCTTCGAAGTCGGGACGACCGACCTGTTCATCCAACCTGGCGAGCATGCACCGGTGGAGTTCGACCTCGCGGCGGACGACGTCGACGCGTTGCACGCGCGGCTTGTCGCCGCGGGCGTCCCCTGCGTCGCGCCGAAGGACGAGAAGCGCAGCGGGCATCGCGCGTTCGGCTTCACCGATCCCGAAGGGAATGAGGTCCACGTGGTCGACGCTCATCCCCGGATGCGCGGCTAGAGCAGACTCGCCCGCAGCGCCGCGGCCACGAGCCGTGGCGCGCGCCGGCCCGCCGGGCCGGTGAGCGCGGTGCGCCACGTCGGGTACGCGAGAAGGGCGTGGGCGAGCGCGATGCCCTCGCTCGTGCGAACCCGGAGGACGCGGCGGCGCGCGAGGCCGTCGAGCGTGCGGGTGATCAGCGCGAGGCGGACGTCGTCGAGCTCGCGCAGGATTTCCGCGACGTCGCGCGGCACGCCCCCGCTCGTCAGCGTCTCGAGCGTCGCGCTCTCCGTTCGATAGGTGCGCTCGTGGAGCGAGACGAGCTCGTTGAGGATGCCCTCGGGCGTGTCACCGCGTGGCTGCCAGCGCTCGACCCGGCGGATGATCCCGTCGGCCCGGCGGCGCAGGGTGTCGCGGACCAGCCGTTCCTTCGACCGCGCGTGCAGGTACACGGTGCGCGGCGAGACCTTCGCGCGCCGAGCGATCTCGGTCATCCGCAGGCCCGCGTACCCACGCTTCGCCGACTCGCGCAGCGTCGCGGCCTCGATCCGGTCCTGGGTCCGCGCGCGCCGTCGCGCCCGTTCCCGCTGGTCGTACGTCCTCATATTCGCTACACGATGACTGTAGCGAAAAGCCGCTTGGTCGGTCGTCCTTTGCTAGCCTTGTGCGGTGACCTCCCCGCTCGCATTCGTCTTCCCGGGCCAGGGCTCTCAGACCGTCGGCATGGGCCGCGCGGTCTACGAGGCGTCCGCTCGCGCGCGGGCGGTGTTCGAGGAGGCCGACCGGATCCTCGGCTACAAGCTCTCCGAGATCTGCTTCAACGGACCCGCTGAGAAGCTGGACGACACCCGCGTGGCCCAGCCCGCGATCCTCACGACGAGCGTCGCCCTGCTGGAGGCCCTCGCGGAGGACGTGTCGACGGCGAACAGCCGTATCAGTGACGGCCACGAGCCCCGCGGCGTCGCGGCGCTGCCCGACGATCTGCGGCCCTCGTTCGTCGCCGGCCACTCGCTCGGGGAGTTCAGCGCGCTCGTCGCCGCCGGCGTCCTCACGTTCCCCGACGCGCTCCGCCTCGTCACCGAGCGCGGCCGCCTCGCCGCGACGAAGGGCGCGCGCGGCGCGATGGCCGCGGTGATCGGCATGTCGGCGGCGGACGTCGATCGCGTCATCGCCGACACCGTGACGGCGGGCCGCGCCGTCGTGGCGAACGACAACGGGCCGTCGCAGGTCACGATCGCCGGCGACGATGAATCGGTCGCGCGGGTGAGCGAGGCGCTCGGGAAGCGCGGCGCGCGCAAGGTCATCCCGCTGCGCATCTCGGGCCCGTTCCACTTCCCCGCGATGGGCGCCATCGGCGGCGACCTCGCCTCGTTCATGCGGACCATCAAATTCCGCGAGCCGGTCGTGCCGGTCGTGGCGAACACGAGCGGCGCGCCGCACCAGAGCGGTGCGCACATCCCGGAGGCGCTCGTGAAGCACCTCTCGCAACGCGTCGAATGGCTCCGGTCCGTGCGCTTCATGGCCGAGCGCGGCGCGTCGACCTTCGTCGAGATCGGCGCGGGACAGGTCGTGAACGGGCTCGTGAAGCGGATCGCGGACGTGAAGCTCATCAACGTCTCCGACCCGTCATCGATCCGCGAAGCGATCCGTTCCCTTCGCGCCCGCGTCGCGTCATGAAGCGCGTGGTCGTGACCGGCGTCGGCGCCGTCACACCGATCGGCGAGACCGTGGACGCGACCTGGGACTCGATGCTGCACGGCCGGGGCGGGATCGCGCGGATCACGCGGTTCGATCCGAGCCCCTACGAGTCACAGATGGCCGGAGAGGTGAAGGACTTCGATCCGACCAAGTACATGGATCGCAAGGACGCGCGCCGCACCGACCGGTTCGCGCAGCTCGCGGTCGCCGCCGCTTCGCAGGCCCTGACAGACAGCACGGTCGACGTCGCGAAGGAGCCCGAGCGGATCGGCGTCTCGATCGGCACCGGCGTGGGCGGCCTCGAGACGCTCATCGAGCAGGTGCTGCTCATGGAGAAGCGCGGGCCGGGGCGGCTGTCGCCGTTCCTCGTGCCGATGCTCATGGCGAACGCGGGCTCGGCCCAGGTGTCGATGCAGTTCGGCCTCAAGGGCCCGAACCTCACGCACGTCTCCGCCTGCGCCTCGAGCGCGCACGCGATCGGGGAATGCGCGGCGATCATCGATCGCGGCCAGGCCGACGTCATGATCGCCGGCGGCGCGGAGGCGGCGATCCTGCCGCTCGCGATCGGCGCGTTCTCGACGATGCACGCGATGTCCCGGCGCAACGAGGATCCGGAGCACGCGTCGCGGCCGTTCGACAAGGACCGCGACGGCTTCACGCTGTCGGAGGGTGGCGCCGCCGTGGTCCTCGAGGAGCGCGAGCACGCGATCGCGCGCGGCGCGCGGATCTACGGCGAGCTCGTCGGGTACGGGGCGACGGCGGACGCGTACCACATCACCTCGCCGTCACCGGAGGGCGAGGGCAACGCGCGGTCGATGCGCATGGCGCTCGATCGCGCGAAGCTCGAGCCGACCGCCATCGACTACATCAACGCGCACGGCACATCGACGCAGCCGAACGACCGCGAGGAGACCGCCGCCATCAAGCAGGTATTCGGCGACCACGCGTACAAGCTGCTCGTGTCGTCGACGAAGTCGATGACCGGGCATCTGCTCGGCGCCGCGGGCGCGCTCGAGGCGATCGCGTGCCTCCTCGCGCTGCGCGACGGTTGCATCCCGCCGACCATCAACTACCAGACGCCGGACCCGGCACTCGATCTCGATTACGTCCCGAACACCGCGCGGCCCAAGGAGATCAAGACGGCGCTCTCGAACTCGATGGGCTTCGGCGGGCACAACGCCACGCTGATCTTCACCAAGGCTTGACGCAGAGGCTCGGGGGCAAGACCGCGCTCATCACCGGTGCCGGACGGGGCATCGGCCGCGCGACGGCGGTCCGGCTCGCCGCGGACGGTGCCAGGATCGCGATCAACTACAAGGGGAACACCACCGCGGCCGAGGAGACGAAGCGGGCGGTCGAGGCCGCGGGCTCCCAGGCCGCGCTCATCCAGGGCGACGTATCGGTCGACGCCGAGGCGGAGCGCGTCGTGAAGGACGCGCTCGCGTTCGGTGGCGGGAAACTCGACATTCTGGTGAACAACGCGGGGATCACCCGCGACAACCTGCTCCTGCGCATGTCCGCCGAGGACTGGGACGCCGTGCTCGATCTGAACCTCCGCGCCGCCTTCCTCGTCACGAAGGCCGCGATGCGGCCGATGATGAAGCAGCGCGGCGGTCGGATCGTGAACGTCTCATCCATCGCCGGCGTCATGGGGAACGCCGGCCAGGCGAACTACAGCGCCGCGAAGGCGGGCCTCATCGCGTTCACGAAGACGGTGGCGCGCGAGATGGCGAGCCGGAACATCACCGCGAACGCGGTCGCCCCCGGCTTCGTCCCGACGGACCTCACGAGCATCGTCCCGAAGGGCGTGCAGGACGCGATGCTCGCGCAGATCCCGCTCGCGCGGTTCGGCACCGCCGAGGACGTGGCGAATGCGATAGCGTTCCTCGCGTCCGACGACGCGTCGTACATCACGGGTCAGGTGCTCGTGGTCGATGGAGGGATGGTCACCGCCTGATGGATCTCTGGGTCGCGATCCTGCTCCTCATCCACGTGGCCGGCGCGATCATCGGCTTCGGATCGGTCTACACCTTCGGGGTCCTGGCCCCGATGGCGGCGAAGCCCGGCCCGGCCGGCGTGGCGATCCTCGAAGCGATGGCCGCGCTCGAACGGCGCCTGCTCCGACCGTTCCTGTTCATCCAGCCGATCAGCGGGGTGTTCCTCATCTTCGCCCTGCACCTGAACGAGACCTTCTTCAGCCACACCTGGCTCTGGGTCGCGATCGTCATTTACGCCGTCACATTCACCCTCGGCCTCACCGTGCAGATCCCGCTGATGGAGAAGCTGCCGAAGCTCGCGGCCGCGCTGAACGGCCCGCCCACGCCCGAGTTCCTCGCTCTCGTGAAGCGGTCGCAGCGCGTCGGCCCCATCCTCACCGTGCTCCTGTCGATCATCATCATCCTCATGGTGACCAAGCCCGGCGCCTGACCGGCCGATAGCATCGATGGCGTGACCCGCCGTCGCATCGTCCTCGTCATCGCCGTCGCGATCCTTGTCTTCGCGCTGGACCGGGTCACGAAGGTCCTCGTCGAAACGAGCCTGCCCGTCGGCGGGTCCGTCGACGTCGTCGGCCAGTGGGTCCGCATCAGCCACGTGACGAACACCGGCGCGGCGTTCGGCCTCCTGCCCGAGCGGACCACGCTGCTCTCCATCCTGTCGGTCGGCGCGGTCCTCGCGATCGTCTTCTACTACCGGCGGCTCGCCGCGGACTCGCGGCTCATCGCCGCGACGCTCGGGATGCAGCTCGGCGGCGCGTTCGGGAACCTCATCGACCGGATCGGCCAGGGGTACGTCGTCGACTTCGTGGACGTCGGCATCCCGGGCGGCGTGCGGTTCTGGTCGTTCAACGTGGCGGACTCGTCGATCGTCGTCGGGATCATCGCGGTCACCGTGCTGCTCTGGTGGCAGGAGCGTCAGCAGCCCAGTCATCTAAGGCAGGCGTGAGCCAGCGGCTCGAGCTGCGCGCCGACGAGGCCGGCCAGCGCATCGATCGATTCCTCGCTGAGCGCACCCAGCTCAGCCGGAGCGCGATCCAGCGGCTCGCCCGCGACGGCCACGTCACCGCGGGTGGCGCGGCCGTCGAGCCGGCGTACAAGGTCCGCGCCGGCGAGGCCGTCGTCGTCGAGGTGCCGGACGCCGCGCCGGCCCTCTCGCTCCTCGGCGAGGACATCCCGGTCGACGTCCTCTACGAGGACGACGACGCGCTCGTCGTGAACAAGCCCGCGGGCCTCGTCGTGCACCCGGCGCACGGCCACGCGACCGGCACGCTCGTGAACGCGGTCGTCGGGAAGATCACCGCGGACACCGGCCGCGACGCCGCGCGGCCCGGCATCGTGCACCGCCTCGACAAGGACACGAGCGGGGTGATGATCATCGCGAAGAACGACGTCGCGCAGCTCGCGCTCGCGCGTCAGCTCCAGGGGCGAAGGTTCGAGAAGGAGTACCTGGCACTCGTCTGGGGCGACCCCGGCGAGCAGCCCGCGGTCATCGAGGCGCCGGTGACGCGCGACACGTCGGACCGGCGGCGGATGGCCGTGCGCGCGGGCGGCCGCGAGTCGACGACGCGCTTCGCGCGTATCGCCTCGTACGGCACGGGCGCCGAGCGTCGTGCGCTCCTGCACGTGAAGCCGTTGACCGGCCGGACCCATCAGATCCGCGTCCACCTCGCGTTCGCGCGACTCCCTATCGTTGGCGACCCGGTGTACGGACGGAAAGGGTCGGAACGCGACGGGCTCGGTCGGCAGTTCCTGCACGCCTGGCGCCTGTCGGTGAACCTCCCGCATGCCGGGCCGAAGACGTTCACGGCGCCGCTCGCGGACGATCTGCGCGCGTACCTCGGGACACTCGGCGCGCCGACGGTGACCGCGGCGCCGTTCGGGGAGGTCCGGTGAGCGTCGACGGGCAGGGCCTGCTGGTGATCATTTCGGCGCCATCCGGTGCGGGAAAAGACGTCGTCATCGATCGGCTCGTGGAGAAGCTGGAGGACGCGGTCGTTTACGTCACGGCGACGAGCCGCAAGCCGCGGCCCGGTGAGGTCGATGGCGTCCGGTACTACTTCTACTCGCCAGAGAAGTTCCGCGAAGAGATCGAGGCGGGCAACTTCTACGAGTGGTCGATGGTCCACGGCGACTTCAAGGGTGTGCGACGTGACATCCTCGGCGACACGGTGCGCAGCCACAAGATCGTGATCGTCAAGCCCGATCCGCAAGGGATGCGAAAGATCAAGGCCCAGCTCCCGGAGGCACTGACCATCTTCATCATGCCGCCCTCGCTCGAAGCGCTGAAGCGCCGCCTCGAGCATCGCGGCACCGAGACGCCGGAACAGCGCGCGGTTCGGTTGCGTAACGCGGAGATCGAGATGGCGGCGACGCCCGAGTACGACTACGTGGTGGTCAACGAGGACGACAAGATCGACGAGACCGCGCAGGAGATCGCGTCGATCATCGAGAAGGAGGCGAAGCGG
>Ga0070698_100001331_pt1 | contig 27505 bp, 23 predicted proteins | sample KBSK1502metaG_FD_65477 | JGI IMG/M metagenome (GOLD analysis project Ga0070698, IMG submission 65477) | Corn, switchgrass and miscanthus rhizosphere microbial communities from Kellogg Biological Station, Michigan, USA - KBS K1-50-2 metaG | ecosystem: Host-associated > Plants > Roots >...
AAGAAGTACGGCAGGGCCTGGAAGAATGTCGCGAACGGGATGAGCCAGTCGGCCCACGAGCCGCGGCGCCACGCCACCAGCGTGCCGACGACGCTGCCGCCGAGGAATGCGATCGTGGTCGCGACCACCAGCAGCGCGAGCGTCCATGGCAGGTAGGAGACGATGAGCGAGCCGACCGGCGCGTTCTCCGACCACGAGTGGCCGAGGTCGCCGTGGACCAGGTTGCCGAGGTACTGCACGTACTGGTCCCACCAGCTCGTATGCATGTTGAAGCCGAGCTGCTGCTCGACCGCCATCACGCACTCCGAGTTGCAGTTGCCCGACTCCTGGGCCCGGGCCACGGCGCCGGCCACGGGGTTGCCCGGGACGACGCGCGGGAGGAGGAAGCTGACGGTGATCGCGACCCAGGCCGCGAGGACGTAGACGCCGAGCCTTCGGAGCAGTGCTGTCATCTCGCTACGCGCGACTCCCGCGGGAGGCAGTGCAGCCGCAGCTCTCGCGGATCATCAGCTGCACGGGGAGCACGACGTCGGCGTGCGAATCGCCCTCGCTGATGCGCGAGTAAAGAACGTCGAACGCGGTCGCGCCCATCTCCTGCATCGGCTGGCGGACCGTGGTCAGCGGCGGGTGCAGGTGGCGCGCGACGGGCACGTCATCGAACCCGGTCACGGCCACATCGCCGGGGACGTTGATCCTTCTGCGCCCAAGCGCGTGCATCACGCCGAGCGCGGTCTGGTCGTTGGCGCAGACGATGGCGCGCGGCAGCTTGCGCCCGGCGCCGAGCCAGGCCTCGACCACTTTCGCGCCGCCGGCCGCGCTGTAGTTGCCCTGCCAGCTGTCCCCGATGTAAACCTTCGCCTTGTGTGACGTCGCCTCCTCCTCGAACGCCCGGGCGCGCGAGCGGTTGTCGGGGCTGTCCGAGCGGCCGGCGAGGTAGGCGAGTGACCTGTAGTCGTGCTCCTCGACCAGGTGTGTGACCAGCGCGCGCATACCGGCCTCGTTGTCGCAGCGAACGTTCATCACGCCCTTCTGCGGGCGGCCCGCCAGGGTGACGACGGGCACGGACTCGGCGAGCCGCGTGATGGCTGTCGCGGAGAGCATGCGGTCGTGGAGGATGACGCCGTCCGCCTTGCCCGCGATGGATGCGATGCGGGTGGCGACGTTGTCGTCGGTGTAGCCGACCGAGCTCATCAGCACGTCGAAGCCCCGCCGCTGGGCGGCGACGTCGATGCCTCGGTTGATCACGTCGATGAAGAGGAGGCTCTCGTCCTCGTCGGCGAAGTGGGTCTCCTCGCCACGGCGAAAGACGACGCCGACGACTTCTTTCAGGCCGTTGGAGAGGGCGCGGGCCGCGCCGTCGGGCACGAAGCCAAGCTCCTGCACCGCGCGCAGGACGCGCTCCTTGGTGTTGGCGCGCGGACTGCCCTGACCGTTGAGCACCCTCGACACGGACGCGATGGACACGCCCGCCTGGCTCGCGACGTCATAGATCGTGAGGGTCCCCTTCGGCCTCTTGACCTCTGGCAACTGGCGCTCTCCCCTACCGATGGCCGGCGACGCTGGTCCACCCTCTTCGCCTGCGGCGGCATCCGGACGGTAAGCGCTTACCGGTAAGCGCTTACCGGATTATTGGGCGTGGCTTTCCGGTTGTCAAGAGGCTGGGTTTCGTCCGCGGGCCAAGACCCGGCGATAGTCCGGACCATCGCCCGTTGTCGCGAGCCGAGTGCGGCGTCAGTCGGGACTATCGCCCGTTCTCGCTCCGCAGCCCGGACAGCAGCGGATACAGCTCCGACGCGTTGGTCACATTCGAGAGGTCCCACCTCCAGCTCTTCTTCGCCAGGACGAACGGATGCAGCTGGTCGCCACCGATCGAACCGTGGCCGCCGACCTGGTCCTCGAAGTTCACCTGCGTCGAGCCGTCGAAGGCGCCGAAGATCACCAGGTCGCCCGAGCGCTCGAAGCTGTTGAGCCGGCGGAGCTGGCGGATGAGCACGTCGGGGTCGTCGTACGTGGCCAGCAGCTCGCGCGTGGCCGGCGCGTCGAACGGATGGCGCCCCTGCGCGGTCACGAGGACGTCGTCGAGCATGACAAGGCCGACGCCGTCGATCGCGGCCACGCTGGCGACGAGGCCGGGATAGCGCCGCTCGAGGGCCGCCTCGTCCAGACGGCCCTGCACGTCGGCGAAGTAGACGTGCGCGAGGCCGCCCGAGTAGGCGATCTCCACGCGACCTTTCGCCGGCTGCCGTCTGGCGACGAATGCCTCGCCGCGGTGCTCCGTGACGGTGTGGTCGGGCAGCAGGTCCGAGACGTAGGCGCCAAACGTCCGGCCGTGGGTGATGCGAAAGGGCGTCGTCTCGATCTGCCCGTGATCGGACAGAACGACGATTTGATACCCGCCGGCGGCGCGCTGCGACGCGAGGCGGATGGTGTTGTCGATGTGGCGCAGCACGCGAAGTGTGTTGGGGTCGGTCGGCCCGAACGCATGGGCGGCCTCGTCGTAGGTGTAGAAGCACGCGTAGATCGCGGGCAGCTGCTCGTCGATGGCCTGCAGCAGAGCGAAGCGCGTGAGGTGATGAACGAGCACCTCGTGATAGATGTCCGCCACGACGTAGACGTCCGCGGTGCGCCGGCGGGTCAGCCGCGCCTGGACGTATTCCGAGGCGATGCGGAAGAGCGCAAGGCCGCCGTGGCGGATCCAGAAGTAAAGCGAGACCGGATTCAGGAGGAAGGCCGCGATGGCTCGGCCGCCGGCGTCTTTCTCGTCAGGCCGGTGGCGCTCTTCGTACCTGGGACCGAACCGATCCGTTGCGCCAGCCCGGTACAGCGCCGCGATGCAGGCGCCGCCGGCGGTCAGAGGCGTGCGGCCCTGAAAGTAGCGGCCGGCGACTCTGGCGAAGGTCGAGCCGGATCCGAACGAGACCAGCAGGTTCGCCTCCTTGTCCCACCACCGATAGGACGGGATCTCGGAGTTGTCGCCGTACAGGATTCCCGCCTGCGCGAAAGGCGTGGTCGAAGGCACGCCGCAGCGATAAGACAGCGCTTCGTAGTCCGCGTCCTGCAGCAGATGTCGCGTGAAGGGCATGTGTCCCTCGTCGATCGCTTCGAGGAGGCGCGCGTGGCTGAGGCCGTCGACGTGGATGACCAGCAGGCGACCGGCCGCGCTAGATGCCGTGGTAGGCCCGCATCCTTGCGACGCGCGTCGAGTGCGCAAACAGCCGCACCAGGAGCAGTCCCGTGACGAAACCGCCCACGTGCGCGGAATAGGCGACACCGCCCCCCGACGACGCGCTGTTGAGCGACGTCAACCCCTCGACGACCTGCAGCAAGAACCAGAAGCCGATGAAGACCCACGCGGGCAGGCGCGCGGTCCAGAAGAAGAAGCCGAGGGGAATCAGCGTCCGGACGTGACTTCCCGGATACATGACGAGGTAGCCGGCCAGCACCCCGGAGATCGCGCCGCTGGCGCCCAGGCCGGGCAGGTTGGAGCCGGCCGAGGTCGCGATCTCCAGCGCGCTCGCGCCGAGCCCGCAAAGCAAGTAGAAGATCACGTAGCGGATGCCACCCATCGACCGCTCCACGTGGATGCCGAACACGAAGAGGAAGACCATGTTGCCGATGATGTGCAGCCAGCCCGCGTGCAGGAACATCGAGCTGAAGAGCGTGATCCAGAAGGGCGACGGCGTCCCCGCGTACGCGGCGCACTGCTGCGTGTACTCGCAGGGCACCAGCGAGTAGGCGTTGAGGAAGCTGTCCAGCGTGCCCTGGGCGGACAGCGACAGCTCATAGAAGAAGACGAGGAAGTTGAGGACGATCAGCCCGATCGTGGCGACCGGGGTCGCCAGCGTGGGGTCGGGGACGTCGTCCGCGGAGTAGGGAATCATCTCGGCGCCCCACCAAAGTAACGTCATTGGCTGGAGCGCAACCAATTGCCGCCGCCGCGCATTGGAAACGGTGGAGTGACCGCGCTAGGGGCGGTGGCCGGAACCGAAGCCGACCAGACGTTCGCGGATCTCGTGCTGCCGCTCGTCCCTGCCGCCCACCGCCTGGCCTTTGGAATGCTGCAGAACCCACACGAGTGCGAAGACGCCGTGCAGGAGGCGACGTTCAAGGCCTGGCGCGCGCTGCCGCGGCTGCGCGACGAGTCCAACCTGCGCGCCTGGTTCTTGAAGATCGTGGCCAACGAATGCCGGCAGCGGCGTCGCAACCGATGGTGGTCGATCGTCAAGTTCGCCTCGCGGGACGAGGAGCCGACGCCGGTCGCCGGCGATCACGAGGCTGCGATGGATATGCGTCGCGCGGTCAGCCGGCTGCCCGTGGAGATGAGGCTCGCCATCGTGCTGCGCTACTACATGGACCTGCCCTTCGACGAGGTAGGCCGCGTCCTCGGCGTGAGCGGGCCGGCGGCCAAAGCGCGCGTGCACCGCGCCCTGGTCAGGCTGCGGGTCGAGGTCCCGGAGGTGAGCGACGATGCGTGAGGAAGAGTTCCGCCGCCGCCTGCGGGATGCGTTGGGCGAGCCGCCCCACCTCGCCTCGCCGGTGCTACCGCCCCCATCCGCAGCGCCTGAGCGCCTCTATCCGCGGCTGATGGGAGCGCTCGCCGTCGGCGTGGCGATCCTGCTGATCATCGTGCTGGTCGGCTCGCGGATCGCGCTGCAGCCGAGGGGCTACGTGGTCCCCGCTCGGTCTGCCGCGCCAACCGCTGTCGCACAGCTGTCGCCCGACTCGATGCCCTGCCACCTGGCGGTCAACCTGTTTCAGACGGCCGCGAACCCGGGTGGCTCGAATACGGTCAGCTCGACCCCGGGATTCGTCAACATCCCTTCCGGCACGTTCGGCGCCGACCCGGCCGCGAGCGGGACCAGCGAAGCAGGCGCGATCACCTACTCAGACGTGCTGAAACGATGGCTGCCGGTCCCGGTCCGGATGATCTCGCCCGATGAACGCTCGTACGCATACGCGAAGCTGCTGCCGGAAGGCGCGAACCTCACCGACGCCACCGGCTCCGAGCTGCACGTCGTCAACGCGGTCACGCGCGGCGACCGCAAGGTGTGGAGCCAGAACGCCGCCCTCATCGAGGTGATCTCGTGGACTTCGGCCGGCATTCTGGTGTCGACCCTGCCACCGCAGGGTGGGATCGTGAACTACTGGCATATCGATCCGGCCACAGGCGCTGCTTCAGCAGCCAGCGACAGGGAGGACCCCAACCGTCCACCTGCGCCTTCTACCCTCCCCTCGGGCAGCGGCAGCTACGGCTATCTCGGAGCGGACGGGTCGGGGGGCTCGGTCTATCGAATCGGATCGCGTGATCCAGGGGTGAAGTACAGCGTCGTCCTCCTCAAGACAGGCACAGTGACCACGATCTACGCAGGGATTCAGGGCGACGCCACGGACTTCGATCCCGACGGTCTTTCGATCGACGCACATGGGATCTGGTTCGGCAACTCCGACGGTTCGCGCGTGTGGCTGTGGACGCAGGCCGCGGGGCTCCGCTCGTTCAAGGTCACGGGCGCTCCGGCCCCACCGGCCGGCTACCAGTACACCAACGTGTCGTTCCTGCCCGCCGGCCCGTGCGTGCCCGGCCAGTTCCGCGGAGTGGCCGCTGCGCCGCTGCCTGCGTCGACTCCGACTCCCGCGCCGCCCGTCGTGGACTGGGCTCCATTTCTCGCCAAACCGTTGACGTTGCCGGCGGTGTCGCCCGGAGCCGCCTGCCCTGTCTCGCCCCAGGTGAGCCTCAACGGCAAGGTGAAGCAAGGCAAGGGCGTGCCGGGCTATGGGTACGGGAAGGGACCTGTCTACCTGAGCGGCCAGCTCACCTGGTATTCCGGGTCCCAGGGCCTCATCGTCATCACGGACCCGAGCTACGAGGGCCCGGTGCTGGTTCGGGCCAAACGATTGGACGGGACCGGCGCGGCCAACATCATCGCCGAGAACAGCCCGTCCCAGAGCCTGGCCGATGGAGCGATCGGGATCCCCGAGACCTCGTCACCTCCCTATTGGGGCGTCTGGTTCGGCGCCATCGCGCCCTCCGCGCCGGGGTGCTACGGCATCCAGTTCGACGGCACGAGCGTCAGCGACTACGTCGTGATAGAGGTCAAGCAGGGCCCTCCGCCGCCAGGCTAGTCTGGCGTTACCAGCGAGTGAGCGAGTGCTTCATATGCGTGACGTGTGGCGTGCAGTACGGTCCGACCGAAGAGCCTCCGGCGCACTGCCGCATCTGCGAGGACGAGCGCCAGTACGTCGGATGGTCGGGCCAGCAGTGGACGACGCTGAAGGAGCTGCGGGCCAAGCACCGCACCGACGTGCGGGACGACCTCGGGCTGGTCGGCGTCGGCACGACCCCGTCGTTTGCGATCGGCCAGCGGGCGCTGCTCGTGCAGTCGCCGGGCGGCAACGTGCTGTGGGACTGCATCACGATGATCGACGAGGCGGCAGTCGACGCCATTCGCCGGCTCGGCGGCGTGCGCGCCATCGCCATCTCGCATCCGCACTACTACTCGTCGTTCGTCGAGTGGAGCCGCGCCTTCGACGCGCCCGTGTTCCTCCACGAGGCGGACCAGCAGTGGATCATGCGGCCGGACCCACGCATCGAGCTCTGGAGCGGCGCGACCAGGTCGCTTTGGGATGACATGACGCTGATCAACGCGGGCGGCCATTTCGCCGGGGGGACCGTGCTGCACTGGCCCGCCGGCGCCGATGGACGAGGCGCGCTGCTCGCGGGCGACATTCTGCAGGTCGCGCAGGACCGGCGTTACGTGAGCTTCATGTACAGCTACCCCAACTACATCCCGCTGTCGGCAAGAGAGGTCGACCGCATCGTCGCGACGGTGGAGCCGTACCAGTTCGACCGCATCTACGGCGCGTGGTGGGACCGCAACGTGGAGGCGAGCGCCGAGTCGGCGGTGCGCCGCTCGGCCGAGCGGTACACGCGGAAGGTATCCGAGCCCGGTTAGCGAGCCGGGGAGGGTGGGCGAGGAATGGCCCACCCTCCATTCGTTCTCGACCTGGCTAGAACGGGCAGTTGCCCGGGCTGGGCATGCTGATCGACCGCAGCGCCCCGGCCGGGATCAGCTGCACCACCACGTTGATCAGCACCTCGCCGCTCTCGTTGCGCAGGATGTGCACGTCGCCGGCCGGCTCGAAGCGCGTCTCGCCGGCGTGAACGACCTGCGGCGTACACGTCGGGTCGCTGGCTTCGTAGAAGGTCGCCGTGCCCGACTTGACGATGACAAAGCTCTCGCCCAGGTGCATGTGCCAGCCGTTGGTGCCGCCCGGCTGCACCGTCACCTGGACGACGTGCAGGTCCGAGTCGCCGTGCGTCTGGACCTTTCCCTTTCCAGTCACCGCTCTTGGCGTTGTCGTTGATGTCGGCGAACCGCCCGACAGGCGCCAGCGGCGTCACCATCGTTCCCGCCGCCGGCGTCGCCAGCACCGTCCCGCCGTACGCGGCGAATGAGATCACTCCGGCCAATGCGATCGCCCATGCCAACTTCGATTTCATCTCTCCTCCTTGTCGCTTGACGTGATCGCTTCGACTATGCGCAGGGGGTCGAGCTGCGCCCGCTCGGCCGCCAGGGCTGCGACCTGGCGCGACGGCGCCTCGAAGACGAAGAAGCACGTCTCGTCCTCGGGCACGTGGATCGAGCGCTGGAAACCGACGATCGATCCACGCCTCGTCAGGTCCCTGGCGGCGGAGCGTGCCCGCCGCTCGCGCGACGCCCGTTCTGCCGCGCCACCCCGCGGGAGATACGTCTCGACAAGGTAGTTCGGCATGGGCCAACGCTAGGCGGGGACACTCACCGACGAAACGTAAGAACTGCTGCTTTTTAGACCAGTCGGCGCGCCAGCTCGGTCCGCGAGCGAACGCTGAGCTTGGCGTAGATGTGCGTCAGGTGGCTGGCGACGGTGCGCTCGCTGAGAAACAGCTTGGCGGCGACTTCCTGGTTGGTGCGACCCTCGGCGACCAGCTCCGCCACCCTGCGCTCGGCTTCCGTCAGCTCGTCACGCGACGGCGCCCGGCCTCCGATCCGGCGCAGCTCGGCCCGCGCCTTGTCTGCCCACAGGGGTGACCCGAGACGCTCGAAGATGGCCAGCGCCTCGTCCAGGCTGGCCCTGGCGGCGGCGCGCTGGGTGGCCCGCAAGCGGGTGGAGCCGAGGGCAAGCAGGGTGCGCGCGTGCTGGAAGGGATCGATGGTCCGCGCGTGCTCCCGGAGGGCGCGATCGAAATGGACGAAGGCGCTGGGGAGGTCACCGCGCGCCGCCGAGAGAAGGCCACGGCAGCGGGCGAGGATGGCCAGCGCCCACGAACGGTCGAGCTCGGTCGAGCGTGCCTCCCAGGGGACGAGCTTCTGCTCGGCATCCTCGAGCCGCCCGACGGCGATCAAGGCTTCGAGCGTGTCCGCCAGCTCCAGGCGGTGACCAGGCTCGAGGAGGAGGACGCTGTCGCGGATCTTCCAACCCGGCTCGAGAAACGTGAGCGCCTGGCTCGCGTTGCCGAGCGAGAACTCGATGAACCCGAGGACCGCGCGATGTCCCGACTGGGCGATGCGGTGACCGGTCCGCTCCGCGATGGCCAGCATGCGCAACGAGCGCTCGCGCGCGTCGTCGAGCCGGCCCCGATACGCGTCGACCAGCGCGGCCGGTAGCTCGTCGCTTGGCTGGGAGCCTTCGATGCCGAACTCTTCCAGAACCGCGATCGATTCGGCCGCGTGGCGAGCCGCCACCTCCCAATTGCCGGCTCGCCATTCCACGACCGCCAGGTACCACAGCACCTGAGCGAGCTCGCCGTCGTCGCGGGCGCGCAGGACGTCCGCCATCTCGACAAGGAGCCGGCGATCCCGGTCCAGCTCGCCCGACCAGACGAGCTGGTACACGAGCGTCAGAGACGGGCCATCGGCCAGAGGGCAGCCCGGCAGGGCTCGCTCGAGCGCGAGCGCCTCCTCCATGCGTGCTTGCGGAATGCCGAGCCCGATGCGGAAGTGAAGCCGGCCGTACGCGGCAAGGGCCCGGCAGCGAAGGGTGTCATCGGACGTCCGCATCGCCGCCTGGACGGCAAGCTCGGCGTGCTCGAGGCCGCGATTCCGGTCTTCCGAAACCATCACCACCGTGGCCAGCTCGGTGTGAATGTCGGCGATCAGGGCGTCGTCGCCCAGGGCCTCGTCGAGAGCCAGCCGCAGGACCTCCATGCCCTCGCGCGGTCCGCGGAACTGCAGCTTCGCCCGACCGAGAAGAGTGAGCACCCTCGCCCGCTCGACTCCAGGCGGCACGGACGTCAGCGTTTGCTCGAGGAGGGCGATGGCGCGGCGCCCGCCGCCGATCTCGGCGAGACGCTGCGCGTGATACAGCACGCGCCTCCGGACGTCGCCGGCGTCCGTCGGGGGCGTCAGCCGGACTGCCAGCTCGATGAGCTCAGCCGCCGCCTGGTTGGCTCCGCGCGACTGGGCCATCAGCGCCGCCTCTTCCACGCGGGCCGCGATCACCGCGTCAGGTCCGCCGGCCGCCAGTCCAAGGTGGCGCGCTCGGGCCACGGGCTCGTCGATGACGCGGGCCAGCTCGCCGTGCGCGCGCCTGCGCTGCTCCGGCGACAGGCTCTGGTCCAGCGCCGACGCCAGCAGAGGATGCGTGAAGCGGATCGCGCCGTCGACTTGCTCGATCACGTGCGCGTCGTATGCCGGCTGGAGCGTTTCGTGCCCGATGCCCGCCGCGACCACGAGCGCCGGCGTCGGGCGTCCGTGGACCGCCGCGATCGACAGCGCTTCGCGTGTTGGCGCGGGCAGGTGGCCGAGGCGCTCCAGGAGCAACGCCTCCAGGGTCCGGGGCACGCGCAGCTCTTCCCCGCGGGCCAGCTCCATTGCGTAGTACGGGTTCCCGGCCGAGGTCTCATGCAGGCGCAGGAGCTCGGGTCTTGGAAACGTGCGGCCGAGCCGCGTCTGCAGGAGCTTGTGGAGCGCGCCGACGCTCAACGGTCCGACGTGCACCCGGCGCACACGAGCGGGATCCAGGACCTCCTCGATGGACGAGCTCACGGAGGAGGGGTCCACGCGCCTGGCCAGCAGCACGCGGATGTCGCCCGCGCCCAGGCGGCGCAGCGCAAACGCAAGTCCGCGGGCCGAGGCGTCATCGAGCCACTGCACGTCGTCGATGGCGACGAGCACGGAGCTCTCCGAGGCGAGCAGCTGGAGCGAGCTCCGAATCGACAGGCCGAGCGTCCTCGGGTCCAGGACGTCGCGCGGGGCTTCACCGACGAGCAAGGCCGCCTCCAGCGCGCGCCGCCTCGGCGCAGGCAGGCGCGGCAGCACCTCGTCCCGCACGTCCTCCAACAGGTCGCCCAGGCCGGCATGGGCCAGTCCGCGTTCGGACTCGACCGGGCGCGCTTCGAGGATCCGAAAGCCGGCCCCACGCGCCCGATCGACCGCGGCCTGCCAGAGCGTGCTCTTGCCGATGCCTGCCTCGCCTTCCAGGACCAGCGCGTTCAGGCCAAGACCCAGCGAATCGAGGAACGTGGCGAGGGCGCCGAGCTCGTCATCCCTGCCTAAGAGCTCGCTCGACATGGACTTAGTGCTTGAAGCATAGCCGCGCCGCCGTGGCTGGAGGCTAGCCGAGTTGTTGTAGTATGTGGCTACATTGCTTACCGTGCCTGAAGCGGCCCGCCGGACGAAGCGGGATCCGGAGACGGTACGACGCTGGATCAGGTCGGGCCGCCTGAAAGCCACCAAGATCGGCACGCAACACCTGATTGACGAAGACGACCTAGCCCGCGCCACCGAGGCGGAAGCTCTTCTCCCGCTGCCGGCGGGATGGCGTCGCACGGCCACGCACACACCAATGCCGGACGTATTGGCGGCGATCCGTTCGTCCCGAGCCGGCCGCTGAGTGCTGGTCGTCGATGCCGCGCTTGTCGTCACCGCCTGTCTGTCCGAGACAGGATTCAGGCCCATGCACAGGGAGGCTCTCGTCGCTCCCCATCTGATGTGGTCCGAGGCCAGCTCTGTCCTGCACGAGCTGAAATGGCGAAGAGAGATCTCGGAGGAGCTCGCCGCAATAGCCCTGCAGCGGTTGGCCAGCGCCGACATCAGCGCCCGCCGGCCAAAGGCGCTGACGGCCGAGGCATGGTCGATCGCCGACCGCCTCGGCTGGACGAAGACATACGACGCCGAGTACCTGGCGCTCGCCCGGCTGCTTCGCTGCCCGCTGCTGACGACAGACGCCAAGCTGAAGTCGGCAGGGACACGGGTGGCGCAGGTGATCGGCCCGACCGAGCTCTAAGAGCTGACGGCGCTTCCCACCAGTCGGTAGCGGTGCTCTGGACGCCCCGGCGTCCCGTACCTCATCGTCAGCTCGACTCGGCCCAGCTGGCAGAGATGGTCCAGGTAGCGGCGGGCGGTGACGCGGCTCACGCCGGTCTCGTCCGCCACCGCGGCGGCGGGCAGGCCTGACTTCGAGCGTCCCAGCGCCTGGACGATGATCTCCAGCGTCGAATCGGAGAGGCCCTTGGGCAGAGCCTGCGTGCGCGCCGTCCGCAGCGCGCCGAAGATGCGATCGACGTCACCCTGCTCCGCCTGCGCGAGCCGCTGCAGACGTTCGCGCGCCGCGGAGTAAGAGAGCAGCTTCTCCTCGAACGTCGCGAAGAGGAAAGGCTTGATTAGGTAGTGGACGACGCCACCACGCATCGCCGAGCGCAGGCTTTCGACGTCCCGCGCCGCTGTGATCGCGACGACGTCGACGGCGGGATGCTCGTCTTCGCGCAGGCGGCGCAGCACCTCGAGCCCCGACATGTCGGGCAGATAGATGTCGAGGAGCAGGAGGTCGGGCTGCAGCTGGTCCACCTCGGCCAGCGCCGACTCGCCCGTATGCGCGCGACCGGCGAGCTGGAACCCCGCCACCCGCTCGACGTATGTGCAGTGCAGCTCGGCGACGCGGTAGTCGTCGTCGACGACGAGCGTGCGGATCATGTCGCCACCTTCGCTTTCACCGGAATCCGGACGGTAAACAGCGCGCCGCCGTCGTTGACGACTGCCACGTCGCCGCCCGTGCGGTGCGCGACCTGCTTCACGAGCGCCAGCCCGAAGCCTCGGCGCTTGCGGCCGGGCCCAGTTTTCGTGCTGAACCCTTCCTGGAAGATCTGGCCGTCGACGCCGGCCGGGATGCCGGGTCCCGAGTCGTGGACCGTGATCACGACCTCGCCGCTTTGCTCGGTGACGGAAACACTCACCCATCGCTCGCCGGGCGAGGCCGCGGCGGCGTCGAGCGCGTTGTCGACCAGGTTGCCGAGCACCGCTATCAGGTCCTCGCTCTCGACCGAGCTCTGCGTCATCACCGTGTCGTCGCTGACTCGCAGCTCGATGCCGCGTTCGGACGCGACCGCCGCCTTGGCGAGCAGCAGCGCCCCGAGCACCGGGTCGCCCACGCGCTCGAGGAGCGACTCGGTCAGCTCCTGGTGCAGCCCTGAAGACTGGGCTATGAGCTTCATCGCCTCCTCGCTGCGGCCGACCTGCAGGAGGCCGGCGATGACGTGCAGGCGGTTGGCGAACTCGTGCGCCTGAGCGCGCAGCGCGTCGGTCAGGCTGTCCACTCCCAAGCCGCGCGCCAGCCCGGTGAGCTCGGTCGTGTCGCGAAGCGTGGCCACGTGACCGATCTCGCGGCCGCGCACGAGGATCGCGCGGCGGCTCGCCACGAGCACGCGGTCACCGGCCAGGAGCACCTCGTCCTGGTCCTTCAAGCCGCCGGACAGGAACTTGAGCAGGCGCCCCTGGGGCAGGACCTGCGCGACCTTGCGGCCCACGCAGTCGCTGGGAAGGCCCAGCAGCCGGCGCGCCTCGTCGTTGGCGAGCGTGATGGTCCCGTCGCTGGCGGTGGCAATGGCGCCTTCGTGGATGCCCTGCAGGCTCGCCTCCCTCTCTTCGAGGAGTCCGGCGATCTCGTACGGCTCGAGTCCAAAGGTCTGCCGCTTCAACCGCGAGGCGAGTAGCCACGACGCGATGACGCCGATCGCCAGCGACGGCAGCAGCGTGGTGGCGAACGCGGGCAGCTCGTCCAGCAGGCGGTGCGTCAGCGCCGGCTCGAGGAATCCGACCGACACCATGCCGATCACGCCGCCCTCGTAGAAGATCGGGGCCTTGCCGCGCGCCGACACACCAAGGGTGCCGCGCTGCACGCCGACCCACGTGTGGCCGGCGAGAACTTGCGCGGGGTCCTCGTCTACCCGCTGGCCGATGAGCGCCGCGTTGGGGTGCGAGTAGCGGATGCCCCGCGCGTCGGTCACGACCACGTAGCTCGCGCCGGTGGAGTGGCGAATTCTTTCCGCGGTCTGCTGGATCGAGCTGCCCGGGTCGTGGGCGAGGAGCGCGGTCTGAACCGACGTGTCGTTGGCCACCGACTGCGCGATGGCGAGCGATCGCTCCTCCGACTCGCGGTCGAGCTGCGAGCTCGCCTGCCACACGGCGGCCGCGGCGCCGATGAGTGCCGACACCGAGATTATCGCCACCTGAAAAGCCAGGATCTGGTAGGCGAGCGGTAGCCGCGTCTTCACGAGCTGGATGTTTGTGATGGTAGTACGAGACCGGCGGCGCGCCGTCTGACCAAAACGACCAAAACGGCCACAACGACCGCATCGCTTGAACGTCCCGGCGGCGGCCCGCAGAGTCGGGGCAATGGCCCCGGCGATCCAGCTGCGCAACGTGACCAAGCGCTTCCTGACCCCCTCCAGCGGGGTGTATACGGCCCTGCGCGACCTGAACCTCGCGGTCGAGCCCGGCGAGTTCTGCGCCGTCGTCGGCCCGACCGGGTGCGGCAAGTCGACGACGCTGGCCTTGATCTCGGGCCTGGAGCCGGCGAGCGAAGGCGAGGTCGAGGTCGACGGCAAGCCGGTGACCGGGATCGTCGACGGCGTCGGCTACGTCTTTCAGACGGACGCGGTCTTCCCGTGGAAGACCGTGCTGGAGAACGTGGCTGCCGGGCCGCGCTACCGCGGCGCCTCGGCGCGCGACGCACGCGAGCGTGCGCGCGAGTGGATTGCCCGCGTCGGCCTCGCCGGCTTTGACGATCGGTATCCGTACCAGCTCTCGGGCGGCATGCGCAAACGCGTGGCCCTGGCCCAGAGCCTGATCAACGGGCCGCGCATCCTGCTGATGGACGAGCCGTTCAGCGCCCTCGACGTGCAGACACGCAACCTGATGGAGAACGAGCTGCTCACGCTGTGGGGGGCGAGCCCCACCTCGGTCGTCTTCGTGACGCACGACCTCGAGGAGGCGATCTCGCTCAGCGACCGGGTCTTCGTCATCACCGCTGGTCCGGGCACCGTCAAGAGCAGCTACAAGGTCGACCTGCCGCGGCCTCGCAACGTGGCCGAGATCCGCTTCCAACCCGAGTTCTCACGCATCTACGAAGAGATCTGGAGCGACCTCCGCGACGAGGTCCTGGTGAGCTATGAGCGTCAGAAGCGCGGCGCGGCTTAGCGTGACCGCCTCAGCTCCCGCGGAGCAGGCGGCCCGGCCCGCGGTCGACATGGTGGCCAGGCGCCGCCGCGACGTGCGCCGGCGGCAGGTAATGGTCCAGGGCCTGAGGCTTCTCGTCGGCGTCGTGATCCTTGGCGTCTGGGAGCTCAGCGCCCGCTTCCCGAGCGGCGCGGCGTGGGAAGCGCAGGTCGGCCATGCCGGCCTCATCGACAAGTTCTTCTGGTCGGAGCCGAGCGACATCGCGCAGAGCCTGTGGACGTGGTTCAGGGACGGCACCGAGCTTGGTCCGCTGTGGCAGCAGGTCCTGGCCACGATGGAGGAGACGGTCGGCGGGTTCATCGTCGGCTCCGTCCTCGGGGTCACGTTCGGCGTCGCCCTGGGACGCAACCGCCTGCTGTCGGACGTCCTCAGCCCCTACATCAAGGGCGCGAACGCCATCCCGCGCGTGGTCGTCGGCGCATTGTTCGCCATCTCGCTGGGCCTCGACATCAAGTCCAAGATCGCCACCGCGGCGGTGCTCGTCTTCTTCGTCGTTTTCTTCAACGCGTTCCAGGGCGTGCGCGAGGTCGACCGCAACCTGATCGCCAATGCGCGGATCCTGGGCGCGAACAATCGCCAGCTGACCCGGGAGATCATCATCCCGTCCGCCCTCTCGTGGATCATCGCGAGCCTGCACACCAGCTTCGGGCTCGCGCTGGTCGGCGCCGTCGTCGGTGAGCTGTGGGGCGCCACGCAGGGCGTCGGCGAGCTCATCTACTCGGCCAAGAACACGTTCGACACCGCCGGCGTGTTCGCCGGCATGGCGTTGCTGGCTGCCATGGCGCTGTTGGCAGAGGCGTTGATCACAGCGCTCGAGAACCGGCTGATCAGATGGCGCCCGAACGTCGCCACTGAAACGCGCATCTGACCAAGAGGAGGAAATTCGTATGCGATCGGGTTGGAAAGGTTGGGCCGCGGCAGCAGCCGTCGGCATCCTGGCCGCGTGTGGGAGCAGCGGCAGCTCCCCCGGCACAGGCTCCACGCAGACCGTGACCCTGACGCTCATGGTGGGCGGCCTGAACAAGCAGATCTACCTGCCGAACATGCTCACCCAGCGCCTCGGCTACTTCCAGGAGCAGAACCTCAACGTGACGCTCATCGACGAAGGCTCCGGCCAGGGCACCGAGGATGAGGTGATCGCGGGCAACGTCGACGCCGGCTCCGGGTCCTACTCGCACCCGTGGGAGCTGAACACGCTGGGCAAGAAGATCGAGACCATCTGCCAGTTCGGCATCGCGCCGGGCGAAGCGGAGGTGGTGGACGCGACGGCCACCAACATCTCGTCGCCCAAGGACCTGGCGGGCAAGAACCTGGGCGTCACCGACCTTGGGTCAGGCACGCACACGCTGACCCAGGCCATCCTGGGCGTCGCGGGCGTCGACCCGACGAGCGCTCACTACCTGCCCGTCGGTGCGGGCGACACCTTCATCGCGGCCATCCAGCAGCACAAGATCGTCGCCGGCATGACCACCTTCCCGACCATCTCGCGACTGGTCAACTCGGGCAAGGGCAAGATCCTGGTCAGCCTCCTCACTCCTGCGGACACGCAGAAAGCGCTGGGCGGCGACTATCCGTTCATCGGCATCTTCGCCAAGAACGACTGGGTCAACTCGCACAAGGACGTGGCCCAGCGGCTCGTCAACGCGTACTCCAAGACGCTGAAGTGGATGAAGTCGCACAGCGCGTCCGAGATCGCCGACAAGATGCCGGCGGAGTACTACGTGGGCGACAAGGCTTCGTACGTCCAGGACCTGCAGAGCCAGCTGGGCATCTTCGGCGGCGACTGCAAGATGCCGGCGGACGGTCCAACCAACGTGGCCAAGATCGAGTCCACGTACGTGCCGAAGTACAAGGGCAAATCGGCCAACCTCAGCGAGACGTACACGAACGAGTTCGCGGACAAAGCACAGGTGTAGTCGATCCGAGCGTCAGCGACGCGAATTTAGGGCCGGCGCCGTGCCGGCCCCTACTTCTTCTGTATGCAGGCGGCCGGAGTAAGGGCTAGGCTCCGTCCTCTGCATCGACGTCGTCGTGCAGCGGCCGATAGATCTTCCTCAGCGACACCAGCTCACCGGATTTGACGCGGAGCTTCAACGCGCAGCTCAGGGTCTCCGCCGGCTCAATGTTGTCTACCAGGTGCTGGAGGAAGCTGTCGAGCTCCCGCATCAACCGACGTGCGCCATCCGCGCCCGCGTAGTAGTCGTCCAAGCGACCCTTTTCTCCTCTCGTCGGCCGGAATCCCCGGGACCGGCCTAGAGGCAGCTTACGCGCACGCGACCCGGTGTGTCATAGGACGTTCGTCTCAACGAATCTGTAGCCGCCCTGGTCCGCATATAAGAGGACGCGAGCGGACGCTTGGGAGGTGCGTCTGCGCCCAAACGCACCGGATGCCGCCCCGCGATGCGTGCTTTTGGATCCAAACGGGCTTTCGGTGGCGCCGGGGCCGGCCCTGTCGTCAGGCGTTCTTGACTGATTGTGCAGGAATTCTTACAAAGCGCCGTTACACGGGGACATCTCGTGAAAAGGGGGCTAGGTACCCTGGATGTACACGTTGCTTTCGCGGCTGGGGCGCCTTTTCGTAGTCGTCACGGTCTTGATGGCGGTGGCCGCCATCATCGGGTTCACCTCGATCAGCGGCATCCTTGTGGCCTCGCACCACAATGCTTCGTCCGGTATGGCATGTGCCGTCACGAGCGGGGGCGTTGGCCTGGCGTTGACCGTCAGCGGGCATGGGTTTGCAGCGAACAGCCAGTACTTACTGTTCCTGACGAACCCCGCCGGCAGCGGCGAAACCACTGTGAACACCGACGCCAACGGAGCCTTCACGTACAGCTCGTGGGCGTCGTGGAAGGGGACATACTCGGCGTCGGTCTGGAGCGCCGGATCCGGCTCCAAGCAGGTCGCGGCCTGCACTTCAGTCACGCTGTAGCCCACTGATCTGGCCGGGGAGGGGATCTCCCCTCCCCGGGGCCTCGAAGCGGCCCACCCGGGGATGGGTTGTCGTGCTGGGGTCTCGGCGGCTACAATGCCGCGAGTTCTTAGGGGAAGGGGACCCGCCGGCTGCGCGGTCCGATGGGTTGCGGGTTGCAAAGCCGAGTTCAACCGGAGGTGCACGTTTTGAGGGATCGTGCCATGTCGTTTCGGGGCCAGGCGCTGGCCATCTCGCTCGCCCTGGCCGCCAGCGGCTTGATCGCTTCGGCCGAAGCTGTCGCCGCGCGGGATCCGAAGCCCAGCGGGAGCGGCGGGACCGCGGCGTCCTGCTCTCTCAGCACGGCGGGGGTCGGCCAGCCGTTGACCCTGTCCGGCAGCGGGTTCGCGCCCAACTCCCAATACGTGCTGTTCATGACGTCCCCGGCAGGCAGCGGGGCGACGACCGTGAACACAGACTCCAACGGTTCACTCAGCTACAACACGTTTGCGTCGTGGCCCGGGGTCTACTCAGCCGAGCTGATGACCGAGTCTCACCACTCGACCGTCGCCGCCAGCTGCTCGACGACCGTCGCCTGAAAAAAGAAGAAGGGGTGCGGCTTGCGCCGCACCCCTTCCTTGTTGCCTACTGGTTTACTGCTTGACCAGGCTGATGCCCTGGGTCGACCCTGAGACGGTGGAACCGTTCAGAGCGGTCGAGAACGTGAAGTTGACGGTGGACGGACTCGGCGCGGGCAGTCCGACCAGGTTCTTGGGCGTGTACTTGACGCTGAAGATGTAGGTCCCGGCCGGGAGGCCGCTGATCGTCACGGTGGTGCCGTTGTCGCTGAGAGTGATCGTCCCGGCGCTGACCGAGTTGCAGCTTGCGTCGTAGACCTGGACCTGGCTCGTGCTGCTATTGAGCACCTGCATCCGGTACGCCGGCTGGCTGGACGTCTGGTTGACCGTGATCGTCTGGCCGCCGGTGATCGTGACCTTCTCGTAGTAGAAGAAGACGCCCGGGTTGTCGCTGCTGATGTTTCCACCCGACACCGAGTAGTTGATGGTGGTCAGCGTGCTGGCCGTGCCGCTGGCGAACTGCTGGCAGGTCGTGCCGGTGGGCGTGATCTGAGCCGTCGGCGCGAGGACGGTGACCTTCTCGTTGGGGTCACCGCATCCGACGGCGGCCGGGTTGTTATTGGCGTCGCCGCTGTAGCTGGCGACCCAGTAGTAGGTGCCCGCGGCGGTTGGGCTGAAGGTCTGGTTCCCAGTGCTTGTGGTGGCGCCTGTAACTGAGACTGTGATCGGACCGAGCGCGGTCGTCGTGCAGGAGTTGGGTCCGACCAGCGTGAAGGTCATCGTCCCGCCGGGGTTGAAGGCACCGGTGAGCGTGGCCGAGTCACTGATCGTCACCGTCGTGTTCATCTGGATCGATGCAGGTGAGGTCTGAAGGGTGGCGAGGGTTGGGCTGGCCTTCGTGACCACCTCCGGCTCTGCGCCGATGCTCGAGGTGGCTCCGTTGTTGTTGGCGTCGCCTGAGTACGTGGCCTGCCACTGGTACGTGCCTGCGATCGTCGGCAGGAAGCCGCCCGGGTTGTTGCCCATGGACGTGTCGTAGTTACCGTTGCCGCTGACGGTCACGACGTCGGTGTAGACCGCCGCGCTGCTCGGGTTGAAGAGCGTGAACGTGATCGTGCCGGTCGGGTTGAAGCCGCCGGACAGCGTCGCGCTGTCAGTCAGCTTGGCCCCCGAGCCGATGACGATGGTCCCGCCAGGCGTGGTCTGGATGCTCGGGCTCGCAGGCGCAACCACCTCCGGCTCGGCGCCGACGCTGGAGGTTGCCCCGTTGTTGTTGCTGTCGCCCGAGTAACTCGCCTGCCACTGGTAGGTGCCCGTGCTCGTGGGCAGGAAGCCACCGGGGTTGTTACCCGTCGCGGTGGTGTAGGTCCCGTTGCCGCTGACGGTCACGACGTCGGTGTAGACCGCCGCGTTGCTCGGGTCGAAGAGCGCGAACGTGATCGTGCCGGTCGGGTTGAAGCCGCCAGACAGCGTCGCGCTGTCAGTCAGCCTCGCGCCGGAGCCGATGACGACTGTGCCGCCAGGCGTGGTGTTGATGCTCGGGCTGGCCGGGCTGACGGTCTCCGGCTCGTCGCTGGCATTGGAGCTGATCGGGTTGTTGTTGGCGTCGCCCGAGTAGGCGGCCACCCAGTGGTAGACGCCCGTACTCGTCGGCAGGAATCCGCCGGGGTTGCTGCCTGTCGCGGTGGTGTAGGTCCCGTTGCCGCTGACGGTCACGACGTCGGTGTAGACCGCCGTGTTGGTCGGGTCGAAGAGGGTGAACGTGATGGTCCCGGTCGGGTTCACACCACCGGCCAGCGTCGCGCTGTCATTCAGCGTGGCGCCGGAGCCGATGACCACCGTCCCACCGGGCGTGGTCTGGATGGTCGGGCTGACTGGAATCCACGTCTTGAAGGCGTCCGCGCTGTCACCCACATGGGTGTCACCCGTGGCCCGGGTCAGCGTGACTGTGTTGACAGTAAGAGTCGTTGTGGCGCGGATCTCTGTCGTACCGACGACGTTCGACGTGATCGTCGCCGTGCAGCTTCCGGTCCCACCAGAGGTAAGGCAGCTGCTTGAGCCGACGAAGGTTCCGGGCCCGCCGATGATGCTGAAGGTGATCGGCGTGTTGTCGGGGGCGAGCACGTAGCCGGCACCGCTGCCATCGTTGATCTGGACGGTGGCGGTAAGGACGTGGTTCGTAGCCACCAGGTTGGTGGCGGTCGCCGGCGAGATCGAGATGTTGGCGTCGACGAAGGTCTTGACCCCGTTGGATCCGTCGCCCAGCTTGCCGTCGTTCGTGGTCCGGGTGAGCGACACTCCGCCCACGCTGAGCGTGGTGGTGGCCGCGACCGTGACCTGGCCCGGGTTGCTCGAAGTGACCGTGACCGAGCACGACCCGGTACCGCCCGAGGTTGTGCACGGGTTGGTGCCTGAGATGCTGGCGCCCGCAGTGTTGCTGCTCAAGCTGAACGTGACCTGCGTCCCGTCAGGGGCAAGCACGTAGCCGGCGCCGCTACCATCGTTGATCTTGACCGTCGCCGTGAACAAGTGACCGTTGCCGACCTCGTTGGTCGCAGTCAATGGGCTGATGTTGATGTTGGCGTCGACGAAGGTCTTGACAGCGTTGGGTCCGTCGCCCAGCTTGCCGTCGTTCGTGGCCCGGGTGAGCGACACCCCGCCCACCGTGACCGTGGTCGTGGCCGTGATAGTGACCTGGCCAGGGCCGGTCGAGGTGACCGTGATCGAACAGGTTCCGCCCGAGGTGATGCACGGGTTGGCGCCCGAGAGCGTCGCACCTGCGCTGTTGTTGCTCAGGCTGAAGGTGACGTTCGTCCCGTCAGGCGCGTTGACGTAGCCGCTGCCGTCGTTGACCTTTACCGTGGCCGTGAAGACGTGACCCGACCCGATGGCGTTGGTGGCCGCCAGCGGGCTGATGGTGATGTTGGCGTCGACGGCTCGGAACTGCTCAGTCGTGTCGCCACACTTGGAGAACGCAAGCCCTCCCGCGTAGGTCGCCACGAACTGGTAGATGCCCGGCGTCGTCGGAGTGAAGTTCGGCGACGTGTAGTGGGCCGGCGCAACGGTGTCGCTGGTGGTGACGTTGGGGAACGTCGCCGCCGGGGTCCCGCTGCAGGACGTCGCGGTGGGCGCCGAGCTGAAGGGCCCAAACACGGTGAAGGTGACCGTGCCCGGCGTGCCGGTGAAGCCGTCGACCGTCGCAGTGTCAGAGACGGGGTGGTTGATCTCGACGGCGGCCGCCGAAGGCGTCGTCGCGAGCGAGCAGGTGTTGAAGGAGATAGGGCCGCCGAAGTCCTTCAGCACTGAGGTGAAGGACTGCGACGAGCGGGTGTGCGGGATAAAGGTGCTGACACAACCCGTGAAGCCGAGGGTGTCGAGGTTAACGCCACCCTCCATAAAGTCGTTGGTCGCGACCTGGTCGGCCGAGGTGACCTCGGTGCTGCCGTCGCGGCAGACCCAGCCGCCGCATCCGATGATGTTCGGCAGCAGTTTCTTGCCCGACCCCGCAATGCCACCGTTTACGCCAAATGTGAAGGCCGCCTGGCGCGGGTCAGTCCCCGGGAGCGCCACGTAGGCCGCGTTCGCGGTCGGGGCTACCGGATCGCAGGTCATCGCCGGCAGCGATGTGTGCAGCAATCCGTCGCAAGACCAGACGTAGAGGGTGTTGCCACCCAGCGAGCCACCGGTCGTGAAGTCGATGGCGGCCAGGAAGTCGCCCTGCGTGCGGTGGCCGGAGAACTTCGTCGTGCCATCACCGCAGGCCTTAGGAATGCTCACACCGGCCTGGAAGAACTCGAAGTCGAGGTGCGTGTCGCCGTTGTTGGCGATGCGCTCGGCGCCGAAGAAGATTTCGTGCGTCTTCCCGTTGGCGGTGTTGCTCGGCAGCGGCACGATTGCGTACGCGTTCGAGATCTCGTCCTTCGTCGGGACGCTTCCGGTGTTGTAGGTGAAGTCGTTCAGGTTGCCGTCGTTCGTTTCCGAACCCTGGCCGGTGAAGACGGTGGGATCGCCTCGGGTCGGACAGCTCGTCGTGTCACTGCCCAGCGGGTCGACGATGAAGTCGGCGTTCTTGCCCAACACCAGGCCCTGGCTGATGGCCAGGGGGGTCAGAACCGGGGGCAAAGGAGACGTACAGGCGGCGCCGCCAAAACAGGCGGTGTTCGTCGTGGACGGCTTGAGGCCACAGTCGAAAACCCCACCTGTGCCCGGGAGCTGCACGAACGTGTAACCCGCCGGCGCGGTCCCACACGAAGCCGGGTTGCTGAAGGTTGTGCCCACCCCGCTGTTCGCCCAGTCGACGACCGCGCCGACTGTGCCCGGGACGAAACGGATCTTGAAGTTGGATGCGCCGAGCGCCAGGTATCCATCAGGTCCACCTGCCGCCGACGCGATGCTGCTGAAAACGAGCAGCCCGGCGAGGAGAAGAGGACCTACCAGAAAGAAGCGTTTGTTTCGCAGCAAACGCTTCAGCGGGTGCCTCGTCCAGGTCGTACTTCGATATCGCGAGCCTTCGAGCATTCCTTCACCTCTCCTCGGTCAAGCCAGAAACAACTGCAGTTATGAAAAAGCGCCCGCCGAGGATCACCCGGCTAGGCGCAATCGGGGCGGCCCAAAGACGACAGATCCGCGGCAATAGTCCGCCCTCCAAATAGGTACTTGCGACCCCCTCCCTGAGGGCTGGCACGATCCTATGGCGGGCGTGTCAACGGGTAAATGGGACTTTTGCCCTATTACGCGGTTTTAGACGCGAACCGCGCCTAGGTCAGCAGGTGGCGGCGGTCGTTCAGCTGCCGGCGCACCTCGTTGCGTCGCTCGACAAACCTCCGACCGGCGACACGCCGATCCACCTCGACCGCGACCTGCGTCACGCGCCTGTCCACCCCTGCGCGGCGGTCCGCCGCGCGTCGATCCTCCGCTGCGCGCCGGTCTTGTCCGCGCTTTTCGACGGAGGTCACGCTCCCACCTCTCGGTACGACGGCGAATGCACTGTTTGATGAAAGACGGCGACGATCTCCGGGGGCATCTCGAGCCCGAGCTCGTCGAGCTTGTCGACGATCCTCGGCCTGAGGCCGGTGGGGGCGAACCTTCCGATCACGCGGCCCTGCGCGTCGATCCCCGTGGTGACGAAACGGAAGACGTCCTGCATGGCGACGACGTCCTCCTCCATCCCCGTGACCTCGCTGATCTGGACGACCTTGCGGCTGCCGTCGCGCATGCGCTCGAGGTGGACGACGACGTTGATCGCGCTCGTGATCTGCGCGCGGATGGCGCGCAGCGGCAGGTCGTAGCCGGCCATGAGGACCAGCGTCTCGATCCTGGACAGCGCATCGCGGGGTTTGTTCGCGTGCAGCGTCGTCATCGACCCGTCGTGGCCGGTGTTCATCGCCTGCAGCATGTCGAGCGCCTCGGGCCCGCGCACCTCGCCGACGACCAGGCGGTCGGGGCGCATGCGCAGGGACGAGATCACCAGGTCGCGGATGGTGATCTCCTTGCCGTCGGGACCGGCCGGGCGCGACTCCAGTCGCGCCACGTGACGCTGCCGCAATTGCAGCTCGGCGGCGTCCTCGATGGTGACGATGCGCTCGTCGTCCGGGATGTATCCGGACAGCACGTTGAGCAGCGTCGTCTTGCCGCTGCCGGTGCCTCCGCTGACCAGGATGTTGGCCCTGGTCATCACGCACGCCTTCAAGAAGCCGAACGCGCTCTCGCTGCAGCTGCCCAGCCGCACCAGGTCCGCCATGTTGAGCGGGCCGCGGATGAACCTGCGGATGTTGAGCAGGGGCCCGTCGACCGCCACCGGCGGGATGGCCACGTGGACGCGCGATCCGTCGGCGAGCCTGGCGTCGCACAGGGGGCTCTCCGCGTCGACGTGGCGTCCCACCGACTCGACGATGTACCGGATCACGTGCATCAGCTCGTCCTCGTTGGCGAAGCTGATCGGCGTGAGCATGATCTTGCCCGCGACCTCGACGTAGATGTCGCTGGCGCCCATGACCATGATCTCGGTCACCTGCGGGTCGTCGAGCAGGGGCGCAAGCGGCCCGAAACGCCAGGCTTCTGCGGGCAGCGGCGCGATGGGGAATGCGTTCATTGGGTCAACCTCACTACCGAAGGAAATGCACGCAACGAGGGATCAGCCGAGATGGAGACGCCGCCGTTGCCCTGAACGCTCGCGGTCCACGCCACCACGCCGCCCGCGATGGTCGCGAGGTAGCTGCTGTTGCCGATGATGGTCACGCTCGCCGCAGGGATGTAGAAGATGCCGATCAGGCTTGTGAGCCCGTGGCCGGCCACCTTGTTCGGGCACGTGTTGGGCGGTGGAGACTGCTCAGGCCCTGGCTCGTAGAAGAGGATGCGCCGGTACTGGTAGCCGCTGTACACGTAGATGTCGCCGCCGCCCTGCAGGTTGAGGCACTGCTGGTTGCTTCCGGGACCCGGTATGAAAAACATCACCGCTCCCGGCGTCCAGGCGCTCGGGCAGGCGACGTCGTTGCCGGTGGTCGGATCCACGCAGTGCTTCTCGTTGGCGAGGTCACCGTGGGGCGGGGTTCCGGCGGCTGGATCGGCGTTCGGCAGCCCCGGAGCGAGGGGCATGCCCTCGCCGTCGGGCGGGGCCGGCTGTCCAGCCGGGCAGGGGGAGCTGATGGTGGCAGACGAGTTGCCGCCGGTGTGCGTGCAGTAAGCGACGGTGGAGCAGCTGTTGCCGACGTAGATGTTGAAGTCCTGTGCGCCCGGATCGGACGTGACATCGACCTTGAGGTTGCCGCTGGCGGCCACCGTGAACGACTTGCACATGGACGGTGCGCTCTCGCGCTCGTAGCACGTGGGGGATGCCGGCCCCGAGCAGCTCGCGACGCCGTTCGGGCTCCAGCTAACCGCCGTGACCTCGACCGCGTAAGTGCCGCCCGAAATGCTGCCGGAACCGGGCGACGAGAGCGTGAAGGTGCTGCCGCAGCCCACGTTGTTGGCGTCCCAGAACTGCGCTGCCGACCTCACGGTCACCAGCCTGCCGGCGGGAATCGACACCGCCACCTTGGGCACCGATATGGACGTATCGCCGGCGGCCGCTGCCTTCGTCGTGGTCAAGGTCGTCGAGCCCAACCCCACGTCCAACGTCGAGCCCGACGGGATGGCTCCTGGCAGGGCGCTCACCGAAAGGCTGTTCTGGTTGTTGTAGTCAGCGGTGGTCGTCGTCACGTTGGGCACGCCCACCGCCGACATGTTCGGCTCGTCGGGAGGCCTCAGCTCGTTGCTGACGAAGCCACCGTTCTGCGTAAACCCGGCGGAGAAGTCGTAAACCCCACCGCTCAGGAAGTAGCAGCCGGCCCCCCCGGCAAGCTTTGGGTCGGCGCTGTACGTGCCAGGGAGCTCGGTGGCGCCGTTTGCCGAGTTCCAGCTCTGCGGCGTGACGTTGATCGTCGGCATCGGGTATCCCGGATCGGGGTTGTTGAAGCCGTTCCCCTCCGCCCCGCTGACCGTCCAGTTCGGCAAAGCGAGGGGCATGGGCGGCATGTTTGGACACACGTCGGTCACGTTGCCGGTGACCGATCCGCCCGGAGTTCCGACGTCGGCAATGCTGCCGTTGGACCAGATGTCGCCGGTCACCAGGGTGGTGGACGTTCCGTTGAACAACAGGGATGCGGTTCCGCCGTTGCAGGTGCCGGGGCTGAGGGTCTGGATCGCGGCGCCGAACGTTCCGGCTCTCCGGGCGACTGCCGTCGCAGTGGCGCCCACGCCGATCGTCGGGCCTGCACCGACGACCTGCATCATCGTCACAGCTATCTGGTGCGTCCCGGTCGCTGTGAAGGTCACGCCGGCGACAGAACGGTTGACCACGGTCACGGTCAGCACCTGGTTGGTGCTGTCGCCGAAGGCGCAGGTCACGTTCAGGGTCCCGTACCCGGTGCACGTCGGCGCGCCGTAGAGCCGTTGGTTCGTCGCGTACTCATTCGTCGCGGCCAGCTCGGCCTGCCCGTAATCGCTGTTGGCCATGTAGTCGTAGGCGGCGGCCAGCGCCGCGGCGTCCACGGCGGCCTGGACGCCTCGCCGGTCGAGGTACCCGCGGCCGGCGTCGATGGCAAGGCCCACAAAACCGAAGAGGACGAGGAGAAGCAGGGCGACCAGGACGATTGCCTGCCCTCGCTGCGCGTTCCGATCCTGCCTGGTCAAATTTCAGTACTCCGTCTTGTAAGTCACGGAGACGCTGATCACGATGTGGTTGGCGGTGACCTGCTGGATGAGAGGCGTGAAGGGGACGAAGTTGTAGCGAATCGTCACCTGCAGCGGCGCGTGGTCGTGCGCGGGATTCGTGGCGCTGCACGTCCCGTTGCCGTTGCCCCACATCTGGCCGCCCGGTGCGTTCTCCAGGGTGGGTCCGAGGGCCTCGACGGCCGGGGGAGCATCCGGTTCGGTGATGTAGATCCAGCCCTGGTTCGCGGGCGGTATGGCGCCGCTGATCGGCCCGTTCGGACAGGGGTTGGCCAGTGACACGTCGACCGCGTGCTGCTTGACCGACGTCTCCACATCGTTGTTGGTGGGCAGCAACGCTGAGGCGCGGATCGCTGTACGGGCGCCTTCGTTAGCGGCCTGGTTGATGGTCGAATAGACGTAGATCACGCGGCCGAAATCGACCACGCCGAAGATGAGCAGCAGCAGGACGGGGGCGACGATCGCGAACTCCACGATGGACTGGGAGCGCTGCGAGCGAAAGAATCCTCGGCGCACCTCTAATACCCCCCGATCACCATGTGCGTGTTGGCCACGATGTGGATCGAGGTGCCGACGACGTTGGGCATGAATCCGCCCGCGAAGCCATAGCTCATCGTGAGGATCACGTTCACGTCGAGACCCTTGTAGGAGTTGTCGGCCGGCGCGGAGGTGAGGTCCAGCCCTGGGGTGTTCGCGTAGCAGATGAACAGCCATGGCTGGTTGACGGTGGTCGGGTAAGCCGAATCGTCGTACGGCGGGTTGAAGTTGGTGTTGCCGTCGGTGGTGTTGGGGCACGTCGTGGTCGGGTTCTGCAGGATCGACGCCGGCAGGTGATATTTGTTCAGGTTGCAGTCGACCGCTTGCTTGATCCCCTGGTTGGGGTTCGTGTCGCCGTTGGGGTTGCCGGCCGCCTCGTAGGGGCACGGGTCCTGCGTCCAACCGTCGGTGTCGTACAAGCTTGGGTTCAGGCCGCTGAGGCCGCTGGCGGGATCAGGCAGGACGAACCAGCTCGCCTGCCGCGCCGCCTCGCGGGTCGCTCCGGTCAGGCCGACGTCGAAGTAAAACACCCGCCCCAGGTCGATGAGCCCGAACAGAAGGATGACCAGGACCAGGGCCGAGGCGCCGAATTCGACCGTGGACTGTCCGCGCTCCTTACGGCGAATACCCGCGGCCACGGCTAGCTTGCCCGCAGGAAGTGGAGTGCGAGCAGCGCGGCCGGGCCCAGGAGGATGACCCACAGCGTCGGGAAGATGCAGCCGAGCATGGGGAGCAGCATCTTCAGCGAGGCCCTCGCGCCTCGCTCCTGCGCGCTGAGCAGCCGC
>Ga0070698_100001332_pt1 | contig 27496 bp, 15 predicted proteins | sample KBSK1502metaG_FD_65477 | JGI IMG/M metagenome (GOLD analysis project Ga0070698, IMG submission 65477) | Corn, switchgrass and miscanthus rhizosphere microbial communities from Kellogg Biological Station, Michigan, USA - KBS K1-50-2 metaG | ecosystem: Host-associated > Plants > Roots >...
AGGCTCGGCAGCAACTGCGGATTCCCTCGGTAGAACTCTTCTATGAACGGATCTAGATCAACGATTGATCTTGGATTGATGCTGCCATCGTGGTAGACGTATTCGATTGGTACCAAGGCTGTGAACGACTCGATGCTTGGATTGTTCAGGTCGCGCTCGAGAGGAAACTCGCGCGTGAGCATCTGCCCGGACGTCTCAAATGTGCAAATGAAGACCCGCTCCCCAGTCGGCTTGACCTCGGTTCGACCGACTATCGACTTCATAGCCCCACCGTGAGCCTCTAGCGCCTTGCCAACCGTGAATGTGTCGTCATCGCCTCCCTGGTGCCGGTGCGTTTCCCGGGCCCGCTGAAAGCGGGACAAATAGCGCAGCAGGTCGAGGTCGCGATTGCCCTTGCCCCGATTGCAGGTAGCGTGTGTTAGGCCCCAATTGTTCTTGTTGTCCTGCCCTCCACGGTCGAGTGCTTTGATGTGATCGACATCGACCGGCTGGCTCAAGTCGATGGGACGTTCATCGATGTAGCAGATGCCGTGCTGGTAGTCGAACAACTCATGGACTAGGGCATCGCGGTCCTGCTTGGATAGCTTTTCAAAGCCGGGTGTGGTCATGAGACTTCCCTCAATCGAGGTTTGGTCGAAGGTGCTGCGCTTCGCCGTGTTCCGAGCGCCTTGATGTCCGACGCCGACACATAGCGTCTCGCCAAGGCTGGCCGCCGAGTCTCCTTGAGCACAGCCCAACGCTTTGGACCTGCATTCCCAAATGAGATGGACCGTGGCAGTGTGCAAACGTTGGCCAGGGTGATTAGCGCCAACCTCGTCTTCATGTCTCGCACGAACGACCAGTCTTCTTCCTCATAGTCCGTGCGAGAGGAGGCTGCTCCCAGGAGCCGGTTCCAGTCTTCTTCGACAACTTCGTTGAACATCAAAGCCCTCGCTACTCGAGCCAGTCCACAGATGTCGCCGCCGCGGGCCTTAATGAAAACGATGTCGCCTCTGGCGACTTCTTCGAAGGGCGGCCGGCCGGACCGTAGTCCGTGAACGTCTAGCGTCTTCACGCCGAACAGGACTCTCGAAATCGCTGGCTCGTTAAGGATGATCAGATGCACTCCCCGGCGCCGATTTTCAAAGCCGTCGAGGTAGTCACCCCAGAATGGATGAACGCGCATGCGGGCGGCCGCTTGCCTTATGACTCCCCGCGAGCGATCAAGCTCGGTCCTCAAATGGCTTGAGTCTTCATACACGCCGAAATGCGGGCTCGGGCCCGACCTCGATCGGCCGAGCGAAGCCGCGGAATGAGCTTATTTGGCCGCCACAGCCTCCGCCGCATCCCGAGAACCTACACCGGCGCAGCGGCTGGCGCTGACGGCTCGACGCGAACCACCCGACCGGCCGATACGAACACGAAGGAAACCGCGACCGGTGTCCGGCCTGTGATCGCCCGGACTAGCTCTGCATATGAGTCGCCCTGGATCCGATAGTGGTCCATCCGACCCTCCAGCTCGTCCTCGCGAAGGTCGTCCGTCTTGTAGTCGACGATCTCGTAGCCTTCCGGAGTCTCAAAAAGGAGGTCGATGAATCCCTCGAGCACCTGGCCGCCACTCGGAGCTCCGACCGGAACCTCACGCCAAAGCCTCCCGCTTGCCACTGCCCGTCGAACGGGCTCGCTCTCGCAGGCCCTCCTAGCCAGACGCGCCACTTCCTCGGCTCGCTTCTGAATCCCCTCGGCCGCAGACTGCGCGCGAGCGAGGGTGTCGAGCCCATCCAGCGAAGCCAAGTCGACGACCTGAAGGACGGCGTGCACTGCTCGGCCGACCGAGGTTCCGCCCCGGCCCCGCTTGAACCGGGCGGCGTCCGGCTCCGTTCTCGCTTCCTCACTTTCGGCAAGTGTCGCCCGCGAGGTAGCGGTCACGAAAGCCGAGCCGACCGCGGCGGCAAGCGTAGTTTGGCGGCGCCCGACCCATGCCTCCTCGTCCGCAAGGACTTGCTGGGCGGTCGCAGCTGTTACTGGTGTCGGCGCCGGCCGTGATATAAGGTCCATCGGCTCAATTGGCCGGACATCATCGCCCATCCCGGCCAGTGTCTCGGCGAACCCCAAAGCGAGCACGTCCCTCCCCTCATCGGCTTTGTGATGAAGTCCGAGCACAAGATGATCGCGCGCACGCGTGGCGGCTACATACGCGAGCCGAACTCCCTCTGCCTTGTCTAGCTCGCGCTCAATGTCGCACGCGTCCTTATATGCGGGGCTCCACCATTGCCGACCACGAACATCATTGATCCCGGCGTGAACCTCTCCTCGAATGCGATCACCAATGACGTTCGGGCTGAAGAAGGACCGCGACGACCCGAGGCCCGTCATGATCACGATCGGGAACTCAAGGCCCTTGGCCCGGTGCACTGTCAGCACCCGCACGGCCTCTTCGTCACTCTCTACGATCGATCCCGATACATCACGGGCCTGGCTGCGGCTCAGGCCTTCCATCCACTCCACAAATTCCCGTAGAGTCGTCCGTCCCGTCGATACGAATGCTCGCGCCCGCGCCGTCACATAGCGATATCGACGCCAGGACTCGCGGGGACGGCGCTCACCAAACACCGCTGCAACGAGCATGCGGTCATCTACGAATCGCTCCACCAGTGCGGCGACAGAAGTTCGGTTGCGGACCGCGTGAAATGAGGCCATGTGCTCGAGCGACGCCCGGACACGTCCCACCGTGCCGTCACCCGGATATTGATAGTCGAGGCGACCTCTCTCTGCAGACCAACGCACGAGCTCGGCGTCACTGCAGCCATAGATGGGTGACCGCAGCGCTGCCACCACTGCCACCTGGTCAGACGGGTCATCTATCGCTCGCAGCGCCGAAAGCAGGTCACGCACCTCTTGCGTGCCGACAACAATTTCCCCACTTTCGATGCGATACGGGATGTCGCGCGTCTCGAAGGCACGCTCTAACCGTCGAAGGTTGGTGCGACTTGGGATCAACACGCAGATGTCTCCGTGTCGCACCTGGCGTTCGACCCTACCCGTTGGTCCTCGATCGGAGACATGCCATCGGTCCTCCATGATCCGGGACACACACGCGGCGACTGCCTCCGCTTCCTGCTCCCAGACTTCCGGTGCCTTCCCGTCAACGGCCCCGCCGAACCGCCAAAGAGCGGGCCCAGCGGCGGGTACGTCGGCCGCCAGGTGCTGATAGTGCGGCTGGGCACCGGCCACGAACCTCATGGTGCGGTCGAAGTGACGGTTCACAAAGTCCAGCACCGTGGGCACTGACCGAAAGTTGCGACTCAGCACCAGGGGCTCGGGAACCAGCTCGCGGATCGCCTGGTAGAGCGCGATGTCGGCGCGGCGGAAGCGATATATGGATTGCTTTGGGTCCCCGACCAGACATAGCTTGCCGGGCTCCAGGGAAATCTGTCGCCAGTCGCCTGGCAGCGCCACCCCCGGCTGGGCGCACAAGTAGAAGGCGATCTCCGCCTGCAGCGGGTCGGTGTCCTGGAACTCGTCGATGAAGATTCGCATCCAGCGTGATTGCACGCGCGCACGCACCTCCTCGCTGTCGCGCAGGAGGTCTCGCGCCCAGGCCAGAAGGTCCTGGAAGGTTGCGACCCCGAGCCGCTTGCGTTCGTCCGCATAGGCGAGCACAAAATCGCGAAGCGTCCCGAGCAGCGCGCAGAACAGCGCCGAGCGGCGCGATTGGAGCGCTTCCTTGGCGTCGTCTTCGACTCCATTGAGGATCTGCTTCAGCTTCTTGAAGGCGCCGACGCCTTCCACGATTCCCCAGCCGTCTTGCTTGCCCTTGACAGTGATCTTTTCGATGCTCTCTAGTGCCAGTAGAGCCTGGTCGGACGAAGACGCTTCGGCTAGGCGCTCACGCGCGAAGGACAGTCCCTCCACGATCTGGATTGCCTGGTGGCCGGCCGGCGCGTACGCCAAGAGCAGCTGCGCCTCCCGGATGTCGGCGGCCAGCGCGTGAGCGGTGCTAATGGGATCCGTCGCTGGTGGACACTCCCACGAACTCGATAGGGAGAGAAGGTCGTAGTTCTCGTGAAGAGCCTGCGCGAGCGTCTGCATCCGATCAGGCCCGAGTCCCATGAGGAGCGCCGTCCGGACCGTGTCCCGGTGCGCCGTGTCGTCGGCGACTCCCTCAAACCACGAGCGAAATCGCTCCTCGAAGTCCAGCTGGGCCTCGATCTCGTCGAAGGTCCGGAATTCGGGAGGCAATCCCGCATGCAGCGGGTACGTGCGAAGCACATCGCCTGCGAAGGCGTGGATGGTGTCGATCGAGGCGTCGCCGATGGTCGCGCTTGCGCTCACGCATCGAGCGCGTTCTTCTTCGCTGCGTATTGGGTCGAGGGCCGCAGCCTGCAACGCCTCACGCACCCTGGTCCGCAGCTCAGCCGCGGCCGCCTCCGTGAACGTGATGGCGACGAGCTGAGCCATCTTCACTTGTCCGAGAGCAACGAGCTCTGCGATCCGGCCCACGATGGCCGTTGTCTTGCCGGTTCCGGCCCCAGCGTCGACAAAGAGCGTCCTATCGAAATCGGTAAGCAGCGTCCGACGCGCAAGCTCGTCGGCCGACAGGAGCTCAGGGTTCATTGGTGAGCTCAAGGTGAAGGAGGGGGCCGGGTCGGTCTCGCTTCCGCTCTCGCATTTGGTCGCGCCCGGTTGGGCAGATGCGATCGAATGGGCAGTAAAAGCAGTTCTGCCAGCTTGTGCGGTCCCGCCGACTGTCGTCGGGACCCGGCACCTGTGGGAATGCACCGGCCCGCAGGCCGCGATCCATCACGTCGAGGACATGGCGAAGCCGTTCTTGATCGTCCGGCACGGGCAGGAACCGGAAGTTGCCCCTGGCGCTGACGAACCAATAGCCGCTGTCGACGCTAATTCCCTGGTAGCGGGTACGAATCGCTGCGGCGTACACCGATGGTTGTACCTTCGTGCCGGCGACTAGAGGATCGTCGATGAAGGCGCGCTCCTCATAAGCCTTCCCGGTCTTGTAGTCGATGAGGCGAGCCTGCTCTGGAGCCGCCGGATCGGGGCCGAGGTCGATGCGGTCTATCCGTCCGCGCAGCCGCGCAGTACGACCGCCGCCGAGGTCGAGCACCAACTCCTCCCACGAATCGCCGGGCATTCCGAAGCCTTGCTCAAAGAAATGTGGAACGAGGCCATCTGCACGTAGCTCGATGTCCTTGCGCAGGAAGGTCTGGAGGTCGACAAGCATCGCCCGCCGCTCGTTCTCCCATGCCAATCGATGACCTGTAGCACCGGCTTCCTCAAGGCGCGCGAACTCCTCGAGGGCGATCTCCTCGATCCGGCGCACATCCTCGGCGCCATACGCCTCCGCCGCGCGGGGACGCCCCTGAGCGCCCAGCTCTGCGAAAAACCGGCTGAGGATCCGGTGCACGAGGGTTCCTCTGGCCGCAGCGCTTATTGCCCAGGCGACCTCTTGCTCCGGCCGCTCCGTCGGTTCGACGCCAATCACCCGCGCCAGCATGTAGCTGAACGGGCAGGCCGCCCATCCCTCGACGCTCGAAGGCGAATGGCGACCGGCGCCGAGACCAGCCGCGAGCTGTTCCGCCCGTTCGACCTCAGCCTCGACGTTGCCATCGAACTCTGTGAAACGGTCCGACAGCCGAGCGGAGCGTACTTCCAGGTGACGGTGCAGCGGCAGGTCGACGCGGGCCGCCAAACCGGAATGCGGAAGGGACGATCCGTCCGCACGTGCCAGGGCAACGCGCCACTCGGCAACGTTCAGCCAGGTTGGGGCGGTCTGGAGTCCCTCGTCCGGTGAGTGGACCGCCCAACCGTTGCGAGCGTCCCGCCCAGCGCGTAGAGAGCTCGCGGTGACAGGCCGTTCACCTTCAGGCAAAGCTAGTTCCAGCACCCAAGGCGACGGGTAACTCGGTCGCAGGTCGGCGTCCCAGGCCGGGAACGAGAGGCATACCGACCCACCTGCCGCAGCGGCGATCGCAGCCAAGAAGTCTCGCCGCTCTTCCGATTGCCGGCGCTCGGATCTCCCGAGGGGGTCCTGACCTCCATCAGGAGGAAAGACCGGGTCGGGCGGTGCGGGTCGAGGTAAGGCCCGCTCGGTGGCGCCGATCACGAATACGACGTCGAACTCCATGCCACAGAGGGCACCGACGGGTCCCACAGCGACGCCGGAACCGAGGCGACCCTCGGCCTGGCGCCGTCCTTCGAGCGTCGCCTGAACCGCCTCCACGAAGCGGTCCAATGTGATCTCACCTTCGACCGCGCCGGCTGAAGCCATCTGCGTGAGAACTTCGCCGATCATTTCGTCGGCGTCCCGCTGACGCTCGGGCCAGGTCTCTGCTACAGGTACAAAAATCCGGCGAACGTGCTCGGCCCACCTTGCGAGTGCCGCCCAGGTCACCTCGGAAGGTGCGCGTGTCTCGGCCTCAGCGCGCTCGATGAACGCGGCCATTCGCTCCAGCGCTCCGGCCTCGCGCCGCCGGTAGCGGATAGCGCCCTCGCTACGGCCCGCTCGCTCCATGCCGTCTGCCTCCGCCCGGACGTCCTTGGCTTGCAGGCGGAGACGGTCCTGCCACTGCCGCGCTCCGTGAACGACTGCCGCCCGGCGTGAAAGCCGATCCCAGTCCCCGATCGAAACGTGGCCTGGGTCGACCTCGGGCAGTGCTCCGAGCCAGGCGAGGACATCGACACGAGCAAAATCCCGCTCGCGCAGCCGCAGAAGTCCGAGCAGGCCGCGCCCGGCCCAACTCTCCGACAACGGCCGACCGTCGATGCCGGCCCAAGGCACGCCCGCAGCGTCGAGCGTGTCACGGACAAGCGGACCGTACGGATCCTGGTCGCGGTAGACGACTGCAGTCCGACTCAACTCCACACCGTTTTCCAGACAACTGAGCAGCCGGCGTACGACGGTCCGTACCTCCTCGGCTGCATCAGGCGCAGCCAGCAGAGACACTTCCGGGACCTTGGCGGGCGCTGCCGGTTGTTCGCGCCAGTTCAGGCCAAGAGCTTGGGCTATGGCCTCCGACGGGCGGTCTGCTATGCCGTCGTCGAGGCAGGTAAGCGCGATATCGATAGAGGTATGCGCCGAGAGCGCCTTGAGGAACCTGGTCTCCGCAGGCGTTAGGCCCGCAGGTAGGTAGACGAGAACAGAGCCGACCTCCTGGACCAGCTGCGCGGCACGAGTGCCCGAGAGGGCCACCGCGGCGGAGGCGAACAGATCGTGGTCGTCGTAAAGGTTCGCTGCACTGATGACGTGGAGGTACTCGCGGAACACCTCTAGAGCCACTTCGGCCATCCGGCCCCAGGATCTCAGCTCTGCGAGCCGCCCCGAATCCAACTCGGCCGCCCGGAGCTCGCGGAACAGCTCGCGCAGGGTCTTAACCAGCGCAGGGTGCGTGCCTACTTCACCGAACCCTTGGCCCTTCCGGCGAATGGCCTCGAGGATGGCGGCCTCCTCCGCCGGCTGCGTCAATGGCGACCTACCGGCTCTGGCGAGGTCGGTGGCGCCGAGTGGTTCGACCAATCGCCCCATTACGCCAAAGCGGACATTTGCGTAGCCCGTCCGAGCCAGGGTGCGACGGATGGCTAGCCCAACGTGATTCGAGGAGACGACCACCGTGATCGGGGCGAGTGGGTCTTTACCTTTGAGCTCGATGATCTTGGCCTTGAGCCAAGCGATAGAGGGAGGTCCCGGGCGCACTCGGGTAGCGTTCATCGGTCAGCTCGGTTTGCAAGCGTGCGTATAGCCGGTGCCGAAGGCCGGATCGCTCCAGGTCACGCGTCGAACTCTATCGCCGGGGGTGGGCACTCAGCCTCCCGTGACGTGCGTGTCCTCGCCAGCGGCGTCATCTCGCCGACATCGCCGTATGCGGCGCCAAACAGAAGCTCAGTGAGGCAGGCGAGGCGCCGTGGGTCATGTGGAAGGTGATCACGCGAGAAGTTGGCGCGCGATGAGCCACCCTCAAAGCCCAGGCAGCCCAGAGCGGTGACCGACTCCTTGCGCAGGCCTTCTGACTCCGGAAGCCAATGGCGCGATCCCACCTCGCCGTAGACGGCGGCATCGTGAACCAGGTACTGGACGTAGCGGCTTTCGTCACGTGAGTCCTCGAATATCACGTAGTCGTGGTCTCGGAGCTCGAACAGCAGCCGCTGCAGCTCCTTCTCGTACATGAGCAGTCGCAAATCGCGTTTCATGGCTGGAGCGTGGTACGGGGTCGCGACAGCTCCTTGTCGTGGCCATTGAGGACGTTTGTGACCCAGTTCGGATGGACCCTATTTCACTGGGCCGTCAGGATCGGTCGGACGGCTCCGACTGGCGCGGCGGCTCTTTCCGTAGCGCCGCTTCAAGTCGCTCGCCGAGAAGGTCTTGCCCTTTGTTCTCGCATCCAGCTCGTCGAGCTTTGCCTCTCCTTCCCCTAGCTCGGGCATCTCCCCGGTCTCTATGTAGAGCTGCTCCGCCCGCTCATATGCCGCCCGAGCTGAGCTCACGCTGCGACTCGCCGCGTCGAAGTCGCCGGCTTCGAATGCGACCACCGTCTCCATTTCCGCTAAGGCAGGGAGCTGCTCTAGCACCCTAGCGACGATCTGTTCGTCGAGCCGGTGCTGCTTGACCTGGTCCGGACTGCAGATGGCAACCTTGGTGACGGTTATGACCTCGACCTCCGAATCGAGCTCATCTCGGTATTTCGCGCGCGCAGACAGCGATAGTTCGTCGCCAACGAGGGCAACGGGAGTTGTGATCTCGAAAATGAACTCCTTGGCTCGGACGAGGTCGCCCAAGAAGACCTTGAAACCGACATCGCAAATCTCTTGCCGGTAGTCGTTGAGGTTGGTGCCCGCCGCAATCGCTTCAGGGATATCAATCGCAACCTCCACGCCTCTTGCTGTTACGTCGGCCGCTGCAGTGAACTCCTCGCGCAGAACCGCGTCAAGAGACTTCAGCGATTCGATGTGCGTGAAATCCCCATTCCCAGCCTCAGCGAGATGGCTCAGCAACGCGATGTTGTAGTCGAACCCGAAACCTAGCGTGGAGAGCGTGACGCCATTGTGAGCGGCGCCGGCAGCACGCTCACCGAGAACGGCCGGCCGCTGTTCGCCTACGTTTGCCTCGCCGTCCGAAAGCAGCACCAGCTTGCACCCGAATCGCTCCCGAACGGATTTCGAGAACTGGACGAGCCCGGATTTGAGGCCACCTTCGATGTTTGTCGAGCCGCCCGTTTCGAGGCCTTTGATAGCGGCGGCGAGGTCCGTGCGCGCCTCGGCGCCTAGCACAGTTAGCGGCTTGACCACCTGAACTGTGTCGTCGAAGACGACTAGGGCCACGGCGTCGCCGTCGTGCATCAGGTCGATGAGTCGCAAGGTAGCGGCCCTGACGAAACCGAGCTTGCTCGGCTGACCTGTGTCATCACCTCCCGCCCCCTGCTGATCAGGGGTGATTGAGGCTGCGGCCGGGCTGGCCATGGAGCCTGACCGATCGATGACGAGTGCCAGGGCGACTGGGCGCCGGTTGGGCTGTACGGGTTGGGCCGGCGGCTCAGCGCGAACGAGCAGATGAAGACCGCCTCCGACCCTGGCAATAGCCTTCCTCGACGGACGGATCGTGAGCTTCAGCTGATCCTTCACCGGCCCACCATCACACTCATCCACGACAGCTGTCAGTCGCGATTCGTGCATCTTGAGCTCCGACTGTGGGAGCTCGATGGCCCACTTACTGCCAAGTCTTTGGGGGGTATGGCCCGTTATTGGAAGCTGTAGTTGCTTACGCTCAGCCTGTTCGTTCGCGTCGTGCGCGTCGCTCCCGCACCATCTCTACCGCGCTTGGAATCTGCGGGAACTCGATTCGTGAGGTGCCGCCTTCGAGATCCATTTCGTACGTTAGTGCCATTTCGCGAATCTCTGTCTGGATGTCGCGGCGCAGCTCGGCAGGCCGAACAACCTCGCAGGCACCTCCCCACCCGAGCACCCAGCTCCGGATCTCGAGGATCGAGCCCACCCGGAGAGTTAGGCGAAGTCGTCCATCTGACAGAGGCTCTGCGACTTGGCTCGGATGCCAGATCGTCTCATTAGCTCGCCTAACCGCGTCGCGCTTGAACATGAGCTCAACCTCGATGGGCTCTTCAGACGACCAAATCCCCCACGCGCCTGCAATGTGATCTCGGACCGAGAAGCCCAGCGGGGGACTGAACCGATCCTCCAAGACGTTGACTGCGGAAATTCGCTCAACCTTATATATGCGAATCTCTTTCGGCTTCGGATCCCACGCCATCAGGTAGCAACTGTGGCCGGCTGCGTTTGGCTCGAGAAAGAGGGGCCAAATCCGGCGTTCGAACGTGTCTTTCATCGTGTACGTGATGACGACTTGACGGCGCTCGGCCCACGCGGTCGTCAGGGCGGCAAGCACCTTGGTGTATATGGGGTCAATCGGCTTTTCAGCCATCTCGTCGCCGATCTCCATCAGCGCCGGACGCATGGCCTTTGGGAGGGCGGCAGATATCTTTTCGAAGGCGGCGACCGCAAATGGGTTGGCCCGGTCTGCAAAACGAAGCATGAGCCTGGCCGCTAAGAGCACGCTGACCATCTCCTGGACATTGAGGTTCAGCGGGGGAAGCCAATACTCAGGCACTACCTGCCACCGAGCTCCGTGCTTGATGAAGGGCACGCGAAGCTCAGACTCCAAGGCCGCGATGTCGCGCTGGGCCGTGCGCTGATTGATCTCCATGCGCTCAGCCACCTGGCCACTTGTGAGGCCGTAAGGAACGGCCTGGAAGAGGGTCACCTCGCGGAGTAGGCGTAAGACTCGGTCCTGTTTTTCGAAGCCTTGGCGGGCCATTCGGGGGCGATTATGCTCCCCGGCGCGGCGTGGGCCACCGCCCCCCATGGGCGCCCTGGTCGGGAACACGACTTACAGCTGTCGCGCTTCGAGCCCTACGATGTCCGCCAGTTTGGAACAAGATCGACAGAGCGAGTCCTTGAACCTGGAGCGGCTCCTCAAGCTGCGCGTCGTCGTCGGCCGCATCGGAGAGATGGACCGAGCGCAGTGGTGGAACACGCGAGGCCAGCTTGGGCCGCTTGGGTCGGCCGCCCTCAAGCGCGGGCTGCCGCGAACACACAATTTTGCGCAGGCACGATCAGTTTTCGCGGTCGCAGGGCAGCGCTGCGCTGAGGTGTTCGATCCCCCAGGATCGATCACCCTCTGGCGACTGCCGTCGGACATCGAAGACGCGTTCGAAGCGCGGTGGGAGCACTGGCTCGATGCCGCGAGCGACTGGTCGGAGTTCTTTGGTCGGGTCGCTGTCCTCGACGGATCGGACCTCGGAGAAGCGTTACAGGCCCTCGACCTAATAGATGCGAAAGATCTGACAGCCTTCGCGAGCTTGAAGAGTTCAGCCGAAGGCAGGGCGGTGGCAATCCCAACCCCCTTCGGTAGGACCAGTGCGGAGGTGACCCTTCTGGCTCTTGGGTTTGCCCTCGGCCGTAAGGGAGCCCCGTGCGTGCCATACGCCAGGGCCGAGGAATCATGAGCATGTCCTCTCGCGCAGCTACTGTGTCGTCCTTCACCGTAATCAAGGGCACGATGATTCCCGAGACTTACGCTGTTTTTGCTGCCTGGGATTTCAAGAAGTCCAAGCGCGAGAATCTCGATCTCCTGCGCCGCGAGAATTTCATCGGAGCGCGCAGCGCCGGATGGCTGCGCGACGTGGCCAAAGTATTGAACCGCCGCTTTGAGCCGGCCGGTCGGGACCGCGCGCTTGTGATTCTCGCCCAAGCCGGTTGTCCGCTCGACGAATGGAAGCCGATCATGTTGTGGCATATCACCCGAGATGAATTTCTCCTCCGTGACTTCCTAATTAACTGGCTGTTTCCCCAGTTTGAAGCAGGCGTACTAAAGCTGAAACCAGAGGAGCTAAGCGGTTTCCTCGAGGATGTTCGCCATCGCGGCGGTGAGATCGAACACGCGTGGTCGGATGTGACCAAGCGGCGGGTCGCAGCCGGTCTGCTTAAGGCAGCCGCAGACTTTGGCCTCGTAAGGGGTTCCGCCATCAAGGAGTTTGGGAGTTACCACTTGCCCGAACGTAGCTTCCTTTACGTTCTTTACGCGATCCACGACACACTCGTCAGCCCTGCCAAGGTCATCGCTTCGCCTGATTGGCGCATGTTCCTTATGGGTCCAACTGATGTCGAGCGTGAAGTGCTCCGCCTCCATCAGTACAAGAAACTCCAGTACGAGGCAGCGGGCACCCTCCTCCAGCTGACGTTGCCTCACCAAACTGCCCTCGAGTACGCAATGGCGGTTTGACTGTGAGTCTCCTCGACCCTATGCCAGTGCGCCTATCCAAAGATCTCGAGCCAATTCTGGTGCTCCAGGATCCCCGCACCAAGCTGAGCGCCTATCACGACATGCCTTACGCAATTTTCCGGTACGACCCCGGGGAAGAATTCGCCCTTCGGTCGCAGGTCAGCCTCCTTCAGACCCGGCTCGAGCAGCGCGGCAAACGCGTTACCCGGATTTCGCTTGCCGAATGCCTTGATGTCGCGATGAGATTCATCAGACCACTCGAAGAGTGGTTTGCCACCGAACGCAAGATGGGCACCGAAACGGTAGTCGAGACGGTCCACGCCATCCTTGCCACGGACAAGCCGCTTGTGGACCTGGTCGCAGACAGAATGCCCTCGAATCCCGACCCGCTGCATGACATCGTGTTTATCTTGCGAACCGGAGCCCTGTTTCCAGTGTATCGGACGTTCTCGCTGCTCGAGCAGCTCAAGGGCCGGGTGCAGGTCCCGACCGTACTTTTCTATCCCGGCGACCTCGACGGGGCATCGGGATTGCGTTTTATGGGTGTGCTCGAAGCCGAGCATAACTATCGACCGAAGATCTTGTGATTGGAGTTCTGCTCGATGACTGACCCGCAGCTGATCAAGAACCTGTTCGCAAGTGACATCAATCGCACGATCGAAGAAGTTATCAAGGTTGATCAGAGGGATGAAGATATCCTCGTTGACGAGATCAGCGAGTACGTCGTAACGGATTCCATCCGGTCACGCTACGTAGCGATCTTCGACAAATACTCCACGACTCCAAACCGTCCGCACGAAGGCATAGGGATTTGGGTGTCGGGATTCTATGGTTCGGGTAAGTCGAGCTTCGCCAAGATGCTTGGACTCTCGATACAGAATCGGATCCTCGCGGGAATTCCAGCCTCCGAACGCTTCGCTAACCGGGCGGAGGATCCGAAGGTCACGGTCCTGCTCAAGACGATCACCGAGAAGATTCCAACCCATGCCGTGATCTTCGATGTCTCCACCGACCGCGGTATCCGGAGCGGGAACCAGACGCTGACTGAAATCGCATACGGGCTCCTCCTCCAAAGCCTTGGGTACGCAAAAGATCTAGACCTTTCAGAGCTCGAGATCGATCTCGAGGAGCGAGGCCAGCTCCTTGCGTTTGAGGAAGAGTACCGGCGAACCTTCGGAAAGGACTGGTCAGCCGAGAAGGGAAAGGTTGCCTTTGCACTCAGCGAAGCCGGCCAGGTCATGCATAACCTCCACCCGGAGACTTATCCGACTGCCGATTCCTGGTGGAGTGCTGCCAAGGGCCGCAGCGACATAACTCCTGGAAAACTTGCGAAGCGCGCCGACGAGCTGATGAAGCGGCGTCGGCCCGGACAGGCTCTCATGTTTGTGATCGATGAGGTTGGTCAGTTCGTCGCCAGGGACGTCCAGAAGATGCTGGATCTTCAGGCGATTGTGCAAAACCTCGGAGTCGTCGGTCGCGGCCGGTTCTGGCTAGTCGTCACTTCGCAGGAACGACTTGGCGAGCTGGTCAGCGGGCTAGACGACAAGAGGGTCGAGCACGCGAGACTAATGGACAGATTCCCTACCGAGCTGCAAGTACACCTCGAGCCATCTGACATCTCAGAGGTCACTAGTCGCCGCGTCCTTGCCAAGAACGCGGCTGCCCAGAATGCGCTGGGGACACTCTTTGACGAATACCGAGCGCGAATTACTGACCATAGCCGGCTAACGGCGGACATCAGACTGCCTGAGCTGACGCGCGATTCATTCATTGAGCTCTACCCGCTACTGCCTTACCAGATCGATCTGATCATCGGAGTCGTCTCTGGGCTCCGCACACAGGGTGGTACCAGCCCACACGTTGGTGGTGCCAACCGAACGATCATCAAACTCGCCCAGCAGCTTCTTATCAACCCGCAGGTCGCCCTCGGCGACCAGCCAATTGGATCGCTGGCTCGCCTGGACCAGGTTTACGACCTACTTGAAGGCAACATCGCGTCGGAGGTGCGCGCAAAGATCGCCTCGATCCCTTCACAACTTCAGAGCCCGCACCCGCTCGCGCAACCCGTGGCCAAGGCCATCTGCTTGCTGCAGTACGTGAAGAGTGTCCACAGGACGGCTGAGAACATTGCTGCGGCCCTTGTTCCGAACGTGTCCTCTGATTCCCAGGTCTCGTCCGTGAAGGACGCTGTCCGCCAGCTCGAGGCCGCTCACCTCGTTAGGAGCGGTGATGACGGCTATCGAATCCCGACGCCGGCTGAAGACGATTGGGAGCGCATTCGCAATGGTGTGAGCCCGAAACCGGGCGACGCCCACCGTATCTATCAAGAGGTCATTCAGTCACTTTGGCTACCGCAGCCTTCGAATCTTCTCCTGGGAGTCAAGCAGTTCAAGGCCGGATTGTCGATGGACGGTCGAACCATCGTTGATGGCGACATCACATTCCAGGTCCACTTGGCCGACAACGCATCGCAATTCGAGACTCTCGCGACCGAGCTTCGCGGGCGGAGCCGGACCGAGCGCAGCGATATTTTCTGGGCGGTTGCACTCAACGATGAAATCGACGCTGAGGTTGTCGAGCTCTATCGCTCTCGGACTGTGATCGCGATCAAAGAGCGCGAGGCGAGGACGGCTTCCGAGTCAGCCCTTGTGAGCGAGGAAAGACGACGGCGTGACGAACACCTCAGCGACCTACGCAAACGACTCACAACGGCCTGTCTAGCAGGAGCCGTCTTCTTTCGCGGCAACGATCGCAGCCCCGCTGAGGATGCTGCTGACGTCGCGAAGGCTGCAACAGCAATCCTTGCCCAGGTCACGCCCGAGATATTCGATCGATTCAAGGAAGCAGCCGCTCGGACGAGCGATGCGAAGAAGGCGACCGACGTTCTGTTGGTTGCAGAGAACCTCCAAGGTCTTCCTGCGCTATTCAACACTCTTGGGCTGGTCCGGTCCGAGAAAGGCAAGACAGTCTTTGACGCGACCAAAGGGCCACTCAAAGAAGTCCTAGCTCGTATCGAAGAACGGTCCAATTACGGCGAAACTGCGAGCGGTCGTCTCTTGACAGATGGGTTCGAGAAGGAACCGTTCGGCTGGGACTTCGAGGTCGTTCGCCTATTCGCGCTCTGTCTTCTCCGGGCAGGCGCGATAGAGGCGACGAGCAAGGGACAAACTTTCGATTCGGCCACCGGCAGCGAAGCCGTCGAAGCGTTCTCAAATAACTCGGTGTTCAAACAGACGTCCTTCAGGCCTAAGAAAGGCCCGGACTTTGGAGAGCTAGTGAAGGCCGGATCTGCCTTTGCCGACACCTTTGGCAGCGAGGTACGCGAACTCACACAGGCGAGCATCGTCGCCCAGCTCAGAGATGAAATCCGAAAAGCAAACGAGCTTGTTTCAGACGCCCTCGTCGACCTCAACTCCAATCGTCTTCCCGGAGCCGCGGCACTCGAGGCAGGGCTCGAACCCATGAAAGCCATTCTTCGAGGCTCGGAAGAGGCCTCATTGACAACTTTCAACGCCTCGCATCGATCGATCAAAGACGCCATCAAGAGAGCTGCCGAACTTAAAGAAGTCCTCAATCCGCCTCGCCTTGCCGAAATCGAAAACGCCCGCAAAGTTCTCGGAGTGGCTTGGCCGTTCCTTGCGACTGAACCGGAGGTCGACAGTGAATTGCACGAGGCGGCGACAGAGCTTAAAGACATTCTCGAGCGTGAAACCTTCTTCAAGGACTTCTCAAAGATCGACCAAGACACTGCGGCCATCGAGGCCGAGTATCACAAGCGCCAAGAGCTTGCCGTCGCTGCTCGCATAGCGGCCTACGAGAAGGCAATCGGGGATCTGCACACTATGCCTGGATGGACCAACCTCTCCCCCGAGGATCAGAAGGCCATCGCACTGCCCTTGGAGATAGGGCGCGCCAAGGGCGAGCCATCATCTTCCATCCTCCAGATAAGGTCGGACACCGAGCTGTGCCCCATTCGTCTGCAGAAAGCGATCGCCACCGTTCGTCGGATCATTGATGGCGACCGCCTGGCCACCCTTGACCTTCGTCCTTACTTCGTGGGTGGAATCGAAACGGAGGAACAGCTCGACGCGGCCCTGACCGGAATCCACGAAGAGTGTGCCCGGTTGATCGGCGCAGGCAAAAAGATCGTAATCAACTAAAAGCTGTCGATGGATCGCCCAACGCGTAATGCAATCGAACGAGCAACTCAGCGCGCCCGACAGTTGCTCGAAGAGGACTTTGCCGCACAGCTCGAAGGCACGTACGACATTCTCCGGACTGGCGTCGGATCCTCTCCCGGCGGCAAATCTTTAAAGGGTAAGGAGGCATCTCGCTATGCGGCGATCTTCGCCGCGATTGAGCGCAAGCAAGCAAGCGGTATGCTCCGCGCGGAGGCGGTGGCGGACTACCTCCGCGACGCAGCATTCACATCACTCAACCGGTTTGTCGCACTCAAGATGCTCGAAGAGCGCGGTCTGGTTCAGCAGTGCATCACTCGAGGGGAGCAATCGAGCGGCTACTCCGAGTTTGCCGGGATGGCGCCCGGGATTCCTCTCCTACCCGACGGTAGCGGATACCGTCTATACCTTGAGAGCCTCTTCGACGAGCTGTCGACAGAGGTGAAAGTGCTCTTCGACCGTCGCGAGCCGGCATCCATCCTCTGGCCACGTCGAGCGGTGCTCGGCGAAGTTCTGGAAGTACTCAACGCACTCGAACTCGCGTCTGTGTGGGATGCCGACGAGACGATCGGTTGGGTTTACCAGTACTTCAATGGCGTCGATGAGCGCAAGAAGATGCGAGAGGAGAGCCAGGCTCCGCGTAACAGTCGCGAGCTCGCAATTCGCAATCAGTTCTTCACGCCGCGGTATGTGGTTCAGTTCCTAGTCGACAACACGCTCGGCCGGACTTGGCGCGAGATGTATGGCGAGAGCACGAAGCTGGCCAAGGCTTGCGAGTACCTCGTCCGGCCTAGTGACGAACCCATTCGGCCACGGCCGCTCAAGGACCCTCGTGATCTCCGGATCCTTGATCCGGCGTGCGGGTCCGGCCATTTCCTCCTCTATGCATTCGACCTTCTACTGTCGATTTACGAGGAAACATGGGCACTCGAGGATAAAAGAGCGACGAGCGAGCTCACCGGACGGTCGCTTCGCGAGGACTATCCGGATCTGCTTGGACTGCGGCAGGCCGCTCCTGGACTCATCCTCGCGCACAACCTGTATGGGGTTGACATCGATCCGCGATGCGCACAGATTGCCGCGCTGGCCCTTTGGCTACGCGCTCAACGCGCTTACAGGGAGTTGGGCGTCAACCCAAGCGCACGTCCACTGATTCAGAGAACCCACATCGTCGTTGCCGAGCCCATGCCCGAGAGTGCGGATCTTGCTACAGCGTTTGAAACAGAAATCGAGCGACCATTTCAACGGACGTTGTTCGAGCGGATGATCCAGGAGATGCGCCTAGCTGGCGAGCTTGGCACCCTGCTCCAGGTCGAGTTGTCCCTTGCCGAAGACGTGCGGCGCGCACATCGGCAGTTTTTGGAGGAACCCACACTCTTCCCGGAGCTTGAGCCAAAGACGCACGGCAAACTCGATCTGTCCGGAGTTAGCGATGAAACAGTCTTCCAGGAGGCTGAGGCGACCATCCTTAAGGCGCTGCGCCGCTTTGCCGAGTCGGCGGGTGGGGCGGACGCCCGTCGACACCTCTTCGCTGGCGATGCCGCTCAGGGCGTCGCCCTGATCGACCTTCTGCGGACGCGCTTCGACGTAGTCCTTATGAATCCACCCTTTGGCGCGCCTAGTCTCGCTGCGAAGAAGGAGTTTGAGAAGGCCTATCCGCGAACCAAAAACGACATATATGCGGCGTTTGTTGAGCGGGGCATACAGCTTCTTCATCCGAATGGCCTCCTCGGCGCAATTACTTCCCGCACCGGCTTTTTTCTATCGAGCTTTCAGAAGTGGCGCGAGGAGGTCCTGCTCAGGGAGGCTCCGCCAGTCGTCTTCGCCGACTTGGGCTACGGGGTGATGGATGCGGCCATGGTCGAGGCCGCAGCTTACTGCCTCGAAAAGAGCGTGGTGGCGACTCCGTGAGGGCCGTGTTCCTGAGGGCGCTGAACGACGCCAACAAAGCAGATGCCATCTTGTCGGCGATCGAAGCAAAGCTCGGGCCTGAGAATCGACGCCGGTTCGAATTGGAACCTCGCAGTCTGGGCGCCATACCCCGATCGCCTTTTGCCTACTGGGTTAGCGATTCGATCCGCGGCCTATTTACGCGGCTGCCACGATTCGCGGATAGCGGCCGCGAAGCGTGGATGGGTCTTTCTTCTGGATCTGACTTTCAATGGCTTCGTCTCTGTTGGGAAATGTCCCCTGAACGACAAATCGTTGGACGAGACGATTCTCGGTCGGGATGGGCTCATTTGTCTAAGGGAGGGGAATTCGCTGAGTTCTATCCTCGGATCCACCTACTCGTCGATTGGAGGAGCGACGGCGAGCGGCTCAACGCATGGAAGAAGTCAGAGCTGTTCATGGGTCGAATAACAGCCAACAACTCGCAGAGTTGGAATCAAAGCAAGTACTTCAGAAGGGGATTGACTTGGTCGCGTCGAAGCCAAAAGGGGTTCAGCGTGAGAATCCTTCCTGAAGGCACGATCTTCGGTGACAAGGGCCCGGCCGCATTTGCGGCTGGAGACGACAAAGTCGAGCTGGCAGCTTTTGCCGCATTGTTCAATTCGTCAGCGTTCAAGTCTCTGATCGCGTTGCAAATGGCGTTCGGCTCTTATGAAGTTGGTGTAATCCAGCGAACGCCGGTCCCCGGCATGTCTTCAGACGACAAAGCATCGCTGGCCAATCTTGCTCGTGCCGCCTGGTCGCTTAGGCGCAAGCTAGATACGGCGGCCGAGACTTCTCACGCCTTCATGTGCCCTTCACTTCTTCAACTCGATGGGGAGACACTGGCCGATCGGGCCACAGGATGGCGCCTGCGGGTCAGGGATGTCGAGGCGAAGCTCGAGGCGATCCAGTCCGAAATCGACGAGCGATGCTTCGCCCTTTACGGCATCAACGATGAGGACCGCCACGCAGTCACAGAGGGCTTTAACCCGAGCGATAACGGTTTCGGGACCTCGGAAGAGGACTCCGAACATAATGCCGATGATGATGACCAGGCCGACGAGAGTGCAGCCGACACGGCGTCACTTGCCGCCGAGCTGGTCTCGTGGGCAGTCGGAGTGGCGGTCGGTCGCTTCGACATCCGGCTAGTCACAAGTGACCGGTTATCGCCGGCCGAACCCGAACCATTTGACCCGTTGCCTGTCTGCTCGCCTGGAATGCTTGTCGGGGACGACAGTTTGCCGCTGGCGCGTCCACCCGCTGGGTATCCGCTCTCATTCCCGGAGGATGGAATCCTCGTCGACGACCCTGGCCATCCGCGCGACCTCACGGCTGCGGTCCGAGCCGTGTTCGAGATGGTCTTCGGCCCACGCGCCGACGCAATGTGGCAGGAAGTGGCTGCACTCCTCGACCCTCGGGACCATGACCTGCGACGCTGGCTCGCCTCAGCTTTTTTCGGGCATCACCTGCAGCGCCATTCGAAGAGCCGTCGCAAGGCCCCTATCCTCTGGCAGTTCGGCACCCCGTCGGGGCGGTACAGCATCTGGTGCTATGCCCACCGAATGACACGAGACAGCCTGCTGGTCATCCAGAACGACATCGTTCTGCCAAAACTCGCGACCGAGGAACGGCGACTTTCCAGCCTGGTCGCCCAGGGAGGTCAGAATCCTTCCGCCCCCGACCGGACTGAAATCGCCACTCAGCAAGGCTTCGTCGACGAGCTCCGAATCCTGGCTCAGGAGGTCCGCCGCGTGGCGCCGCTCTGGAACCCAGATCTAGATGACGGGATCGTCCTTGTCACGGCTCCCCTTTGGCGCCTGATGCCCGCCCACAATGTTTGGCAGCGGGAGCTCCGCACCAAGTGGGACGAGCTCATGGCCGGCAAATACGACTGGGCCCACGTTGCCATGCACCTATGGCCCGAACGGGTCGTGGCCAAATGCGCATCTGACCGCAGCCTCGCCATCGCCAACGGACTCGAAGACGTCTTCTGGGCGGAGGGCAGAGACGGCAAGTGGGCTGCCCGAAAGAACCCGACGCGACCGATCGCTGAGATCGTCGCCGCACGCACGTCGCCAGCAATCAAAGCCGCCCTGACCGGGCTCCTCGATTCTCCGAGTCCAGTTGGCGGCAGGAAACGCCGCCAGAATTCTCGACAGACCTTCTGATGCATCCCTTACACGACGACATTGCGCGGCTGCTCGGAGATCAGTTAAAAGCACGCTCCGTGGTCGTCTGGTACGACCGTCGGGCGGAGTTCGTGGCGTTCGTCGATGAGCTCCGGGGTGCGCCAGCAGCTGGCGCCGCCATTAGTCCCGTCATCATCGGAGGCGGGCAAGCGTCTCTTCTTCAATTCGCCGGCTCGATGTTCGAGATACGTGCCTTGGTTGAGCCGCTGGTAAGTCGAGAGAGTCCCGAGCGGGTAGTCGTGTATCTACCGGGGTGCGATCCAGACGGGACGGGATCCGTGCTGATGGAGATCGAGAAAGCCGGCGTGCGATGGGAGCTACAACTGAAGCGAGTAGCCCGCGATGCGCTTCGCCGGCGATACACGGACGGTGTAATAGACGGACTCCTCGCCCCCCAAGGAGTCACGTATGAGGACCTGGCGAAGGCGTCGTCGGAGACGGGATCCGCGGAGCAGCCGTCAGTACTCAAAACCATCTTTCATGACGCCTCGGGCAGTGACGCAATAGTTGCGGCTTGGCTCGCGGAAGTGGGCCGGGACGCCGACATCGAAGCTAAGCAGGCTGAGCTTGAGCTATCTAAGTTGATCCGCTCAAGGCTCGGTTTGGAACTTCCCGACGCTACATCGCTCGCCAAGATGCGCGCGCTTACGTTGCGGTATGTCCTTGGCGGTGAATTCAGGAGTGACCTGACCGCGGCGCCGCCTGGCAGCCTCGATGGCATTCCTGTGCCTCGAACTAAGGAGAATGAAACGGCGATTCGCGAAATGGCCCAACGTCTGCGGACCAGCTTCTCCGATGCTTACCCTGATCTGGCCGACCGCGTTGAAGCCGAGCTCCACCTTTCCACCGCCTCTATCGCCCCCCAGACGCTGGGCGCGATCGACACGTTTCGGTTCGAAGAGCGGGTTCTTCTCGCGCACTGCGGGGATCTAATCGCAAAGGGTGATTTCGGTATGGCGCTTGGCGTCATCACCCAACGCGAGAAATGCTTCTGGCTCGAACGTGATATCGCGCGCCGCGCGCAATGGGAAGCCTGTCGATTGATGGCAGAACTGGGGAAGGTTGCGGCGGAGGTTGGGCCCGAGGTTCGAGCAGCCGGCGGAAATGCCACTGACTGGGTTACGAGATACATGACAGCTGGCGGGTGGATGCGTCTCGACCAAGCGCAGCGGCGAACGGAGACATTCGTGGCGAAGCTTGACGACGATCCGCCGGAGCGCCCGCTTGCGATTGTGCGCCGAGCTTACGAAGACGCCTGCCAAGTTATGGCCGATGGGTTCACTAAGGTGCTTGGGAAAAGTGGCTGGAGTGTCCCAGGCGTCATGCATCAAACGCAGGTTTATCTGAAGGTCGTCGCTGATCAGCCCAGCCCCGTCGCGTACTTCCTTGTTGACTCGCTGCGCTATGAGATGGGCGTCGAACTCGTGGGCCGTCTTCCAAAATCAGCGGAGATCCGAATCCAACCGGCAATTGCCGTCCTGCCGAGCCTCACCCCGCTTGGGATGGCCGCTCTGCAGCCCGGGGCCTCTGCCAGTTTCGACGTCGTCGAAGAAGGAGGAAAGCTCGGAGCCAGGATCGAAGGCACGTTCCTACCCGATCTCGCCGCACGCCGAAAGTTCGCCGCTGCCCGGATCCCCCATCTCGTCGACCTCACGGTTGGCGACGTCCTCTCGTGGTCGAAGGTGAAGCTTGCCGCGCAAGTCAGCAATGCCAAGGTGATCGTTGTCAGGTCGCAAGAGATCGATCTGGCTGGCGAGGCCGGCCTCGGCCACCAGGCCCGGCAGGTGATGGATTCCGTGATCGACGACATTGCGCGCGCCGTTCGACGCCTCGCGGAGGCCGGCATCGAACATGCCGTGGTGACCGCCGATCATGGGCATCTATTCGTTCACGACGACCTCGATGAGTCGATGCGAGTCGAATCTCCGGGCGGAGCCACGGTCGGAATCCATCGCCGATGCTGGATTGGGCGTGGCGGAGCCACGCCAGGTGGATGTGTTCGGTTATCCGCGGCGGACCTCGGCTATGCGTCCGATCTCGAGTTTGTATTTCCGCGTGGCGCTGGAGTCTTTAAGGCTGGCGGCGATCTCGGCTATCACCATGGCGGCCTGTCGCTGGAAGAGCTCGTCCTCCCTGTAATCACTATCTACTCGACACCGTCGCCGGCGCGCGTAGGAAAGCCCGAGCGTCTAACCGTCCTGAACATCCCAAACAGCATCACCAACCGGATCTTCAGCGTGACGATCGAGATAGGCGGCCCGAATCTCGCTCTCTTCTCAACGCCGACTGCGGTGCAGCCGATGTTGCTCTCAGGTACGAAACAGGTTGGGACAGTGGGCCTTGTCATCGACGGCGAGCTTGACGCCAGCGCCGGCACTGTGAGTGTCCAGCCGGGCAAACCTGTGACAGTGGCATTTCTCCTCGGGGACGACACAGTCGACTCAGTCCGGATCGTCGTCCGCGATCCAGCGACCGACACCGAGCTGTACCGTTCCCAAGCAGAAATCCCCGTGCACCTTGGAGTTGGCTGACGCGATGACCATAGGAACTATCCCTGCCCGCGACGCCCTCGATGACAAGGCGAATCGAGTCTTCGCGGGGAAGGTCGTTCGAAAGGATCTTGTTCGAAAGGTCAAGGTCGGCGCGAACGTGCCCGTCTTTGTTCTTGAGTACCTGCTCGGCAAGTACGCTGCGTCCTCGGACGAGGTTGCCATCCAGATGGGGCTCCAGGTCGTCAATGAAACGCTCGCCAACAACTACATCCGACCGGACGAGTCGACGAAGGCTCAAGTCAAGGTCAAGGAGCGGGGCACCTACACGTTCATCGACAAGGTGAAAGCTCGCCTCGTTGACTCCGACTACTGGGCCGAGGCGGTGAACTTTGGGAACCGCCACCTTCACATCCCAACCCACTACCTGTCCGAGTTCGAGCGCCTCACCACTGGTGGCATTTGGGCCCAGATCGAGATGCGCTTTGAGTATGACGAGGAGACGAAGGGCAAATATCCCTTCTGGATCGATCGGCTAACCCCAATCCAGATCGCGACCTTTGACTTGGACGAATACCGCCGCGTCCGCAAAGAATTCACCACCGACGAGTGGCTTGACCTGATCGTCCGAAGCATGGGATACGAACCTGGCCCGATGTCCCATCGCCTGAAACTCCTCTTTGTTCTGAGGCTGGTGCCCCTAGCTGAGCGCAACTTCAACCTTGTCGAGCTTGGTCCTCGTGGGACGGGCAAGAGCTACGTCGTTCAGGAGGTGTCGCCCTATGCCGCCCTGCTGACGGGTGGAACGACGGTCGCGAACCTGTTCGGCTACATGACCGGCCGCCAGAAGGGAATGGTCCAGATCTGGGATGTTGTCGGGTTCGATGAAGTGGCGGACCTGCAGAAGATGCCGAAAGAGGTCGTCACAACGATGAAGACCTACTGCGAATCGGGCACCTTCCAACGTGGCCAGGAGCCGGTATCTGGCGACGCGAGTATTTCCATGTTCGGCAACACCAACCAACCAATCGACGTGATGGTCCAGACCGGCCATCTATTTGCCCCGATGCCCGACGTCATCCGCGACGACATGGCGTTCATTGACCGCCTGCATGTGTATCTCCCCGGTTGGGAGATTCCAAAGATGCAGAACAGCATGTTCACCGATCACTACGGGTTCGTCGTTGACTATCTAGCCGAGGCACTTCGCGAGCTCCGAAAGCACAATTTCACGGAACTCATCGACCGCGAGTTCGCGTTGGGACCTCACCTGAATGCGCGCGATCGCAAGGCTGTGCGCAAGACGGTTTCGGGGTTGATCAAGGTCCTGCATCCGGACGGGGAATTGACCCGAGATGAGCTCGCCGAGCTGCTCGAGCTTGCCTTGGAAGGACGGCGCCGTGTGAAGGAACAGCTGAAGAAGATGGGCTCGTTTGAGTACTACCAAACGTCCTTCAGCTACACCATTCAGGAGACTGGTGAAGAGCGCTTTGTCGGCGTTCCCGAGCAAGGAGGTCGGGACCTAATATCGCCCGACCCGCTCGCGCCCGGCACCGTCTATACATCGGGTGTGACGTCTGACGGTACGGTTGGACTCTATCGACTGGAGGTATCAATCTCTACTGGCAGCGGGAAGCTCAAGCTCGCTGGCGGGGTGTCGGGCGCCATGAAAGAATCTATCGGCCGAGCTTTTAGCTACCTCCAGGGGAAGAAAAGCGAGCTCGGGATCGCTCACGACCTGGATACGTCGGACGTCCATGTTGAAGTGGTGGATCTCCTTGGCAATCACGTCGAGGCCGAAGTCGGTGTGGCCTTCTTTGTGGCTGTGTATTCAGCACTGCGCAAGGCAGCCGTGAGTCCGGCGCTTCTCGTTCTCGGAGACATGAGCGTTCAAGGCAACATCAAGCCGATGCGCTCGCTGACGGAGCCATTGCAGGTCGCCAATGACAACGGAGCACGCCGGGCGCTGATCCCGATTGAGAACAAGCGCAACTTTCTCGACGTGCCGGCGGACATTGTCGAGAAAGTCGATCCAATCTTCTACGGCGATCCTAAAACGGCAGCAATGAAGGTCCTCGGCCTGGTCTGAGCAGGACAACCGCCAAATCGATCCGAACGGTTGCCGAGACGATCGCTGGCTTAAAGGCATCAAGCACTCAGACCATTTCGGCTTTGGACAGAAGGCGGTCGATCAACGGGCCGACTATGGCGCTGCCACGCATTGCGATCAGCCACTCGCTGGGGACGCCTGAAACTCCCCAGTAGATTCCGGCGAGGCCACCGGCGACGCAAGCGGTCGTGTCCGTGTCACTCCCGTACGCAACTGCTGCCTTGACCGCGTCTTCGTACGACGAGGCGGATGCGAATGCATCCCATGCGGACCAGAATGTATCGACCACGTATCCCGAACCGGTCCGCTTCGGGTAGCTCGCGATCAATTCCAACTCATCGCGATCCTCGGCCGGGCAGACTGCCTGCAGGTCGGCCAGCGCGCTCGCAAGCGCCTCTCCGCGATTGACTTGGCCCTCGAGTAACCGACGCGCAACCAGACAGTAAAGCGCGCAAGTGAGCCGAGACCTCATGTGACCATGCGTCACCGACGAGGCTCGTTGAGCCCACTCAGCAACTTGGGCCGGCCCGTTGTTCGCGAGAAGTGCAATCGGAAGAATGCGCATGAGAGAGCCGTTGCCGTTATCCGTCTCCAACTTGCCGCCGGCAATATCGGCCGGAACCCCAGAGTGAATCGCGGAAAGAGCTTTCCTAGTGGCTATCCCCACATCAAAGACATGACCGGGCTTGTAGTCAGGACCGTTGAACCATCTGAGAGATCGCTGTCCTTGGTCGCGGGTATCAAAGCCACCCGCGAGCAACGAGTCAAGCAGGGCCAGGAGCAGGCCACCGTCATCACTCCATGTCCCGGGCGGCTGCCCGTGTGTGCCGGATGCGCCCCACACGACCGAATTCGTGCTACGACCCGGTTGGAACTCATAGGGCACGCCTAGCGCGTCCCCAACCAAAGCGCCCCAAACTGCCCCGGCAAGCCGATTCGACAAGGGCATCGCTTCGGGTGACGGCCACGCCTCGACAAAGTCGCACTGCGCTCGCGTTTGAGGCGACGCCGAGTTAATGCCAGCCAGAGCGCGTAACTCCTTGATTCGCGCTAGTGGGCCCGCCTTGCCCCCCAAAGCATGCCGCTGCAGCCAGCAGCCAACGACCACACCAGTACGGCCATGGCCGCCCCAGCAATGAACGTAAACAGCCCTACCGCGAGCGATTTCTTCATCAATCGTGTCCAGAATCGCGGAGAGAGCGGTTTTGCTGGGGACGTCCATGTCGGCGGTTGGGAAACGGCTAACGCTGATTCCCAGCTCCGAGAGTGAAGCAGTGAGGTCAGGGAATGTGGCTCCGCCTTTGCCTCGCTCTTCCTCAGGCTGCAGATTGACTACTGTACGAATGCCAACGTGGGCCAGCGCCTTGAGCTTCGCCGTCGTGGCAAGCGTGTCTAAGTCCCCAGGAAACGGGCCAGCCAGAAACAACCCGGGCGCAACCCAGTAGGAATTATGGAACGGCGTGTTGTGACTCAACGGCTCAGCCAACTCTGTACCAACAAAGTTTGCCTAGTCGAGGCGCGGCATATTCGGTTGTAAAAGGTGCTTCCGTCGAACGGCCTCTGGGTCAAACGTCCAAAGCGTGGTCCTTCTGAAGCTCGGCAGCCCTGCTGTGCTGGCCAGTTTCGAGGTAGGCCGCAAGGAGCTTTCGAGCTAGATCTTCCCGCTCAGGCTGCCTCTCGAGTGCTTGCTCCAGGAGTGGAATCGCCTTCCGTGGCTCTTGCCGCGCAACGTGGTTAGCAGCCAACGCGCCCATGAGGTCGACCCTGGCCGTTTCAGCCAGCTCACGCAGACTGCGCACGTACTCGCGTGCCGCGCCGCGACCGCCGTTTGTTTCCGTCTCGATCTCATCCCATCCAGGAAGGAATTCACCTTCGGTCTCGTCGAGCATCCGATGCGCCTCAGCAATGAGGTCGCCGGAGAGCATGCCATTTTTGTCTCTGCACAGCCTGGCCACCTCCTGAAGTCGGACGATGTCAATGCTGCAGTTGCTCAGGTCGATGCCGATTTCGTTGCGGTCGACGACCAAGCGCGACGACAGTGCCATCGGCAGGTCCCGCCTCAACATGTCGTCGATACGGTTACGCAGTCGCTTGTTTTGCTTCGCTGGCGATAGACCAGGCGATACCTCTTCTGCAAACACGATGCGCTTCACTCGACCGTCAGGCTTTAGTAACGCGCGCACGAACAGATACAGCCAGATGAACGCGAGCACCTTCTTGGCCACCAATGCCGCTCCGTAGTCTTGGCCGGCCTGCAGAAGCTCTAGCCTTCCGAAGGTCCGAATCCTCAGATGGCCGGGGTCGGCCGCGGC
>Ga0070698_100001333_pt1 | contig 27479 bp, 29 predicted proteins | sample KBSK1502metaG_FD_65477 | JGI IMG/M metagenome (GOLD analysis project Ga0070698, IMG submission 65477) | Corn, switchgrass and miscanthus rhizosphere microbial communities from Kellogg Biological Station, Michigan, USA - KBS K1-50-2 metaG | ecosystem: Host-associated > Plants > Roots >...
CTGCAGTCGCCTTCGCTCAAGACCCTTATGCGAACGCTCGGCAGCCCGGGCTCAGTGAATCCTTACGGCAACCTCTACAAAATGCAGTTCGATCCGCAGAACCCTACAGGAACGACGCAGCTCACAATGCTACTGGATGGCTCGGAAGGTATCGTCAGCCCCGACAACGCCGATGTCAACCGCCACGGTGAAATCATCATTCTCGAAGATCCCAACTAGGCAGATCTCAACCTTACTCGCGACACGAGCATGTGGTTGTACGACACCAATACGGCGAAGCTTACGCGTTGCTGAAATGAATCGTTCAGCCGCTGTCGCTCACGCGTTGGCCGCCGACCCACTGAACACGGACGTCGCCAGTACGGACATTCCCGGAGGTCGGGAGTTCAGCGGCGTCATTGACATGGAAGATCTTCTTGGCCGGGGATCCTGGCTGGTCAATGTGCAAGCCCACAGCTTGAGGATCAACCCCAGCAAAAGCACTGTGGAAGGCGGACAAATCTTCTATGTCCAAGTGAAGACTGACAACTAGCCAATAAACAATCATGTGGACAACAGGCCGCGTCAAAACGCGGCTTGTTGCCATTTTTTGCACACAAATTTAAACGCAATTTACCAAAATTTCATGCTAGTGTAACCCATAACTAATCTCCCCTGATTATTCTGTCGCCACAGACCTCCAGCCAGTTCAGTGAGTCGGACTACCGACCCACGAGCTCAACACAGAAGTGAAACGACGCTAGGAACGTTGGTTGAGTTCCTGCGCGCGGCGAATCCGCGTGTATTCCAGGGTGTGGTTTATCAAAATCTCGAAGACGACACCTCCCCCCAAATGAGATCACGTGAGGAGACGTATGAGAGCCCTGCTATTGCTATGTCTATTGAGTGGTTTCGCCTACCCACAGGTCCCGCAATCCAAACATGTTTGGCTTGTTACCGAGGAAAATCACAGCTATGAAAGCATCATCGGCAGTCCAAACATGCCTTATTACAACTCGCTGGCCAAGAAATACGGACTAGCCACGCAATATTATTCGCCAATGCACAACTCACTAGCGGCGCTGTTTTGGCTGGTGGCCGGCCAGACCGTCACTGTGGATAACTCCACCACTTCTTGCTTCAACGTAGACAACGTCATCCGACATGTACTCGCAAAAGGCTTGACCTGGAAGTCGTATCAGGCGGATCTGCCCTATCCCGGTTTTCTGGGACTCTATAACCTCAATTACATGCGGCGGCACAATCCGCTAATTGATTTCACCGACGCCTGTACCTCGACGCAGCGGATCAATTCCGTTCCCTTTACGCAACTTGCCACTGACATCACAAACAAATCGACTCCCAACTACGCTTACATCACCCCGAACGCAGACCAGGATGCGCACAACGGCACCTTGGCGCAAGCCGATCAATGGCTGCAACAGGAGCTTCCCGCGATCTTGGCGTTACCTGAATTCCGACCCGGCGGCGACGGTCTGTTGTTCATCGTCTGGGACGAGGGCGACATTGGAACCGATGGCCGTTGCTCCTCGCGCCTGCAACGGAACTGTGGCGGTCGTGTCGCCACCCTCGTCATCGGACCGCAAGTGAAGCCGAGCTTCAAATCATCAGTGACCTATACTCACGCAAATCTGCTTCGCACGGTTTGCGATGCCATGGAATTCCTTTCATGCCCTGGGGAAGGATCTTTGGCGACTCCGATGAGTGACTTCTTCAACAAGGTGAATGTCAGCATCCCAATTGCAAACGCCCAGGTGGCTTCCCCAGTTCATATGAAGGCCTCCACTTCGAACAGCAGTCCTGTGACTTCTTTGCAGGTGTACGTCGACAACGTTCTGCATTACCAGGTAAGCGGATCAACTTTGGACACATGGCTCCCCATGAGTGGCGGCAAACACCACGTGGTGGTGCAGTCCTGGGACACTGCTGGAGGAATCCACAAACGCGCCGTCGACGTGAACGTACAGACGCAAGCCGTTAGCCTAAGTTCCCCCGTGCCCAACGCAATGCTGGCCAGCCCCGTTCCCGTCAAAGCCACAGCAACTGGGAAGTATCCCGTGCACACGATGCAGATTTATGTCGACAACGTACTGAAATACCAGTCAAGCTCGAACTCGGTAAGCACACAGTTGTCGATGGCTGCCGGTCGCCACTACGTAGTGGCAGAGGCACGGGACAGCGCGGGTGGAGTCACAAAAAACGGCGTCTACGTCACGGTTGGACCACCCACTATCACAATTGCCTCGCCAGTGTCCCAACAACTGGTCTATTCGCCTGTGCAGGTAGTGACCGGAGCTCAGGATCCCAAAGGCGTCAAAGCGGTCCAGGTTTATGTGGACAACGCTCTGCAATATGAAATGACAGGTACGGGAATTGCCGCACCGGTGCCGATGAGTGTGGGTTCGCACTACGTTGCCGTGCAGGCCTGGAACAACATCGGCCAGAGTTTCCGGAAGGGCGTGAACATCAAGGTCCTTCCGATTATCGTCACGGTTAGCTCACCAACTGCGAATTCGACGGTCAGCTCGCCGGTTCACATTCATGCCAATGCGCCGAGCGCCAGCACAGTGTTTACCATGCAGGTCTATGTGGACAATCATCTGAAATACCAAAGCGGCGGCACAACCGCAGATGTCTGGCTGCCCATGAGTTTAGGGAAGCACTACATCGTGGGCAAGGCTTGGGACACCGGCGGTGGCAACTGGAAAACCGGAGTGAATGTGACCGTGCGCTAACGCGGGTCCATGGGTAGCGCGGCGAGTGGTGGCCGTGATTCGGCGGTCCAGCAGAGAATGCCTCACCAGCCTGATTTGACTAGAAATTAAGACTATGGTCTAATATAATGGTCCATGAAGGAAGTCGCCATTTCGGAGTTCAAAGCGAAGTGCCTGGCCCTATTGGAGCAGGTTCAAAAAACCAAGAAACCAATTCTTGTGACCCGATTCGGCAAGCCCATAGCGGAAGTAATCCCGCCTTCAGCGGCGGCCACGCCGGCACACTGGATGGGTTCCATGAAGGACGAAATCCAGATTCTCGGCGATATTGTCTCGCCCGCGAACGAGGAAAGTGATTGGGAGGTCCTGAAGGATTGAATCTGCTGCTTGATACGCACATCTGGCTATGGAGCCTGCGCGATTCTAAACGGCTCGGGCGAAGGGTTCGGCACGAGTTGAACAATCCCGCGAATGAACTGTGGCTGTCTCCGATCAGTACCTGGGAAGCGTTGATGCTGAATGCTACAGGCAGGATTCGATTAACTGGCGACCTAACAAATTGGGTGCAGCGCGCTACGGCTCCGATGCATGAAGCTCCGTTGACCCACGAGATCGCGTTAGCCGCGCAGCAGCTCGTATTGGTCCGGCAGGATCCCGCAGATCGTTTTCTCGCTGCCACCGCAATGATATTGGATCTGACTCTCGTGACCGCTGACAAAGATCTGCTCGGCCTCGGAGAAATTGCCACTTTGGCCAATCGCTGACGGCAACTACTTCAACCGCCGACTGTACACTGCTCAATTTACTCGATTACCGCCGTTACCAAAGAGCTTAGTACCATGCGTATCTGGGTATCCTGAGACCGCTTCGCTAAAATGCAACGAACCGGGCTTGGGGCGGGACGGCCGTTGGGCCTTCCCTTCTCTCCTCTGCTGCCAGCGCGGTCAGGAGCCGGACTGTCCTATGCGCGTCCTCACAACGCCTATTTCCATTCTGTTGGCCTATATTCCGGTCATGGCGACTGTGGTTACTACGATTCTCAGCGTCGTCCTGGCGCGTGCGACCTTGCGCTACGCCAAGGCTACCGATAAGAGTCTGGCGCTGGCGCGCGAAGAGTTCGAGCGTGAATGGTCGCCGGAGTTGCATATCAAGCTGGAAAGGGTGTCTGCCAGCGAGGCCAAAATTGTGGTCACCAATCTGGCCAAGATTTCTGTTCTGCTACAGCTAGTGCAATGGCGCAAACTTTCCCATGCCGTCCCCTCATTGCGGTGGTTTCTGAATGAGCCGCTGGTGGGCGGAATGACCTGGACGGAGACTGTCGGCAAACGTCTGATTGGGTCCACCGGGGGAGACTTCCAGGGCGCGATCGCAGTTTCGGTGACGTTCTACGCTTCAGGCCGCTTGTTCCGCACTGACTGGTTTCGCTTCCACGTGGAGGTGAATCGCGGAAACATTCTCCGCCTCGACCCGGTGAACATGGCCGCCCGGCGCGTGCAAGTGCTCGAACCGCATAACGAGGATGGCAGAGTGAAGAGCGACCTGGTCGTGGACGTCACCGAGCCGCTCGCGGATGAGACTCCGGCAGAAGCATGATTCATCGCGCCATAGCGAATGACGACGCAATCTCTTCCTTCCGAGTACAATAATCCGCTAAAGTGGTCGAAGCTTGATCATGTCCTCCACCCGCCCTATTCGTCCCCAAGCTGTTGCCGCCGAGGTACCACCCGTCCCCTTGACGGTCGAGGGCTACAGCGTGTTGCACCAAATGATGCGCTTTCGCTGGGATGCGTGGCGCCCGCTGCGGGCTGCGCAGAAGAGTGAAATCGTACGCGAGGCTACTTCGCTGCTGTCGAAGATGGAGCAGAATTCGGCGGGCCAGTCGGCGCTCTTTTCCCTGCTGGGACACAAGGGCGACCTGATGTTCGTCCACTTTCGTCAGGCGTTTGATGAACTGAATCAGGCGGAACTCAACGTGGCGCGACTACGGCTCAGCGATTATCTGGAGCCCACGACATCCTATGTATCAGTAATCGAGTTGGGATTGTATGAATCCACGATTAAGGCCTACAGCGCGCTGGCCGAGCGTGGCGTCGAGCCTCATTCCGAAGAATGGAATCGCGAAATCAAAGAGATCGTGGCACGGCAAAAGGAGGCGATGCGGCCTCGATTATTCCCTGAGTTGCCCAAGAGCCGCTACATATCTTTTTATCCGATGGACCGCCGCCGCGGTGAAGACAAGAACTGGTACACGCTGCCCATCGAAGAGCGCGCGCGCCAGATGGGCGAGCACGGGATGATCGGCCGGCGTTACGCTGGGGACGTCAAGCAGATCATTACCAGCTCGATCGGCTTCGATGACTGGGAATGGGGCGTGGACTTGTTCGCCGACGATCCCTTGATTTTCAAGAAATTGATTTACGAAATGCGCTTCGATGAGGTCAGCGCCGTTTACGCCCTATTTGGACATTTCTATCTTGGAGTGCGATGCCAGGCCTTAGAGCTAACCAAACTGCTGCGCGGCGAATTACCTAAAGTTTCAAGTAAAGGTTGAAGACACGAGCACCTGGCCTGGTTGAGCTCTGGCTGAGTGCTGAATGCTGATTGGAGAAGCAATGCCAACCTTGGGATTTGTCGAATACGAAAATGCCAGTCCAGAAGTGCGAGCGGTCTATGACGACATCATGGCCACTCGCAAGACGGACTGGATCAATAATTTTTGGAAGGCGATTGCCCATGATCCCGCGACTCTCAAAAGAACCTGGGAAGACGTCAAGCAAGTCATGGCGCCGGGGCCGCTCGATCCTTTGACCAAGGAAATGATTTACTTGGCAGTGAGCGTCAGCAACCAGTGCGGCTATTGCATCGCCTCGCACACCGCGGGAGCCAGGAAAAAAGGCATGACAGACGAGATGTTCAAAGAATTGATGGCCGTTGTCGGCATGGCCAATGAGACCAATCGGCTGGTTTCAGGGTACCAGGTAGAAATCGATGAGCAGTTCAAGGTGTAATGATGGCACACAAATTCAGCACTTCTTACCTCGAAGACTCCGTAACACTGTTTCATTTCTACAAGAAGATGGCTGAGCGCGCGATGGAACAGGTTACGGACGAACAATTGTTCGCGACGCTGGACGAAGAGATGAACTCGATTGCAATCATCGTCAAGCATATGACCGGAAACATGCGCTCGCGATGGACAGATTTCCTAACCAGCGATGGGGAGAAGCCGGATCGCAATCGCGACACCGAGTTTGTGGATCCGCCTGCGACCCGAGGAGAGCTCTTGCGGCGCTGGAACCAAGGCTGGGATAGTATCTTCCACGCGCTCGATCCGCTCACCGATTCAGACCTGGAACGCAAAGTTACGATCCGCGGAGAGCCGCATTCCGTGATGCAGGCCATCAACCGCCAGATCGCGCACTACGCGTATCACTGCGGACAAATTGTGTTTCTGGCGAAACACTTCAAGGCCAGCGAGTGGAAATCGCTCAGCGTTCCTCGAAACAAGTCTGGGGAATTCAATCGGAGAGTACTGGCCGGAGAGGCTAGTCAGAGATAGTCAGCGGCGAGCAAAACGGAATTCGTGCGCCTTCATATCTACTCGCCGTCCACGGAAGCGCACCCCTTCACTTTCCAAACGCAACCGCTGTTCCATGGCAGAATCTCCGCGCAGCTTGATCTCACCGCCCGCGCCCAACACGCGATGCCAGGGCAATCCCAACGAACGATGTAGAACCCCGACCACTTGCCGCGCCGCTCCCGGATATCCTGCCCCGCAGGCGACCGCCCCGTACGTTGAAACTTTTCCTCGCGGAATTCGACGAATCGTGGCCACGATGCGGACGTGCATTTTATTTGGCTTTACCATTGCCGCCGCCCGCTGGAAAAAGTTCCTGCTCCATCTTTTTTGTGACTTCCTCGCCCAGGCTTTCGGTGACCATGACAGTGTCTCCCTGCACATCAATCACAACTGGACCGTCTTCGGTCGCCCACGTGTGCCGCCCAGTCAAGGTCTCAAGAATATCCAGATCCTTCACTCGATTCTCGCCATTCTGGTGCGCCCGACGGTAACGTTTCTCCAGCGACCTGGCATAGATCGCAGCAAAATCGGCAGACTTCGCCGGGCTCGACCAGCGGGATACATATAGCAACCCGAGCGTACCATCAGCTTTCGACTTCGGCCGCGCCGCGTAATAGTAGCCGCCCCGCCAATGCGGATACAGATCATGCGACGCCTTTGATCCCGCATATTGATCAATCAGAACGGCCACGTCAAACTCGCCGACAGCGCCGCTGTCAAAATGCTCGTAGGATTTAAAAATCCTCGGAAAGTCGGGCAGACGCATCGCCTCCAGATGTTCCCCAGAGAGATACGCTTTGGGCTCCATGACCTCTCGCGTGGTGCGTGGAGGATTGGCGAAGACGCCGGCGAAGGCTTTCTCTTTGCCATCCTTGGCCAGCACATCGGCGACAAAATCGATGCCGAAGCGATAGGGAAAGGTGAGCGCTTCTTTGAGATAAAGCGGGGCATTATGAAACTGAATCGAGTCGGCTGTACCCACCAGCATCCCCTGTTTCAGAGCTTCGACAATTTGCGGCGAGTCCTTCAGCGATTGACCGGTCGGCGCAAGCATATAGTCGATGAGGACGACCATGGCCTGGCCTTCCACCACGGCCTGGCGAGCGGCCGCGGTTTCGTCGTTTTCAATGTCACCTTGCGTCGAATCTCTGCTATTTCCCGCCAGATCGGCGGCTCCCGCTTTCATCCATTTCTCGAGGCCAAAAGACTGGTCCTGCAACGCGTGCGTCAGTTCATGAGCTAGCACGGGACGTTGCTGCTCCACGTCCACCCAATCCAGCAGGTTCACAGTTTTAGTTTTGGGATCGTAGTAACCGGCTACCTGCTCGCGTAAAAGTGCCAGCAAAAAAGTTTGCAAATCGAAGTCGCGAGGCAACAGCCCAAACTTTTTCAACACTAGTTCGGAGCGGCGCAAGCGCTGCGCGTCCTCATCCTCAGACATATGCTTAGTGATGTAAGCCACAACCTGGTCGCGACTGGTAAGAGTGCGCTTCACCGGCTGCTTGATGGGAAGAGAGGTATCTTTGCTGGCGAACTGAAGGATCTCGTCAACCGAGCGGAAAAGTTCGTCCGCCTCCTTGGGCGAAATCTTCTGCTCCGCTTCTTCTGAAGCTTGTGTCTGTGTGGCGCGGGCGCCCTCGCCCGCGGCTTTTTGCTGCTGACCGGGAGAAGCAGGTGGAGGCGCGGATTGTGCTGAAACAAATGCCGCCAGCAGTACGAGCCAGCAGAGGAAAGACGCCACCGTCCGCGATTTCTGATAGGTCATCTTCATGCGATGGCCCAAATTGCGAAAAATATCCTCATAACTTACTAATTCTCTCCGCCACCCAGTCCCCCGCTTCCTTCGTCCGTAAACTTCCACCAAGATCCTGGGTAGTTTTCTTTTGTCGCACCGCCTCCAGCGCAGCTGCTTCAATCTTTTCTGCCTCAGAATTCAGCCCGAGATGATTCAGCATCATAGCTGCCGTCAAAATCGCTCCAAACGGATTCGCAATGTTTTTCCCGGCAATCGGCGGCGCCGACCCGTGCACCGGTTCGAACATCGACGTCTTCCCAGGATGAATATTGCCGCTGGCCGCCATGCCCAGCCCGCCTTGCAGCCCGGCCGCGAGGTCGGTGAGGATGTCACCGAACATATTGTTGGTCACGATCACGTCGAATGCGCGGGGATCGCGCACCATCTGCATGCACAGCGCGTCTACGTACATATGCTCAGCCGCGATCTGCGGATATTCTCGACTGACTTCTTTGAATACCCTCTGCCACAGGCCTCCAGCATAAGTCATGACGTTGGCTTTGTCCGTCATCAGCACGCGTTGGCGCGGGCTGCCGTCTTGTTTGGTGTGACGCTCACAGTAGTCGAAGGCGTAACGAATAATCCGTTCGACACCTTTTCTGCTATTGATGTCCTCCTGAACCGCGATTTCATCGGGCGTGTGCTGCTTGAAGAAGCCACCTGCATCCACGTACATGCCTTCGGTATTCTCGCGGATCACGACAAAGTCGACGTCTCGCGGCTCAATTCCCTTGAGAGGACAAAGGGAAGAGTCGAGCAGGCGCACCGGGCGGACGTTGGCGTACAGATCCATTTTGAAGCGCATGCCCAGCAGGATTTCTTTGGCATGAATATTCGTCGGCACGCGCGGATCGCCAAACGCGCCCACCAGGATGGCATCAAAGTCGCGGGCAAGCATGGCGAACCCATCGGGCGGGATAGTGACGCCATCGGCGAGATAGCGCTCCGCGCTCCAGTCAAACGGCGTCAGGTCGACCGAGGCCTTGGTGGCCGCGATGACCTTAACGGTTTCGGGGATGACTTCCCTCCCGATCCCGTCTCCGGGGACGATGGCGATGCGCTTTTTTTGGCTCACGGCAGGAAAAGGTAGCATACCAGCCGCGAATGAGTAAGATAGCTTTGTATTAGCTAATAGTTATATATATCAGATTGCGGCGGGTTTCCTGGCGCGCCTGCGACTGTCTTTCAGATGCCTTCGCAAAGGGCTACGTAAACGCTCTAGGATCCCCGTGGTTGCATTCTAGGCTAACCATCCGCGAATTTGCGTCATTCCAAATTTCTTCGGGCTCTCAGGGCAACGTAGCGTAATCTTGGATAACCAGGGGCTAATGTGTAGTTATTGCATCCTCTATCTCGCCATATACCCGACACACGCGAAACCCAGGGACAAGTCGCCTTCGTCACGGGCCGTCCTTACCTTCGCTATAATCAAACTACATGACTCCTACTGCTTTACATGACACGCTAGCTTCAACATCCGCTCGTTTGAGCGAGTACTGCGGCGCAGCGACGGCCGCCGATTTCGGAAACGTATCAGCGGAATTCCAAGCCTTGGTTGCCGATGCTGGAGTTTACGATCTGGGGTGGCGGGCTAAGATTAGCGTGTCTGGCGCGGACCGAACCCGTTGGCTGAATGGGATGATTACGAACAACGTGCGTGATCTTGCTGCGGGTCATGGTCTATATGCTTTCCTGCTGAATCCCCAAGGACGCATCCTCGCTGATCTTTATGCCTACAACCTAGGTTCTTCCCTGCTGGTAGATACGGATCAGTCACAAGTTGGAAAAGTTCTCGAGATCTTCGATCACTACATCATCATGGATGATGTGGAAGTTGCCATCGATGAGAAGCTAACCTCAATCGGAATCGCAGGACCGAAGGCGCGGGAAGTATTGCGGACTGTGGGCGTGGAGTTCCCGGAAGTCGAGCCGCTTCAATACCAGGATTCGACCTGGAGAAATATTGAGCTGACAATTGTTCGCGGAGATACTTCTACCGTCGAGTCGTATGAGATGTGGCCAGCTCCGGCGAATGTGAAGTCCGTATGGGAGGCGCTGATCGCAGCTGGCGCAAAGCCTGTAGGGACAGGGGCGCTGGAGTTGCTCCGCATCGCATCCGGTATCCCGCGCTACGGTCAGGACATTCGTGAGAAGGATCTTCCCCAGGAAACGGGACAGCAACGCGCTTTGCATTTCACCAAAGGCTGCTACATCGGACAGGAGATCGTGGAACGCATCCGCTCACGAGCCAACGTGCACCGCAGTTTTACCGGCTTCGAAATTCGCGGTCCGCTTCCGTCGCCCGGGAGCAAGATTCAAGCTGATGGGAAGGACGTCGGAGAAATCACCAGCTCCGCTCCCCTACCCGTTGCCGGCGGGGAGAGTGCGGTGGCGCTAGGTTATCTGCGACGTGAGGCCGCATTGCCGGGAAAGCAACTCCAGGCCGGGACCGCCACGGCAACCGTGGCCAACCTACCGTTTGCTAAGGTTTTTAAACACTGAAGGGAAAATTATGGCTGAGAAGAAGCAAGAGAGTTTCATCGTAACTGATCGCCGCCTTTTTACATCTGAGGGTGAGCTTCGCAAGGAAGTTTCCGAAGAAGAAGTTTCCAGCGCTCCTCCTAGCCCTCCGCCTGCCAAAGAGCCTGCGGCTATGCCAAAGCAGACAGCGGCCACCGACGAACCGCCGATGTCGCCTCCGCCGTCTGCCAGCGAGCAACAAGAGCAGGCGGATGCTTATCGCAAGTCATCGAAGGATCTCGACGCTCGTGTGGAACTGAGCGGGCACTCGGCCAAAGAACTGGAAATGACTTTCGAACGTTTCATGGCCTCGCTCTACATGACGGCCATGCTTCAGCTCGGGCTCATGCAGGAAGAGGGCGGTAAACCGCGTCTGGACCTCATTGGAGCCCGACAGACCATCGACACGTTGAGTCTGCTATCAGAAAAAACTAAAGGCAACCTGACTGCCGCCGAAGAAAACTTTCTCCAGAACATTCTCTACGAGTTGCGCATGGCGTACGTCGAAGTGACCAATGCGTTGACTCGTCCTCCGCAAGCTCCGATTAAGGGAACAGGAACCCGGTAAGCATGAAGGCCAGGCTCACGGTGCTGGGCAGCGGTACATCTATGGGGGTGCCCACCATCGGTTGCGACTGCGCCGTTTGCCACTCTTCCGATCCGCGCGACCGCCGCACCCGGCCCTCGGTGTTGGTGGAATACGACAACAAGACTGTTCTGATTGACACCACGCCGGATTTCCGCGAGCAGGCCATCCGCGAGCAAATCCGCCAACTTGATGCGGTTCTCTATACACACGCCCACGCCGATCACATTCTGGGAATTGATGATTTGCGACCCCTGAGCTATCACCGGCCTGGCAAGATTCCTCTCTATGCGCGTCCGGAAGCTGCCGAGTTTTTGCGCAACATGTTCTCGTATATCTTTGACGCAGAATACAAATATGGCGGGCTGGCACAGATTGAATTGAATCCGATCAACGGTCCGGTAGAACTATTCGGAGCGCGCTTCGAACCGGTGATAGTGAAACATGGAAATGCCGAGATCATTGGATTTCGTTTCGGAACGGCAGCCTACCTGACGGATTTCAGTGAAATCCCGGAAGAGTCGTTTACGCAATTAAAAGATTTGGATATTTTGTTTCTGGATGCCCTGCGGCACCGGCCCCATCCCACGCACTCGACGGTGGACAACTCGCTGCGCATCGTTGAACGGCTAAAGCCCAAGCGAGCTTTCTTCACTCACATTTGTCATGACTTACCCCACGCGGCCACCAATGCGACCTTGCCGAAGCAGGTGCAGCTATCGTACGACGGGATGAAACTGGAATTTGAGATTTAGATCGCTACGTAAGCAAATTACATGCAAGTGTTTCACAAACTCGAGGATGTGCCTTCGGGCTTCGGCCCTACCGTCGTGACCGTGGGGAACTTCGACGGCGTACATCGTGCCCACGGTCACGTGCTCAGCGACATTGTGCAGCGGGCGCGGGAACAAGGCGTCAAAGCTGTAGCAGTGACGTTCGAGCCTCATCCGGGACGCATCCTGCGGCCGGATTCCGGATTGAAGCTGATCACCCCGAATCCAGAAAAATTGCGGCTTCTCGAAGCCACCGGCCTGGACGCGGTTCTGCAGCTTCCCTTCGCTCGCGATTTGTCGCTGATGACGCCGCGGCAATTCGCCGACGAAATCCTCAAAAAAAGATTGCAGGCCCGCGAAGTGCATGAAGGCTACAACTTCCATTTCGGCCACAAAGCGGCAGGCAACGTCGAAGTGTTGACGGAGCTGGGGCGTGAAATGGGATTCCGAGTTGAGGTTTATCCGGAAATGCAGTTGCGAGGCGAGCCCGTCTCGAGCAGTCGCATTCGCAAGCTGCTGGATCACGGACGAGTGAGCCGGGCGCGGCATCTGCTAGGGCGTCCCTTCACCATCCTTTCCACGCCGGGGCGGGGTCGCGGATACGGCTCCAAATACACAGTTCCCACAATTAATCTGAGCCGATACGAAGAACTGGTTCCGAAAGATGGGGTTTACATAACGCGCACTCGCGTGGGCAAGGAGTGTTTTGATTCGGTGACGAATGTGGGGAACCGTCCAACGTTCGAGGTAGAGTCGTTTGCGGTGGAAACCCATTTGCTGAACTTCCATCCCATTGAACTGGGGCCCGAGACGGAAGTGGAAATACACTTTCTCGAACGTGTGCGCGATGAGATCAAGTTTCCCTCAATAGACGCATTGCGCGAACAGATCGCGCGCGATGTGAAAAAGACCCGCAGGTATTTTCATTTGTTGAAGCTGCACAGTTGATGATCGCGGTTTTCAATTGCCAATTAGCGTTTGACAATTGACAATCCCAGCGATGCCCGTCCCTTTTACGTTTTCCCAAATTACCTCGGCGCAACGCCGCACCTTGATTGCCGCAGCTCTGGGATGGATGCTCGATGCATTCGACGTCATGCTCTACGCGCTGGTGTTGGCTCACATCATTCGCGACCTGGGCATGAGCAAAGCGACAGCCGGGGGTTTAGGTACGCTTACTTTGCTGGCCTCCGGCATCGGCGGCGTACTTTTTGGCTTCATCGCCGATCGCATTGGACGGAAACGGGCGCTGATGTTGAGCATCCTCACTTATTCCATCTGCTCTTTCGCTTCTGGACTGGCCACTTCAGTAGCGATGCTCGCAGGGTTTCGCTTTATCCTCGGCCTAGGAATGGGGGGCGAGTGGAATACCGGAGCAACGCTGGTGGCCGAAACCTGGCCCACCGAGTTGCGCGCCAAAGCGATCTCCATTGTGCAGAGTTCCTGGGCAATCGGCTACGCGCTCGCCGCCCTGGTGGCAGGAACTGTATTGCACTATGCGAACTGGCGAATAGTTTTCTTCGTCGGAATCCTGCCGGCGCTGGTCATTTTGTGGATCCGCAAGGACGTGCCGGAGTCGGAAATGTGGCTGGAGCGTCATCGGGCGGGTAAACGATCATCGAGTGCAATTGCCCAGGATGGGTCCAAACACGCCAGCTTCGCGCGCATCTTCCAGCCGCCGTTTGCGAAGTTTACGTTCGCGCTACTGTTCGTGAATTTTTTTGGCATGTTTGCGTGGTGGGGACTGTTCACATGGATGCCGCCATATCTTTCGCTCCCCGTGGAACAAGGCGGACGCGGGTTCGGCGTCATGGGCACAACAACTCTGATGGTAGTGCTGAATTTGTTTGGAATGTTTCCGGGATACGCCAGCTTCGGATGGGTGGCGGATTATCTTGGACGGCGCAAGTCCTTCCTAATCTATACATTCATGGCATCCCTTCTGGTAGCACTTTATGCCACGGTGCGGCAGCCTTGGTTATTGCTGGTGGTGGGAACGGTGGTCGCTTTCTTCGGGACAGGATTTTTTTCTGGCTCTGGCATCATCGCCAGCGAGATTTTTCCCACCCAGGTTCGAGCCCGCGCTTTGGGTTTTACCTATAACGGAGCCCGCGCTATGAGTTCGATTGCGCCCTTTGTGATCGGAGGGGTGGGAGAGACGAAAGGTTTAAGCTGGGCGTTTTATCTTTGCGCGGTATCGTTCTTGCTGGCCACGGTGGTGGCAACGCAGTTACCGGAGACTAAGGGAAAACAACTGGACTAGTTGGAGGACGGGTTTTTCAGAACTCGATGCCTACTCGATTGGTTCTACCGCTGGCGATGATTCACGAGACTTCCGATCCGGCAACTGCACCACGATGATCGCCGCCAGTACAATCACGATTCCTATCATTTGTGTTGGCCGGAGAATCTCGCCCAGCACTAATGCCGCGATCACGATCGAGAACACCGGTTCCAGGCAACTGACCACAACCGCGCGTGTGGGTTCCAGATGCTGCAATCCCGCGAAGTAAAACGAAAATGGCCCCAGCACTGAGATTAGCGAAAATCCCAGGAGGAACAGCCACTGTCCGCCGGAATAGTGCGCGGCCACTATCTTCCACGGTGGATTCACCACAATCCAGAAGAGCGATGCGCTGAGCGTGGTGTAGAGCAGGACCGTCCACCGATCGTAGCGGGCGAGGATGCTGTGTCCGCCAATGTTGTAAAACGCAAAAGAGAATGCCGCGAGCAGCGCTGCCATCACGCCCACCGGATCCAGTCGGAACGTTCCCGGTCCCAGGACGCCGATCACCATGGCGATTCCCGCCACTGCCAGTCCTACAGCGGATACGCGTTGCAGGGTCGGCCTTTGCAATCTGCGTGCAACCGAATAGAGCAAAACCCAGATCGGCGCCGTGTATTGCAGGATGATGGCGGTGGCCACATTCGTTCTCTGGATTGCGAGATAGTAAAAGAAATTGGACGCGGCCACGCCCAGAGTTCCCAACAGAAAAATTCTGCCCACATCGGCCCGAGGCAATCGCAGTTGCCGCCCCTCGCGATACAAACCCAGCACTGGCAAAAAAATGAGAAAAGAAAATGTGGTCCGGCTCTGCGAAAGAATTAGAGGATCGATGGGCCGCAGTGCCTCGCCGCCTGGAAGCAAGCGTCCGGTGAAGGCAGCGCGCCCCAAGGTAGCTGCGACTCCCCATAAGAATGCGGCGGTGGCAATGTAAAGATATCCGCGGACGGGAGAGGGGGACTTACGAAGTACGATTGTCGATTGACGAATTCTAACCTACCTAGTCAGTTACATACTCGATTTCGAAGGTGATTTTAGCTGTCTTCTTCAGCATTGCCGATACTGAGCAGTACTTTTCTTCCGAGAGCTTGACCGCGTCTTCGACGGCTTTATGGGAAACATTTCCGCCGACGCGATAGATCAAGCGAATGTCAGTATAGACCGATGGTGGGTTGGCAGCCCTCTCGGCAGTGGCGCGTACTTCCAGGCTGCTGAACGGTTCGCGCTTCTTACGGAGAATACTGGCGACGTCGTAGCCGGTGCACCCGCAGAGTCCAATCAGGACTAATTCCATAGGACTGTTGCCGGTCTTCTTGTCACCATCCACGACGATAGCGTGGCCGGAAGTGGCGACGGCGTTGAAGCGGTGGTTGTCGAGGAGGGTGGCGCGGGCTTCAGTCATAGGACACCAACTTACGAATTACGATGGACGATTTTCGATTTTAAATCCTCGCTTCACAGTGAGCTGGGAAGCGGAGAAGCAACCAGTTGGTTTGCCTCGGAAATGATGTCACCCAAGAGCTCACCACGAACAAGGCCGGCTTCCGTCAGCATTTCCAGCCAAAAGACAGTTTCGTCCGCCTCTTCGACGACAATTCCAATTTTCGCCAGGAATTCGGGGCGGGAACGTCCGCGGCACGCCGCACGATAATTTGCCGCCACCGAAGTCCCAGAGCGAAGCAGTTGATATCCGATTACCCGCGGTTCCGGACACCGAGGCAACGCGCGGCTCACCTTAATAATCCGCAGGACAAACTTTTTAGTCCGAGTCTTCAATTCGTCAGTTCTGCTTGTCATCGACTACGTCGACTTCGAGAGAAATCGACAATCGTCAATGGTACTTCGTAAATTGCTTCCTGGCTGTGACTCCCATCACCGCCGATTGTCCGTACTCGGCTCGGGATGAATCAGCACGCGAAACAACTCCGGCGCTTCTTGCTTGAAGCGGATTTCGAGATCGGTGGAAATGTCGTGGACGCGCGACAGCGGAAGTTCATCGGACATGGTGCAGTGGCAAGAGACGTATAAACGGCCGCGCACGCGTTTGATCTGGACGTCGTGCATGTCCAGGATTTCCGGGAACTCAGAGGCAATCTCTTTCAGACGTTTTTCCAGCCGAGCATCGCGCAGGATCTCGTCGCCGGTTTCGATGGTGGCGGGTTCGCTTTCGATGTGGGTGAGGATGGAAGAAATTTCCGGCACATCGCTGCGGATCTCGGATTCGAGCAGAGTGACGCGGTCATGAGCTTCCTTCAAGCTCAGGTGCTCGTCCAGTTCAAGGTGTTGCTCAACGTGGAGATGGCCATGCAGGTTCTGCACACTGACATCATGTACGTTGAAATTTTGGCGCGTCGCCACGGCACGAACCTTGTCAAAAATATTTTCCGTGTTCATTGCCCGTGGGATCGAGTGCACGATTACGTCGGCATCCGGGAGAACATTGTGAACGGCCACGGTGACTGCGTCGGCGACCTGCTCGGAGCGCTGGAAAGTCACGTTGCGCGCCAGTCCGATGGAAAGATCGGCAAAGTAGCGATTGCCGGCGCGGCGAATCCGCACCCGATCCACCTCGAGCAGTCCATCCACTTTCGAAACCGCGGAAATAATCCGGTTGCGCACGCCGGCAGGAGCGGCGTCGAGAAGGGCGTCGATGGTTCTACGGGCTAACCTCCAGCTCACGGAGACAACCACTCCGGCAACGAAGAGAGCGGCAATCGGATCGGAATCGCGCAACCAGTCGATATTGAATTTTCGTCCCAACATCACCAGCAGCAAGCCAAGGACGACGACGCCGCTCGACCAGATGTCCGTCGAGAAGTGAAGTGCATCGGCCTCCAAAGCCTGACTGTCATACTTCGCGGCAATCCTGCCCAGAGCGCGGGAGCGCCAGAAGTCTACGCCCATGGAAAAGAACATCACGGCGAAGGCGGCGATGCTGGGTTCGATCTCCACATGGAGAAAGAACAGACGCTCGATGGCTTCGTACACGATCCAAATGCAAGTCAGCAGTAGCAGGCCGGTCTCGATGAAAGCGGAGAAATTTTCTACCTTGCCATGTCCGTATTGATGGTCGGCATCGGCAGGCTTGTCGGATACACGGACTGAGAGCAACGTAATGATGGCGGCAATTAGATCGAGCGCAGAGTGGGCTGCCTCGGAGAGGATTCCAAGGCTACCGGTGGTAACGCCTACCACCACTTTGAGAACAGTAATGGCCATCGCCGCCAGCACGGAGTGGCCCGCGACCGCACGCTTTTCCTGGCGCATGGAGCCTGGACTGTAGACGGCCGTAGTTCCCGACATATTGCCATTATCTCTGTCGGATGGTTGGCAGCCAAGTTCGTTTCGTGGGGCAGCCTTTCCTTCCTCCACATCTCACAGCGTGGCCCAAGTTGTGGGCCACTCTGTGCTAGGATTTCTTTACATCTTTAAACTTACCTGGAGGAATCATCTCTATGCTTTGTCGTGGTGTGACATGTCTGCTGCTTGGCGCGCTGGCTTGGGGACAAGCGGCAAACTCAACATCTCCTCCGCCAGCAGCACCAGCCCAAAACCCGGCGGCTCAATCCAATCCGCAGCCGGCCGCGCCGCCTTCCGACACCAAGGCGCCCGAGGCGGCGAATATTCCCCCGGACGGCGCGGTTATCACGATTCAGGGTCTCTGCGACAATCCTCCCGCGGACAAGACCAAAGCCTCCGACTGTAAGACGGTGATCACGCGCGCGGAATTCGAAAAACTAGTGGATGCGCTCGCCCCGAATATGGCTCCGCCCGCTCGACGGCAGCTCGCCACTCGCTACGCCATGGGATTAGTGATGGCCCACGAAGCCCACAAAATGGGACTCGATCAGGGACCGCGCTTCGAAGAACTGCTTCGGGTCGCGCGGGTTCAAATAGCCACGCAGCAACTGGGGCATGCATTGCAGGAGAAGGCTACCCAGGTTCCCGATAAAGATATTGAGGATTACTATCGCAACAATAGCGCGGCTTACGACGAAGCCAGCCTGGAACGAATTTTAATTCCTAAGACCAGACAAACGCCCACTCCCGCCACCAAAGTGAAACTGAGCGAAGCCGAAACCAAGAAGCGTGAACAAGACGGCGAAGCAGCGATGAAAGCTAAAGCTGAAGCCCTGCGCGCGCGTGCAGCAGCAGGTGAATCGTTCGGCAAGTTGCAGGACGAGGCTTACCTGTTTGCCGGCCTGAAGACGAAACCTCCAAACCCCGCTTTGGGTAAGGTTCGGCGCAGCAATCTCCCTCCTAGCCACATCGCGGTCATGGACCTCAAGCCGGGCGTGGTTTCCGCCCTGATTTCTGACCCTAGTGGTTTTTACATTTACAAGATGGGGGAAAAGGGCACGGTCCCGCTAAGCCAAGTGCGCGAGGAAATTCGAGGCACGCTGCAAGCCAAACGCATGCAGGATTCCATGCAAACTCTTCAGCAGTCTGCCACGCCTGAGTTGAATGAGAAATATTTTGGGGCAAGTTCCGGATCGCCGCTGGTACCGGGAGGCGTACACCCACAATCGCCATCCGAACCAAACTGATGGCTGATTCCAACCCCACTGTCGTCATCACTGGCGTGGCCGGCAATTTGGGGCTGCGTCTTCTGCCGCAATTGACGGAATTCGAAGTCATTGGGGTGGACATACAGCACCCCAAGACCAATCTTCCCTTGCGCTTCGTGCAAATGGATCTGGGGCAGGAGGAATCCTGTCGCGAGTTGTTTCTGCTGCTGCGTGAATCCGGCGCCACGGCGGTGATTCATCTGGCGTTTGTGCTGGACCCGGCGCGCACCGGAGTGCTCGATCTTGATCGCATGTGGCACATCAATGTAGCGGGAACCGCGAGGGTGATGGAAGCCATCACAGAGGCGAACCGTCGCGATGCTGTTGTGTCGAAGTTTATTTTTCCCAGCAGCGTTTCCGTGTATGGTCCGGGTCTGCCTAACCCGGTTGGCGAAGAATATCCGCTGGGCGCTCACACTCTTCCTTACGCAATTCATAAAATGGAGTGCGACAAAGTGGTGCAGCAGCGGGCACCGTCGCTGCGAGGGTGCAGTGCGTATATGCTGCGTCCCCACATTTTTGCCGGGGCCACGGTGGACAATTACATGGTCGGAGCCTTTCGCGGCACACCCAATGGAAGATCCAACCGCGCAACTAAAATGCGATCGCATGGCAAGCGGCTTCCTTGCATGCTGCCTCTGGGAAAATCCTATTTGGAAAAGCGAATACAATTCGTGCACGTCGACGATGTGGCGCGCCTGATGGCCTACATTCTGCGAAGAACAGAACCTGAATCGCAACGCCTCACCGTCTTGAACGTTGCCGGACGCGGCGAGTCTCTCAGCTTCGGACGGTGTATCGAGATGGCAGATGCAAAACTTTTGCGTGTCCCAGGAAAATGGGCCTTCCGATTAATTCTGAAGTCGCTATGGAAGTTGGGGATTTCCGCGATTCCACCCCAGGCAGCGCCCTACATGACCGGGGAGTACACCATGAATACGGATCGGCTGCAGAAGTTTCTGGGTCAGGACTATGAGAATGTGATTCGCTTCACCATCGAAGAAGCGCTGGCCGATTGTTTCAAGTCGGATGCGCCGGCCGCAGCCCAGCGCTCCGCCGCGGGATAATTACCTTTTCCCTCGAAACAATCCTGCAATGCCGAAGCTATACGGCGTCCACGATACATCTCTGAAGCCTACACGGCGCATGCGCTCCAGCATTTCCTCCGGCTCAGGAAATCGCTCCACGGACGCGGGCAGATACGCGTATGGGCCTTTCACGCCGGAGATCAGAGTGCCAAGCGCGGGTAGCAGGTGCTGGAAATAGACACGGTAGAGCATTCCGATTACGCCGCGCGGCTCGCCGAAGTCCAGGAGTCCGCATTCGCGCCCGTCGCGCAGCACTCGCAGGATCTCGCTCAGGCCGGCATCGTAGTCCGCTAGATTTCGGAAACCGAAAGCGCTGGTGACCAGGTCGAAATGCGAGGCAGGAAACGGCAGAGTCAGGGCATCCGCCTCGACCCAATGCAGCGACGGTGATTTCTTGGCGGCCCGCTCCAGCATGGCATGGGAAAAATCCGCTCCCAGGATTTTGGACGTCGCGGCTTTTCGGCGAAGGGCGAGCGTCATGTCGCCGGTACCACAACACAGATCAAGCACCCGGGCATCCGGCTGCGCAAGGATTTGAGCAAAGCTGCGGGCTGTTCGTCGCCACCACCACCGATCCACGTTGAACGAGAGCACATGATTCAGCAGATCGTAGCGGGGCGCAATCGACGTGAACATCTCACGGACGGCATGTGCTGCCGACTGTGGATCACGGGAGCCTGCAGGAGCAGCGCCGATGACCGGGGACGTCCCCGCCGGCTTTTTCGCGGAACTGTTGGGCGGATTAGAAACGGTTATCACGAATGAGCACCACTGTTTCAGGAGTTTCGCGACAACTGGCGCAACTCGTTCAGCGCTTGGATTACGGCATCCTCAGGCACGTTGTTCACGATCTCGACTTTGCCGATTTTCTGTGGCAGGACGAAGTGCACCGCTCCGTCGCGAGTTTTTTTGTCTGCTTGCAGACGTTGGACAATATTACGGCTGCGAACTTCAACTCTTGGCAGCGAACCTAGACTCATAACCGCGTCAATGATCTGACTGGCCGCGGCTTGATCTATTTTGTTCATTACGGCCGCGATCCGGGTGGCAGCAATCATCCCCCAGGCAACAGCTTCTCCATGCAGAAACTGGCGATAACTGGTTTCGGTTTCGAGCGCGTGTCCGATGGTATGTCCGAAATTGAGCACGCGACGCAGACCACCCTCGCGCTCGTCGGAGGAAACGACCTCAGCTTTGAGTTTCACGGATTCGGCGATCATCCATTCCAGGCTGGCAACATCCGTGCGCAATTTTTTGATTTGAAGGTTCCGCAAGCGGTGAAAAAGCTCGGGATTGCCGATCACTCCGCACTTCAGAGACTCGAATAAGCCGGCGCGAAATTCACGCTCTGGCAAAGTGCGGAGGACGGCTGGATCAATCAATACAACCCGCGGGTGATGGAAGGTTCCCAGCAGATTCTTCCCTACCCGGAGATTGACCCCGGTCTTGCCCCCGATTGAGGCGTCCACCTGCGCCAGCACTGTGGTGGGGATTTGCACCAGATCCACACCGCGCATGTACAACGATGCCAGCAACCCGCCGACGTCCCCGACCACGCCGCCGCCGAAGGCTATGACGACGGCTTCTCGATCCGCGCCCATGCGCGACAACTTCTCAGACAAATCCTCTACGGTAGCGAGCTTCTTATACGGCTCGCCGTCTTTCATCTCCAGAAGTTTCGCGGCGAATCCGGCGGCAGTGAGAGAGGCCATCAGCGTTCTGCCCCACTTCCGTCGCACGGGAGGTACGGTAACCACGAAGAGCCGCTTGCGCTGCCCAAGAATTTCCCGCAGATGCGCGCCGCTGCGTTGCAGCAGGCCACTTTCAATGATCGCCTGATAAGAGCGGGGTGGCACGGAGATAGTCACTCGGATCACGGCTTTGTCATCATAACTTAACCCAATAACGTACCCGCAGCAGCTATCTGTCTATGCGTGGTAACATTTTTGTAAATGAAGTGTGCTCCAGCCGAAACCGATTTCCTCGTCATTGGCGCCGGCGTAGCCGGACTGCGTGCAGCAATTGAATTGGCTGCGGCGGGCCGCGTCGTTGTGCTGGCCAAACGGGAACTCAAAGACTCCGCGACCCAGTTGGCGCAGGGAGGAATTGCGGCCGCGCTCAGCGACGAAGACGAGATCGGCCTTCATCTCCAGGACACACTCAACGCCGGCGATGGGCTGTGCAACCCCGATGCCGCCAAAGTGTTGGTGGAAGAAGGTCCGGAGCGCATCGAGGAGTTGATTCAGTGGGGCACGGAATTCGACCGCGAAGGCACCAAGTTGGCTTTTACTCGTGAGGGCGCGCACAGCCGTAACCGCATCCTGCACGCGCAAGGAGATTCCACGGGACGCGAAATCCTGCGCGCTTTGTACGCCAAAACAAAAACCCTCAAGAATATTTCGGTATGTGAGTTCGAATTTTCCACTGATCTTCGAATGAAAGAGGGGCGGGTGAGCGGCATTTATCTGATCAGCGACAAGGGCGAACATCAGCAGATGGCCGCTTCCGCTGTGCTGCTCGCCACAGGTGGGCTGGGACAACTTTATCGCAATACCACCAATCCGGCCGTGGCCACGGGCGACGGACTCGCCATGGCATTTCGCGCCGGTGCGGAAGTCAGCGATATGGAGTTCATCCAGTTTCATCCGACGGCGCTTTATTTGAAGACCGCGCCGCGCTTTCTGCTTTCGGAAGCGTTGCGAGGGGAAGGCGCCTATCTACGAAATATCGAGCTGACCCGTTTCATGACCAAGTATCACCCCATGGGCGAGCTGGCTCCGCGTGACGTTGTTGCCAGAGCAATTGTTCACGAGCTCGAAGTCAGCAAATCTAAAGATCCGATCGTCTATCTTGATCTCACGCATCTGAACGAGAAGCACGTGAAGACGCGCTTTCCGCGCATCTACGCAACCTGCATGCAGTACAACATCGACATCACCATGGACCTGATTCCTATCCGCCCCGCGGCACACTACTCGATGGGAGGAGTGCGCACGGATCTCGAGGGGCGCGCCACGCTGCCGGGGCTGTATGCCGCGGGCGAGGCCGCCGCCACCGGCGTCCACGGAGCCAATCGCTTAGCCAGTAATTCCCTGCTCGAGGGACTGGTATTCGGAGAGAGAGCAGGAAAGAGCATGCGGCAGGAGCTGCGGCCGTCGAAGCCGGCGAAAGCCGAGCCACCACGGGCTAAATATTCAAACGGTCCGGTGGATGTCGGGAAAGAGGAAATCGTCGGTGAGATCAAAGATCTGATGTGGCAGGACGCAGGCATCGTGCGGACCGGGAAGGGCTTGAAGAAAGCCATCCAGCAGCTGGAAAAACTTGGTACACGGGTAGCTCATCCACAAACCAGGCGGGCTTACGAAGCGCAAAACCTGCATGCGGTGGCATTGCTGGTAGCGCGGTCTGCGCTGGCACGCGAAGAAAGTCGTGGAGCTCATTACCGCACCGACTTCCCTGCTCACAATGACGCGAAGTTCCTGAAGCACTCGGTCGTGAAGGGCGATTCGGTCAGGTTTGTCTAAAAGTACGAAGTACGATTTTCGATTTTACGAATTGAAAACCTTAGGCCTTGGCCTCCCTCGGGCGCACCATTGACGCCACCACTGAAATAATGAGAATGCCGGCGACGATGCCTAAGGCGAGTTCCGTCGGAATTTGGTAGTAGTGAGAAACCAGCATCTTCCCACCGACAAAAATCAGGACCAGCGAAAGCCCGTAGTGCAGGTAGTGAAAAAGTTCCATCATGCCGGCCAGGGCGAAGTACATGGATCGCAATCCAAGAATGGCAAAGACATTTGAGGTGTAGACGATGAAGGCGTCCAGCGTGATGGCCAGGATGGCGGGAATGGAATCGACAGCGAACAGCACGTCGGTGGTCTCCACCACCAAAAGCACGATGAACAGCGGCGTGGCATACAGGCCCGGACGTCGCACAAAAAACTTCGCTTCCTCATAATCCTTGGTCACGGGAATCCAGCGGCGGAAAAGGCGTAGCAGCGGGTTCTTCTCGGGATGGATTTCTGCGTTTTCCTGGCGGAACAATTTGATTCCGCTGTACACCAGCAGTGCGCCAAAAATGTAAATGATCCAGTGGAACTGTCGAATCAGTCCGACTCCCGCCAGAATGAAAACCGCGCGCATGATCAGGGCGCCCAGAATCCCCCAGAACAGAACTTTGTGCTGGTGGACCGTGGGTACCTGGAAATAGCGGAAGATGAGAAGGAAGACAAAAAGATTATCGACACTAAGGGAAAGCTCAATCACATACCCGGTGACGAACTCCAGCGCGGGACCGCGCCCGTGCCAAAAGTAAACAATAACCGTGAACATGGCCGCTAGCGCGATCCACATGGCGCTCCACAGCAGCGCTTCACGAAATTTCACCACGTGGGTACGACGGTGGAACACTCCCAGGTCGAGGACCAGCATCACCAGGACGAAAAGGTTAAACAGGATCCAGAAAAGCAGTTGGTTCAAGGAAGCCCCAGGGGCGGATTAGAAATCAAAATCCGGAAAAGAGCAAAAGCGAAGTGAGCAGCAAACTTAGCCTTCGCTTCTGAAATCGGAAATTGGAAATCTGACTACATCTTATCCAACAACCGCACCGTCTCCATCAGCACTCTGCCTACGATCTCCAAACTCTGGGGACTAAGCTTATCCAGGGTGTCCTGCGGAGTGTGGTGGAAAACATTGTTGTAGCCATAATCAAGGTCAATCAAATCGGCACTGGGCACGCCCATGTGCACGAAAGGTAGGTGATCGTCTTCCACGGGGATGGAGCGGCCAAAAAAATGGGACTGGTAACCCAGTCTGGTGGCGGCTTGGAGGACCACGTTTTCGAGCCAGGGGGTGGAGTTCATGTCCTGCTCGATGTTGAGGTCGGCATCGCCGATCATGTCGGTTAGTAGAAACGCTTTGATCTTTTTGAGTGTGCCGTCTTTTTGCCACTTCTCTGCCAGGTGGCGCGTGCCGTACAGGCTGTCGGTCGCGGACCATTGTTTTACGGCTTCTTCGCCGTCCGTCCAGAGCAGCCACACACTGTAGCCATCACGTTTTTTGCCGCGTAGCTGGTTGGCCAGTTCGAGCAGGATCGCCGTGGAGGAGCCGCCGTCATTGGCGCCGACGTAGCCGGTATTTCGCAATGGATAGTTGGTATCGTAATGCCCGGCGATCACGATGATGCCGTCCCGTGTGCCGGGAAATTCGGCGACGATATTACGGACAGGAAATTTGCCCTCGGGAGTTTCGGCGATGAAGGCGTCGTCTTCCACGGGGACACCTTTCAAGTGGGAGGTGATGTAGGTTTCGAGTTTTTTGTGGTTAGGGCTTCCGATGGGACGGGGGCCGAAGGCCACCACGTCGCGGACGTATTGCATGGCGCGCGAGGAGTTGATCGAAGGTTTGGGGGCGGGGTCGTCGGAATTCATCGTGGCGGGAAGCAGGGTTGAGGATACGGTTTGGGGCGTGTCAGGGGATTTTTGGCGGGCACAGGCAATCCAGGCGAACGAAAGGGCGAGACATGTAGCCAGCATTCGAGCGGCACATGGTCCGGCGAGAATTTGGAGATGGGGAGTTTGCTTGCGCCCCTTCGGGGCTTGCATCGTTCCCGGGACCGACCCACGGCTTGCGCCGTGGGCTGCATTCTGTCGCCGCTCCGCGGCTGTGGCTGGATCATGTACTGCAATTCTGACCGCGACGTAACTCATGCCTAGATCAATGCCCCTTTCGTACCTGGCGGGCGCGGCGCTGGGCGGGGTGGACCATCCAGGCGACGCCGATGCTCAAGATGTACAGCCCGACCATGGGGGCGGCGAACAGACACATATTCAGAATATCGGTGGTGGGGGTCAGAATGGCGGCGATGATGAAAATCACAAGAATCGAATAGCGGACGTTATGCCACATCCATCTTGGGCTTACGATGCCCATCATGGATAAAAAAAACACCAGGATCGGCATTTCGAAAATCACGCCCATTCCCAGCATGATGGTTAAAAACAGATCGGTATATTCGCCGATGGTAATCATCGGTTGGAACTGCTTGCCGTAATCGATCAGGAAGTTGAGCGCCGCGGGATAGACCATCTTGTAGGCGAACAGTCCTCCTCCCAGGAACAGGAACACGGTCGAGAACATGAACGGCAGCACGTAGCGTTTTTCGTTTCGGTAAAGCCCAGGGGAGATAAAAAGCCACACCTGGTAGAGCACGAAGGGAGAAGTCACGAACAAACCAGCAAGAAATGCGACCTTTAAGTAAAGGTTGAAGGGTTCGGTGGGATTCAGATAGACCAGCTTCTCGGCCATTCCATTGCGCTGGAGTGCGTCCATCACGGGGCGCTGCACGTAACGGAAGATGAACTCGTGATAGTTCCAGCAGGCGAAGAATCCAACCGTGACCGCAATCAGCGAATAGATGATCCGCTTGCGCAGCTCCTCGAGGTGCTCGAGGAAGCTCATGGCGGGCATGGGATCCTGAAGTGAATCTGGGGGAGGCAATTCGGCGGTGTCAGACATCTTGGGCCTTGGCCACGGAATGCTGTTCAATGGAGTGCGGTTCGGGATCAGGAACAGGTTGCGTTGCAGTGCTGGCCGCGGCTATAGCGCCTGCCGGCGGCTCGGCAGGTGGAAGGATCTGATGATTCTCGACGTCAAGGTTTGAGATCTCGGATTCAATCTGGGTCTTGAATTCATTCGAGGCCCGTTTAAATTCGTTGAGCGCCTTGCCGATCTGGCGTCCAATCTCCGGCAACTTCTTGGGCCCGAAGATGATCAAGGCCAGCAGGAAGATGAAGATCATCTCTGGAAAACCGAGGTTCATGAATTCCATAATACTGCCGGAGCAGATTGCCATCAATGCGAGGGGTGAGATCACATAACATTTTGGGGGTTGAGATGGGAATCCAAAGCGTCTTTATTCGCGATGACGCATCCAAATGAGGGAGCGCGCGACCTCCGGCCAGGCGATTGCCTACATGATTACTTCTGGAGTGCGAAAGCCCGATTTTGGCCCAAGGTTGACATGCTATACTTCGCTCAGAATGCGGTTTCTGGGGATTTGCCATGCCCGGACCGAAGGAAACCATGATGGCTCGTAGTTCTCGTCAAACTCTCTTTGTTGTTGTTTTATTTCTAACGGTTTGCGGCTTTCTGGGCGTTTTATTCGCACAAAGAAGCCCGGCCGTCGCGCCTGGGAGCGACTCCGATGTTCGCGAAAGCTTGAAGCAGTTCACCGAAGTTTACAGCGTAGTGGAGCAAAACTACGCCGAGCCGGTGAATGCCGACAAAGCTATCTACAACGGCGCGATTCCGGGGATGCTGCACGTGCTCGATCCGCATTCGAATTTCTTTGATCCCAAGGCCTATGCCCTGTTGCGCGAAGACCAGCGGGGTAAGTACTACGGCGTCGGCATGACGGTGGGTCCGCGCAATAACAAAGTGATTGTCATTGCACCATTTGTGGGAACACCCGCCTATCGCGCCGGCATTCGTCCGGGCGACATTATTGTGGCGGTAGATGGCAAACCCACCGACAACATGAGTACGGGTGATGTTGCTGATCTCTTGAAAGG
>Ga0070698_100001334_pt1 | contig 27461 bp, 13 predicted proteins | sample KBSK1502metaG_FD_65477 | JGI IMG/M metagenome (GOLD analysis project Ga0070698, IMG submission 65477) | Corn, switchgrass and miscanthus rhizosphere microbial communities from Kellogg Biological Station, Michigan, USA - KBS K1-50-2 metaG | ecosystem: Host-associated > Plants > Roots >...
GTGCAAGGCAAAGCCGTCGTGAATTCGATCAGCCTGAAAAACGGCGAAGAAGAATTTCTGCGTCAGGCGCGACTGGTTAGACGATACGGCGCGGCCGTAATCGTGATGGCGTTCGATGAACAAGGCCAGGCCGACAATTTCCAGCGCAAGGTCGATATCTGCGCCCGCGCTTACAAACTTCTCACCGAGCGGGCCGAATTTTCAGCGAGCGACATCGTTTTCGATCCAAATATTCTTACGGTCGCGACCGGTCTCGATGAGCACCGTAATTACGCGGTCGATTTCATTGAAGCCGCGCGCTGGATTAAAGAGAATCTTCCCGGCGTTCGGGTGAGCGGCGGCGTGAGCAACATTTCTTTCTCTTTCCGCGGAAACAACACCGTGCGCGAAGCAATGCACGCCGCATTTTTGTTTCACGCGATTCGCGGAGGGCTCGACATGGCGATCGTGAATGCGGGGCAGCTCGCGGTTTATGAAGAAATCGATCCGGAATTGCGCGAACGCGTCGAAGATGTGCTGCTCAATCGGCGCGAGGATGCAACCGAGCGACTGGTCGATTTCGCGGAAAACATCAAAGCGAAGGGAAAAACGAAGATCAAAGACGAAGCGTGGCGGGCGCAGTCTGTCGAAGAACGACTGAAGCACGCGCTCGTCAAAGGGATCGTTGATTACATCGACCTCGACACCGAGGAAGCGCGGAAAAATTGCAAACGCCCGCTCGATGTGATCGAAGGGCCGCTCATGGCGGGAATGAGTGTCGTTGGCGATCTGTTTGGTGCGGGAAAAATGTTTTTGCCGCAGGTGGTGAAGAGCGCGCGGGTGATGAAGAAGGCGGTCGCGTATCTGATGCCGTTTATGGAAGCGGAAAAGTCCGCCGGCGCGAAACCGCAGGGCCGAATCGTGATGGCCACGGTCAAAGGCGACGTGCACGACATCGGCAAGAACATCGTCGGAGTGGTCCTCCAATGTAACAACTACGACGTTGTCGATCTTGGTGTGATGGTGCCGGCGGCGAAAATTTTGCAGACCGCGCGCGAGAAAAAAGCAGACGCGATCGGATTGAGCGGGTTGATTACGCCATCGCTCGACGAGATGGTGCACGTTGCCCAGGAAATGGAGCGCCAAAATTTCAAATTGCCGCTTCTCATCGGTGGCGCAACGACAAGTCGCGCGCACACCGCAGTGAAGATCGCGCCGCATTATCACGAAAGCACGATCCACGTCCTGGACGCGTCCCGTGCGGTGGGGGTGGTCAATTCATTGTTGAATGCAAAGCAAAAAGCGGCATTCGATGCCAAGACCCGAGCGGAATACGATGCGTTGCGCAAAGCATACAGTGCGAAAACGCACGCAAACAAATTGCTCATCCTCGATCAAGCACGCGCAAACCGGATGGTGATCGATTGGACTGGTTACCAGCCGCCGAAACCAGACTTTATCGGAACTCGCACTTTTGCTCCGTCGATTGCCGATCTTAGGGACTACATCGACTGGTCTCCATTTTTTCATGTCTGGGAATTGCGCGGAAGATATCCGGCCATTTTCGAAGACCCGACGATTGGAAAACAAGCGCGGGAACTGTTTTATGACGCGCAAAAGATCCTGGATGAAATCGCGGCCAAAGGTTTGTTTACCCCGCGAGGCATCTTCGGATTCTGGCCGGCGAACTCGAACGGTGACGACGTCGGTCTTTTGATCGACGAATCTCGACACGAAAAACTCGCCACGTTTTATTTCCTGCGCCAGCAAATCCAGAAGCCGGCCGGTCAATTCAATCATTGTCTCGCGGATTACGTTTCTCCAAAAAGCAACGGTCAGAGACCGCCGCTACAAGATTATCTGGGTGGATTTGCGGTCACGATTCACGGCGCGGACGAGCTGGCGAAAAAGTTTACCGCTACGCACGACGATTACAGTGCGATCATCGCTAAAGCGCTCGCAGACCGACTCGCCGAAGCGTTTGCCGAGTACTTGCATAAGCAAGCACGAATCCGGTGGGGCTTCGGCCGCGACGAGAACTTGTCCAACGCCGATTTAATTCGCGAGAAATATCAGGGGATCCGGCCGGCTCCCGGTTATCCGGCGTGTCCCGATCACGCCGAAAAGCGGACGTTATTCGATTTGCTGGACGCCGAAGGCAAGGTCGACATGAAGCTGACCGAATCGTATGCAATGCATCCGGCCGCGAGCGTGAGCGGATTTTATTTTTCGCATCCGGAAGCTAAGTATTTCGCCGTTGGTCAAATTGGACGCGACCAGGTTGCGAATTACGCGAAACGGCGAAGTGAATCAATTGCGACGGTGGAGAAGCGACTCGGTCCGAACCTTGGCTACGAATCGGGAGAATGACGAAGCACGAAAATGAGGGCGAACACTTCCATTAATTGGTTATTCGTCATTAGCGCTGCCGCAAAGGACGGTCGAAATTCCGAAATGCGCACCATGACGTTGCGTGCTAAAGGTCGACACACGAATCCGGGGTGTAGCTTAGCTTTGTAGAGCGCGTGGTTTGGGACCACGAGGTCGGTCGCCGCGGCGACTCACCCCAACCAGGGCTCCTCTCGTAAAATTTCGGGTGCGCCAAATTCGTAGGCGTGATATCCATCAGCCGGCTTCATCGGGGTGTAGCTTAGCTTGGTAGAGCGCGTGGTTTGGGACCACGAGGTCGCAGGTTCAAATCCTGTCACCCCGACCAGCTTCACATGTTCTACTGTTACGTTCTGAGGAGCGAAAAAACTGGTCGGCGATACGTGGGATCATGTGAAGATCTCGTAGCGCGGCTCAATCGTCATAACCTTGGTAAAGTGCCTGCGATGAAGCTCGGAATTCCGTCGATTATCCTGCACAGCGAAGTTTTCGAAACGCGACGCGAGGCGGTGGGCAAAGAACTCTACTACAAAATCGGACGCGGTCGGGACGAGTTGAACCGTTTACGAGATCGGTCGCCGCGGCGACCGACCTCGATAAATTGCAATTGAGCGCAAAAATTTCATTGTCGATCTTGCTGGTGACTTTCTGCGCCCAGGTGGGTCCAATCACCGGACAAGTAGCGACCGATTCCGATCTGCAATCGAGCAGGTCACAGCCAGCGCCTCTCCCAACCGCGACAGCGGAACCGAGCATTCCCGAGCGGAGCCAGATCGACGAGATCTTTAAGCAAACCTCGTTAGGCAAAGACGCGGATGAGCGCCGGCTCCACATTGAATGGCGGCAACTGCAAAACCAGGTTATAAACGAGCCCGACATCGTTGCTGCAAAAAGAGCGGCCGAAACGACGCGGACCGACTTGGAGAAACGCCAGCGGCTTCGTGATTATTACGATCTCTGCTACGGACGGATGCGCGTCCTGGCCCGGAGCGCGGAAATGAAAACAGCGCTCGACCAATTGAAAGTCGCGCACTTGAGCCAGCTCACGCAGGCACGAGTGCGGCACGAAACCGACAGCGGTTTACCGACACCAAGTCCGACGCCGAAAAAGAAACAAAAAGCGAGTCACGCCAAGAAGTTTCGGGGCGAGGGCTGATTTCGGACTCTGGCCCCGAACGCCGAAAGAACAAAAAGTTCTGATCCGCCGGCTTACCGTCCATTGCCACCGCTTTTCAAGATCGCAGAGCAGGTGAATAGTCTACTAATGGAAAGCCGTATATGTGTAGTAGTTCGCAGTCCAAGAGCCATTCACCTGCGAACCTAGTGTCACATAGATCGTACGCCCGTCCGTAGGGATGTTGTTTACGGTTGTCGAATGCACCGTCACCGTTCCAGAGTTGTAAATATCGGCGCCATGTAGGGAGCTACCCAACAAAAGGAAGTAGGCGGTGGCGCTGCCCGCGCTCCAGCTGAAAGTCACACTGGAAGAACTAAAGGTCGAACCCGGCGATGGGCTGATCATCACCGCCGCGCCGCTATTGGGTGTAGGAGTGGGCGTAGCTGTCGGAGTCGGGGTGGGTGTTGGTGTAGCAGTCGCAGTTGGTGTTGGAGTCGACTTTGGTGTCGCAGTCGGAGTCGGCGTGGCCGACGAATTGAAAGCCGTGTATGTATAGCTGTTCGACGTCCAGGAACCGTTAACCTGTGAACCCAGTGTCACATAGATTGTGCGCCCATCAGTAGGGATGTTGTTCACGGTTGTCGAATGCACCGTCACCGTTCCAGAGTTGTGAATATCGGCGCCATGTGGCGAACTGCCGACCAAAAGGAAATAGGCAGTCGCGGTGCCAGCGCTCCAGGTAAAAGTCACGCTTGACGAAGTAAAGGTCGAACCCGGCGATGGGCTGATCATCACCGCCGCGCCGCTAGTGGGTGCCGGTGTGGGTGTAGCTGTCGGACTCGGGGTGGGTGTTGGTGTAGCAGTCGCAGTTGGTGTTGGAGTCGACTTTGGTGTCGCAGTCGGAGTCGGCGTTGGTGTGGCAGTCGGTGTCGGCGTCGGCGTGGCCGACGAATTAAAAGCCGTATACGTATAGCTGTTCGATGTCCACGAACCGTTAACCTGTGAACCCAGGGTCACATAGATCGCGCGCCCATCAGTAGGGACATTGTTCACGGTTGTCGAATGCACAGTCACTGTTCCAGAGTTGTAAATATCGGCGCCATGTGGCGAACTGCCCACCAAAAGGAAATAGGCGGTCGCGGTGCCAGCGCTCCAGGTAAAAGTCACACTTGACGAAGTAAAGGTTGACCCCTGTGGTGGGCTGATCATCACCGCCGCACCGCTATTGGGTGTGGGCGTAGGTGTAGGAGTAACAGAAGGTCCCGGTGTAGGCGTTGGAGTTGCAGTGGGTGTAGGCGTTGGTGTAGGAGAACCGCTGGCGAAGTCGTAGCCGATCACATCCATCACGCGAAGATCCACGGATGTCAGGTCGTTTTCCACGCTCGAACTGCTGAAAGCGTTGAAAGAGTCGTTCGTCCCGCTAGCCCAGTCCTGCAAATCGCCGCCGTTCGAGGTCGCGTCGTTAAATGCCTTGAGGAACGTCGTCCCGTTATCGATGGAAAAATATCTGCCGCCGCCGTCGTTCAAACCTCGCACGCCCGCGCCAGTATAGTGGAATAAATCCATCAGCATATAATCTGGGCTTCCGGTGAGGTTTTGCCCCATCAGTGCAATGCGGCCCATGATTTCTGAGAATTCGTGCATCGCCACGCCGATGAAGTCGATTTTCCCGAAGACGGCACGATTGGCCGGATCATAGGTGTAACTGAATCCACCGCCAAATTTGAATGTTCCGTCATTACTGAAATCGTCCGAGATGATCTTCAGAGCCTTTGCCTCCGCCGTGCTCACGAGATACATGTGCGTTGAGCTGATCGGATCCGCCGATGGCAACGAGCCGCCCGGCGAAAGAACCGTCGCGTCATCCGCTGTAGTTGAGTCGGCGGAGACCGCGTTGCGAAGCGCAGTATAACTAGAAACGGACACCAAGAAGGTGTTGCTGGCGCCAAGCGTCTTCGTTCCCGCCACCGCCGTCACCCTGATGTTGACGTTGATGCTGTCGGTAAAATTGTGGGTGAACTGCGAAGCTGCATAAGAGGCTGCCGCTTTCATGTTGACGATGTCTGCTGCGCTCAAACCAGCGGCGGTGAAGGTTGAGTCCGGATCGTATGTCAGATTGATCGTCAATGCGAAGCCTGGTCTGCCCGCTGTGACAGCGAAAACAACGATTGCGAAAAGCGCTACTCGCGCTTGGGTGGCAGTCGCGCGGATCCGTTTTGAGATCAACTGAAAAGGTCTGTCCGACGTATTTTGAATGCGTTTCACTGCGGCCTGACCTCGAAGGTTACGGAAAGCTTTGCTGGAGAAATGAAATTGACGTCCTTCCGGCTGGCGAGGGATTCCAGCTGCGACAGTGGAACCATCGCACGAAACGTCGTTGTTGTTGGCGAACCATTAACTACCACTCCTCCCGAAAGTGAGACCTGGTTCAACAATCCTTTCGACACCGAAGCGTCTACATCGACGAGCACACGATCGCCATCTTTAATCGGAATGTCCGGCTCAAGCGACGTCGGCTTGTCGAAAGGGGGTTGTCCCCGGCTTTTCTTCAAGGCCAGGACGATTTGACCGTCGAATTTCCCTGGTATGAATTGATCACCCGTTGTCCAGAGCAGGACAAGATCGTTACCGTTGCCGCCATGGTAATTGGCGACGAAATAGTGAGTCAGCCCTCCGTAAGTCAGCGCAATCGTTTGTCCCTGGGCCAAATTGCTGAAGGTTCCACGGATGATCCCAGGTCCGGTGTTTTGCACCACCATCAGCTGCGTGCCCGGCGCCGGCGCAAAGTTCAAAGTAATGTTCACGTTTTTTCCCATCGCAGTGAAGCCGTTGGAGGTCACTGGGACTTCTGCGCCAGTTATGTAGGTAACGTTGAGGTCGCCTGCGAACAGGTCAGTCGTCGAGAGAGCGAGCGTCGCGGCGACGATACCAGCGAGAAGTTGAAAGCGCGGGAAGGTCTCAAGGTTTGGTTTCATAGCCTTATGTTCGTCCGTCTTGGGTTCGCTCTCCGTCGATTCGTGGTTGGCCTTCCTTGCGCTTGCAATGCGCGAGCGTGGGATTACAAGCAGCACAAACTCTGCCGGAAATTCCGGCAGGAAAGAGGTCACCGAATGGCTGACGCATAGGTCAAATTCCTAGACGATTATCGTTACAGGATTTTCGGCAAAAAGCGAGTGACATCGCCGCAATGAGAATTGCGAGCTCTCGCGAAGGTCGCTGCTTGCCGACCAGTAACGGGCAGTTATTCTAAACGCTCCTTTTCCATGGCGCGTTCGTCTAGTGGTTAGGACACGGCCCTCTCAAGGCCGGTGCACGGGTTCGACTCCCGTACGCGCTGCCAAATTGTTCACTTCCCTTGCCGGCGCCTAAGCAAATTGGCGGCGATTTTTGGTCCGTCAGCTTCCAGCGTGCGCGATCTCTCGGCTTGCGAGAGAGGCTTTTCCAGGGCGGTCGTTCACTTTGCGGAAAAAGCGATTGGGCTGGTTGCAGCTCGCCGCCATGAGGCGAAGCGAGGAGCGACTGGCCATTGAACGAAAGGGATCCAAGTCCATGATCCGAAACCAAAAAATCCAGTCCCGGCTTGGCGTCGCTAAGTGCGGAGAGCGAAGGAAAAAGTGCGCAGAGCAAATAGCCCAGGACACCAAGAGTGGAGCCGCGTAAAGAGATCACAGCCCTTAGTTCATCTCACATCGGCGGAAATGGCGCGGAAAATTTCATCAATAATCTCACGCAGCCCGTAGCGAAATTTCCAACCCGGATAGTGTTGCTCAAACTTTCGGACATCGCTGATCCACCAAACGTGATCGCCGATCCGGTTCTTTTCCTCATATTCCCATTTTAATTTTCGGCCGCTGATTTCTTCGCACAGATCAATCGCCTCCAGCACAGAACAATTGGAGAGCCTGCTTCCGCCAATATTGTAAACTTCGCCGGCGCGCGGCGCGCGAATGAATTCCACAAACGCTTCCACCAGATCGAAGCTGTGAATGTTATCGCGCACTTGCTTTCCTTTGTAGCCGAACACGCGATAGGGCCGTCCCAGCACGGTACAAATCATGAGATAAGAAAGAAATCCATGCAGCTCTGTCCCGGCGTGTGCGGGCCCAGTCAAACAACCGCCCCGAAAAGAGACGGTCGGCATTCCAAAATAACGGCCATACTCCTGCACCAGAAGATCGGCGGCAGCTTTCGACACTCCGAAGAGCGAGTGTGTCGTCGAATCAATGCTCATGGTTTCAGAGATGCCAGGCTCGTACTCGTGGCCGGCCTCAATTTCCCAACGTTTCTCCAGCTCGCGCAGGGGCAGAAGATTCGGCGTGTCGCCATAGACTTTGTTGGTCGATGTGAAAATAAACGGAGCTTCGGGACAAGATTTTCTGGCCGCCTCCAGCAAATTGAGGGTGCCGTTGGCATTCACAGTGAAATCAGTCTCCGGATCGCGCGCCGCCCAATCGTGTGACGGTTGCGACGCGGTGTGAATGACGGCACCGATCTGGCCGCGATGCTGTTTGAATAATTCTGCGATTCCGCCGGCGTCGCGGATGTCGATGTCCCGGTGCTCATAACCGGGGACATTCGCGATCAAATCTTCACGGGTCTTTCTGGTTGATGCTTCAGCGCCGAAAAACTTCGCGCGCATGTCGTTGTCGATTCCGACAACGCGCACCCCGTCCCTGGCAAATCGCCTGACTGACTCCGAGCCAATTAGCCCGGCCGAACCGGTGACGATAATTGTCCGCATCTTGCGATCAGTAATTCGTGTTCCACGAATTGGCTATCAGTTATTCGTTATCGGTTATTGGGTAACGCGGCAACGCCGCGGGTTATCAGTTATCGGTTATCTGCCCTGCGTACTGTGCCCTCTGACCTGTGATCTCTGACCTCTGACTGCTAGCCTCTTACCTCTGGTTTTGATTGACTTTTTTCGCCGAAACTGATCTCATCGGCGTTCGGTTTTGTTAAGCATTGCCCTCCTCAGAGAAAATCCCGGAGCATTACATTCCGCGTTGGTCCATTCGTTTGCCCACCATCCCTCAACCGCGCCCGACATCCCTAGTCAGCCACAGGTAACACCTCGGAAAATGACTTCGTGAAAAAGAAACGCGCCTCGGAATCCGCCTTCTTTGCCTTCCGGATTTTATTCGGCCTTGGGCTTTGCGTTGCCGGCATTTTTCTCGCGCTGGCCGGCTTCGCCCAAAACCTGAGGCCAAGTCAAGCAGGTCGCGGCCCCGTCGTCGGTCCACTGGTCACGCCGATTGAGATGAACAAGGATTTGCGCGAGCTGCCGTATATTCCGCCGTTCAATCCCGGTTTTGAGAAGCCCAAATTCCGGCGTCATCCCCCGGGTACCGGAAAACCGCTGCCGGCATTAGCCACTAATATTTCGGATTTCGTCCGCACGCTGGCTGCGCCGCAGTCAAACATGCCGGGAGTAAACATCGGCTTCGACGGCATTGATCGCGCCACCAGCGGCTGCAACTGTTCGCCGCCAGACACGCAGGGCGACGTGGGTCCTAATCACTATATTCAAAATGTCAATTCCACCACCTTTAGGATTTGGAACAAGACAGGCACGGTGCTGTTCACCTCCACCCTCAATTCGCTCTGGGGCACCACCGGGACAAACCCATGCACGCAGGGAGAACATTTCGGCGATCCGTATGTCTTCTATGATCACGTCGCCGATCGTTGGATATTGACCGACTTCGCCTTCGCCACCAGCGGCGGTAATCCGGTCCCGCCCTATTACCAATGCATCGCTGTTTCGAAAACGTCCGACCCAGTCAGCGGCGGCTGGTTCCTTTATCCTTTCCAAGCTGACACGACGAACACTGATTGGCTGAACGATTATCCCAAGTTCGGGATGTGGCCGGATGCGTGGTACTCATCCTACAACATGTTCTGCGCTAATGGCTCCGGTAAATGCGCCAATGGCGATAGCAAGAACACGTTTGAAGGTGTTCAGGTCGATGCCTATAACCGGACCCAGATGCTGGCCGGCGCGCCGACGAGCCCGATCCTTTTCCGCCTGAATCCAGTCACGGTAGGCAACTCGTATTCTTTTCTTCCCGCAAATTTTCGCTTTGGCGCCCCGCCGGCCGGCCGCAACGAATTTTATGCCGCGATCGACAGCCCTCCGATCGCCCAGTTTAACACTGCTTTGACCACCGTCCACATCTGGAAATTTCATGTGGACTTTGCCACGCCCGCAAATTCGACCATGGTCCAGGACAACGACATCACGGTCGACGGCTTCACCGACGCATGGGACTCGAACGAGAACACCGACATCGTGCCGCAGTCAGGTACCTTAACAAAAGTCGACACCGTTGGCGACCGGCTCTTCAGCGCGATGTGGTACCAGAATCTCGGCGGCACAGAATCGCTCTGGGCTACGCACACCATTAATGATACTAATGTCGGCCCGACCGCCGTCCGCTGGTATCAATTCAACGTCACCGGCAATACCGTGATCACCACGCCGGTCCAGCAAGGGACAATCAACGGCAACAATGACGGTTTGTATCGGTGGATGCCAAGCCTGACGGTGGACAAGAACGGCGATATGGCCATTGGCTATACCGTTTCGAGCAGCAGCACGTTCCCGTCCATTCGCTATAACGGCCGTCTGGTCAGCGACACTCTTAATACTTTAGCGCAGGGCGAATCCACGCTCCTGGTTGGGACCGGCTCTTTTACCGGGAGCAGCCGCTGGGGCGACTATGCCGCGTCCGGTGTCGATCCAACCGACGGCTGCACCTTCTGGCATACCAATGAATATGCCGCGGTCACGGGCAGTAACTGGACCACGCGCGTCGGCAACTTTACTTTTTCACAATGCGCGGGCACCGGCACTTTGACCGGCACGGTCACGAACGCGAACACCAGCGCCGCAGTCAGCGGCGCCACGGTCACGGCCGGTCCTAACACGACGACAACGAATGGGAGCGGTGTTTATACGTTCAGTGGCATCACTGCGGGAACCTATAACGTGACCGTTTCCGCAACGAATTACACTACCCAAACGCAAAACGGCGTTGTCGTAAATAGTGGTGGCACAACGACGCAGAACTTTGCCCTTGTCTCGAACCCACAGTGCGGCGACGCAACTGTCTGGTGCTCAATTACCAGCACAACTGGCGCACTCTTCTGGAGCGATGCCACCGCCTGGGACAAAGGCACCGTTCCAGGGACAGGTATTGCCGCCGGCACTGCCGACGTCATCATTCGCCCCTTTAGCGGCGCCTATAGCAGCGCCAATTTTATGGCGATGAATGGAAGCGCTAACGTGCACAGCATTACCATCCAGACCGGCGCCAATGCCGGTATTGGAGGAACCAGCGGCAGTCAGCTCTTTACAGTTAATGGCGACTTTCTCATCCAAACCGGCGGTCTGTTGCGAGATGTGTCATGGACGGGTCCCGCTCAAAACTGGACACTGCAAGTAGCCGGAAATTTCACCAACAATGGGACCATGGGTGGCGTGTCCACCACCGCGAAGGTCAGCGACACCGTGGCGTTCAACGGCACTGGAGCCCAAACCGTTGGTGGAACGGGCGGACTTACAGCGTTAGGCGGCAGCGGCGGCACCACTGCGTTCCTTGTCAGCAACACGAGCAGCGGTGGGGTCACCTTCAGCAGTAACGTGAATACGACAAATAGCGGAAACATCGGCGCTACCGTGACTGTGAACTCGAATGCACTGGTCAAGTTCCTGGCAACCAGTAATCAGTTCACCGGCGCTGGCTCACTTACCCTGAACGGCCTGACCGAGTTGCTGGCCACTACCTTCAACGGTCATTACGCGATGACCGGCACTAAAACCATCGGCGCTGGCAGCACCATCACTTACAAGAACTCGGCCAGCAATATTACCCCGACGACAAACATTCCCTCTGCTACTCTTGGCAATCTTGGGATAGATGCAGGCGCAGGCAGCGCCACACTCGGCGCGACCATCACCGTGTCGGGCAATCTCACCCTGACCAGCGGCACATTGTCCGCGGGCGCCAACAACATCAATCTCGCCGGCAATTGGAACAACACTGGCGCGAGTTTCTCGGGCGGGAGCGGAGCCGTTATCCTGAACGGCGCCAACCAATCCATCACCGGATCGACCACGTTCAATAATTTGACCAAGCAGGTAGCTAGCGCGCGCACGCTGACGTTCGATGCCGCAGGTACGCAGACGATCACAGGCACGATGACCCTGCAGGGCGCGTCGGCACAACTTCTTTCACTGCGCAGCAGCAGTAGCGGCACGCAGTCGGCCATCGATCCGCAGGGCGCGCGCACCATCGCGTTCCTCGACGTGAAGGATAACTTCAACGCCAACGCGTCGCCGATCAATGCCGTCGGAACGAACAGTGTGGACTCGGGCAATAACACTAACTGGAAATTCATAGGACTCAACAGTGCTGTGTCACGGATGACTCACGGGAGTGCCGGCACATTCGATGTTAATTTGCCGCTTAGCGGCAGTCCTGGGATCGAATGCCGCAGCGGAGGCGCCAATGGCAACTTTACCATGGTCCTCACCTTCTCCCAGACACTCACCAGCGTGAATAGTGTTAGCGTGACCGGCACCGCCTCTGGGGCCAGCGGTAACATCGACAGCGGTGATGCGCACAATTATATCGTCAACCTGACCGGTGTTGCCAACGCCCAGGTGATCACGGTCAAGCTGAATAATGTGACTGACTCCGCGGGGGACAATTCCAGCTCGGTGTCGGCGACGATGGGAGTGTTGTTGGGAGACACCACCGCCAACGGACAGGTAAACTCCAGCGACATCGCCCAGACCCAATCCGAGTCCGGCCAGCCAGTCACTAGCAGCAACTTTAGAGAAGACGTCACTGTTAATGGGCTAATCAACAGTTCCGACGTCGCTCTTGTTCAAGCCCAATCGGGAACTGCTCTGCCCTGACCCGGGCGGCAGTCAGTAGTCAGTAGTCAGTAGTCAGTAGTCAGTGGTCAGCTGTCAGTGGGAGCACCCGACACGGCTGCCGCTACAGTTTTTTCCTTCTGCTTCCGCAACCGCGCATCAACGGCCGCCGTCAGGTTTGCCTGCCGAAGTTTTTTCCTTATCCGACGATTTTTCATCGGACGGGACTGATTTAGCTTTTTCGTCTTTGTTCTGGCCATCGCCAGTCTGCCCCGGCTTGGAAGCGTTTGAATTTTTATCGCTGGCTGAACCGCCTGGTTTCGAAACTTTTGCATCTTTCCCGACGCCTCCGTCGGTCTTGTTCGGAGCTTTGGAATCCTTATCGCTGCTGCCACCGCCTTTTTTGTCGTGCAGCTTTATGTCTCCAGTCCAATCGACACCGATGTCCATCAGAGTTCCCTGAAATGTTGTGTCCTTCACGGTTTTGCTTGGCAGCGCTCGCGGGTCCACTTCCTCCTTTTTCTCTCCTTTGCCGACGGCCCGCGGTTTACCCGGGACCAACGAATTCGCAAGATCTTCCGCAGTATTCTGGCTTTTGCCGAAATCCGTCTTATCAAGAACAGCCTGGCCCGAGGCCAGTGGGCAAACAAGTCCGAATGCGGCGAAAATAAGAATTAATCTGTACGGCGGCGTCATATGCCCCGCTGACGCGGGCAGTTATCGGTTACTAGTTAATAGTTATTAGGTTGCAGTCAACTTTTTGATTCGATCCGCACCCGAGAACGCATAACTAATAACCCATTAACTCTTTTCGCTCGACGAAAAAGTTCACGAGCACGAGGACATCCATTTCGGCGCGAAGGAAGCACTCGAGCGCTTCTTCCGGATAACAAATAATCAGGTCGTTTTCGTTGAAAGAGGTGTTCAGCACAAGCGGGATGCCGGTCAGATCGCGGAAATGTTCGATCAACCGATAATAACGCGGATTCGTTTCTTTGTGAACCGTTTGTAACCGGCCGGTCCCGTCAACATGGGCGACGGCCGGCACCATGTCCCGGTATTTGGCGCGGAACTGGAACACTTTCATCATGAACGGGACGTCGTCGTCGGTCTCGAACCATTCGGCCACCGCTTCGCGCAAAATCGAGGGCGCGAAGGGCTGGAACGATTCGCGCCGTTTAATTTTCGCGTTCAAAATATCTTTGATTCCGGCATTTCGTGGATCGGCCAGAACGGAACGGTTTCCCAATGCGCGCGGCCCCCACTCCATTCGCCCCTGAAACCAGCCCACGATTTTTCCGTCGGCGATCGCGCTCGCGGTTTTTTTAACGAGCTCTTCCTCGTCGCTAATCAGCGTGACCGTGCAGCCCGCATCCGCGATCTCCTTCTTTTTCCAGTCAATCAATCCAAAAAGCTCTTCGTCGGTCGCCTCGGGACCGAGATAAGCAGAGGACAGAAAACTGAGGTCAGAAGTCAGGGGTCCACGGTCAGATGTCAGTTGTCCTTGCACAAAAGCCGCTGCGCCGATGGCGCCGCCGGCGTCGCCGGCCGCGGCGGGACAATACATTTTCTTGAACGGCGTCCGTCGATAGATTTTTCCATTGGCCACCGAGTTCATCGCGCAACCGCCGGCCAGGGCGAGATTATCTGACGGATACTGTTCGTGGAGCGCCTGCAGGAGCGCGAAGAACGCTTTCTCGTATGTCGCCTGGACCGAGCGCGCGATGTCTTTGTGTTTTTGTTCGAGCGGCTCGTCCGGTCGTCGCGCTGGACCCAAAAGGTCGATCAGCGCACGCCGGTAAAGCGTGCCCACGTCCGGCGCGCAATCCTGCCAGCCGGAGGAAACGTTTCCGATGTGGTGCCGGAAATATTTCAGGTTCAAACGAAAGCTGCCGTCGGGCCGAATGGGCACGATTTCACGGAGCGGTTCGAGATAGTTCGGCTCGCCATAAGGCGCCAGCTCCATCACTTTGTATTCGTCGCCGTAATACGGGAAACCGAGAAACTGAGTGAGTGCGGAATAAAAAATGCCTAACGAGTGCGGAAAATAAACGCGATTATCGATCTTGACCTCACTGCCGGAGCCGACTCCGAATGCGGTGCTGGCGAAATCGCCGAAACCGTCGATGGAAATGCAGGCGGCTTCGTTGAACCCGGAAACTAAAAACGCCGAGGCCAGATGCGCCAGGTGATGCTCGACGTGGTGCACCTCCGCTTTGATGCCGGTCCCGAACCGCGCCCTAAGCTCGACGCCGTAGGTCGCCTCGAGAGCTTCCTTGATCGACGCGGCGCGGCGGATGTTTTTGATTCTCTGCGCCATCAGTTTCGGATGCGGCCAATGCGTCAGGACAAATCCGAGCCAGCGGAGATTGTTCACGCCCGGTTTGCGATTGATTGCGATATGATCGACTTCGCCTAACGACAGCTTCCCCTCTTCCAAAACGTAATTGATCGCACTGGTGGGCAGACCGGCCCAATGTTTGATCCGGCGAAAACGTTCCTCTTCCGCCGCGGCCACGAGTTTGCCATCGACAAACAAGCACGCGGCCGAGTCGCCGTGATAAGCGTTTAAGCCCAGGATGGAGACCATTGCGAAATGCGGATTGCGAACTGCGAATTAATCAGATTGGTCAATGACGAAATGCAAAATACGGATCAACGAGAACCTTTGGCGGTACGGTCGCTGGCCACGAATATTGCAAGCAATTCGGAAGCTTCCTGCCGCAGTCTCTCGCACTTTTCTTCGCTGGCCAACTTGCCTTCGAGAAAAAGTTCCAACCAGTACTGCGTCTCGGCTGCTTCCTTTTCACAAATGGCGATCTTATGAATAAAGTCGTCGTGGGATTCAGCGCGGCCGGCTTCGCGATAATTCGCACCAACAGAGGTGCCGCTTTTCAGCAGCTGGCGACTCATCACCTGACAAATCCTGCTAGAACGGAGGGAGGCAACCAAGTGGATAGTTTGGAGGGCAAACAATTTAGTTCTCTTTTCTAGTTCTGGTTTCATGTCGGGAATATTGCGACTACGAACTTCTGGACGCAATCAGTTCCGCTTGCGCGCTTCATTTCGCCTTTCGCATTTCGAAATTCGCGTTCCTCATTTTTCGCGCATCGGCGGCAGCTTCTCCCGGTAGCGAAAAATGAGAAACGGCAGCTTGGCTGCGCTCAGATAGCGCGGTCCGAAAACGCGGGGTTGGCGGAGTAAACGCAGGAGCCAGCCGAGATAAAAACGGTCGGCCCACATCGGAATCGGCGGTTGATCGCCGGTCAGAAACGCGAGCGCGGCGCCGATACAATGAATCGCCGGCCGCGCCCGCAGATTTTCTTTCAAAAAAAGGCCCAGCTTTTCCTGCACCCCGCCGCCAATTCCAATCACGACATGCACGGGCGGGTGGTTGTCGATCCTGGCGACCAGCGCGTCGTCCCGCACTTGCGTCGCGTAACGCGGTGCGATGTAAAAATCGGCGGTGCTCGTCAATTTGACGTGACGCAGCCAGGTGATCGTTTTTTCGTGCGCCGATTTGCTCGGGACGATCCAGAGCACGCGGTCGTTCGGATGCGACGTGAGTCGTGCGACCAACCGCTTGAGAAATTTCAATCCGGAAATGCGTTCGACGCGCCGCCCCGTAAAAATTTTCCAGAGCAGCACCATCACGCCACTGTCGGCGATCGCCATCTCGGCTGATGTGACCGCGCGCCGATATCCTTCATCGTGACAAATCTTGACCAGAGCGGGCGCGGCCGGCACCACCAGCAAACCGCCATTGGCCGACATGACATCGACTGCGTCATTGACCGTGCCGTTGAAGAAGTGAATGCCGAGGATGATCTCGGTTGGAGCCATGGTTAATGGTTATTTGTTATTGTTTTTAGGTTTTCGCCCGCTTGAGGTAGCGCATGTAACCATTCATATCAAAACTCACTATTTTAAACCATTAACGGATAACCAGGAACTCGACGAGATCGGGCAGTGAACGCGTTTGCAGTTTACGGCGTGACCGTCGCGCCAAACGGTCAGCTAAGGACAGCCGCAACCACCGCGGCGCGACCAAGAACCGCGGTGAAAGAATTAACGCGAATGCGCCGGCGACGGGCCGAGGTTCACCGAAATTGTTTGGCCGGCGTAACTGAAATCGACTGCGCCGTCTCGAATCTTTTGCACGCGCAGGAGAACGTTTCCATCTGGCGTTGACAATTGCACCAAAGCGGCTTCGGAAACAATCGCGCCGTTGACAACCGCGACCGCTGGGCGACCGAGCGCGATCGAGCTGACATGGAACATGTCGGCGGTAACGACTGGTGGCGGCGCGGCCGGCGCAATCGAGGCCGGCAAACCAGCAACCGAGCACGCCACGGCGACTTGACGATGAAGCTCTCTGATCAAATAACCGGAACCGCCAACTACGAAAGCAGTAAGCAACGTCACACCGGCGAAAAAACTCAACTGGCCGATACTGACAAAGGCTGCGAGTCGTTCGCTTTTGGAGCGAGCAAGGAGAAGCATTCCGTTTAGCTAGCGACTCCTGTGCCACTTATAGTCTACAGTGCGTTAATCTCACACGGCCGAACGATTTAAGCTGGTAACGGGAGCCGTTGCGGCCCAGCACCGCGAAGCGAGATTTCGCATTTCGCAATTGGCAATTCGAATTACAGTCTTTGCCTTATGCCGTACAAAGACATCGCTCCGCCAAATGGCGAAAAAATTACCCGAACCGACCGGCTGAATGTGCCGGACCGGCCGATCATTCCGTTCATCCGCGGAGACGGGACCGGCCCCGACATTTGGGCGGCGAGCGAGCGTGTGTTCGGCGCCGCGGTGGAGAAAGCGTTTGGCGGCAAAAAGAAAATCGCGTGGTTTGAAGTGTTCGCGGGACAAGCGGCCAAGGACAAATTCGATTCTTGGCTGCCGGACGACACGGTCGAGGCGTTTCGCGAATATCTCGTCGGCATTAAAGGTCCACTGACCACGCCGGTGGGCGGCGGCATTCGTTCGCTCAATGTCGCGCTCCGGCAACTTCTCGATCTTTTTGTTTGTCTGCGACCGGTGCAGTACTTCAAAGGCGTCCCCTCTCCCGTCAAACATCCGGAAAAGGTCAACATGGTGATCTTCAGGGAAAACACGGAAGACATTTATGCCGGGATCGAATACGCGGCCGGCACGCCCGAGTCGCAAAAGATCCTCGATTTTTTCCAAAAAGAATTTCCGAAAGAATTCGACAAGATCCGGTTCGGCACCCGCGAAAAGGCGGCGGAGTTTTGGAAAAAAGTCGGAGCGCCGGAAAAAGACAACGTGATGGTCGGTCTCGGATTGAAACCGGTGAGCCGCTCCGGCAGTGTGCGTCTGATCCACAGCGCGATCAGTTACGCGGTCCTCAATCGGCGCAAGAGCGTCACCCTCGTGCACAAGGGAAACATCATGAAGTTCACCGAGGGTGCCTTTCGAGATTGGGGCTACGACGTCGCGAAAAATTATTTCGGCGCGGAAGAGATCGACGGCGGGCCGTGGTGCAAGATTCCGATGGGTAAACCGGGCGGCGGTATTGTGATCAAAGACGCGATTGCCGACATCACCCTGCAACAGGTGCTGACGCGTCCGGAAGACTTCGATGTGATCGCGACGCTAAACTTGAACGGCGATTATTTGAGCGACGCGCTGGCCGCGCAAGTGGGTGGAATCGGAATCGCGCCCGGCGGCAACATTAATTACATCACCGGTCACGCCGTGTTCGAAGCGACGCATGGCACCGCGCCGAAATATGCGAACCAGGACAAGGTGAATCCGGGCTCGGTGATTCTCTCCGGCGAAATGATGTTCCGTTACATGGGCTGGACCGAGGTGGCCGATTTGATCTTGAAAGGATTAAACGGCGCAATCGCGAGCAAACGCGTGACTTACGATTTCGCGCGGCTGATGGACGGCGCGACCGAGATCAAGTGCAGCGAATTCGGCACCAATGTGATCGACCACATGTGAGGAGAATGACGAAATCCGAATGACGAAGCTCGAAACAATGAAGAATGATCAAGTGACAAAACGATGTCGATCTTGCATTTCGGGCTTCTGGCTTCGTCATTCATTCGTGCTTCGTCATTCGTGCTTCGTCATTTGTCTTTTTGTTTTCACGGCCGGCACCACTGCCTTCGCGCAAAAGCGTAACATCACTGAAAAGGATCTCTGGGATTTTGTCTGGGTCGGCGATCCGCAAGTTTCGCCGGATGGTTCGCGCGTGGCGTTTGTCCGCGTGACGGTGAACGAAAAGAAGGAAGGCTACAATACTTCGATCTGGTCGGTGCCGACGACCGGTGGCGAGGAGTCGCATCAATTGACCAAAGGCGATCACGATTCGACGCCGCGCTGGTCGCCGGACGGAAAGTTTTTGCTCTTCGTTCGCGCGACCGAGAAGGATGGAAAACCCGAACCGGCGCAATTGTCGATCTTGCCGATGTCGGGCGGGGATTCGTTCTCATTTACCGATCTGCCGAAAGGCGCGAGTAATCCGGTTTGGTCGCCAGACGGAAAGACAGTTGCGTTCACGAGCGAGACGAATGCGGAGGACCTGGCCAAACAGGAAAAGAAAAAGAAGAAGGAAGAAGAATTAAAGAAAGCGCTCAGCTCGGTAACGCCCGGCGCGTCGCCGGAACCGTCAAAGAGTCCGGCCCAGAAAAATGCGTCAACCAAGAACGCCTCCGACGCAGCCGCGAAAAAAGCGGAAGCCGAATCAGAACACGAGAGTGACGTGCGCGTCATCACTCGCGCGGTCTATCGCGAAGACAACGAAGGTTACACCGATCCAAAACATCCGGCTCACATCTGGACAATCCGGGCCCCGCGCAATGCGGATGAAAAAGTGCAGCCGAAACAAATAACATTCGGGCGTTTCGACGAAGGCAACGTAGTTTGGTCGAAAGATGGCGCGCAAATCTATTTTGTTTCGCTCCACGTCGACGAGCCCTATTACGAGCAGCCCAAGAGCGAACTTTATTCGATCGGCGCCAATGGCGGCAACGCAAAGAAGATCAATATGATCGAGATGGACATGGGCCAGTTGTCGCTCAGTCCGGATGGCAAACAACTCGCGTTCGTCGCTTCGGTCACGACCCCGGTGAACTCTTATACGCAGCCGGACTTGTGGATTGTCGATCTTACCCCGAATGCGAAGCCGCGAAATTTGACCGACAAATTCGATTTCGACATCGGCGACGGGCCGTTCGGCGATAATTCGCCGCCGCGCGCGGGCGGTCGGAGCGCTCCGATCTGGTCGCCGGATGGACGCAGTTTGGTGGAAATCTACGGCAAACAAGGCAAAGCGATCCTGGCATCGTTCGACGTGGCAACCGGCGCGGCCACCGATTTGGTCAATGGCAATCAGGCAATTTCACGGGCTCGTGCGTCCCGCGATGGCTCCGAGATCGTTTACACAGTCTCCACCCCGACGCGAGTCGGTGACTTGTTTCTTTTAGATCGACAGTCCCTCAATGCGCAGCCGCAACAGCTGACTGATGTTAACAAGGAACTTTTTTTGAAACTGAACCTGACCGAGCCGGAAGAAATCTCCTACAAAAGTTTCGATGGCAAAACAATACAGGCCTGGGTGCAGAAGCCGCCGGATTTTAATGCCGCAAAAAAATATCCACTGATCCTTAACATTCACGGCGGACCACACGCAGCCTACGGCTACATTTTCGAGCACGAGTTCCAATGGATGGCGGCGAAAGGTTACGTGGTGCTCTTTCCAAATCCGCGCGGCAGCACGACCTACGGCCAGGATTTCGGGAACGTAATTCAGTACCATTATCCGGGAGACGACTTCAAAGATTTGATGGCCGGCGTGGATGAAGTCGTCCGACGCGGTTATGTCGACGAGAAAAAACTCGGCGTGACCGGCGGAAGCGGCGGTGGATTGCTGACTAATTGGGTAGTGGGCCATACGACACGTTTTGCGGCGGCGGTTGCACAGCGCGATATTGCGAGCTGGGCACATTGGTGGTACACAGCGGACTTCACTTTGTTTCAACCGGCCTGGTTCAAAGGCCCGCCGTTCGACGAGGAACAGGATTTTAAAGCGCGCTCGCCGATCACTTACATCAAGGACGTAAAGACGCCGATGATGTTCATTTTGGGCGAAGCCGATTACCGCACACCGCCAGGCGCGGGCGGCGAAGAAATGTTCCGCGCGCTTAAGTTTCGGAAAATTCCGACGGTGATGGTGCGATTTCCGAACGAATCGCACGAACTTTCGCGTTCCGGTCAGCCGTGGCATCGAGTCGAGCGTTTGCAAAGTATTGTCGGCTGGTTCGACCATTGGCTGCTCGGCGTCGCCAAACCGGAGTACGAGGTGGCGCCGAAGGAAGAAGTTCCAATCAAGCGCGACACGACCGAGCAAAAACCGGAAAAACCGCCGAGATAACGAGAAATTTTGGGACGACATCTGGCGACGCCAAGGCTTTGGCGTGACAGGCAGAGGTCGTCCCTCCATTATTGTTAGCCATGGCTTCTTCATCCCTCTGGCAGCGATTCCAGCAATACCTTTTGCGTTACGACGATCTCGGTTTTTCGATCGATATCAGCCGGATGAAATTTCCGGACGATTTCTTCGACAAAATGCGGCCGAGGATCGACAAGGCGTTCACCGCCATGCGCGACCTGGAGGCGGGAGGAATCGCGAATGCGGACGAGAAAAGAATGGTCGGCCATTATTGGCTGCGCAAACCGGACCTGGCGCCCAATGCCGAATTGCGCGCCGACATCGAAAACACCAACGCAGCGATCAAAACATTCGCAGCTGATGTCCATTCTGGAAAAATCAAAGGGGGCCGCGGCGAAAAATTTCAGCACGTTCTCTCGATCGGGATTGGCGGATCGGCCCTCGGTCCGGAGTTCATCGCAGATGCGCTCGGGACGGCGGCAGATCCGATGGACATTTATTTTTTCGATAACACCGATCCGAATGGATTCGATCGGGTCTTCGATAAGATCGACACTCAACTCGCGCAGACAGTCGTCGTCGTGATTTCGAAATCGGGTGGAACGAAAGAAACACGAAACGGAATGTTGGAAGCGGAAACACGCTTCAAAGTTGCCGGATTGGATTTCGCGAAACATGCGGTCGCCATCACCGGCGTCGGCAGCGATCTCGACAAGCACGCGGAGAAAAACGGATGGCTCGCGCGTTTTCCGATGTGGGATTGGGTCGGCGGCCGCACTTCGGTGATGAGCGCGGTCGGTTTGGTGCCGATGGCGCTGGAAGGTTTCGAGATCGACAATTTCCTCGCCGGCGCTGCGGCCATGGACGAGCGGACACGAGCAAACGATTTCCGGCAAAACGCCGCGATGCTTCTGGCTTTGATGTGGTTTTATGCCGGTAACGGTCGGGGCGAGAAAGACATGGTGGTGCTGCCGTACAAAGACCGGCTCTTACTCTTCAGTCGATACCTTCAGCAACTGGTGATGGAGTCGTTAGGCAAAGAGAAAGATCTTGACGGCAAAATCGTCAATCAGGGGATCGCCGTTTACGGAAACAAAGGATCGACCGACCAACACGCTTATGTGCAACAATTGCGCGACGGCGTTCTGAATTTTTTTGTCACGTTCATTGAGGTGGCGAAGGATCGGAAGGCGTCGGTCGCTTTCGAAGTGGAAGATGGAGTCACCAGCGGCGATTATCTGCATGGCTTTCTTCGCGGCACTCGCGCGGCGCTTTACGAGAAAGGGCGCGAATCGATCACGGTCAGCATCCCAGACGCCAACGCATTTAATATTGGAGCGTTAATCGCGCTCTACGAACGCGCGGTCGGCTTTTACGGTTCGCTGGTTAACATCAACGCTTACCATCAACCGGGGGTGGAAGCGGGAAAGAAAGCGGCGACGCGATTGCTCCAGTTGCAAAGCGAAGTGCGCGGAAAACTCTCTCCCGGCGCCGGAAAGACGGCGGAGGAGATTGCGCAGGCGATCGACGCCGATCCGGAGGACGTTTTTCATGTCCTACAACACCTTGCGAGCAACGATTCGCGTGTGCAGATTGAGAAGAGTGAAGAGCCATCCGACGACAAATTCTCCCTGGCGGAATAGCTTTTGCTCGATGTCGCACTGAAGTATGTCGAAGTCTTCTCAACCGGGAAGCGAATCCCCGCCGACCGTAGCATGGCCGGACATGGTGAAGTTTGTCCGGCAACTCAGTCACGATATTCGAAACAATTTGAACGCCGTCGAGCTACAATCGGCTTACCTGGCCGAGCTGGCTGAAGATCCGGAACTGAAGAATGAGATCCAGCGCCTGCGCGAAATGATCTCAGCCGTCGGACGCAACCTGCAGGGATTGACTACCGGGCTCAGTCAGGTCAACCCGACCCCCATTTCTTATCCAGCGGGAGATTTCATCGAAGATTTCAAACAAAAGCTGCCGAAGGAGTTTGCCGACAACGCGGCCAAGGTGACCTGGGATGTACAGCTGAAGGCTGAAACGTTGGAAATCGATCCGCAACTCGTAGAACAAGCGTTACTCGAAATTTTCGCGAACGCTTTTCGACACGAGAGCAACGTGAAATCGATCACCGCGAAAGCTTACATCATCAAGGATCGTTTCGTGTTCGAGCTGCGCGAGCCAAAGGCGCGCTTTGAATTAGCGACTGAAAATTGGGGACGCCAACCCTTGCGCAAAGTCAGCCAGGGTCACTACGGGATTGGCCTCCACCGCGTGCGTTCGATTGCAGAAGCGCATGGCGGCGATTTGCGAGCGGAGTACGATCGAACAACATCGACACTCGTGACTACGGTAACACTTCCATCTTTCTCCGACGAAGAATCCTAAGCACGATGAAAGAGAGGCGTCGAATTCTGATCATCGACGACGAGCGGCCGATTTTGCTCACACTCGAGGCGTTGCTCAGCCGCCACGGATTCGAAACTGAAACCGCCGCCACGGCCGCGGCTGGATTAAAAGCATTAAAAAATAAACCGGCATCGCTCGTTCTGCTCGATTTGCAATTGCCGGACGCGGAAGGATTGCAAATGCTCGATCAGATCAAGACCGAGCGGCCGGAAACTCAGGTGATCATTCTGACCGCGCACGACACGCTGAACAACGCGATCGAATCGATCAAGCGCGGCGCATTTCATTTCATCAGCAAACCATACGCGCCGGAGGAACTGCTTAGCCTCGTCGAAAAGGCGCTGGAAAAGCAATCGCTCCTTCGTGAAACGCAACAGCTCCGTGAGAAAACAGTAGAACTCGAAAAGCGCCTCGAAATCGCGGAAACGCGATTAACCCCCGTGTTCAAAAGCAAGTCGATGCAGGAGATCGAAGAGTTGATCAACGCGATGGCGCCATCGGAAGCCAACGTGTTAATCACCGGCGAAAGCGGCGTCGGCAAGGAAGTGATCGCTAATCTAATTCATAATCGCAGCCGTCGCTCCGAGAGGTCGATGGTAAAACTCAACTGTGCGGCGTTTCCGCAAACGATGATCGAGGGCGAGTTGTTCGGTTACGTCAAAGGCGCGTTCACCGGCGCGATGAACGATTTTCCAGGAATGATCTCAGAAGCAAACGAAAGCACGCTCTTTCTGGACGAGATCTCAGATATGCCAATAGACTTGCAGACGCGGTTCCTGCGCGTGTTGCAAGAACGCGAGTTTCGGCCGCTGGGAAGCACTCGCGTGTTAAACGCGAATTTTCGCGTTATCGCGGCGACGAACCGGCCAATCGCACAAGCGTTAGCCAATAATCGGTTACGCTCCGATCTCTATTACCGGCTCAATACTTTCCAGATCGAAGTGCCTCCGTTGCGCGAGCGAAAGCAGGACATTCCCCCACTGGTCACATTTTTCGTAAAACAATTCGCGCAACAACTTGGCAAATCCGAACCCGAGATTTCCCCGGAAGCGTTCCAAAAATTGCTTGATTATTCATGGCCGGGGAATGTGCGCGAATTACAAAACACAATGGAATACGCGGTGGTGCTGGCACGCCAAAACACGGTCACGGTGAAAGAATTGCCGGGAGAATTGCAATTGCCGGCGGCGTTGCAACAAATCGAGCGCAGCATCGTTCCGCAGGGCGTGCAAAGCCTGGACGACATGGAACGAGTAACGATCCTGCAAGCGTTGGCGCAGTGCCATGGAAACAAAAAGAAGGCGGCCGAGCTCCTCGGCATTCAGCGGCCAACGCTTTACAACAAGCTCAAACGTTACGCTATTCAGCTGTAAAAAAGCTCCAAACCCCAAACCCAAGCTCTAAAGAGACTCCAGAAACAAAAAGGTTCAGAAAGGCACTGAACATTTAGGGATTGGGGATTGAAATTTTCCTGGATATTGGAGCTTGGAGCCTGGAGTTTTCGAAGTAATGGCGACCTCCCGACATCTTGAGAAAGTCCTGGCGCATGCTGAAGACCAGCTGACCGTCGCCGGGAAACAGCGGCCGACGGAAGTTCTCGCCGCCTACAAAAAATTTCTCAAACTGGAGGAACATCGGCTTCGTTTGAAACACCAGGCGGGCGGTGGCGGTCGCGAAATCTGCGCTCGCCGCGGCGAACTGGTCGACGTAATTCTGCGACACATTTTTTCGACGGCGGCCGACGCGGTCGGTCAGTCGAAAACTTCCCTGGCATTGATCGCACTCGGCGGCTACGGACGCGGCGAGCTCAACCCATTTAGTGACATCGATGTGATGCTGCTTCACGGGGACAGTGCCGGCAAAATCTCTCCCTACGTCGAGGAGATGGCCGAGCAAATCCTCTATTTGCTGTGGGACATCGGATTCAAAGTCGGTCATTCGACCCGATCAGTAAAAGAGGCGCTGGCCCAGGCCAATCGCGACATGCTGACGAAAACGGCCATGCTCGAATCGCGTTTTCTGGCCGGAGATCGCGAGCTTGCTGACAACTTTCGCGATCAGTTCCGGGCAAAATGTGTAGCCGGTTCGGAACGCGAGTACGCCGAATTACGAATGCGCGATCAGGAAGCGCGCCACCGCAAGTTTGGAGACAGCGTCTACATGCAGGAACCAAACCTCAAGAGCGGCTGCGGTGGTCTGCGCGATTACCAAAATTTGCTCTGGATGACGTATTTCAAAGAAGGCGCGCTGACTACGACGCACCTGGTCGGGAAAGATTGGCTGAGCGAATCGGACCAGCGCCGGATCGAGATCGCCTACGATTTCCTGCTCCGATTGCGGACGGACTTGCATTACCTCTCGAAACGAGGGGCGGACATTCTTCATCTGAACTTGCAGGAGGAAACGGCGCGCCGGTTGCGCTATCGGGAAAAGAATGGTCAGCGCGCGAGCGAAGCGCTGATGCGCGATTATTACAAACATACGCGAAACATTTTCCGTGTGACCGAACGGATCACCGAGCAGTTTGCCAGCGGTTACGCGACCAGCCTCACCCGCGCGCTTTTTAGCTTTTTACCTCTGCGTCGCGGCACCGAAACCCGGGTCGGGTCATTCTTTGTTCGTCATGGCCAACTTCACACCGGCCGGCGCGATCTCTTTAAGACCGATCCGCTGGAGATGATGAGAGCGTTTCAACTCGCTCAAGGTCGCAATATCGATCTCAGCCCAGAGCTGGAAGATTTGCTCACCCGCGGGCTCGGACAAATCACCAGAACTTATTGCTACGCAAAAACGCCGCGGGAGATTTTCAAGGCCATTCTGTCGAAAAAAGGCGAAGTCGGACGGACACTGCGCCTGATGCACCGGGTCGATTTTCTAGGGCGCTACATTCCAGAGTTTGGCCAACTGACTTGTCTGGTGCAGCACGAATTTTTTCATCGTTACACTGCAGACGAACACACTCTCCTTTGTATTGACAAGCTCGACGCGCTGATCCGAACAAGCGATCCGAAGTTGCTCGCCTACCGCGGTCTTTTCGAAAATCTGGAAGATCCCTTCGTTCTTTATCTGGCCTTACTTTTGCACGACACAGGGCGGGCGGTCGGCGCGCGGCCACATTCCGAAGCAAGCGCTCTTTTCGCGCAAGGTGTGGCCAAGCGTCTCCAGCTTTCGGCCGAGCACAGAAAATCGCTCATTCTGCTGGTCGATCATCATGTCAGTCTCTCCAATATCGCGCAGCAACGAAATCTCGATGATCCGGCAACGATTGTGGAGTTCGCGAACATCGTTCGGAATGAAAAAAATCTACACGCGCTGACGTTGTTGACCCTGGCCGATGGCCAGGGCACGAGCGGACAGAGTTGGTCGGACTGGAAGGAATCGCTCGTCTGGCAACTTTTTCACGCCACTTCGCAGTATCTCGCCGACCAAAAATCTTATCATGAGCAAACCAAGATCAAGCGCGAGAGCCTGGAGGCGGCAGTGGCGGCTGATCTGCCGTCAGATTTTGCGGAAGAAATCGAAGCGCACTTCGAATTCATGCCGGACAATTACTTCCGTGCATCCGAAGTGCCCGAGGTCGTTCAGCATCTCAAACTATTTCGGTCTTTCTTCGCGAATTCCTCGACTCAACTCGATCGACCACTCCTGCCGGCGGCGAGCTGGGAAGCGTTTCCAGAATTCGGACACACTATTGCTTCGTTTTGCACGTGGGACCGTCCGCATCTTCTGGCTAAAATCGCCGGATCATTTTCGGTTGTTCCACTGAATATTTTGAGCGCAGATATTTTCCCGCGCGAAGACCACACCATTCTCGCTGTTTTTCGTGTCTGCGATGTGAAAGGGCGGGCCGTGACCGAGACCGAGGACCGCGCTCTAGTCGAAAACACCCTCCGTGACGCACTCGAGATTGAAACCTTTGAGTTTGCGCCGTTGCTCGAAAAGGCACGCCCCCAAATCCAGCATCGCCGCGTCCAGGAACTGGAATTCCCTGCCGGAATCGCCATCGATAACAAGGCGCATCCCACTTACACCTTAGTTCAGATTGAAGCGCCCGATCGCGTGGGTCTGCTTTACGATTTACTGACCGCGCTCGGACAGGAAGAAACCAACATCGTTCTCTCGCGCATCAGCACCCAGAAAGGCGCCGCGATCGACACCTTTTATATCACCGACAGTAGCCGCCGCGCTAAAATTACCGATTCGTATCGAATCGACGCACTGCAGCGCCGCTTGCGTTCGGCTATTCTGGGCGGACCGGCGCACTG
>Ga0070698_100001335_pt1 | contig 27442 bp, 19 predicted proteins | sample KBSK1502metaG_FD_65477 | JGI IMG/M metagenome (GOLD analysis project Ga0070698, IMG submission 65477) | Corn, switchgrass and miscanthus rhizosphere microbial communities from Kellogg Biological Station, Michigan, USA - KBS K1-50-2 metaG | ecosystem: Host-associated > Plants > Roots >...
TTGATGAAGCGACCTGCCGAGCGGGCGTTCGCGTCCGCCCGCGCCGCCGTCTTGACGCTCGCCGGGGCCGAAGACTGATCAGCTACGTCACAAAGGTACTCAACCTGCACTTGGTTCGGCGAGTGGAAACGGCTGGCTGTGCCGTTGTTCTCCCACATGGCCCCAAACACATAGACGCTGACCCCGTGGAAGTAGAAGTAGTCGCACCCGCACGGACTCATGGTGCAGCCGCCGTTCGGGCCATTGAAATGACCGCAACTGCCGCCGCCCCCGTTGTAGCCCCAGCGCTGGTTCCAGGCGTGCCAGCCTTCGTGTATGAAGTCACCTCCGCGTGAGGCTGGGTTGTTATTGGCGCCCGCCGTATTGTTGTCATAGAGCAGACAGGACGTTTTCACTTGATCAGGCGGGGTGAAGCGGCCAAACACACTGGTGTCGTCAATGGCCAGGTGAAAGATATGGTTGTGAAAGTTACCGCCGGCCGCTTCGGCAGCCGCTCGATAGTCAATTGTCCCGTGCCACGACTGATCGTTGTTATCGTTTAGTTTGTAGGTGATCAAGTAGGAGGCGTTCCAGTGCTTCGGGTATTCCAGGTTGACGTTGCAGGCGTCAAAGTAGCCGCGGTTGTTCCAGTTGCTCTCACGCACGTCGTAGGCGAGATACTGCCAGAGGAAAAAAGCCTGCCAACAGCCGTGTTGATTCCAAAGATCGCGCTCTGCCTGGCTTGACTGCGACTGATTACAAACCCCGTAGACGGTTGCCGAAAAGCAGGCTAACCAAAGAACCACACACAGAGCTTTCTTGCGGTTGTCTTTCATCTCCGTATCTCCTTATCCCACCGCCTCAGTACTTGGGCGGAGCGTCTGGCTTGGGGGCTTGATCAGGCTTCCCATAATCACCACGCTGCCCCTCGGGGGCGGGCGGTACGACTTCGGGATGGGCCTTTAGATAGGCTTCGAGCTTAGAGTTAAATGACGCTGCCCGCTCGCCTTCCTCCCGGGTAATCTGATCGAGGTATCGCTCTTCGCCCTTGCGTATGTACTGCAAAAGAGTGCGGCGCGCCGCTTCCTTGTCATTCTGATTCCACAAGTAAGCGCTAATAGCTTCCGACCGTACTATGATCGAGGGGTGTCGCTGCACCTGTTTGAGCACTTCTTCATCGGCGCGCCCTGAGTGCAGATAGGCCAATCCGTCAATGGCTTTTGCCTGGAGCGTTGCCAGCGCGGTCTGCTCCACGATTTCTCCCTCTTCGGTCCTGGTGCCGCCTTCCGGGAAAGGTTGATTCACAAACTCCCTGAAAAAGTCTTCAGACGCCGGGCTGCGCATCTCACCCAGGAGCGACAACGCCAGCAGTGCGCGACTGTGATCGCTGCGCTGCGCTTTGGTTATCTCCGCGGTAAAGGCCTTGACGATGTCTTGATTATCGCGCGCGGCAGCGAGGGCCTTGCGCCCATCCTCGTGTTCTTCCGGCAACGAGGCGCCCGCCCAGTCGATGAAGTCAGCCACGGCCCGGCTCGCGTCGTCACCCTTGGCGGTCAGCGCCGGCGGGTTATGTAAAGTGCGTGCTGCGATAATGGTGCTTGGCGACGGGCCGGCAGGTTCCTTGGACTGAGGTCCCTGAGCAGCCGGTCCAGTCGGCCCTCCCTTCCTGGGACAGGCGGTGACGAACATCAGAAGCGCGAATCCGACAAGGACCAACAGGAGTTGTTGACCCGATTGTTTTGTAATTTGAGACATGGCTTACACCCAGAAACTGCGGCAAGAGGGAAAGGTTTTCTGGCGACTTACAATGGTTCTAACGCTTCGAACTCTTACTAACGACTAGCGAGATTCGAGTTGGACCATTGATGAAGTTGCCCTCAATGAGAGAGAACTGCTGAGTCGAGCCCCCGTTTATCACAGTTGCCACAATCGAGTCAATCATTTTTTGGCAACGTTATTTTTGCATGAGAAAAGCTGGTCAAGAAAAGCCAGGTCGGAGCGTTGCAGTCCAATCTCACTGATCGTCGGTAACGCGAATGAAGTCGCTTCCCGGACCAAACTGATCCAATCCATCGTCCCCACCCGCCTCGATGATCGATCCAATCGTGGGATGAAAGGCGTGCGCGTCCGGCGGCGTGATCGATTGAGGGTCGACACAAGTCGGAGGCATCGGCGCGGTTTCGATGAATGATGCGGGCGGTGGCGGTTGGTGCGAGACGTGGATATCGCGCTCATCGTATTTCATGCCGTGCGTGAATTCCTTGCGGACCTTGTCGGCAATCTCGCCCAGATCGATAAAACAATCCGCAACGTCGATTAGCTTGGGCGCCGTGTTTGAGCGGAAGCCCACCACCTCTACCCGGCAGCCTTTGTAGGCCACTGAATTCACCGCATAGACAAAATCTTCGTCACCGGAAACGAGCACTGCGGTATCGTAGCGGCCGGCCAGCGAGAGCATGTCGACGGCAATCTCGACGTCGAGGTTGGCTTTGCGGGTCCCGTCATAGAAGGTCTTGAGTTCCTTCTGCACGACGCGAAAACCGTTGCGCCTCATCCACAGCAGAAAACCCTGTTGACGTTCAGCGCCGGCATCCACGCCGGTGTAAAAGAAAGCCCGAAACAAACGACCGTCGCCAAGTAGCACCCGCAGCAGCTTGTTGTAATCGATGTCGATATTGTGAAAGCGCGCTGCGTGAAACAGGTTATTCCCGTCGATAAAGATTGCCACTTTCCCGCGATGGCCGAACTGAAATGAAATATTGTTCGTCGAATCGAAGTGGTTCAAGTTAGTAGCTCCATCAAATATTGTAATTGGTGCCAGCTAGAATGCCGCCGAGATGTGCTTGCGGTCAAGTTAAGCTATAAGTCGTAGTATTATCGCTCAAGAAGAAAGCCGGGAGAGTTCGATTTGAGCGAAGCCAAGAAGAGCCAAACAGTTTTCAATACAGGTTCGAAAGCCAAACCGCAGGCTTTGCGCTCGAACTTCTCGCGTGGGCATGTCGAGGTCAACAGGAAGGGGCTTTGCCCAAAAAAGTCGTTGCCGCTGAGTCCGCGTTACGCGGACGATTGAAAATAGCCCAGCGATTTATCGCTGGGATCGGCCGGATCAGAGACGAAGTCCGTGAAGCGGACGGCTGAAAAGGTTAGCTGATCTTATGATTATGATTCAGCCGTCCGCTTCATGGACTACCAACCCTTGCGCTCCTATCCCCAGCAGTAAACTGCTGGGCTACTATCATTCGTCCGCCTTGCGGACTGATAACTCTACTTTTTGGGCAAAGCCACAGGAAGGCAATAGATGAAGAGAAAGCCGCCGAGTCACTCAAACTCAGCAAGTCAGGAACTGCTCTACGGAGTGAACCCGCTGCTGGAAGTGCTGCGTGATGGCGGTCGGGTCCCGGCCGAAATCGTTGTGGCCGAAGGCGCGCGCGATGAGCGGCTGCGCGAGTTGATCGAGTTGGCTCGCACGAGAAACGTTTCGGTGAAGCGTGTCCCTCGATCCAGCATCGATCGCGAGGTCGGCAATACTAATCATCAGGGAGTCATGGCGCGCATCGCAGCGGCGCGATATGCCGACGCCGATGATCTTCTGTCTTCCATCGCGACGCGAGTCGGCGGCGAAATTGAACCGTTGCTTATCGTGCTTGACGGCGTGGAAGATCCGCGCAACCTCGGCGCGATCCTGCGGACGGCGGAATGCGCCGGCGTCGATGGGGTTTTTGTCCCTGAGCGCAGGGCCGCCGGTTTGAGTGATGCGGTGGCAAAGGCAGCTGCCGGAGCGATTGAGCATGTGGCGGTTGCGCGGGTCACAAATCTTTCTCGTTTGATTGAAAAGTTGAAAGAGCGTAACGTTTGGGTCGTTGGCGCTGACGCAGATGCCGAGATGAATTACGCTGAGTGGGATTGGACGCGCCCTTCGGCTGTGGTGCTGGGCGGCGAAGGCGCCGGGTTGCATCGCCTGGTGCGCGAGAACTGTGACGTTCTGGTGCGGATTCCGGTTTGGGGGAAAATCCAATCGCTAAATGTCTCAGTTGCGGCCGGCATCCTTCTTTATGAAGCTCTACGGCAACGATTGACTGCGAAGCCTAAAACGATTGGCTAAAGTCTGAACACTGGCCGTTGGCTTTTCGTTAAGTCAGGGTGGTGCCACCGATTACGTGCAAGATGCGCGTACCACTTTGGCCGAGATCCCTCGGAGGTTTTTGAAATGTTTTGTCCTAAATGCGCGACGCAAAATGTCGACGGCGGGAGTTTCTGCCGCTCATGCGGCGCGAACATCAGCCTGATCCCTCACGCTCTTTCCGGCAGCCTGCCGGAAAAGAAACGTCCCAACGAAGATTGGGATTACCGATCAAAGCGCCGCGGCCGGCGAGACAGACAGATAGAACCCAGCATGGAGAAGGGGATTTTTAATGTCTTCGTTGGCATCGGTTTCATCATCGCAGCTTTAGCGATTATTTTTCGCTTTCCGGCGGGAATTTTTTGGGGCTGGAGTTTGTTCATTCCCGGCTTTTCATCCCTGGGCAGAGGCGTGGCATCGATCGTCGCCGCGCGTCGCGCTGGCTCGGCGAACCCGCAACTGCCGCAGGGCGCCCCGGGCGCGTACTTCCCAAACCCCCAAGTCAACTCGCCGACAGTGCGGATCGAATCCGGCGTTCCCCAAACGGGACAACTGATGAATCCCGTTCCCAGCGTGACTGAAGGAACGACGCGTCACCTCGGTGCAGAGGCGCCGACGCAGCATTTCGATGCGACTGGCCGCGAGGAGAAATTGCCTTAAGCGGGTAGAGTTTTAGTTAAGAGTTCAAGCATTAGCTTGCTCCTGAAATCGGCAACCTAAAGGTTGAACTCTGAACGCATTGTGTTTGATGAAGAGCAACCTTCCGAAGATTTGTGTTCCTGTCCGCGTGGGGCACGTCAGCGAGTTGCCCGAGGCGATTAAGCGCGCCGCGACGGTCGCGGACCTGATTGAGTTGCGGCTTGATTATCTGGATGAGAGCGAACTCGACCAGGCGCTGACTTTTCTGCACGACTTTCTGGATCGCCCCGGCACTCCAGTGATTCTTACCTTTCGACCGGCTGAACAAGGCGGCCTCACTTCATTCGATTTTGCAGCTCGCCTCGGTTTCTGGAAGTCGCTGATTAAAGTCTCGGGTTGCGCTCTGCTGGATCTTGAGGTTGATCTGGTGCTCAGTCTCGCCGCGGAAGGCGCTAGCGAAAACTCGTCAATCGATTGGCGCCGGGTTATTTGCTCGCATCATGATTTCGATGGTGTTCCGTCGGACCTTGAGCATATCTACGAGCGCATGGCAGCGACACCGGCCCGCATCCTGAAGATTGCGGTGCACGTCGAAGATGCGTCACATTGTCTTCCTGTGTTTGGTTTGCTCGGACGCGCTCAAGACGAAGGTCGCGAGATGATTGCCATTGCGATGGGCGCGGCGGGAATGATGACGAGAATTCTCGGCCCTGCGCGCGGTTCGTTTCTCACTTACGGTTCGTTCGACGATCAGGACGCCACCGCTCCGGGCCAGTTGACCGCGAAAGAAATGATCGAGGTCTACCGGATTAAAAAGATCGATCGGCAGACTGAAGTTATTGGACTGATCGGGAATCCGGTTGGGCATTCGTTGTCGCCGCACGCTCACAATGCCGCATTCGAGGCCGCGGCAGTAAACGCCGTCTACCTTCGTTTTCAGGTCCGCGACGAGGATCAATTCATGCGGCGAATGGCGCATCCTCGAACGCGCGAACTGTCGTGGAATCTCCGCGGCCTGAGTGTGACGGCGCCACACAAGTCGGCAGTAATGAAGTCTCTGGATTGGATCGATCCGGCGGCGAAAGCCATCGGAGCGGTCAACACAATTCTGGTCCGAGACGATCAACTGCACGGCTACAACACCGACGCGGCTGGTTTTCTGGCACCGCTCAGCCAGAAGTTTGGATCGTTACGTGGCGCGCGATGCGCGGTCGTCGGCGCAGGTGGCGGCGCACGGGCCGCCCTGTGGGCTTTGCGGAGTCAAGGGGCTGAGGTCGCTCTGTTCGTCCGCGACCCCGACAAAGCTCGCCCACTGTCAGCAGAATTTGAAATAGAGCCCTGCCCAGTTTCATCCGCATCGTTCGCCGGTTTCGACATTGTTGTGAATGCTACGCCGCTGGGAACGAAGGGCGCGCTGGAAGACAAAGCCGCTGCCACTGCCGAACAGTTTGGCGGGGTGCGATTGGCTTATGATCTCGTTTACAATCCTTTGGAAACGCGATTCATGCGTGAAGCCCGCGCGGCCGGCTGCGAAACGCTGGGCGGAATCGAAATGCTCCTGGCCCAGGCGGTCGAGCAATTCAAACTTTGGATCGGAAAAGATCCTGACGTCGAGGCCATGCGGGCCGCAGCACAGCGAGCACTAAGGTAAACAAGCCTTCTGGATAAAAATTTTGAAATCTCAAAACGATCGTTATAGCCGGCAGGTTCTTTTCGCAGGCCTCGGGAAAGAAGGCCAGGACCGTCTGCTTGAATCATGTGTCTTGATCGTGGGGTGCGGAGCGTTGGGTTCTGCGCAAGCCGAAGCTTTGGCCCGTGCCGGCGTGGGCAAACTGCGGATCGCGGATCGCGACTTTGTCGAATCTTCCAACCTGCAAAGACAAACGATGTTCACCGAGCGTGATGCCGGTGAACGACTGCCCAAATCCATCGCCTGCGCTAATCACCTACGCGAGATCAATTCGGAAATCTCAGTCGAAGCCGAGATCGTCGATGTGAATCATTCGAACATCGAACGCCTGATTAGTGACTGTGATGTGGTTTTGGATGGCACCGATAATTTTTCGACGCGCTACTTAATCAACGATGCCTGCGTCAAACATACCGTGAATTGGATCTACGGCGCAGCCGTCGGATCGTACGGCGTGACGATGACAATTCAGCCTTATCAGAGCGCGTGCCTGCGGTGTGTTTTTCCAGAAGTGCCGCCGGGCGCGAGCGCGCCGACCTGTGATACTGCCGGCGTAATCATGCCGATCATCAGCGTCGTCGCCGCGGTGCAGGTGACGGAAGCCTTAAAGCTTCTCACCGGCCATCCAGAGAGCTTGCACAAATCACTGATGCAATTTGATGTGTGGCAAAACGACTGGCGTCGCATTGGCATAGGTGAGCGTGCCCCGGACTGCCTGACATGCGGCCTCGGTCGTTTTGAAACTCTGGCGGCCGAGGACCGTGAATTCGCGGCGGTGCTCTGCGGCAGGCAAGCGGTGCAAGTGTCGCCTTCGCAGCCGGTCCAGGTCGATCTCCTTGCCTTGAGCCAGAAACTAAAATCAGCGGGCGAGGTCAGAGGGAACGACTACCTGCTTCGCTTTCGCACCGGCAATTACGAGTTGACAGTTTTTCAGGACGCGCGATCGATCATTCGAGGCACTGATGATATCGCTACGGCGCGATCGCTCTATGCAAAGTACATTGGTAACTAAACCTTCTTAATCCGACTGGGTTCCTGACACATGTTCAAACACAAATTGGTTTCCGCTTTCCTTTCGCTCTTGTTTCTTATTGGCAGTGGCTTTTGTGCCAGCACGTTCGCAGGCGAGCCCGTGGTCTGGGAAATTAACTCGCGCGCGGAACTATTGAAAGGCGAAGCGCGCGGAGTTTCTGTCACCGATAACGGAATAGTGACGCTCGCTCCTAATCTGAGCCAGGTCTTTAACACCGAACAAGCCTATGTCTGGTCTACGGCCATCGATGCCGCGGGCAACGTTTATCTGGGCACTGGTCATGACGGCAAACTTTTTCGCGTCGGGCCCGACGGAAAGGGAAGTCTGCTCTACAAAGCTTCGGAGCTGGATGTGACTGCGCTCGCGGTCGGGCGTGATGGCGCTGTTTTCGCCGCCACTTCGCCGGACGGGAAAGTTTATCGCATCACAGCCGATGGCAAGGCCGAGATGTATTTTGATCCTGCTGATAAGTACATCTGGGCGCTGGCGATTATGAGTGACGGCTCGCTGGCGGTGGGCACGGGAGACAACGGAAAGCTTTATCGTGTGCGCGCGGCGGGAGCAAAGCCTGAGAGTTCGTTGCTAATCAGCACCAACCAGACTCATGTAATGTCGCTGGCCGTAACTCCACAGGGCGATCTGATCGCGGGGACAGATCCGGGCGGGCTGGTCCTGCGGATTTCGCCGGATGGCAAGGCCTTTGGTCTCTATGACGCGCCACTGCGCGAGATTCATGCGTTGGCGTCCGCGCCCGACGGTTCCATTTACGCGTTGGCACTGAGCGAGGCGGCATCGACGACGCGAAGCTCGGGCCAATCAGCAACTCCTCCGGCCGATGCCGCCGCTGCCGCGACATCCATAACGGCGGTTACCGGCGCCGAGGATGCTACCGCGGCGCAACTGGCCCAGGCGTCCCAACCTGCGCGCAGCCGCAACGATCTTTCAAATGTCCGCAGCGCGGTCTTTCACATTCTGCCTGATGGCAGCAGCGATGTAGTGTGGAGTTCCACTTCGGTGACCGGCTTTGCAGTGAGCACGACGCGAGGTGGCGTGCTGATCGGCACTTCAGAGAAAGGGCGGATCTATTCCGTCACCGACGACGGTCGCGACACGCTCCTCCTGCAATCGACCGAGGGACAAATCTCTTCATTGATCGCTCATGGCGCCGACGTCTTCGCAGCCTCCAGTAATCAGGGAAAACTTTTTCGCTTTGGTGAATCTCAGGTGAAGGAGGGCAGTTACGAGTCGCCCGTACGCGATGCAAAGTTAGTAGCTTCATGGGGCCGTATCTGGTGGCGTGGTTCTGGGCCGATTGAATTGCAGACACGAAGCGGCAACAGCGAACGTCCAGATACTACCTGGAGCGATTGGAGCGCAACTTACACTGAGCCCAAGGGATCGCAAGTCACTAGTCCGAAGGCGCGATTCGTTCAATGGCGCGCCGTCCTGCACGGTGCGGGCGTTGGGCCGCAACTCGACGACGTCAGCGTCGCCTACCTGGCGCGCAACGTCGCGCCCGAGGTCCTGACCATAACCGTGCTGCCGCCGGGTGTTGCCTTGTTGCAGCAACTGCAAATTCAGGTCGATCCGAACATCGAATCGTCGGGACTCGATGCGTCGATTTTCGGCATGATTGCGCAGGCGCCACCAAGGCGTCTCTATCAACGTGGGGCGCGAGCTTTGCAGTGGCAAGCTGAGGATCGAAACAACGATACGCTGGAGTACGCGGTCTACTACCGCTCGTTGAACGAAACCACTTTTCGTTTGCTGAAAGAACACATTCGGGAGAATTTCTACACAGTCGACGGCGCCAGCCTCGCGGATGGCCGTTATGTGTTTCGAGTGATCGCGTCCGATGCTCTGGACAATCCGCCCGGGTATGCGCGTTCAGGCGAGCGAGTCAGCGAACCCGTAGACATCGACAACACTCCACCTGACGTCCGCAGCTCGTCGCCGCCCCAGGTCACTGGCGATCATATCCGCGTAAATTTTGACGTCGAGGACGCCACCGGCCGCATCAAACGAGCCGACGTTAGTGTCGACGGCGGCGTCTGGCACGAGGTGTTTCCTGATGATGGCATCGCGGACAGCCAGCGCGAACGTTATTCGCTGGATTTGGCGGTTGCCGGCGCTGGTGAACACACGATTTCCATGCGGGCTTTTGACAACAGTAACAACGTCGGTAGTGTCAGTGTGACCATCCGAAGATAAGAGCCTCCGGCCCAAAGACTGCACGATAAGGTGCCGAAATGGTTCGAAACGGAGCGGCCACCGCTGGAATGGGTGGGCAGAAAGAAGGGAATTAGCAGCTCATAGACGGGAGAGAAAGGGCCGAACGCACTGCTATTTCTTTACTTGACTCGACTCATGCGGATTTTGGTAAGGTATCCTTGGCATCAATCTTGCTGAAAGCATGGGCAGCGCAACTCCCCGCCTCTCCTCAAGCGTGAATAAGTAGGCGCAAAGGGGCGGAAAGCAGTTATGAAAGAACTAAGACGAATTTTGGTGGTGGTTCTGATGGGGATGGTGGTCTCGGTCAGCGGCTTTGCCCAAGGTGGTGGCAATGATAATCGACCCCCGAAGGACCCGCAGAAGGTTAAGGAAAAAGAAAAGCCACCGCCGCCGACCAACAACAATCAGAATAGCAATAGGCCGAGAAAACCCTGACAACTCGGACGCGGTCTTTAGAGTCTACGATTAACTCTCCGGGAGTCGTCGAACTCCTGGAAACTCTCCCAGCATCAATCCCCAGTGATCCTCCGCTCAATAAATAATTATTTTGTGAGAATTCGTGATCGATTTTAACTTCAAAGGGTGTGCGAAAGTGTGTGCAGGCCAAAACGGGCGACACCTGCATCGAAGGCTCGCCCGTAAACTAGTTCGAAAGTACTGGTGCCCGCTACTAGATTCGAACTAGTGACCCCTCGCGTGTGAAGCGAGTGCTCTACCACTGAGCCAAGCGGGCATATGATTTAAGCAAGCTTAAGCTATAACGCTACTTCTTTCAATTCCAAGGACTTGGCATCCACGACATCGGTTCCCGATGTTCCGGTTGTTCCCTGAATTCCCGCAAAAGTGGCCAACAAGTGGCCAACGGTCTCGATGTGTTGGTTAGCTAGTAGACTGCCCTTTTGGGTCGGGTGAAGGTAGACCTTAAAGGATTCCATTGATCTGTGTCCGCTGTATGACATCACCAGGGCGACATCGTTTCCAGTGGCCTCCATGAGCCTGGTAACGAATGTATGACGGAAGCTATGACATGTGAAGCCATTCGCCTGTCCATAGTTAAGCTTTGCAAGCTTGGCAGCCTTACGGCAGGCGCGCGCGATCGCATTATCGAAGGTCTTGGTTTTCGCTCTCGGAAAAAGATACTCATCGTCCGTTAGGCCTTCGTTGATGCGTCTTTGAACCACATCACGGACGCAATCCCAAATTGGCAACTCGCGCTCATTCTCAGTTTTCGTGCCGCAGAGTGTAACGAATCCTTTTGACCATTTGAATTGATCTAATCTTATTCGAAGCAGTTCGTTGAAGCGCGCGCCAGTCATTCGCAGAAGCTGTACGGCGTCCCCGGCGTCCCGCCACAATGAATTGCGTTCATTTCGCCGGGATGGGGCAACTGGCGGATTCAATAGGATGTTAACGAGGGCGACATATTCCGAATCTTCAACGACCCGCCGCTCGAATTCGGGTTTTCTATTCACCCGGAGTGTGGGTCTCGGCCAGTTGACGAGATCCGGCTTTGACCTCTGAGCTGCTTTGAGCATTCCCTGAATTCTACCAATGAATGCGCCGGCACTATTCCGGTTCAGTGATCGACGAAAACAAAGGATCTGGTAGAACTCTCGCAGGTCAGTCTCCGTACACTCGCGAATCAAGCGGGTGGGTCCGAAAAAGTTTACGAATTCTTGCAGCACCTTGCAGCTTGACTTCACATTGTGAGCGTACTGATAACCCTTGTCTCGCGCCCTAACGTCCAGGTTGTGTCGGTAGATACCGAGTGCTTCCTGCGCGGTGGTTGGTTTATAACGAACTTCGCCTCGTTCGCGAGCGTCAACGTCGTTCATCTCGTGTCTGAGATCTCGCTCAGCGTCGCTCCTCGTAATAAAACCTTTGCGACGGAGCCTGACACCCTTGTATCTGCGTTGATATCCGTGAAGTTTCTGCCCGCGAGGACCCAGATACTCGAAGAAGTTCTTCACTCGCACCAATGAATTCCTAGTTGCGCCTATTGGTCGAACTTTAGAATCAGGGGCGATGGCTTCAATCTGTTCGCAGCTTTTCTTCATGAGTGCACGGCCGAAATCATAGTGTTACGGATGTTTGCTGTCCACGCCGTTCTTGATAGTACGCGCCAGCAACCGACTGGCTCCGCGCGCGTCGTTCTTGTTTCTCTGCAAGAGCTTCAACCTCCTCAAGAATGAATGTGACCACTAAGTCGACGACGCTGGAATGGAAGAAAAGAGTTGCCCCGTCCCTCAATTTGGTCTAAAGACCTTGAGTCATGCAGTCTAACTACTCAATATGGAACAGCCCACCCGCGAATCTGGTACTAGCACGAAACGAAGTACACATCTGGCGCGCGACGGTGGAAGTTACACCCGAGGTTGCCGCACGCGCTGAAAAATCACTATCGTCGGACGAAAGAGCCAAAGCGGATCGTTTCTTTTTTGAACGAGATCGTCACCGTTTTATTGTCGCGCGCGGGTTCCTGCGAGGGATCCTCAGCTTATATCTTAACTGCACCCCAACCGACTTGCATTTCAGTTATTCCGAGTACGGCAAGCCCTTTCTTGCGGGTCGTCATGCTGACTCGGACTTGAACTTTAATTTGGCGCATTCCGCGAAACTCGCCCTTTACGGCATCACACTCCGACGAGCGATCGGAGTCGATCTGGAACGGATCCGCCACGAATTTGATACCGTCGAAATTGCCCGGACTTTCTTCTCTGCAGGTGAATCTAGTCGGCTGCTCTCAATTCCCACGAATGCCAGGGCGAAAGCATTCTTTGATTGCTGGACCCGTAAAGAGGCTTTCATCAAAGCGAAGGGTATGGGACTCTCGCTGCCGTTAGATCAATTTGACGTAAGTTTGTCTCCTGGAGAGCCTGCCCTTTTGCTGCAAACTCGATGGGACGCGAATGAACGTTTGCGGTGGTCGTTGAGAGCGATTGATGTTGGTCCGGGTTATGCCGCTTCGGTTGCCGTTGAGGGACACGACTGGCAGCCCAGCTACTGGCAAGTGAGTAGTGAAATACCTGTCTAAGTTGATGCGCCCAAGCTGAAATAATCAGGGGCTAACTGATATCGCACGGTTCCTGATCGCCTTGCTGCGCAAATCGCTTTTCCAATAAGGACATCCGGTCTTCGTAGATGGAGGTAAGGGTATCAGAAAAAGGAAAGCTCAAAAGAGGTGGATTCGTCAAACGTCTTCAGGGTGAGTTTGAAATTCAACAACTGACTGTGGGGAAAACTGAGTCGGTCTTAAACCGAAGCAGGTGGTAATAGGCACACGCAAAAGTGACGGGCTGCGATCCGCGGTAAATGTTAGTGAATGTAGTTACAACGTAACAGGCGCGCTATTACGTCACCGGTTTCATAACCCCAGACGTTCTCTTAGAATTCCTCCACTTTGCTACAGTCAATTGTTCCGGGCTTGGTATCGTGGGTCTGTTTCAACAGCAGTTTGCCTTGTGAGCGTCATCAAGGAAGGCTGGGACGCTGGCCATGGCTTGATCTTGAAAAAGATGTGTAGAGGGCTAGGATTGATCTCAATCCTAAGAATTCTGTTTGTTGGTCTAGGACCCATAAAGACCTAGAAGCCTAACTTTGGTCCACACTACTGCTTCTAATATTGGGCTTCCTTGAATCTGCGCCGCAAAAGCTCGGTGAACCGCGGGTCAGAGCGCAGGCTGTCCAGTTCCGGGGTTAAAGCCAGCCATCCCCGCCAGTGGCTGTGTTCGACGAACGCTTTTTCAAGCCATTCGAGTGCCTCATCTTGCTTGCCCAAGCCGGTGTAAATTAGGGCTATGCTATACGGTGGAACATAATCCTGTTTTGCTTCCTCCAGCAGATCGTGCAGGATTTTCAGCGCCTCTTTCTTGCCTGCCATAGCATAGGCGTAGCCGAGAAATCCAGATAACACAGACGTTTTCTCTATCAGGCCTGCTCTAAGGAACTCGGCGATCGCTTTTGTGAACAACTGTTTTTGACCGTACGCTATCCCCAGGAGGACACGGGCGCGATAGAAGTCGGGTCCCAGCGTGAGTGTCTTACGAAGTTGAGCAATAGCGCGATCAGGCTGGTGTGTGAAGAGATAGAACCATCCCAGGTGTTGGTTGATTTCCAGATCGAGCGGCTCCAACTCCAGAGCTAGTTTGCATTCAGCCAGGCACTCTTCGATCTGGCCCATCTCAATGAGGCAGTGCGCGTATCCATCATGTGCGCGAGAGTATTTTGGATTCAGCCTGATGGCCCGCTTAAACTCCCGCTCAGCACCCACCAAGTCTCGATCATAGACAAGCTTGATGGCGGCCAGAGAGGTGTGAGCCTCGGCGAGTGCGTTATCAAGCTCGACGGCCCTGATTGCTGCTGATCTGGCCTTTGGTATTGTTTCCCAGGGTGATTTGAGACCGTAAAAGTCAAACAAGATGTACGAATCGGCTAAGCCGGAGTGGGCCAGGGCAAAGCTCGGGTCGATTTCGATCGCCTGTTCAAAGCAATTTATTGACTCTTTGTAGCCTTGGTTTGTTCTCGTATTCAAGAACACGCGGCCCTTCAAATAGAATTGATATGCCTCGGCATTCTGTGTCCAGGGCATAAATAGTCGGCGCTGCTCCTCGCTGGTTAGCTTTAAGCGGAGCTTCTCTGAGATGTCCTTCGCAACCGTTCCCTGAAACTGGTGGATGTCAGAAAGCTTTTGACTGTACTCCTCACCCCACAACTGCCACCCATTCGTCACATCAACGAGTTCCATCCTGATAAAAACGTTCTCACCGAACTGAAGGACTCTGCCGACTAACACCGCGTCGACTTCTAATTCGCGGCCGGCCTCCTGGGGATCGACCTCTCGTCCTTTGTAATGGAGGACCGTGCTGCACGCTTTGACTTGCAGGGCAGGTATCAACGAAAGGCAGTTGACTACGCTCTCCGTGATGCCATCGCTGAGGTACTCTGCGTCCGGGTCGCTCTTGGCATTGATCAGCGGCAGGAACGCGAGGGAGCGGATTTGTCTTTCGGGAGCAAAGGGTTCGACATCTCGGAAGGGACGCGTTCCCGTTCCCGATTGGTCCACGACAACGTTGGCAGCCTCATCCTTTACTTCAGTTACGTGTGCCACAAAGCGGTATCCTCGTTTTGGGATGGTCTGGATGTATTGCTCGCCAGTGCCTGCGCCCAGGGCCTTTCTGAGGGTGAAAACGTTCTGGGCCAGCGTGGCTTCCCCAACGAACGTTTCGGGCCAAACGGCCTTCAATAGCTCGTCTTTTTCAATTGTGCAGCCGTAATTCCGAACCAGCATTAGGAGAGTGTCAAAGGCTTTGGGAGTGAGTGCTACCGGTTTTCCGGCCCGCAATAACAGGCGCTCCTTTAAGTCCAAGCGGAAGGGACCAAAATCGTAGAAACGTGGGGCGACACTGCTCATAACTTTGAAGAAGCTTTGAGAACTCTTTGCAACGGATTTGAGGGCCCTGTAAAGACTTTCAAGCTGTTACAAGAGTAAGGTCAGCGACGAAACTATCGCACGGCAGGGGCTATCCAAGTCAAATGGGAAAGAGAGTCTACAGGTCTCAGCAACGCCATTTGCAAGTGCTTATTGTAACGGAGCCCGAGTTTGCAAGCAACCGCAGGGATTTCCGGACGATTTAGATGGACGAGGGAAAACAGTTGTGGGAACAGGGCCCTCTCAAGGGCGAATCGGAGAAGAAGTCTACATGAATTTCGGAGCTCTGGATGATCAAGCACGGGGATGCGTCGTTCACGCGACTGTGTTGAATTCGTTTTTGCGGGAGGATCCCAGGTGTCAATAATGTCTTTAGCGCACCTGGCAAGAGGGAACCGCATTCTTGCGTCGCTCGCGCCTGACGACTTTGAGCGCCTTCGTCCCCATTTGGAGCGAGTGCAGTTTGCTCAAAACCAAATACTTTACAATGTGGGCGATCCCATTAAGTTCGTTTATTTTCCGGTATGCGGCATGATTTCGCTGCTCTCGACTACGGAGGACGGTGAAACGGTGAAGCTTGCGATGGTCGGTAACGAAGGGGTGGCCGGCGTTTCGGTCGCCCTGACAATCCCCATCGCCCCTTACCAAATGTTAGTGGAAATCCCGGTTGAGGCACTGAGAATAGATGCCCAGGCACTGAAAACGGAGTTGCTTTTGGGTGGCAAATTGCAAGACTTGATGATGAAGTATATCCATCAGATTCTCATTCTGATCTCACAAGCTTCGGTTTGCAATCGCTTTCACACAGTTGAAAGAAGACTCAGTTCCTGCTTACTCACCGCCAGTGACTGTGTCAAATCGAATTCATTAAGTTTCACACAGGATACCCTCTCGCGCATGTTGGGAACTCCACGTCCGGTGGTCTCGACTGCCGCAGGCATTCTTCAGGACCTGGGATTGATTCGATACCGTCGAGGGAAGATCACTATCCTCGATCCTGGGGGGCTTGAAACAACGTCTTGTGAGTGTTACAAGGTCGTCCAAAATGTAGGCAGCGTCCCGCTCAACGCTTAATTCATCAGTTCTTTCTCTTTCCCTAAATACAACCCCGCTGATTAATTTATGTCAGGTAAGTGACAGAGACGGGTATGTAACACAGTCTGGTGTCGGACTCTGTTATTTGCAAGACCGACATCCTCTTGTCTTTCATATATATATCTAGATTCAATAGGATCACCTCTCGTCAAAACAGTTGCGTTGCGCCTCATGCTTAGTCTGCCCGAGCCCCCCGTGCTTGCTACCAGAGCCGCCGCAGCCGTACGACAGGTTCCCGAGTGATGTCTTGAGCCGCCCCCTGCAGGCTTCGAGGTTTTCTGTTATGTGAAGAGGCGCAAACGAAGAATGCAAGCAGCAACTACTGAGAAATTGGGGGACGAGGCTCGCTGGTACGCCGTCTATACCAGGGCGGGCGATGAAGAGCGCACCGCCAGTAACCTGCGCGCTGGAAGCATTGAGACATTTGCCCCACGACGACGCGAACGCCGCATGAACCGAGTTACGTGCAAGTTTGCCGATGTCGTCAAGCCGCTATTTCCGCGTTATTTATTTGCGCGCTTTAATGTCGAGGAGGCCCTGTGGCGTGTCAGGTACACGCGCGGCGTCCATAGCGTGGTTAGTTTTGGCGCAGGTCCGAGCGCGGTCAGGGACGACCTGATAGAGCTACTGCGCGAGCACGGTGGGGAAGACGGAGTAATGCAGGCCAGTGAAGAGTTTCATGAGGGCGACCGCGTGAGGATTAGCGAAGGGCCGTTCAAGAATTTTGAGGGTGTGTTCTCAGGGCGCATGAAAGACAACGAGCGCGTGCGGATACTGTTATCAGCAGTCAGTTATCAGAGCCACATCATTATTGACCGCGACGCCCTGAAGAAAATCGATAGTGGAACGAATGCGGACTCGTACGAATGATGCGCAATGCCGCATAGAGCGCTGGCCGCACGTGACGGGCATCGCTCGACAGGGATGGCTTCCCCAGAAGAGCGCGCGGCGCCGGGTCGCTAACCCGCAGATCTAAGCGGGAGCGAGTTTCGATGAAGTTGGATTCTTAGGACAAGGTTCAACCTTGCGGTGCGGTAGCTCTGTCCCCGTACCGTTCGGATGGCGAGTCCGGCTAAACAGCAATCCATTTATTTTGTCGGTTCGTCAATTCACATTCACCAATTCACCAGAGCAGTACGGCCAGGGTGATTAACCCTTAAGTGGCGTCTTGAGCCGAGATTATTACCGCTCGAATTGGCGTGTTCGATTCAACAAACCCGCCTTCAACTTTTAGTTTCACAAACAAACGACTCAAGGTTTGACGCGCGTGAACCTTTGATTTGTGCATCTGCTTGCAAAGAAGGAAATAACTATGACTTTCACAGCTGACTTGAAAGAGCATGTGCTCGAGCACGGCGCGATCAACAATCGGTATCTTGACCGATTTGAAGCTGGCGATATCTCTGAGGCCGAGTTTCGCGACTTTGCCGTGCAATTTTTCGCTTTCGTCAAGCACTTTCCGCGCATCCTCGCAGGGTTGCTCGCCATTACGGATGACGATGCGGCAGCCGATGAGCTGGCGACTATTCTCGTCTCCGAATTGGGAGATGGTGACCCGAAGCGTCGCCACGAATATCTCTATCACAAGTTTCTCCGCTCGATAGACGTCGACCCGCGTGTGGCAGCGCGCAGGGAATGGCTCGGTTCAACCCGCAATTATATTGACGGGCTGGCCGCCTTATACGGCCACGAGGACTATTACGTCGCCCTCGGTTCGTCGTTCGGGCTTGAGCACATGGCGATTACGATGTGGGACCTGCTCATCCCTGGCATCATGAAATTGAAGGCTAGGCACCCGTCGCTGGCAAAGATGAATACGGGCTACTGGACGTTTCATCGGGCGCTGGAGGAACAGCACGAAGACGCCATGATCAAGGCGCTGGAAGATGTGCCTGAGTCAGCGCAGGCATCGCTCCGGAAGGGTTGCAACGCAGCGCTCGACTTGCTTGAGGATTTTTGGCTGGGTCTCAATGCCGGGCGTCCGCAGAGCCGCAGTGCGCCGCAGGGTTCCGGGAGGAGCATCGCCGCCGAATCTTCCAAGACGAGCCGACGCCCTTCGTAACAGTCATCGCGTGAGTACATATCTTAAATGAAACTCGTTAAATTTCTATTCAGATATTCACACCGCACGACAGTGCTGGCGATTGTCGCCGGCGTGGTCAGCGGCATTGCGAGTACAGGTCTGATTGCCACGATGAACGCGCAATTGAGCCGCACGCAGAGTCGAACAATTCTCATCTGGTGCTTCGCAGGGTTGTGCGTGCTATTGCCGGTGAGCAGGTTCTTTTCGGAGTGGCTGCTGGTAAGACTCGGGCAGGATGCGCTGCTCGAACTCCGTCTGCAGTTGAGCCGCCAAATACTGGCCGTGCCGCTGCGGCGTTTGGAAGTGCTCGGTGCCCATCGTCTCCTGGCTGCGCTCACCGACGATGTGCCCGTCATCACGAATGCGCTACTGCTCATCCCGGTCATCTGCGTCAATCTCGCGGTGGTTATCGGCAGTCTGGTCTATTTGGGTTTGCTTTCGTGGCCGACCCTGCTCGCACTCCTGGTCGTAATGGCTTTCGGCGTGACGACTTATCAGCTGGCGATGTCGCGCGCCATTAACTATCAGCGACGCGCCCGCGAAAGCATGAATGCGTTGTTCCGCCACTTTCGCGCACTGACCGACGGGACGAAAGAGTTGAAACTCCATCGTCGTCGTCGCGAAGTGTTTCTTTCCGAAGTCCTCAAGGAGACGGCCGTCTCTTTTCGTGAGGAGAACGTGACTTCGATGACCATTTACACTGCCGCTTCGAGTTGGGGGCAGTCGTTGACCTTTATCGTCATCGGCTTGATTGTCTTCGCGCTGCCAGCACTCTACGCGATTGAGTTTCACAGGCTGTCGGGTTACGTGTTCGTGCTCCTCTTCATCACCGGGCCTTTGCAGGTAATCATGAACATGATGCCCCAAATGAGCCGCGCCAACGTCGCGGTTGGTAAAGTCGAACAACTCGGATTGACCCTCGATGGTTATGCCGACGCCGGAGAAGAAGCAACCGCGAGCATCCTGGGCAAGACCTGGAAGAGTTTGGAAGTCAGGGGCGTGACGCACAACTATAGCGTCGAAGGAGAGGGTCAGAATTTCACGCTTGGCCCAATTAATCTCGCTCTTCATCCGGGCGAACTCGTCTTCATTGTGGGGGGGAACGGTAGCGGCAAGACCACTCTCGCCAAGCTCTTAATTGGCCTCTACTTACCTGAAGCCGGAGAGATTCGACTTGATGGCGAAGCGATCACCGACCAGAACAGGGATGGTTACCGGCAACTTTTCTCCGTCGTCTTTTCCGACTTTCACCTGTTTGAAAGCTTGCTTGGCATCGAGCGCGCAAACATAGATGCCGATGCGCAAACCTATCTCGACCGACTGCAACTATCGCACAAAGTGAAGGTGGTAGACGGCAAGATGACGACGACCGAACTCTCTCACGGACAACGTAAACGCCTCGCCCTCTTGACTACCTACCTCGAGGACCGTCCGATCTATCTCTTCGACGAATGGGCGGCAGACCAGGATCCGGGGTTCAAAGAAGTTTTCTATTACCAACTGCTGCCGGAACTCAAAGCGAAGGGCAAGACCGTATTGGTCATTAGCCACGATGACAAGTATTACCACGTCTGCGATCGCATCATAAAACTCAACTACGGCCAGATTGAATACGACGACGAGTTCGCAGCTTTACAACGCACGACGCCAGTCAGCGATAACGGCCACTCGGAGAAACAACCCGCGCCTTCCTGCGCGCGGGCTTTGCAAGAGTCGCAAGCAGACGATCCGAAGCCCGTGGCTTTGATCGCTTCGAGCGACTAACACATCAATCGGAAAGTGCAGCCTGCCTTTCCGCATCAAACATTAAATCAAAGGAGCATGCACAATGGAAAGAGATGAAAAAGAAGACCTGACTACCTACAACGTAGTCGTAAATCATGAGGAGCAGTACTCAATCTGGCCTGCCGATAAAGAGAACGCGCTCGGCTGGAACGATGCCGGAAAGAGCGGCACCAAGACCGAGTGTCTCGCCTACATCAAGGAGGTTTGGACGGACATGAGGCCGCTGAGCCTGCGTCAGAAAATGGAAGAAGCATCGTTGCAGGGGAATAACTAACCTGCCAGCTCCGTCACCGTTCATCAACTCACATACATAGTCGATAAGACAGCTTAAGGATACTTTATGGCACAAGCATACCCATCGGAAAAAGTGCAGGCGGGAGCATTCGCGCCCGCCCTGAAGAACAGCGTCGGCCTTGGCGTTCTTGCATTCCTGTTCATCTGCGTCTGTTCGCTGCTCGCGTTCTATGAACAGTCGCCGCCACGACCGCTCGCGGCAAGCGCGCCAGCGAGCGAGTTTTCCTCCGGCCGGGCGATGCAGAATCTTGCGGTCATCAGCCAAAGACCTCATCCAATCGGCACGCTCGAACACGCCGTCGTGCGAGGTTTCCTCGTGCAGCAGTTGACGGCTCTGGGACTTGAGACGGAAGTGCAAGCCACTAGCGTCCTGTCATACAAACAGGGCAACGCGTTGCGCGCCGCTGCGGTCAACAACGTGGTTGCACGTCTTAAAGGCAGCGGCGATGGTCAGGCCGTGTTGCTCGCCGCGCATTACGACACCGTGCCTAATAGCCCGGGAGCGAGCGACGACGGCGCGGGAGTAGCGACGCTGCTTGAAACCGCACGCGCTTTGAAGACCGGCGCGCCCCTAAAGAACGACGTAATTTTTCTCTTCAGCGATGGCGAAGAGAGCGGCCTGCTCGGAGCCAAGGCCTTTGTCGAGCAACATCCTCTCGCTAAACGCGTCGCGGTTGCTCTTAACTTCGAGGCGCGCGGCGCCAGCGGCCCGGCGGTGTTGTTTGAAACGAGCGAGAACAACGGCTGGCTCATCGGTGAGTTTGCCAAAGCCGCTCCTTATCCGAGCGCGAATTCGCTCGCTTTTGAAATTTATCGTTGGATGCCGAACAGCACTGACATGAACGTTTTCAAAGAGGCGCACATGGCCGGTCTTAACTTTGCCTACTTCGACGCCTTCACTCGTTATCACTCGCAATCCGATAACCTTGAAAATATCAGTGAGGCGAGTCTGCAGCATCAGGGCACGTACGCGCTGGCGCTGGCGCGTCGCTTTGGCAATGCCTCACTCGACGCCCCGCGCCAAAGCAACGCCGTCTATTTCGACCTGGCCGGAACGTCGCTGGTCCATTACTCGACGAAGTGGGTCTTGCCTGCGACCGCGCTTCTGGCAATTCTCTTCGCCGCCGTCAGCTGGCTCGGTTGGAAACGAAAACGAATCACGGCGCGAGGGATGCTTTACGGCTTCTGCGGCTTTATGGTCAGCATGGGTGTGGCCGCCGGGGCAGCGACGCTCGTCTGGTGGTTAATACTCAAGGTGCAGGCCGTGCTCGGTCGTGAAGTGCAAGACGATTTGTATCAGAGCCGAATCTATCTCGGTGCGTTTGTTATGCTCGGCATCGCCGTCGCTGCCGCTCTCTACATTCGATTTTTCAGAAAGGTCGGGGTCGACAATCTGTCTATGGGTGCGCTCCTGTGCTGGCTCATTCTCCTCGTCCCCGTGAGTATTCTCGTACCGGGTGGCAGTTATCTATTCTTCTGGCCGCTTCTGTTCGGCCTGGCGGCCCGCGCCATAGTCTTTGCGGTAAAGACCCCGCTAGACGATTCCGTCAAAACGCTCGCGCTGCAATCGCTGTTTGCGATTCCGGGGATTGTGCTGTTGGTCCCGATGATTTATCAGGTCTTCGCCGCTTTGGGATTCGTTGCGGTCGGGATTGTAATCGCAATGCTGATGCTTCTGTTCGGGCTCTTAATTCCGCACCTTGCCTTAATAATGTCATCCAAAAAATGGCTCTTGCCGGGCGGTGCGGCCTTGGCCGCGCTTATTTTGCTGGCCTATGCCGGATTCACTTCAGGCTTCGACAAACAGCATCCGAAAAGCAATAGCGTCAGCTATATTTTCAATGCCGACATGAATAAGGCCGTCTGGGCGAGCACCGACCCACAGGTAGATGAGTGGACGCGTCAGTTCTTCTCCGCAAACGTCGAGCGGGGCTCATTGAACGACTACGTTCCCACCAGCTCTAACGGCTTCTTGAAGAGTTCCGCGCCGGTCGCCGGGTTGTCGCCGTCGCTGCTCGAGTTGATCGACGACCAGACGCACGATGGCGTTCGCACGTTGCGTTTGAAAATCAAATCCGCCGCTCAGAGCCTTAATCTAACTGTTCCGGCTCGGAGTAATCCGCAGTTACTGGCGACGGAAGTCAACGGCCAACGCATCGATAACCGCGGTTCGATTGTTCCGGCGCAGGCGATGAGCGCCTGGTCCTTACAATACCTTGCGCCGCCCTCCGGCGGCATCGAACTGGCGTTCGACGTGAAAGCGGGCACGGGATTGAACCTGCGAGTCGTTGAGATCAGTTATGGGTTGCCGCAAGTGCCGGGGATGACGATTAAAGCGCGGCCGGACGGCATGATGCCTTCGTCGCCTGCGTCGTTGAGCGACACGACGCAAATTAGCAAAGCCTACACGTTCTAAACCGTATGGGTTGATTTTTCGAACCCGTCACCCATTCAATTAACATTGAAGCAATTATGTTGGACGGAACCAGCGTCTGCTCTGAGGACTTGCGTGAAACGACCGCGATGACAAGTCTCGTCGAGGTTTTGCGCGCGCGTGCCATCGAACTGCCCAGACGCGTCGCCTACACGTTTCTGGTTGACGGTGAAGCGGAGGCGGTCGAACTCACCTACGGCGAGTTGGAGAGACAGGCGCGCTGCATAGCGGTGCGGCTTGAGATGCTCGGCCAGCGCGGTCAGCGCGTGCTGCTGCTCTATCCTCCCGGGCTGGAATACATCGCCGCTTTCTGGGGTTGCCTGTACGCGGGAGCGGTCGCCGTGCCCGCTTATCCGCCGCGCATGAACCGCAACTTTCAACGCCTACAAGCGGTTGTTGCCGATTCTGAGGCAGGGTGCGCACTGACTACTACCTCGACGCTTGCCCGCATGAAGTCATTGCTGGCCCAGGCGCGAGGTTTGGAAGGCGTGCGTTGGGTTACGACCGACGATATGCGCGGCGACTTGGCGGACGACTGGGCTATGCCGGACATCAATCGCGACTCGCTGGCATTCCTGCAGTACACCTCCGGCTCGACCGCGACGCCCAAGGGCGTCATGGTGACGCATGGAAATCTGCTTCACAACGAAGTCATGATTCAGCGCGCGTTCCGGCAAGCGGAAGAGTCGATCATCGTCGGTTGGCTGCCGCTTTATCATGACATGGGATTGATTGGAAACGTGTTGCAGCCGCTCTTTGTCGGCGGTCGGTGCGTGTTGATGTCGCCCGCAGCTTTTCTGCAACGCCCTCTGCGCTGGCTTCAGGCTATCTCGCATTATCGAGCTACCACTAGCGGCGCGCCCAATTTCGCATACGACCTGTGCACCCGAAGAATAACGGCGGAGGAACGCGAGACGCTCGATCTCAGCAGTTGGAGCGTAGCCTTCAACGGCTCCGAGCCTGTCCGTGCCGAGACGCTCGCTCGCTTTGCCGAGACATTCAAATCATGCGGCTTTCGTTCGACTGCTTTCTATCCGTGCTACGGTCTGGCCGAAGCAACGCTGTTCGTCTCTGGCGGTCTTGAACCGCGCCTGCCTCTCGTGAAAACATTTGGGACGAAAGCCCTCGAACAGAACCGCGTGATCGAAACCGAGGAGAACGACGACGACGCTCGTTCGCTGGTCGGATGCGGCAGCGCATCGGCGGCGCAACAAGTCATCATTGCCAATCCGGAAACACGAACTCTGAACAGTCCGGGAGAGGTGGGCGAGATTTGGGTGGCGGGCGAGAGCGTCGCTGCCGGTTACTGGAAGCGCCGCGAGGAGACGGAAAGCGTCTTCGGCGCACGCCTCGCAGGGATGGAAGAAGTGTCGTTTCTTCGCACGGGGGATTTAGGGTTTCTCAATCGAGGCGAATTGTTTGTCACGGGTCGCCTCAAGGACTTGATTATTATTCGTGGCCGCAACCTCTATCCCCAGGACATCGAAAAGAGTGTCGAGGAGTCGCATCCGGAATTAAGATCCCGCGCCTGCGCGGCCTTTTCGGTCGAGGCCAACGGCGAAGAACGGCTCGTCGTCGTGCAGGAAGTGGGCCGGCGCGCGCCGGCGGAACATGCAGAAATGCTCGCCGGAATTCGTCAGGTGATCGCGGAAGAACACGAGGCGCAACTCTACGCCGTTCTGTTAGTCAAAGCTGGTAGCGTGCCCAAGACATCGAGCGGCAAGATTCAACATCGCGCTTGCCGCGAATTGTTTTTGACTAACTCCTTCGCGGCCGTCGCCGAATGGCGCGAGTCTACAACGGCACAAAACGGCGCCCAACAGCCGGTCACTCTTCAATCACCCCAGACTGTCGATGAGATTGAACGGTGGCTGCGCACGCAACTCGCCGGCAAGACCGGCGTCGAGGCGTCGAGCATCGACCTCGAAAGGCCGATCACGCATTATGGGATTGATTCTCTTTCGACCGTCGAGTTAATGCATACCATCGAAACCGTTCTGGGGCTTGTCGTTCCGTTCACGAACTTCTACCAGAGTCCGAGCATCGGCGAAATCGCACGCGACGCCGCGCGCCGATTATCGGATCATGGCGCGAACCCTGGCAAGTCGACTCCTGCGTCTGCATCCAGCTCCCAGGCCCAAACGGCCTCCGTGCATGTCGGCGCATCAACTCTGCATCCGCTCTCGCACGGCCAGCAGGCGCTGTGGTTTCTCTACCGCATGGCGCCAGAAAACGCGGCCTACAACGTTTCTGCAGCCGTTCGACTGCGCAACGAAATGGATGGGGATGTGTTGCGCGTTGCCTTCCAGGCGCTCGTCGAACGTCATGCCGCGTTACGCACGACCTTTATGCTTCACGATGGCGCGGCCGTGCAACAAGTGCACGAGCAGATGACGGTCAGCTTTGAAGAGAAAGACGCGAGTCAATGGGACGAGGCGCGTTTGACGGAATGTCTTTCCGACCAAGCCTCGCGCCCCTTCAAGCTCGAACAAGGTCCATTGCTCTGCGTTTATCTGATGAAGCGCGCAGCCGACGAGTTCCTGATACAGGTGGTGACGCATCACATCATCAGTGATTTTTGGTCCCTTACGATTCTGCTCAGCGAGTTGGACACGCTCTATGCCGCGCTAAAAACCGGCGCGACCAGCGAGACAATGAGCGGCGCGCTCGCACCACTCGAAGCACAATATACGGATTACGTGCGCTGGCAGGCGCGTGCACTTGAAGGAACTGAGGGCGAGCGTCTATCGAGTTTCTGGCAGAAGGAGTTGGCGGGTGAGCTGCCCGTGCTCAACCTCCTCGCCGACCGGCCGCGCGCGGCAATATCTAACAACAGAGGCGCGGCACATACATTTAGTTTAGGCGATGACTTGACCGGAGAACTCAAAGAGTTGAGCCGTCGTTCGGGCACGACGCTCTACGTTACCCTGCTCGCGGCCTTCAATGTATTGCTCTCGCGCTATACCGGACAGGGCGAAATTGTCGTCGGCTCTCCGACTGCCGGCCGCAGCCGCGCGGCGCACTCAAAGCTTGTCGGCTACTTCGTCAATCTCATCCCGCTGCGATCGGATTTATCAGGCAATCCAAGCTTTGCGGAGCTGCTCAAACGCGTGCGCGCGACGGTGCTCGATGCGTTTGCGCATCAGGATTATCCCTTTCCGCTCATCGTGCAGCGGCTTCAGCCGGGGCGGGAAGCGAGCCCGACACCTATCTTTCAGACAATGTTCGTGATGCAGCAGACGCACATGCTCGCCAGTCAGGGTCTCACCGCCTTCGCGCTCGGCGCGGAAAGCGCTCATGCCAAGCTAACAGAACTAACACTCGAATCCGTCGCCATCGCGCAACGCGCCACGCAGTTCGATCTCACCCTTGTCGTCGCTGCACACGGTAATGGCTTGCTTGCTTCGCTCGAATACAGCACCGAACTGTTCGACGCCGCAACCATCGAACTAATGTCGGAACACTTCACCCAGTTGTTGTCGGCGGTTCCGACCGACGCCGAACAGCCGATCGCCTCGTTGCCTCTTTTGACCACGGCTGAGGAGGAAAGGTTACTGCGCGAGTGGAACAAAACGGATAGAGATTATGCCACCTCCGCGTCCATGCTCTCGCTCTTCAGCGCGCAGGCCAAGCGCACTCCCGACGCCGTCGCCCTCTCCTGCGGGCCAGAGCGTATTTCCTATCGGCAACTCGACGAAGGCTCCAACCGTCTCGCACGTCACCTTCGCGAGCGAGGGCTGGGCGTTGAACAGATCGCCGCCGTCCTTTGTCATCGCACGCCCGAATTGCTCGTCACGCTTCTTGCCGTCCTCAAAACGGGCGCCGCCTACTTGCCGCTCGACCCGGCTTATCCCACGCCGCGCCTGCGTCTGATGCTGGAAGACTCGCGGGCGAGTCTGCTGATTACGACCACCGAACTCGCGAGCTTGCTCAACGGCCTCGAACCACAACTGCTTTGTCTCGACATAGAAAGCGACGACATCGCGCGTCGTCCCAGCGAAACTCTAGAAGGCGTCAGCGTGCACGCCGGCAATCTTGCTTATCTGATTTACACGTCCGGCTCGACAGGTCGTCCGAAAGCGGTTGCCATCACGCACGGAAGCGCGCTCACCTTCCTTCATTGGGCGGGCGAAGCCTTCTCGCCGGACGAACTTGCCGGAGTGCTGGCTTCGACATCGGTTTGCTTCGATCTCTCAGTGTTTGAACTCTTCGCGCCGCTGAGTTGGGGCGGCGAAGTGATCCTGGCTGGCAACGCGTTGGATTTGGCGACGATGGAAGGACGTGAGAGCGTGCGGCTAGTCAATACCGTCCCGTCCTCGATGAGAGAGCTGGTCAGATTGCGCGCAGTTCCACCGGGTGTGCTGGCGGTTAACCTCGCAGGCGAAGCGTTGCCGCGCTCGTTGGTCGAAGACATCTACAAGGAGACGGGAGTCAGGAGGGTACGCAACCTCTACGGCCCGTCGGAGGACACGACCTATTCGACTTGGACGCATACAGAGCGAGGTACGCCGGGCGCGCCGACGATTGGCCGCCCAATAGCGAACACCCGGGTCTACATCCTGGACGAGCAGATGCAGCCGGCGCCGACAGGCGTAGCTGGAGAGCTATACATCGGCGGTGATGGACTGGC
>Ga0070698_100001336_pt1 | contig 27432 bp, 29 predicted proteins | sample KBSK1502metaG_FD_65477 | JGI IMG/M metagenome (GOLD analysis project Ga0070698, IMG submission 65477) | Corn, switchgrass and miscanthus rhizosphere microbial communities from Kellogg Biological Station, Michigan, USA - KBS K1-50-2 metaG | ecosystem: Host-associated > Plants > Roots >...
GCTATCACAGGCTCGCCTCGCCTTCGGCTGCGGCTTCGCACTGCGGCCCCACGACGTTCTGCGGCTCGCACTACAGGATCGCGACGGCGCGCGTCCAGCCGGCGGAGGCGCCGCGGATCTTGACCGGAAAGCACGCGAGCGTGAAGCCGTGGGGCGGCAGCGCTTCCAGATTGTGCAGCTTCTCGAGGTGGCAGTAGCCGATCTCGCGTCCCGCCTTGTGGCCCTCCCAGATCAGCGAGGCATCGCCGGTCTGCGTGAACTTCTCCTTGGTGTGCACGAACGGCGCATCCCAGGACCAGGCATCGGTGCCGGTCACGCGAACGCCGCGCTCGAGCAGATAGAGCGTCGCCTCGCGCCCCATGCCGGCGCCTGCCGCGACGTAGTCCGGCCGGCCGTACGCCGATCCGGCGCGCGTGTTGACGACGACGATCTCGAGGGCGCGCAGCGTGTGCCCGATCCGCTTCAGCTCGGCCTCCACGTCGCGCGCGGTGACGACGTAGCCGTCGGGGAGCGCCCGGAAATCGAGCTTCACGCCGGGCTGAAAACACCACTCGAGCGGCACCTCGTCGATCGTGATCGCGCGCTCACCGCGGTTCATCGTGGAGGCGAAGTGATAGGGCGCGTCCAGATGCGTGCCGTTGTGGGTCATCAGCCGGACCCACTCGATGGCCCACCCCTCGCCGTCGGGCAGCTGTTCTTCGCTGAGCCCGGGAAAGAACGTGGTGACGTCCTTCGCGGTCTCGCGATGACGAAGATATTCGATCGTGGGGCCGTAGCCGGGCGGATCGGACTGCACGTCGTTCTCGAGCGGCATCGACAAATCGACGATCGTCCTCGCCATGCGCGGAGTTTATGCCATCCTTGGGCGGTGGTCAGGCTCTATCTGGTTCGTCACGGCAAGGCGGCCGCGGCATTTTCCGAGGCGCCCGATCCCGGCCTCGACGCGACCGGCGTCGCGCAGGCCGAGGCGATGGCGGAGCGGCTGGCGCCACTCGGCCCGCTGCCGATCCTGACCAGCCCGCTGCGACGCACGCGAGAAACCGCGATGCCGCTGGCGCAGCGCTGGCGATTCACCGCGCGTATCGAGCCCGCCGTCGGTGAGATTCCGTCGCCGATGGAGGATCCGGCGGCTCGCGGCGCGTGGCTGCGGGGCGTGATGGCCGGCGTGTGGTCGGCGCAGCCCGAGGGGCTCAGGGTGTGGCGGCAACACGTCGTCGACACGCTCCTGGCACTTCCACGGCGCACGGTCGTCGTGACTCACTTCGTCGCCATCAACGCCGCCGTCGGCTTCGCCGAAGGCGACGACCGTGTGGTGGGCTTCGCACCCGACAACTGCTCCGTCACCGTGCTCGACGTGGAGGACGGGCGATTGCGCCTCGTCCGCCGCGGCGCCGAGCGCGCGACGCAGGTCCTCTGATCGCGAGAGGAGATACCCATGACGCTGCTGGAGTCGCTGAGCACCGATCTCAGGCGTTTGCACGACGCGTTGGACAAGAGCCTCGACGGCCTCACGAGCGATCAGCTGCACATGGTGCCGGCCGGACATGCCAAGGCCAACACGATCGCGTGGAATCTCTGGCACTACGCGCGCACGGAGGACAACGTCGTACGCTTCGTGCTGCAGAATCGGCGGCCCACGGTCTGGGTCGAGGGCGGCTATCCCGAGCGGCTCGGCCTGCACCCCGCCGCGCAGGGCACCGGCATGTCGACGGCCGAAGCGCAGGCGCTCCGCATCAAGGACGTGTCGCTCTTCGCCGAGTACATGAAGAAGGTGTGGGCCAGCACCGAGGCCTACGTGCCGTCGCTGTCGGCGGCTGACCTGGACCGCAAGGTCGCGCTCAAGTTCGTCGGCGAGATGCCGGTGGCGCGCGTGCTCGCGCTGGTCGGCATCACCCACGGCTTCACGCACTTCGGCGAGATCGAGCTGGCGCGCACGCTGGTGGGCGCCGCCCCGGTGGGCGGAGGCTAGCGCCGGTCCTTTCGCTCTTCCCGGATCGCTTCCAGCTCGGCGATCGCCTCGAAGTCCTTCGGCCGGCCGGCTGCTCGCTTGACCTCGATCAGCTTGTCCAGCGTCAGGCAGCGGCATTCGACGCCGAACACTCTAATGCTCACCGTCGCTGGGACGAGGCTGTCGTAGCCGCCGCCACCCGTGATCTCACCGAGCAGATCCACGTCACCGACGTCGGTCGTCAGCGTGAAGTTGAGCCCACCCTTGATGGTCGCGGCATCCCAGCGGAACGGCAATCCGGGCGGCGCGCCGCGCAGATACGGATGGTAGGACGTGAGCGCGAGCACGAGCCTGTCGATGTTCTCCCGTGTCCTCCGATAGACGGCGTCGACATCGACGGTCAGTCGGCTCGAGCCGTGGACCGTCGCCGCGACACCACCAACGAGGATGAATTCGACGCCGCCGTCCGCCAGCGCTCGGAGAAGCGCTTTGAAATCGGTCATCCCACCCGGACGGCGCGCCCCGCACGTCGCAGCTCTTCCGCGAACTCCTGGAGCTGCATGAGCGTCTCCAGACGCTCTTCGATCGTCCGCTGGAGACTCCGGCGAATGAGCGACTGATCGAGGGTGGCCTTGTACGCCGCGATGATCGCGTCGAGCGACGACGGCGCGTCGTGACTCACGCCTTGACCATATCCCGGAGCTCCGGGACGACCCAGAGCGGCGGGCGGCCGGCGTGCACGCGCAGGATGTTGTCGAAGGCGTTGCGGAATGCCTTCGGCCAGTTCTCCCAGGTGGGGCCCGCCGTGTGCGGCGTGATCGTGCAGGTCTCGACGTTGAGCAGCGGGTTGTCCTTGGACGGCGGCTCGTCGACCATCACGTCGAGGCCGGCGCCGGCGATGCGCTTGGTGATGAGCGCCTTGTGCAGCGCGCGCTCGTCCACCACGGGGCCGCGGCACGTGTTCACGAGAATGGCCGTCGGCTTCATCAGCTCGAGCTGCCGGTCGGAGATCATGCTCTGCGTGACCGAGGTGAGGGGCGTGTGCAGCGTCACCACGTCGGCCGTCGCCAGCAGCTCGTCGAGGAGCACGTAGCGCAGGCCGAGCGCGTCCTCCTCGTGCTCGGGCAGCCGGATGATGTCGTAGTAGACGATGCGGCAGTCGAAGCCGCGCAGGCGGCGCGCGACCTTCTTGCCGATGTTCCCCAGGCCCACGATCCCGACCGTCTTGCCCTCGAGCTCATACAGCCGCGTCTCCGCGAAGTCGCCGACGCGCCACCTGCCTGCCGCGACATTGTTGTGCTGCCAGTGCAGCTTCTTGAGGGTGGCGAGAATCAGCATGACCGCGTGCTCGGCGACGGCCACGGAGTTGGCGCCGCCGTTGTTGGCCACGGGCACGCGTGCCCGCCGCGCCGCCTCGAGGTCGACGGTGTTGTAGCCGGCGCTGATGAGCTGCACGAGCTTCATCTTGGGCGCGGCGGCATAGAAGTCGGGCCCCAGCGGATTGCGCGCGAAGCCCATGAAGTACTCGGCGTCCTTGGCGGCGGCCAGGAACGCCGGCCCCGCGGTGTCGATGACCGTGAGGTCGAAGCCGGCCGGCTTCATCTCCATCATCACGTCCACGAGCGGCTTTGGGAACTTGGGGGCGAAGACGATCTTGGGCATTCTCAGGACCTTTCCGAGCCGACCACGCTCACGAACGAGACGCATTCGCCGGGCGCGCCGCCGAGGTTGTGGGTGAGCGCGAGCTTCCGCCCCCGCGCGACGCTGGGGATCTGCCGCTTGCCCGCCTCGCCGCGCAGCTGCAGCCAGCACTCGAACAGCATGCGCAGTCCCGAGGCGCCGATCGGGTGGCCGAACGACTTGAGCCCGCCGTCCGGGTTCACGGCCAGCTCGCCTTCGAGATCGAAGGTGCCGGCGAGCACTTCCTTCCAGCCCGTGCCGCGCGCCGCGAAGCCGAGATCCTCCATCAGGACCAGCTCCGTCGGCGTGAAGCAGTCGTGCACCTCCGCCATGGCCAGCTCCTGGCGCGGATCCTTGATCCCGGCCTGCGCGTAGGCGTCGGCGGCGGAGGCGACGACCTCGTTGAACGTGGTGTAGTCGTAGTCGGGATCGATGGGACCGGCCGCCGGCCCGGCCACGAACGACAGCGCCTTCACGTAGAGCGGCCGGTCCGTGTAGCGATGCGCATCCTCCGCGCGGACGATGATGGCCGCCGCCGAGCCGTCGCTGACGCCGGAGCAGTCGAAGATGCCGAGCGCGCCCGCCACGAGCGGCGAGCACGCGATCGTGTCCTTCGGCACTTCCTTGCGGAACTGGGCGCGCGGGTTCAGCGCCCCGTTCTTGTGGTTCTTCCACGCGATTCGGGTCATGACCTCCTTCAGCTGCTCGTCGCTCACGCCGTACTTCTTCGCGTAAGCGGGGGCCAGGAGGCTGAACATCGCGGGCGCCGTCATGCCGGCCGCGGTGCCGTCGCCGATCGAGCGCGTGCTCGGCAGTCCCGAGAACCCGGAGTCCTTCAGCTTCTCGACGCCGATGGCCATCGCGATGTCATAGGCGCCGGAGGCGACGGCGTAGCACGCGTTGCGAAAGGCCTCGGAGCCGGTCGCGCAGAAGTTCTCGAGGCGGCTGACGGGCTTGTAGTCGATCTTCAGCGGCCGCGACAGCGTCAGGCCGCTCTGCCCGGAGAACAGCGTGCCGAGCCAGAACGCGTCCACGTCCTTGAGATCGACGCCGGCCGAGGCCGTCGCCTCCGTCGTCGCGTCGACGAGGAGATCGCTCGTGCTCTTGTCCCAGCGCTCGCCGAACGACGTGCAGCCCATGCCGACGATCGCCACGCGATCACGAATCCCGTTGCTGGCCATCAGCCCTTGCCTCCTTCGGTCATTTCAGCGCTCGTCTCGCGCCGTCATCGCTCAACTCGCACTGCGGATCGGTCGCGCCTTCCAAAAGTAGTTGTGAATCCCGTTCGCCGTGTAGAGCCGGCGGAAGGTCATCTCGACGCGGTCGCCGATCTTCACGGCTTTGGGATCCACGTCGGTCATCTCGCACTGGAACCGACCGCCGCCCTCGAAGTCCACCACGGCCACGACGACGGGCGGCGACATCGAGTATGCCAGCCGATCGACGGTGAACGTCGCGATGGTCGCCGGCACGTCGCTGAGGCGCTCGGGCTTCATGCGGTCGACGGCGTGGCATTTCACGCACACGCGCTGCGGCGGCACGTGGCGCGTGCCGCACGCCTGACAACGGCTGCCGGTGAAGCCGTATTTCCATCCCTCGGCGCGCGCGGCGGCCGGCGCCTCCGGTGGCTGCGGATCGGGGCGTCGCGGCGGCTCGCGGCGCAGAAAGCCGCGCCACGTCAGGAACGTCGCGTACGAGACCGGTCCCGCGCTCGCGATCTGCGCGGCCACGCCGGCGGCTGGACGCCGCGCTGAGACCGCCGCTGTCGTGCGCCACACCGTGGCGTCGGCGCCATCGGCGAGCGAAACCGCCGCGATGACCTGATCCGCGCGCGCCGCGTCGAGCGCGGCGGCCAGCATGAGCCCGGCGTGGGCCGCGCCGGCGTTGCCGACGCTCGACGCCAGATCGTCCGCGATGGCTTCCTTCTTGACGCCGGCGGAGGCGGCAACGCGCTTGTTGGAGCGCGCGTGCGGTCCGGCGACGATGAGAACGTCGACGGCGGGCGCCGTCACGCCGGCCTGCTTGAGCGCCTCCGCCAGCGCGGCCTCGCCAAGCGGCACGTAGACGTGCTCGCCGAAGCGCTCCTCCCACTGACGCGAGGCCGTCTCGCCCGGCACGCGCCACCGGTCGAGAAACTCCGCGCTCTGCGAGGTGTGGCCGAGCGGCTCCGCGACGACCTCTCCGTCGCCGAACAGAAACGCGGCGGCGGCGTCACCGCCCTCGCGCTCGTCTGCGCCGCCCGCGAGCCCGGTGCGGACGTCGGCGAGAACCGCCAGCGCCGGCCCTCGGGCGTCGAGGGCTGCCCGCATGGCGCCCGCCGACGAGCGCACCGACCCGAGCATGTCGTACGCCGCGGCGGACGTCGGCAGGTCGAGCGCGGCGTGGATCGCCGTCGCGTTGGTCTTGTCGAGGTAGGCCGGGTCGGCCGTGGCGAAGTAGACCGCTTCCGGTGTGACGGAAGCGGGGCGTAGCGCACAGCGCGCGGCCTCCACGCCCAGGGACGTCGAGTCCTCGTCGTACGACGCGACCGCGCGCGTGCCGGCCCCGGCGGAGGCGCCGAGAGCGGCTGCGATGGCCTTGCGGTCGAGCCGCGCGTACGGCACGTACGCGCCCCAGGCGAGAAGGCCGCGCACGGCGCTACCCGACGTGCTGCTTGAGGAACTGCAGCGTCCTCTCCATGGCCTGATCCGCGCTCGGCTTGTGGTACGAGGCGCGCTCGTCACAGTGGAAGCCGTGCCCGGCCGGATAGACGTGCTGAGTCAGGTTCGGATGGTGCTGCTTGACCTTCTCCCAGTGCTCCTTGGGTATCGACGCGTCGGTCTCGCCCCAGTGGAAGATCACCGGGGACTTCGGCTTCTCGGCCGCGGCATCGGCGACGCCGCCTCCATAGTAGGCGATCGCCGCGGCGACGCCGTCGATGCGCGTGGCGGCGAGCCACGCCATCGTGCCGCCGAAGCAGTAGCCGACGACGCCGACCTTGAGGCCGGACTTCTGCGCTTCCTTGACGGCAGCGCGCACGTCCTTCACGGCGTCCTCGATCGTCAGCTTGCCGCGCATGGCGCGGCCGCGCTCGATATCCGCCGGCTGGTAGCCGGTCTCGAAGCCACGCTCGACACGATCGAACAGCGCCGGCGCGATCGACAGGTACCCTTCCTTGGCGAAGCGATCGGTCACGCTCTTGATGTGATGGTTGACGCCGAAGATCTCCTGGATCACGACCAGCGCGCCACGCGGGGTCCCCGTCGGCGCGGCCTTGTAGGCGGCGAGCCTGTGTCCCTCCTCGGCGGTCAGATTGATCATTTCGCCCATGTTGTCTGTCCTCCTCAGATCATTTAGAACGGCCTGCGGCTCGGAGTGCCGGCGGGCTATGATGCCGCATGGCCGAGCCGATGGCAAAGGCGGTCGCGACGGTGCGCATCGACAACGAGCGGGTGCGGGTCACCGAATGGCGCTTCGGGCCCGGCGCCCACACGGGCCATCATCGCCACGAGTACGCGTATGTCGTGGTGCCGCTGAGCACCGGGCCGCTGGCCATCCGGAGCGCGACCGGCGAGACGACCTCGCAGCTCACGTTGGGCGCGCCGTACTATCGCGACGCCGGCGTCGAGCACGACGTCATCAACCCCAATCCCGGCGAGTTCGTCTTCGTCGAGATCGAGCTGAAGCGCGCTAGTCAGTACCTCGGATAGAAGGCGTCCTGGCCAGGCTGGTACGTCGGCTGCCGCTGCGCCGGGTTGCGGTTCACGAGCGGGCGCGCGTACATCGGATGCGTGAACGAGCGCACCTCGTGCTCGATCTCGTAGAGGAGCTTGCCCGACTCGGGATCGACGATTTCCTGGAAGCGATACTGGTACGGGTTCGACTCCTGGCTGACGATGCCGCGCTCGTTCAGCTTGGCGTGTGAGCCGCCGAAGTCCGTGACGTAGACGGCGATGTGATAGCCGTCGTACGCGCGGATCTCGTCGCTCGTCTCGCGGAAGAGCAGCGACTGGCCATGACCCACCTGCACGCGCGCCGTGGTGGCGCCGTGGTCTTGCTCGAGTCGCGCCGGAGCGCCGATGATCTCGCGATAGAAGCGCGCGATGCCGTCGGCGTGGCCGGTGGGCACAGGGAACTCGACGTACGGCATCCCGAGGGTCATGAAGCCGAAGTCCGCGCCGGCCCGGTGCAGCCGGATCCGGTTGCCCCAGGGGCACGTCACGTCGGCGTGGTTTTTCTCGACCGTGTGCGTGTACTTCGTCCCGGCCAGCCACTTCTCGGCCGCCTGCAGCCGCTCCGGCAGCGCGTCGAAGTCGGCGACGACGCAGCCCACGCGCCCGCGCGACTGGTTTGGCGCGCCCGTCGGCAGGTGGAACTGCGAGCGACCGAGGTTGATCCACATGTTGTCGAGACCGACCATCAGGTACGGATCGCGCGTGAATCCCAGCGCGGTGACGTAGAACGCCGTCGCGAGTTGCTGGTCGGGCACGCGGAAGTTCACGTGCTCGAGGAAGACGATGTTGCCGACGTCCTCTGCCTTGCGATCGAACGTCTCAGCGGCCATGGTCGGTCCTCCGTTGGGGGACAGGATACCATCGGGCTTCGGGGTATCGAGGCGCGTCACGGGTTCCCCGGGACGCGCCGAGCGCTGGGGGGGTATGGGGGGCCATTTCTGGGCCCCCCATTTAAACGACCGGCCACGGGTAGCGATCGCCTCCCCCTTCGGACGGGAACCGCCCCACGTGCGCCAGCCGCTTTGCGCGCGCGAGCACCGTCGCGCACTCGCGCTCGTCGAGCAGCGTCGACAATGACGGCGGCGGCCCCGCCTTCACGAGCCGCCGGAGATCGTCGCGCACGCCGTCGGGCAACGGCTCGCCGGCGAACTCCCAGATCACCGTGCGCAGCTTGGGGTCGACGTTGAAGCAGAGGCCGTTGTCGATCGCCCAGATGCGGCCGTCGGGACCGAGCAGGCAGTGGCCGCTCTTGCGGTCCGCGTTGTTGGCGATGAGATCGAAGACGCAGATGCGCGCGAGTCGGTCGCGATTCGCCGGGTCCTCGCAGAGGGTGAAGTAGTGCTGGGTGAAGTCCGCGTGCACGAACTCCTGCAGCGAGCCATCCCCGTACGGGCCCTCGCGCTGGATCGTGAGCGGCACCAATCCCCAGCCGAGCGCCTCCGACAGGTGATACGCCGCCAGCTCACGCTTGAAGAGCCCCGGCGGGAAATCCCAGAGCGGTCGCTCGCCGCGCTCGGGCTTGTAGACGGCCAGCGCGCTCTCGCCGTTGAGCCCGACCTCGACCAGGAACGTCGCGTTCGTGCTGCGCGGCAGCCGACCCTTCAGCGTGACTTCCCCGTTCGCGAGGAGGGCCGCGATTTCAGTGGACGTGACCGTTGCTCCGCGGGCACACGTGCCCGGCCGGGTCTTTGGGCTGGCTGCATATTGGACAGATCGGCCGCCCGGCCTTCACGAGCGTCTCCGCACGCTCCACGAACGCCGTCGCCTGCGCGCGCGTGATGGCGAAGCGCGCCGTGGCGGGCTCCTCGCCTTCCTCCTCCACGACGGACTCCGCGACGACGACAATGCGCTGGCGCTCCTCGTCCCAGCCCAGTCCCAAGGAGGCGACGGGCCACGCGGCCTCCACGGGCTCCACCAGGTCGAGGCCCTGCGGCGCCGGCTCCGACGCCGTCGGCAGCTTGTCGAGCATCTGCGCCAGGTAGGTCGCCAGCGCGCGCACCTGCTCCTTCTCGCTCTTGAGCGTGACGAGCGCGCCCTTCTGGCGGCCCTGGATGTAGAAGACGCGCTCGCCCTGCGGTCCGACGGCGCCGGCGGTGAAGTGATCGGGAGCGTCGAAGTCGAACGACGGCGACGATGGAGTCATCGCGGCATCTAGCGGTTGATCAGCGACCCGAGGTCGCCGTCCATCGCGTTCATCGTCAGCACGCTCAGGCCTTCGGAACGATAGGCGATAGCCGTGATCGACGCCGGCGCGATGACGATCCGCTGGAAGAGGTCGAGTGGCGTGCCGAGCGCGTGAGCCACCAAGGTCTTGATCGGGTCGGCGTGCGACGCGACGACGATCGTCTGACCGCGATGCCGCTCGACGAGCCGGCTCAGGGTGCTCGCCATGCGCGCCTGCATTTCCACGAACGATTCGCCGCCCGGAAAGCGGAACGCGCTGGCGTGCCGCTGGACGACAGCCCACTCAGGCCGTCGGGCGGCGCGCTTGAGCGACAGCCCTGTCCACGTGCCGGGGTCGACTTCCAGCAGACCGCGCTCGACGCGCACGGCCAGCCCCCGAGCCTTCGCGAGCGGCGCCACCGTCTCCCGCGCCCGTTCGAGCGGTGACGAATAGATCGCCGCGATCTTCGGCAGCGCGGCCAACCGCGTTGCCAGCGCCTCGGCCTGGCGGCGGCCCTCGTCGGAGAGATGCAGGCCGCGGCGGCGGCCGGGTAGCAAGCGCCCGGTCGTCGGCGTCACGCCGTGGCGCACCAGCAACACGAGCGTGGTCGCGGGCTTCGCGGCGGGCATCGAGGCAGCATAGACACGCGTGGCACGCATCGCAAGGAGTGACCGGCAACGCGCTTGCTCGTCCCCCGCCCGGGAGGTGTGTCATGCGTCCAGCTCTGTCCGAATCGATCGTCGTCGTCACGGGCGCCTCGAGCGGCATCGGCCGCGCGACGGCGCTGGCCCTCGCGCGCGAGGGCGCCGCGATCGTCGTGTGCGCGCGCCGAGAGCCTCCGCTCGAGAGCGTGGTCGAGCAGTGCCGCTCCCTGGGCGCCGAGGCCCTGGCCGTCCCGGCCGACGTGCGCGACGAGACGTCGATGCGCGCGGTGGCGCGGCGCGCGCTGGACCGCTTCGGTCGCCTCGACGTCTGGGTGAACAACGCCGGTGTCGGTGCGCTCGGCGGCTTCGAGGCCGTGCCGCCGGACGTCTTCCGCGGCGTCATCGAAACGAATTTCTTCGGCTGCGTCCACGGCACGCGGGCGGTGTTGCCGCACTTCACGGCGCAGGGGCACGGAGTCGTCATCAACCTCGCCTCGATGCTGGGCAAGATGGCGATGCCCTACTACACCGCCTACGCGGCGGCGAAATTCGCGGTGGTGGGGTTCGGCGAGACGCTGCGCGAGGAGCTGATCGGCACCGGCGTCGACGTCGTGACGATCATGCCCGCCACCATCGACACGCCGTTCTTCGAGCACAGCGCCAATTACACGGGCCGAGCGATAAAGCCACCCCGGCCCGTCTACGATCCCGAAGAAGTCGCCAGAACGATCGTCCGCGCCGCGCAGCGTCCGCGACGCGAGATCTTCGTCGGCGGCGCCGCACGCGCGATGAACGTGCTGCACGCGATGGTGCCCGCGCTCTATGAACAGGCCGCACGCACCATGACCGACTACGATCACTTTCAGGATCGCACGGCGGGACCGACGCCGGGCGCGGTACTGGCTCCGATGGCGTCCGGCACCGACATTCGCGGCGGCTGGCGCACGCCACGCGACACACGAAGACCGCCGACGCGCGTGGTGGCGATCGGAGCCGCAATCGTCGTGCCGGCCTACCTCGCGCTGCGCGCCCTGCGACGCGCCGCCGCGTGAAGCTCAGCCGCCGAGGATCTCGCGGACCTTCGTGAGGATGGCGCCGCGGCCGATGCCGAAGCGCTCGAGCAGCTGCTTGGGCGAGCCGCTGCGCGGAATCTCGCGCACGGCCAAGCGATGCACGGCGACGTCGGCGGTGCCAACGGCTTCCATCACCGCGTCGCCGATGCCGCCTTCCGGGTAGTGATCTTCGACGGTGAGAATCCGGTTCTCGCAGGCGCGCGCGGCCTCGAGCAGCGCGGCCGCGTCCACAGGCTTGACGCAGAAGAGATCGATGACGCGGACGGCCACACCGGACTTCGCCAGCTCGTCGTGAGCGGCCACCGCCTCGTGGAGCGTGATGCCCGCGCCGACGATGGCAAGTCGATCGCGCTCGCTCTGGCGCACGACTTTGAGTCGGCCGACGGCGAAGGCGTCGTTCTCGCCATAGAGGCCCGGCGTCTTCCCGCGGGTGGTGCGAATGTAGGCGATGCCCTTCCGGCCCGCGGCCAGCTGCACGGCGGCGTCGGTGGCGACGCCGTCGGAGGGATAGAAGACGACCGCCTCGGGGATCGCCCGGAACAGCGCGAGATCCTCCAGCGCCATCTGTGACGGCCCGTCCTCGCCGATCGACACGCCCGCGTGCGAGCCGCAGAGCTTCACGTTCGCGCGCGAGATGCCGGCCATGCGCACCTGGTCGGCGGCACGCTCGAGGAAGCACGCGAACGACGACACGAAGGGTATGAGTCCCTGCGCCGCGAGGCCGGCGGCCGTGCTGACCATGTTCTGCTCCGCGATCCAGCCCTCGACGAACCGATCGGGAAAACGCTCCTTGAACTTCTCCGCATACGTCGAGTTCTTCACGTCGCCGTCCAGCACCCGCAGGCGCGGATCGCTCTCGCCCACGCGCACCAGCGCCTCCCCGTACGCCTGGCGCGTAGCGATCTCGCCGAGCGGGGGCTTGCCCGAGATCGGCTGCGGCGGAGGCAGCGTCGTCTTGCCCACACGCCGCCGAGGGCGGCGAATCGGCGGCGGCGGCAGGTGATGCAGGCCGGCCTCCAGTGAAGCGATCACGCGCTCGGCCATGTCGGCCGGTAGCGGCTTGCCGTGCCAGCCTTCCTTGCCCTCGATCTCGGGGCCGAGCCCCTGGCCCTTGGTCGTGCGCGCGACGATCGCCGTGGGCGCGCCACGCGCGCGCGTGGCGCGCCGGAGCGCGACGGTGATTTGCGTCATATCGTGACCATCGATGACGTTCGCGCGCCAGCCAAAGGCGGCGAGGCGGCGCTGATACGCCTTGAGGTCGTGGTCCAACATCGTGGGACCCGACTGGCCGAGCCCGTTGACGTCGACGATGGCCACGAGGTTGTCGAGCTTCTCGTGGCTGGCCATCTGGGCGGCCTCCCACACGGAGCCTTCGGCCATCTCACCGTCGCCGAGCAGCACGAAGACCCGCGCATCGGTGCCGAGCATGCGTGCGCCGAGCGCCAGCCCAACGCCAACACCTAAGCCCTGGCCGAGCGAGCCGGTGGCGACGTCGACGAATGGGAGTCGGGGCGTGGGATGGCCCTCGAGGTCGCTGTCGATCTGGCGGAGTTGGACCAGATCCTTGCGGTCGAGCACGCCGACGGCGGCCCAGGCTGCGTACAGCAGCGGGGCTGCGTGACCCTTGCTGAGCACGAAGCGGTCGCACGCCGGATCGCGCGGGGCTTCGGGGTCGAAGCGCATGACGTCGAAGAAGATCGCGGCGACGAGATCAGCCGCGGACGCGCACGACGTCGGGTGGCCACTGCCGGCCGCCGTGGTCGCGCGCACACAGTCCACGCGCAGCTGGGTCGCCACGTCGGCGAGTGCCTGGAGTCGGCCGTCGGCCGGGGTGCTCACGACCATCGTAGTGTAATCCTCTGCAACGCGAACGCCAGTGGAGTCGTTGGCACCGACGCTGCAGTTCGCGATCGCGAGTGGAGGTGTGCGATGAGGAGATTGATGGGCGTTCTTTTGACGGTGGCGGCTGGTGCCGCCGCCGCGTACATGTTCGACCCGGAACGCGGCCGCACGCGGCGCGCACTCGCTCGCGACAGGGCGATCGCGATGCGCAATCGCGTGAACGACGCGCTGGAGGGCCGGTCCCGTCACTGGTCGAACATCGCCCTCGGCTATCTCGCGGAGGCGCGCCGCCTGCTCGAGCGCGGCCGTCGCACCTCACAAGAGACCATCTCGCGCGTCGGCAAGTCGGCCTGACGCCATGGAGCCGCTCGCGCCGGAGCGAGGCGCGCATCCGCGAGGAGGTCCGGCTCGACGCACGCGCGATCGACGTGCGCGTCGACGACGGTGACGTCACGCTCGAGGGGCGCGTGGAGCATCGCGCCGCGCGGCGGCTCGCCGAGGAAATCGCGAGCGCCGTGCCCGGCGTGCGCGACGTCTTCAATCGCCTGATCTCGGCGGAGCGGTGCCCCGCCTGAGCGTCAGCGCGTGCGCTGGGCGTGGTCGGCGAGCACGGAGGCCACGCAGGCCGTCACACGCACGCCGGTGGGCACGTGCAAGTACTCGTTCGGGCCGTGCGCGTTGCTGTCGGGGCCGAGCACGCCGGTGATCATGAACTGCGCCTGCGGATAGCGTGCGCCGAGCATGGCCATGAACGGAATGGAGCCGCCGGTGCCCTGGGCCATGGCGGCCTGTCCGAAGTACGTCTCCGACGCGCGCCGCAGCGCCTGCGCGAGCCACGGCGCGGTTGCCGGCGCGTCCCAGCCATCGCCGGGAGACTCTGCTTCGAATTGCACGCGCGCGCCGTAGGGCGGCTCGGCCTCGAGCACTTCCTTGAGGCGCTTCGCGGCGTGGGCGGCATTCACCGTCGGCGGCAGCCGCATCGACAGCTTCGCTGAAGTCTGAGGTCGCAAGACGTTGCCGCCGTCGGTCGGCGACGGCAATCCCGCGGCGCCGGTGATCGAGAGCGCGGGCCTCCAGGTGCCCGCGAGAAGCGCATCCAGCGGGTCATCGTGCATGGGCCGCATGCCCGGCACGAACGGAAACTGCGCGAGGCGCTTGGCGAGAACCCCGGACACGGCACGCGCCTGCTCGACACGCTCGCGCGGGATGTCGGCGTGCAGCTCGGACACCTTGACGTCGCCGGTCCGCTCGTCTTCGATGCGCGAGAGCAGCGCGCGGAGGATGCGGAAGGACGAGGGGACGATGCCGCTCGCCGCCCCCGAGTGCACACCCTCGGTGAGGACCTCGACGGTCAGGACGCCGTTGACGATGCCGCGCAGCGACGTCGTCGTCCACAGGTGCTCGTAATCGGAACAGCCGGAGTCGAGGCAGACCACCAGGCTCGGCGTGCCGATGCGCGTGGCCAGCGCGTTCACGTAATGCGGCAAGTCGTACGAGCCGGATTCCTCGCAGGCCTCGATCAGGACGACGCAACGCGCGTGCGGCACGCCCTGCGCTTGCAGCGTCTGGATCGAAGTCAGCGCGGCGAACGCGGCGTACCCGTCGTCGGCGGCGCCGCGGCCGTAGAGCCGATCGCCGCGACGCACCGGCGTCCACGGGCCGAGACCGTCGGCCCAGCCGACCATCTCGGGCTGCTTGTCGCAGTGGCCGTAGAGCAGCACGGTGTCGTCGCCGCGGCCGGGCACCTCCATGAAGATGACCGGAGTACGCCCTTCGAGTCGGACGACATCCACGCGCAACCCCTCGATCGCGCGCGCGCGGCACCACTGCTCGATCATGCCGACGGCGCGGTCGAGATGGCCGTGCGCCTTCCACTGCGGATCGAACATCGGCGACTTGGCCGGGATGCTCACGTAGTCGGTCAGGGTCGGCAGGATCTCGCCGTCCCAGGTCTTCTGCACGAAGGCCAGCGTTCGCGCGGCGTCGAGCGTCATGACTGTTTGCTCTGCAGCGCGGCCCAGACGCGCTCGGGCTTGAGCGGCATGTCCAGATGCTTGACGCCGAGCGGTCGGAGCGCGTTCACGACCGCGTTCACGATCGCCGGCGTGCTGCCAATCGTCGCCGCCTCGCCGATGCCCTTGGCGCCCATCGGATTGAACGGGGTCGGGGTCACCGTCTGATCGGTCTTGAACGACGGCAAATCGTCCGGATGCGGCACCGCGTAGTCCATCAGCGAGCCCGTGATCAGCTGGCCATCCGCGCCGTACACGACTTCCTCCATCAGGGCCTGCGCGATGCCCTGCGCGAGGCCGCCATGCACCTGGCCGGCGACGAGCGTGGGAGAAATGCGCACGCCGCAGTCGTCGACCGAGACGAAATCGCGCACGTGCACGCGGCCGGTCTCGCGATCGATCTCGACCACGGCCACGTGTGCACCGAACGGATAGACGAGCTGCGGCGGCCGGAAGAACTCCGTCGCCTCGAGCCCGTACTCCATGCCTTCGGGCAGTCCCTCCGCGTAGGCCTTGGCCGCGATGCTCGCGATCGTCAGTGCCTTGGCCGGAACGCCCTTCACCTGATACTTGCCGTCGTCGTAGACGACGTCATCCGCCGCCGCTTCGAGCATCGTGGCCGCGATGCGTCGCGCCTTGTCCTGGACTCGGAGCGTGGCGCCCATGATCGCCGAGCCGCCGACGGCGAGACTGCGCGAGCCGCCCGTGCCATTACCCATCGGCGTGTTGAGCGTGTCGCCGTGGCGGACGACGATCTTGTCGAAGGGCACGCCGAGGTGGTCGGCGATGATCTGCGCGAACGTCGTCTCGTGGCCCTGCCCGTGTGCCGAGGTTCCCGTGAACGCGGTGACGTCGCCGCCCGGCTCCACGCGCACGACGGCGCTCTCGAACGGTCCGAAGCCGCACATCTCGACGTAGCACGCCATGCCGATGCCGAGCAGCATGCGGTCGCGGCGGCCGACGCGGCCCTGCTGCTCGGAGCGCAGCTTCTCGACGCCGGCGATCTCGAGCGCCTTGGTCAGCGCGCGATCGTACTCGCCGGAGTCATAGCGCTGGCCCGTCGGCGTCGCGTACGGAAACGCCGAGGGCGGGATGAAGTTCTTGCGGCGGATTTCCTCCGGCTTCTTGTCGAGCTCCAGCGCGACGAGGTCGATGAGCCGCTCCAGATAGTACGCGGCTTCCGGCCGGCCCGCGCCCCGATAGGCGGCGACCGGCGTGGAATTGGTAAACACGCATGTCGACTTGAGATCGACGTTGGTGAACTTGTAGACACCGACGCCCATCATGAGCGTGAGGTCGGGGATGAACGTGAACACCGGATAGGCGCCGATGTCGGCCATCACGTGCATCCGCACCGCGGTGATCGTGCCGTCGGCCTGCACCGCGGCCTCGAGGTCCGTCACCTGCGCGCGCCCGTGCGTGGTCGCGACCATGTGCTCGATGCGCGTCTCCGTCCACCGCAGCGGCAGCCTGAAGAGCCGCGCGCAGGCGGCCAGCGTCGCGTCCTCCGGGTACAGGCCGAACTTCACGCCGAATCCGCCGCCCACCTCGGGCGCGATCACGCGCACGAGGTTTTGCGGCACGCCCAGCACGGTGGCGAGGTCGTTGCGAAGCACGTGCGGCGCCTGGTGACTCGCCCACACCGTCACGCCGCCCGTCGCGGGATCGGGCACGGCCAGGGTCGCGCGCGGCTCCATCGGGATGCCGGACAAGCGCTGGCTGATCATCCGCTGCTTGACGACCTTGTGGGCCTGTTTGAAAGCGGCGTCCGGGTCGCCTTGCTTGATCGCCGTCGTGTGCTCGATATTGCCGGGCGCATCGTCGTGGAGCTTCGGCGCAGTCTTGGCCATCGCGGACGCGAGATCCCCGACCGCGGGCAGCGGATCCCAGTCGACCGTGACCTCCTGGGCGCCGTCCACGGCCGCCGCTTCCGAGGTGGCGATGACCGCGGCCACCGGCTCGCCGACGTGGCGCACGCGGCCGATCGAGAGCGGGAAGTGCTTGCGCCCGGCTTCCGTCTTGCCACCGGCGCCGCCCTCCACGCTCGGGCCGCCGAGGGGGATTTGCTGCAGGTGCGCCTTGAGATCCTCCCCGGTGACGACGCGCACGACCCCGGGGCGCTTCAGCGCGGCCTTCGCATCGATCTTCCGCACGCGGGCGTGGGCGTGTGGACTGCGCACGAACGTGACGTAATGCAGTCCCGGCACCGTGACGTCGCCGACGTACGACGACGCGCCGGTCACGAGGCGCGGATCTTCCTTGCGCTTCACCTCAGCGCCCATCAGCCGTGGAGTTGCCGTGGCCATGCCCGATCCTTTCGTGGGAGTCAGGGTCGGAGGATAACTCCTGCTACAATCTCGCGCCATGAAATCCAGCGAGGACCGACGAGCGCAGTTCGACGCCGAGTGCCGCACGGCAGGCCTCACGCTCGGCGCCCATGATGCCGAGCTGCTGTACGCGATGTGGCTCGAGTGGCAGCCGGAGCGCGACCGTCTACGCGCGGCCACGCCCGCGCCGGAGGACGAGCCATGGCGGTAAGGATCGCCGACCTCGACCTGCGTGGCGTGAGCGACGGCATCGGCCAGCGCGAGATATCCTCCGTCGAAGCGACGGAGGCATACCTCGGCCGCATCGCCGACCACGATTCCGTGCTGCGCTCCTACATCACGGTGACCGGCGACATGGCGCTGGCCCAGGCGAAGGACGCCGACGCGGAGATTGCGCGCGGCCGGCGCCGCGGACCGCTGCACGGCGTGCCGATCGCGCTCAAGGACCTCATCGCCGTCGCCGGCGTCAAGATGACGGGGGGCTCGCGGGTGCTCGCCGATCACGTGCCGACTCGCGATGCGTTCGTCACGCGGCGGCTGAAGGACGCGGGCGCGGTGCTGCTCGGCAAGCTCGCCATGCACGAGTTCGCCTTCGGCCGGCCGGTCACCGAGGGCGCGTTCCCGACCGGACGCAATCCGTGGGACGTCCATCGCGCGCCGGCCGGCTCGTCGTCGGGCTCGGCCGTCGCCGCCGCGGCCGGGCTCTGCGCGGGAGCGCTCGGCTCCGACACAGGCGGCTCCATTCGCGGTCCCGCGGCGATGACCGGGCTCGTCGGCCACAAGCCCACGTACGGGCTGGTGAGCCGCAGCGGCGTGCTGCCGCTGTCATGGTCGCTCGATCATGTCGGGCCGATGACGCGTGGCGTGTGGGACAGCGCCGTGCTGCTGCAGGCGATCGCCGGCGCCGATCCCGGCGACACCTCCACGCGCGGCGCAACGACGCAGGACTACATCGGACGCCTCGAGGACGGCGCGCGCGGACTGCGCCTGGGGCTGCTCAAGCGGTATTACGTCGACGGGCCGGGGCTGAACGACGAGGTGCGCGCGGCGGCCCTCACCGCCTTCGATGTGTTTCGTAAAGAGGGCGCGACGATCGAGGACGTCGATGCGCCGTCGCTGGATCTCGCGATGGCGGCGTGGGCGCCGATCATGTCCGAGGCGTACGAGTACCACGCGGACACCCTGCGGGCGACGCCGGAGAAGTTCGGTGAGGGACTGCGCACGCGCATATATCTGACCGCGCTGTTCACCGCGCAGGACGTGCAGCGCGCGCAGCGCCTGCGCGCGCGCATCGGCCGCGAGGTGGACGCCCTGCTCTCGCGGGCCGACGCGCTCATCTTCCCCGGCCAGGCGGCGCCGGCGCTGCGGTTCGAGGAGTTCCCGAGCACCGGCTTCGCGCCGGCGTCGATTCGTTACACGGCACCGTGGAATCTCCTCGGCCTGCCCGCGGTAGTCGTGCCGTCGGGGTTCACGCGCGAGGGCCTGCCGGTATCGATCCAGATCGTGGGCCGCCGCTTCGACGATGCGACGGTGCTGCGGATCGCGCGCGCCTACGAGCGCGTCACCGACTGGCATCGCCGGCGGCCGGATCCGGGACGCTGGCGCGTGTGATGGAGGCGTATCGCGCCGTCGTCGACAAACGCGACCAGCGCGTCTACCTGCCCAAGCCGCTTCCGGACGAGGCGTTGCGGCGAATCCTCCAGGCCGCGCGGATGACCGGCAGCAGCAAAAATCGCGAGCCGAATCGGCTCATCGTCGTGACCGAGCGCGACGGCGTCCGCGCGCTCGGCGCGCTGAGCGAATGGGGCAAGTGGCTCGCGCACGCCGCCGCCGTCGTCGTCATCGCCCAGGTCGAGCCGCATGAGTTCGACGCGGGGCGCTGCGCTCAGAACATGATGGTGGCCGCGTGGGGCGAAGGGATCGGCTCGTGTCCCGCGCATCTGCCCGAGGCCGCCGTCGCGCGGCTGCTCGGCATTCCCAAGGACGTCCACGTCAACCGCGTCATCGGCTTCGGCTACGTCGACCCTGCGCGGGCGGCGGCGCCGAAAGGCGTCGCGCGTCGGCGCAAGCCGCTCGAGGAGCTCGTCCACCACGAGCGGTGGTAGCGCAGCGGGGGAACACTCAGACCGCGATACGCAGCCCCGAGCGCATCTCGAACTCCTCCTGCGCCAGCAGCGAGGCGTTGGCGATGCGCGCCATCTTGCCGCAGTAAAAGCAGTGGATGAACGCGGGCTCGCGCCCGATGAACGTGCTGTTGCATTTCACGCAGCGATCGATGGGCTGCGCCAGAAAGCGTCGCGTGGCGCGCTCGAGCACGAGCTCGGGCTCGAGCAGCGAGACCACTTTCGCGGAGCCATTCGCGGAGAGCGCCGCTCGCAGCCGCTCGACCGCGCGACTCGGCTTACGCTTCAACCCCGGGCGCTTCATGGCGGACGCATTGTACATTACCCGACGCGAGGAGGAACTATGACGCCACCAGTCGATCCCAACGAAGTCCTCATGACCGGCGAGAACTCCTTCATCCGGCTGAGCGCGGACGGCGGCAAGACGCTGACCGATCGCTTCAGCCACTGGCGCGTGCTGTGGTGTCCGGACGGCGCGGGGCACGTGCTGTTCATGCATTCCACGCTCGTCGACGGCCAAGTCCGCATCTACTCGGACAATCAAGCCGTGGCACGCTGGCTGCAAAAGACGATCGAGACACTGCTCTATCCGCAGTTCGCGGACACGACGCTGCCGATCACGCCCGCGCAGTTTTCGCGGGCGGGCGCGCCGCCGAAGCCGGCGACGGAGACGGTCGTGGCCGGCAACGACCGCATCGTGATGACGTGGGCGGACACGATCACGCCCTTCGTGCTGAACGCGCCGCCCGGCTTCATGAATCGCCCCATCGGCGTCTTCAGCACGTTCTTCCCGGCAAAGAGCGCGCGTGTGGAGTTGAACGGCAAGACGCCCAAGGGAGAGGTGTGGCCGGAGATGCGGGGCGACCGCCAATCGTCGAGCGCGTGTTTGGCCTGGTCGGAAACCTGGGTCAAGCCGCGCGCCTGATCGCGGGGCTGTTGCTCCTGACGGCGGCGGCCCCGACGGCCGCCGCCGACTTTACGCTCACCGTGCAGCACGACGGGCTCGCACGAACGGCGCTCGTCCACGTGCCGGCGGGCGCCGGCGCCGCGCGTCCCGTCGTCATCAATTTTCACGGTGGCGGCGGCAATGCCGACAGCCATCGCCGCTGGACACGTATGGATGCCGCCGCCGATCGCCACGGCTTCGTGGCCGTCTATCCGAACGGAACGGGCCCGATCGCCGGGAAGCTGCTCGTGTGGAACGCGGGCACCTGTTGCGGCCGAGCGTCCGCGCAGGGCGTGGACGATGTCGGCTTCGTGCTGCGCGTGCTCGACGCGCTGGCCGAGCGCGTGCCGATCGAGCGCCGGCGCGTCTATGCGACTGGATTGTCGAACGGTTCGATGATGGCGCAACGGCTCGCCGCCGACGCCGCCGACCGGATTGCGGCCGTGGCGCCCGTGGCGGGCGCGATGGCGCTCACGCGCGTGGCACCGGCGCGCGCGATGCCCGTCATACATTTCCACTCGGTGGATGATCCCCGCGCGCTCTACGCCGGTGGCCTCGGTCCGCCGTTTCCCGGGACGAACACGCGTGTCATGCACATGGCTGTGGAAGAATCGCTCAAGCGCTGGATCGCCGCCGACGGCTGCAGCGCCGAGCCGCAAACGTCGTCCGGCATCGTGGATGCGGCCGGTCACAGCGCCACGCACATCGTCTGGGGAACGTGTCGCGACGGCGTCGAAGTCGTGCTGTGGCGGCTGACGGGCGCCGGCCATGTGTGGCCGGGCGCCGACTCCTATCTCCCGCGGCTGCTCGGGCCACCGACGAAGGTGCTGGACGCCAACGAGGAGATGTGGCGTTTCTTCGAGCGCTTTACGGCGGCGATTCGCTGATAGGATCCCAGCGTGGCCGGCGAGCCCGGAAAGACCTTCTTCGGACTGACGCCCGATCGCGTGCTCGAGGCCGTCGAGATCGGTGGGCTGCGCTCCACCGGCCGCTGCCTGCCGTTACGCGCCTTCGAGAACCGCGTGTACGAGGTCGAGCTGACGGATGAGCGGCGCGTCGTCGTCAAGTTCTATCGGCCGGGACGCTGGTCGCGTGCCACGATCGAGGACGAGCATCGCTTCCTGGCCGATCTGGAGACGGCCGAGGTCCCTGCGATCGCGCCGATGGATCTCGGCACCGGGACGACCCTCAACGAGATCGACGGCATTCTGTACGCCGGTTTCCCGAAGGTTCGCGGTCGCACGCTGGACGAGCTGGATGCCGAGAATCGACGGCGCATCGGACGCACGATCGGACGGATGCACGCGGTGGGGGCCGCGCGCCCCGCGCCGAACCGGCCGAGGGTGACCGTGGAGCGCTACATTCGCGAGCCGCTCGACGTGCTCCTCGCCGGCGACTTCATCCCCGGATCCCTCGCGCCTCGCTATCGCGACGTCGCGATGTCCATCGCCGACGCGGTGGCCGCGCCGATGGCCGCGGCGCGGGCGCAGCGCATCCACGGAGACCTGCACTGGGGCAACATCCTGTGGGCGAAGGATGGGCCGATCCTCCTGGACTTCGACGACTGCGGGATGGGCCCGCCCGTGCAAGATCTCTGGCTCCTCGCGCGGGGCGACACCGAAGAAGCGCGGACGATGCGGGCGGATCTCCTGGAGGGTTACGAGCTGTTTCGCGAGTTCGACCGCAGCACGCTGACGCTGTGCGAGCCGCTACGCGCCATGCGCATCGTCTATATGTCGGGCTGGATTGCGCGGCGCTGGGACGACCCGTCGTTTCCGCCGGCTTTCCCGAACTTTCGCGATACCCGGTACTGGATGCAGGAGTACGAGGCGCTGGTCGCCATCGCGGAGTCGCTGCAGCACTAGCGCGCTGCCGGACGCCCGCCGTCGCAGGAAGACCACGCCGCTCACGCCGCCGAAGCCGAGCATGATGAGGAGCACGCTCGGCAGCAGGTGCGTCGTGACATCGACCACGCCGACCGGAGAAAGGACATCGGCCGCCGGCGGCACCATCGGTACGATCGCCACGCTTCCCACCACCTGTGCGCGGGGCTTCGTCACCGGCGCCATTGCAACGTGGCTCCCGGCGGGCGTGACGCTCGACGCGGACTTGGCGGTGACGCTCGGTATGGACTTGGCGCTGACGCTCGGTACGGACCTGGTCGCCGAGGCAACGGTCGGCTTGACGACCGGCACGTCCGCCAACTTGGCGACGACTGGCGGCGTGACCACGGCGGCCGGCGCGATGGCCTTCACGGGTGCTGCAGCCGGCGCATGCGTTGCCACCCGCGGCGGCGTCTCTCGCGGCGCCACCCGAACCGCGGCGACGGTTTCCGCCGGCTTGGTTGGGGCGGAGGAGCTCGGCGGCAGGCTCGCCTGGGCGAACATGAGCGTCTCTTCGCCCAGCTTGGCTCGCAGCTGCTTGACGAGACCGGCGTAGTCGCCCTGGCGCAGCACGCGCTTGAACTGCGAGCGGTAGTTTTCGATCGTGCTCACGCCGCCGACGACGACGTCACGAACGAGCCAGCGACCCCGTCGCTCGACCATTCGATACTCGACGTTGATCTTACGCCCGTCGCGCGCCTCCACCACGGTCATCACCCTCGCCTCGTCGGCGACGCGCGTCTCGCCGTGCCAGCTCATCACCATGCCGTTGACAGGATTGACGGTGCCGGCGAGCCGTGCCACGAGACCGCGCTCGAGCAACTCGGCGAAGAGCCGGGTGAACTCGTCTCGCTCCGCCGCAGTTCGCGCCTCCCATGCGCGCTCCAGGGTCTCGGCGGCCGCCCCGCGGACGTCGGCGATGTCTGTGACGAGGCGCTTGACCCGGGCGACCTTCTCCAGCGGCTGCGATCGGGTGGTGGGATCGTCGAGGACCGCGTTGACCTGGCCGAAGAACTCCCGCAGACGGTCGGTCGCCGGCCCGGCAAAGACGGGCGTCCCGGCCAGCAGGAGACACGTCCCTGCCAGGCCGGCGGCGAGCAGACCTCGGGTACTCGGCGCGAGGTGCATGCTTCCAATATAGGGTGTTGGCTACCCGGGTTGATATAGCGGATAAAGTTAATAATATTATATAGTTATATCCTAAGTTCGACTGTCGAGTGACGTCCAAATACACGGCAGAAAAACACCGATTCCCGAGAGCCTTCCCGCCCCGCCTGAGCCCCCGCACGAGGGCCGAAGGACCCTGGTCTGACCAAGCGCATTCCGGGTCCGAGCGGGGCGAATTCTCGACCCCGAACGGGCGGAATCTGCGAGACGAACTGGTACGATCGGGTGCGATGAGTGAGGCACCACGAACGAATTTCATTCGCGAGATCATCGAAGAGGACAATCGTAGCGGCCGTTTCGGCGGCAAGGTCGTGACGCGGTTTCCCCCCGAGCCCAATGGGTACCTGCACATCGGCCACGCCAAAGCGATCTGTATCGACTTCGGGCTGGCGCGTGACTTCGGCGGTCGCTGCCACCTGCGCTTCGACGACACGAACCCCACCAAGGAGAGCCAGGAATACGTCGACGCCATCATGGACGACGTGCGCTGGCTCGGCTTCGACTGGGGGGCGCACCTCCACCACGCCAGCGACTATTTCGAACAGCTCTACCGCTGGGCCGAGCAGCTCATCACCGCCGGCAAGGCGTACGTCGACGATCAGAGTGTGGAGGAGATGCGCGAGTCGCGGGGCACGCTGACCGAGGCCGGACGGCCCTCGCCATTCCGCGATCGACCGGTCGCCGAGAGTCTCGACCTGTTTCGGCGCATGCGTGCCGGCGAATTCCCCGACGGCAGCAAGACGCTGCGCGCGAAGATCGACATGGCCAGCGGCAACATCAACCTGCGCGACCCGGTCATGTATCGCATCCGCAACACACCGCACCAGCGCACCGGCGACGCGTGGCGTATCTATCCGATGTACGACTGGGCGCACGGGCAGTCCGACTCGATCGAGGGCGTGACGCATTCGCTGTGCACGCTGGAGTACGAGGACCACCGGCCGCTCTACGACTGGTACCTCGATGCACTCGGCATCTTCCATCCTCGGCAGATCGAGTTCGCGCGACTCAACCTCAGCCACACCGTGATGTCGAAGCGACGGCTGCTGCAGCTCGTCGAAGGCGGGTTCGTGAGCGGCTGGGACGATCCGCGCATGCCGACGCTGGCGGGGCTGCGCCGCCGCGGCTACACGCCCGAGAGCATCCGCGACTTCTGCGATCGCATCGGCGTCGCGAAGGCCGACAACACCGTCGAGGTCGCGCTGCTCGAATACTGCGTCCGCGAGGATCTGAATCGACGCGCCGAGCGCCGGATGGCCGTTCTGCGGCCGTTGAAGCTCGTGATCACGAACTATCCCGAAGGCAAGGTCGAGCAGCTGGACGCCGTCAACAATCCCGAGGATCCTGCCGCCGGCACGCGCAAGGTGCCGTTCAGCCGCGAATTGTGGATCGAGCGCGACGACTTCCGTGACGTCGCGCCGAAGAAGTATTTCCGGCTGACGCCCGGCGCCGAGGTGCGGTTGCGTTACGCCTACATCGTCAAATGCGTCGACTTCACGCTCGGTCCCGACGGTGAGGTCGCAGAGGTGCGCTGCACCTATGATCCCGCCACCGTCGGCGGCGACAGCGGCGGCCGCGCCGTCAAGGGCACCATCCACTGGGTTTCCGCCCCCCACGCCGTCGAAGCCGAGGTGCGGCTGTACGAGACGCTCTTCGCGAAAGCCAAGCCCGACGACGAGGAGGACTTCCTTACCGCGTTGAATCCGAACTCGCTCACCGTGCTGAGCGGCGCGCGGCTGGAACCCTCGCTTGCGTCAGCCGCGCCGGGCTCGCGTTTTCAGTTCGAGCGTAATGGGTACTTCTGCGTGGACTCGCGCGACTCGTCGTCCGGCCTCCTGGTGTTCAACCGGACGGTCGGACTGCGCGACACGTGGGCGAAAATCGAGAAGTCGAGTTGACCCACCTGTCCTTGACGCCGACGCCTCCGTTGACTAGGGTGGCGACGTGTACGCTGCGCATTTCGGGCTGACCGAGAGGCCGTTCTCCCTCGCGCCCGACCCGCGATATCTCTTCCTGAGCGATGGGCACCGGGAGGCTCTGGCCCACCTCGTGTACGGACTCCAGGGGGGCGGGTTCGTCCAGCTGACCGGCGGGGTGGGGACGGGCAAGACGACCGTCTGCCGGGCGCTTCTCGACCAGCTGCCGGCGGCCGTTGACGTGGCGATGATCTTCACGCCACGGCTCACCGCCGTCGAGCTCCTCTCGGCGATCTGTGACGAGTTGGCAATTTCCTATCCGGCCGGGACGACGAGCCTCAAGGTGCTCGTCGATATCCTCGCCGGCAACCTCCTCGATGCGCACGCCCGCGGACGGCGGACCGTCGTCATCATCGACGAGGCCCAGAACCTCAGCATGGAAGTGCTCGAGGAGCTCCGCCTCCTGACGAACATCGAGACCACCCGCGACAAGCTGCTGCAGGTCATCCTGATCGGACAACCGGAGCTCGTCGACCTCATGGAGCGTCCGGCGCTGCGTCAGCTCGCGCAGCGGATCACCGCGCGCTATCAACTGCGACCGTTCTCGCTCAGCGAGACGCGCGCGTATGTCCAGCATCGTCTCCGCATAGCCGGCCAGCGGCAGTTGATCTTCACCCCCGCCTCGCTCAGGGTCGTGCACCGACGCTCGGGCGGCGTGCCTCGGCTGATCAACAACATCTGCGATCGTGCGCTGCTCGGGGCCTTCGGGCGCAGCAAGCGCCAGGTGACGGCCGCCACGGTGCGAACGGCCGCCGCCGAGGTTTCAGGCCCCCGTCAGTGGAGGCGGTGGCTGCAGCCGGCGGGCGCGGCGCTGCTGATCGCGGCCGTCGCCATGACCGCCGGCATGCTCGGCCGAAGTCGGATCCAATACGTCGCGGCGTGGTGGGGGCAGCGGCTCGTACCGCCGGGCGTCGCGTCAAGCAACGCCGCCGTCGTCGCGACGCCGCCGACTCAGGTGGCTGCCGTCGTCCCGCCGATGCGGCCAAGCCTCGAGAGCGTCCTCGACACGACGACCGCCGATCGCGACGCCGCGTTAGCGACCCTGTTCGCGCGCTGGAGCGCCGAGTTCGAGCCGCGGCCGGGCGAGAGCGCGTGCGAGGTGGCGCGTCGCGCTGGGCTGCGCTGCCTCGTCCGCACGGGAACATGGAATGTGATCCGGCGCCTGGACGTGCCGGCGATACTGACGCTGACGACGCCGACGGGTGACCGTCACTACGTGACGGCGACGGCGCTGGCCGCCGACACCGTGACGGTGGACCTCGCCCGACGCGCGGTCACACTCGCGCTGAACGACATCGACCGGTTCTGGGACGGCGCGTTCGTCGCGCTCTGGCGAACGCCGGATCTCGCCGCGACGGATCTCAAGCCGGGCGACGATCTCAAGCGTCGCGTCGTCGCCTTCCAGCGTGCCAATGGTCTCCTGGCCGACGGCGTGCTCGGGGAAGAGACGCTCTTGCGGCTCGCCGCGACGACACCCGGCCCACGCCCCTCTCTCTCGAGGTCGACGCCCTAGCCGTGTCCTATATCCTCGACGCGCTCAAGAAGGCGGCGGAGCAGCGCAGCGGTCCGCCGCTCGAGGTGCGACGGCTTCTGATCCCGGCGCCGGTTCCTGCGGCCTCGCGGCTGCGATACGTGACGATCGCCGCCATCGCGGGCGGTGTCATCACGGTCGCCGCCGTCCTCTGGATGTGGATACCGGCGCACGATGTTCCGGCGCCGACGACTCAGCCTGTGGCGTCGGTCGCCCCCGTTCCGGCCCCGAGCGCCCCGGCCCCCGCCGCGACCGCTACTCCTCCCATCGCCATCTCGGAGGAGCGTGCTCGTGTGCCAGCCGAGAAAAAGCCGCGGGTCCCGCTGGTCGCCAGCGAGTCGAAGAGCGACGCCGCGCGGACGAGCGGAAGCGACGCGCGGAGCGCCGCGACCAACGTCCGGCC
>Ga0070698_100001338_pt1 | contig 27420 bp, 38 predicted proteins | sample KBSK1502metaG_FD_65477 | JGI IMG/M metagenome (GOLD analysis project Ga0070698, IMG submission 65477) | Corn, switchgrass and miscanthus rhizosphere microbial communities from Kellogg Biological Station, Michigan, USA - KBS K1-50-2 metaG | ecosystem: Host-associated > Plants > Roots >...
CGATCAGCAGGTACTGCTCTTCCACTTCAGGTTTGATGCGAGGGGTTGTAATTTTAGCATTATTCTGCCTAAGTAAATTTATAAATTGCATTGCGACTCCAATTAGTTATCAAGATGAGCGAGAGGATAAATGAGGATGAAAGCACCGAGGATCTCACTTTCGACGATGTCACTAAAGATCAACAAACTGCGCAAACGTCCGAACATCAGCAGTCAGGTACCGTAGCGGAGCAGAAAGCGGAACAGCCCTTGGTGGGAACTCAGGCGTCTCCATCTATCCAAGTTCAACAGGTACCAGATTCGAGCGACTCAAAGTTCTTTGCTATTCGCACCACTGGGGGGCAGGAACGCGTCGTTGCGAATCTTCTCCAGACTAGGGTCAATACAAAAAAGCTTGGCATCAGGTCAATCATGGTATTGGACACTTTCAAGGGCTATATCATAGTCGAAGCGCCAGACTCTAATGTCGCATACGAGGCCCTGTCAGGAATCAGGCACGTAAGGGGTCAGATAAGGGGGGACCTCCCTTTCAAAGACATTGAAGGATACCTGGTCAAAAAACCAGTGGTTTCTGAGCTATCCGTCGAGGACACTGTAGAGGTGGTTGCAGGACCGTTCAAGTCAATGAAGGCCAAGATAACGAGAGTAGATTATGAAAAGCAAGAAGCCACAGTCGTGCTATTGGATTCGCCTTACCAGATTCCAGTCACGGTAGACGCGAATTACTTGAAAAAGGTGGCACACTAGCCACACCTGTCAACGATTAAATAAAGATCAAGCGCTTTCGCATCTGAACGCAACACAGGGTGTTATAGTTGATAGTTGACCTTAACCTGAAGGGGAAGCATGCCGTTGTGATAGGCGGAGGTACGGAAGGCACTAGAAAGGTCAGAGGGCTCTTGGGTCAGGAATGTAGGGTGACGGTAATTAGCAACAGATTCAATGGCTATCTTTCCGATAAGGCATCTCTTGGCAAGATAGAGCTTGTCAAGGCAAAATTAAACAGCGCTTCCATTCTCGATGACTATGACGACATATTCCTTGTCTTGGCCGCAACAAATGACAAAGAGCTCAATAGAAGGTTGGTGGAGAAGGGACGGTCAATGGGCGCGTTTGTCTATGCCGCCGACGACCCCCCAGTCAGCGACTTTTCGTACGCTTCCATAATAAACATCGAAGGAGTGGTGCAGGTAGCGATTTCAACATCGGGCAAAAGCCCGATAATGGCCAGAAAAATTAGGATGCGCGCAGAGAGACTTTTGATCAGCATAATAAAGAAAGCGGATATTGAAAATGCAAAGTTGCAGGAATTCGCCCGCCAACAAGCTAGGCCGAGGATAAAGACAGTTGAGCAAAGAAAGCGATTCCTGTATTCCCTCGTGAAGGACAGTCGAATTCAGAAGCTTATTAAGGAAGAAAAGATTGAAGATGCTAAACGCGCAACGCTAGAGCTATTGCTAAATTGGGAGAAAAAAACCAAATGAACAAGATGGCTTCGACTACTGTGGGTCCGACTGACACGTTGCGTACCAGTTCTCGCCTGCAGATAGTAAACGCAAGGGTGACGTACAGAAATGCCCCTATCCACCTTCTAGAAAAGTTCACATTCAAAGACTTGGATAATGCTCACAAGTCAATCGTGGAATCAGGGTTCAAAGAATGTGTCATACTTCAAACGTGCAATCGAGTCGAAATTTATGCCTCTGCCAGTGACACTGACAGCGACAGGATAGCTGAGCTGTGGGCAGCCGCAGCCGAACTTTCTCCTAGTGACAAAACAGCAATTGAAATCGAACGCGGAAATGATGCTCTAGTGCACCTGATGAAACTAGCTTCTGGCCTTGACTCTCTGGTTGTGGGAGAGGATCAGATCCTAGGCCAAGTTAGGCGTGCGTTCGAGTATTCAAAGACTAATCGGTATGTGGGTTCCAGTCTTGCATTAGCATTTGATAGAGCCCTCAAAGTGGGGAGCCTAGTCAGGACGTCCACCGGGATAAACAAAGGCAACGTGTCTATTGCTTCTATCGCAGTAAATCTCGCAGAGGAGTACTTTGACGATCTTAAGGAAAAGAACATCATGCTAATTGGTACAGGCGAAGCGGCAAGCCTTGTCGCCAAAGTACTAAAAAAGAGAGGGGCAGATTTTCTGATCACAAGCAGAGCACCGGAACGGGCAAAGTCGTTCGCGGAGACGGTGGCTGGCACTCCCATTCCATTTGATTCTGCACTGGATATGCTTCCAAAGATAGACATCATATTTACGGCCACTAAAGCGCCCTATCGACTGGTCACGCTCGACAGGATAGAAAGGGCAATGAAAACCAGAAATAAAGGCATGATGATATTTGACCTGTCAAACCCAAGGACCGTCGACGACAAGGTGACATCCGTACATGGAGTCAAGCTGGTAAACATGGATCAGATTGCAGAACTGGTTGGCAAGAACATGCGTTCTCGGACCAAGGAAGTCATAGCTGCTGAAAAGCTGATAGAGGACGAATTGAAATCTGTTGACACCAAGATGAAGAGGCTAAAGGCAGAGCCTACCGTTGTTTCTGTTTTCAAGAGCGTAGACACGATAAGGGAACGCGAATTGCAAAAAGCAATGTCGATGCTTGGGAAAAAAATAGGGGTGGAGGAAGCAAAGGTTCTGGAACAGCTTTCTCATGCAATTGTTGAAGGCGTACTCGCTGCGCCAATGAACAACCTAAGAAAAGAAATCGAGACTTCCGAAGGTGAAGAACTGATGCGACTTGTAGCCAAGTTGTTCAAATATGAAGAAAAGCAGGCGCGGCAGGATTAGTAGCGCGTTTCCAAACGTCAGGCTCCGCAGGCTGAGGACGACTCCTGCAATTCGAGACCTCTTTCAAGAAACAAGACTTGCAGCTAGCGACCTTGTGACCCCAATCTTTGTGCAGGAGGGGATAAAAAAGCCTCAAAGTATTGCATCTATGCCAGATATTCGAAGACTTCCGCTAGCAGGTCTGGTTGACGAGGTAGAAGAGGTCCTCAAGCTCGACATAAAGGCCGTTATTCTGTTTGGACTTCCTGCGAAAAAAGACGAGCTAGCAAGCTCTGCATTTGACAAGGAAGGAATTGTTCAGAAATCGATTTCCACCATTCGCAAATATTTTGGCGACAAAGTCGCAATAATCACGGATGTCTGCCTCTGCCAATATACAACCCATGGTCACTGCGGGCTGGTTACGAATCGAAAGGTGGACAACGACAGGAGCATTGCGACTCTTGCCAATATTGCGGTAAGCCACGCGCAGGCGGGCGCAGATATCGTAGCTCCATCTGCAATGATGGATGGTCAGGTTCAGGCAATTCGCAAGTCTCTTGATCAGGCTGGCCTGCCAGAGACTGCAATAATGGGTTATTCTGCAAAACAGGCTTCGCCCTTGTATGCTCCATTTAGGGACGCGGCGCATTCCACTCCGGAATTCGGAGATAGGCGAACTTACCAGATGCCTTTATCCAACGCCAGAGAGGCCATGCGAGAGGTTGAAACAGACATTGAAGAAGGTGTAGATATCGTCATGATCAAGCCTGCGATTCCCTACCTTGACCTCATTTACAAGACAAGGCAGTCAACAAACTCGCCTATTTGTGCATACAGTGTCTCAGGCGAGTACGCGTTAATCAAGGCAGCCGCGCTTAACGGCTGGGCAGATGAGGATGCCGTGACAACTGAATTTCTCACTTCGATAAAAAGGGCAGGCGCGGACATCATTATTTCATACCAGGCCAAGAGAATGGCCCAACTTTTAGCTCGGCATTAGTTTGCACGTTTTTATGGCGCCCAGCATAATCTAGGACTATGTTTGCTGCTGACAGCAGTTCAGAGCGCGCAACAAGCATCGAAGATTATCAGAATGCCTGCACAGAATTCATTACCGACATTAGCAAAGACTACAAGGATTGGGTCGACCGCTATCAGCTTGGAGAACAGGAAACGGTCAGGCGGAAGTCAGAGATCGAGGCTATTGTGAGAAAGACCAATGAATGGATCGAGAAGCACGGTACAACCATCAAAAAAGTAGACATCATCATGAACGACGGAGTCAACAAGATGGCAGAAAACACGGCAGGGTATCCCTTCAGGTACGATATTCTCGTTAACAAGACGAGTAGGTTTACTCAACATGAACTTGGCGAGATCAGGATGAACATAAGGGCGACGCCTCGGCCGGGCAGATTCGCGCGTCTTGGTAACTACCAGAAGGATCAACTGCTACTGATTTCGTCCAGCTCACCAGTCGACGTCTCAGTTAGCAAAGAAAGTCTGAAGGGCGGAGACATCCTGGATGACTATGTGATCATAGGTTCCAAAGCATGTCAAAGGTATGACGTTATTTCGGTGACCGCCGTAGTCGAAGAAGTAGAAGGCGATCATGTTGCTGAGAGCAGGGGATATTCTACGCTAATACTTTTGACGTAATCCAACCAAAGTAAAACAAGTGGAATAGATTTAGTCACTACACGTTTCCTTTAAATAACGATATCGGTATCGTAGGGGATAGCTGCGACGGTCGTCCAGTTTGGTCTAGGACATCAGATTGCCAATCTGGTAACCCGGGTTCAAATCCCGGCCGTCGCACGTCAAGTGATCCTGCTGAACAGATCTTTGGGATCAAGTTTAGCAATTTTATCGATCTCTATGTCAAACCAAGCTTCGACTGCATAGGGCTCGGATCTTATTTTCGACTTCATTTCGACTAGCTCTTTCCTTCGCAGCTCAGCCACTCCCTCAATTCTGGGCATGTATGCATTTGCTGCTGTCTCCTTCAGCCGGTCCATGATTTTATCGAGCATTCTAAATTAACCCGAACAATATCCTTAGCAGGATCAGTAGCACAATGATCCCCAGAATTGCCCATACGATACTCCAGATCATGCTAATAGTGGATGCAAAACATGCATTATAAGCCCCGTACAAAAATTGTCTAGCGGAGTCTTCGTCAGTGGCAGCGAATATCTATTATGTACTTCCACCACAAGCACAATAGCCGAACTCGTCTATTCGTTTGTCGCAAGTTGGGCAACGTTCGCCATATTCGACTTCCCATGCATGCTTGCCATACATCTGAAAATGCGTGTCAATCTCTGGAGGCACGGCATTTTCGCCACTCTCTTCGGCCTTCCTCTTCTTTTCCATCAGCCAAAGTAAGATGCAATGTTCCCAGTTATTAACTTCCAGTAATCTCTTTTTTGGAGTTTGCCTTGATGATTTCAAGAGCTTTTTCTGCCTCATCTTTCTTGGCAAGCTGAATAGTAAACAAGTTTTGCGAATTAGAATATGCCGGAGAATCGGGAGCAATGGCTAAAAGCCCGCTTTCTGCCAGCGCCTCAAAGAATGCCATCATGCTATTTGCATATAGCAGATAGTTTCTGTCAAAGTCGGCTCCTGCGAACCTGACCTGGACGTCTACAAAGACGTCACTGCCGTTATAAAAAATGTCCAGCAAGGGCTCTGCCCTAACCGTTTTTCCGTATGTCCTTTGGAGTAACTCGTCATACTCTTTTTGGCTTACAAGAAGACAGGGAACCTTATTGCCCGAAAATTCAACAAGAGTAGCACCTTCTCGGTGAAGGTTAGCTTTGAATTCTTCGAGAGTCGTGAGATTTCTCTTTGGCATGTATTACTGGCTTTCTTTGATAGTCTCTACAAAATAATCCTTCAGTTCCAGATCTTTCTGCATCCTTTTGTAAAGATATTCATGGGCTCCGCAGAGATAAAATGGCATTTGCTGCGAACGTAGGGACTCGTGATTTCTGCTAACTCTCGCCAGCTCCAGCTTAATGACAAAGTCTGCCCTGTCTCCGCATATGTTGCATCGAAAGCGAAGCTCAGGTTCTGCTTGAAACCCCACTTCCACGTAATGGGATTGCCATTCATTGATAAAAAGACTTTCGACTTGAATTAAATGTTGGATAAATTCCTGTCGGCATGCGCGCAATCGTTATATGAGTTGCGACTCGTCGTAAAGTTTTCTTCGTATTTTGTAAGTCTGCCAAAGGTTCTTGTAATAACCGATTACCGCTTCCCTAACCTGCTGGGCAGGGTCGAGTTCGTTTCTCTTACAGTATTCTGTAAATTCTTCCCAAAGATCAGTAGGACATTCAAATCTTAAGAGTGAACTATCGCCATAGGACGAGTGCCCCTTACCCTCCTTTATTTCAAAGATATTTGCTCCTCGGTCAGATGTTCTAATGTCAAGAGAATTTTCCAGCTCTTGCAGTATCTTGTCAATTTCTTCTATCGATAACTCGTCTGGCATATTGAAGAGTTCTAGCATGAACGTGCCTTTGGGATTCTATTAACATCTGTCTGTAACGCTGGAAACGTACAGGTGCCCTATATAGAAATCAATAATATTGCCGTAGATTAATCACCTAATCGAATGGACAGAAAGATGTCGTTTTTTGCAATCTCTACTCGGACTATAATACCTCCAGAGATCAAGAGGATATTTGACGAAAAGCTCGAGGTCAGAGATGTGTTCGGTACCAGGTGTTATGTCATGTTAGAGGACGACGACAAGTCACCACTTAACCTGCTCGACGAGGAGAGACATAGAAGGGTTGAGCGGTGGCTCCAGACAGTCGGGGCAGATTCTATTTTTTCATATTCCTGGGGCTAGCTCTGGAGATGTTGAGTCATAGACAGATTTCTTTCCATCCCAGTATCCTTCTTACCCGGTTGTAACTGCGTTCAATAACTTCACGATCAGAGCTGGCGCGTCTTTCTACGGGCAGGATCATCCTAAAATCATATGAGGAATCGTCTGCGCCGTAACCGTCAGCAAGGGTCGCATCGCGAATAGCCAATTTTCTCATGAGGTCAGGTATAGACTCACCACAGAGCCTGGCAAATTCTGCTACAGCATCCAATTCTTTTTCGCTCAGCTCGACTTTGATCGATGGCAACTCTGCTACTATCCTGGTTCAGCAGTCAAAAGGGTCAGAAGGCAGATAACCTGCCGGATGTAGTTTTTCAGACATATGTCTCGGACCAGAAAATCAGGACTTGAAGACTTGTTTTCTTTCGGATATGAAGAACCGAAGGTACCAAAGTAGGCCGGCCGCCATGCAAAGGTATGATGCATTATACATCATAGTTATTATTGTGACGTCATTCTGGAATCCAGTCACGGCAGAGTATCCCAGCAAGATGTCAGCGATCGCAACTAGTATGAATGAAACAAATGCCCAGGGAATAGAAGTGAGGTGGCCCTTGCCCGAATTCAGTACAATCAGGATTGCAGGGACCATGAGTATTACGTCGAGCACAGGATATGCTACGCTGATTGCTAGCGGAATTATGTATCCATCCATGGACTCTCCGTCAGGTGGAAGGGAAACAGAGATGAGGCTTTGCAGGTAAAAGAATGCGAATCCACCGATTATCCCGACTACCGCAGCTAGCTGGTATTTCTTTACACCCTTGCCAAAGAACTTGTACATCGATGAAACATAGTAAAGTAGGCCTCCGTATGCTCCAAGCCAGAATACATCAGCGATTGAAGGAAATGGAGTCTCCTCTCCCAGCACTACCTCGTAGTAACCCCATACGGATTCAGCGATTAGCCACATCGCGAGCCCCACTGCCAACCCGGTATAGGCCCTGCCAAAGAGTCCTTTACTGCCCTGCTTTCCGAATACAACAATAGAAAGCACGGTGGCTGAAGCTATGGTAACTATTCTAAGAATGTCAAAGTAGACATAATTGGTATCCGAGCCCATAATGAGGGACACGAACCCGTTCACCGCCGCAACAGCAAGTATCAATCCTACGACATACTTTCTTTTCTCCACTGCAATGTTGAGTTCAGTAGATTGTTTTTCCATTTTTATTGTGCCTCTCCTTCGCTGCCCATCAGTCTCATCATCCTATCAAGTGGCGTGCCGTTCCCCGAATCAACATGCGCCTTTGATCGTTTTCTGAGCTTTTGCCAAGCTTCCTCCATAATCATGTCGGCACCAGGCCCAACCAATTCCTTGAGGTTGGCATAGAATGCGCGGAGATCGATATTCTGAGAATCACTGAAAAGTCCCTTACTATTCATGTGCCATGTTATCGTCTTGTGGATAGGACCGCCGAGAGAATAGATTGTCTCATCAAGAGCCTGCCTCAGTAGAAGCTGATTACTCCCGCTGTGATTCTTGTCATTTGCATCCTGCAATCTAATCCTTCCTAGTGTTCCAGACTAGGACATGGTTGCCGCGTTATGTGCTTAAGACGTATGGTGTATTCACATTGACAGACAAACGCCTACATTTCATCTAAGCAGAGCAAGATACCGTAAGGCGGCACTTGATTGCTAAAAGTTAGTGATGAGAGGAACTCGAAAGATGTCTCGCACGATGATGTGCCAATTGCGTGCTGCAAGATAGATGCTGCCGGTTTTATCCTTGAGTGTAATGAGATGTTCGCCTTTCTATTTGGCTACGAGCGTGACAATCTTGAGCATGTTTCACTTCATGACCTGGCTGTTGGAACTCCGCATGACCTGATCCAGAAGGTCACAACTGGAACTCACCACGATGTTGGTATTTTCTCTAGACGCCTATGGTTCAAGAGGAAAGATGGATCCACGTTTCCAGCGGTACTAAATGTAAAACTGGTCTTTGATAAGGAGCGCAGCCTTGCATATGGAAATATCGTTGTGATCGACGATACTTTCAATTATCGCACAATTGAAGGGATCGAAAAGGATAATGAGGAACTAAAGAAGAAGGAGCGACTTAAGAATGAATTTGTCGCTATCGCCTCTCACGAATTAAGAACGCCGATCCAGCCGATATTGGGATTTGCCTTACTTGCAAAGAGGGGAACCATTAGCCAAGAAGCAGCTTGGGAAGGTGTACTGAGTGAGGCTAGGCGCCTCCAGCAACTCGCCAACGACATCCTAGATGTTAGTAGGATAGAAAGCGACAACCTAAAGTACGATTTTGCCAAAGTAAAGATAAACGAGCTCATACGTCATGCCATCGATTCTCTTACAACTGACGCCAACAAAGAAGTTACCGTAACCTTTGACCATGCAAGTGCTGAGAGCGACCTAGTAATTGACGCGGATAGATCCAGAATAACTCAGGTAATTTCCAACATAGTCGGTAACGCCATAAAGTTCAGTCCGCACGGTACGATTCATGTAGTTAGCGCCGTCGTGGGCGAGATGTTTGAAATCAGAATTTCAGATAACGGAGGAGGGATCCCGGAAGACATACTTCCAAAGTTGTTCGAAAAATTCGTTACAAAGGGACACGGAGAAGGAAACAAGAAAGGAACTGGGCTAGGCCTGTATATCAGCAAGGCCATAATCACGGCGCACCATGGAGATATATCGGCACTCAATATTGAAGGCGGAGCTACTTTTGTGATCAGATTGCCAATTTCAAACGGTGTTTAATTGATAAAAAACTAGACTAGATTGCGGACCAAGCTCGTCCTTTTTGCAGCTTTCGCAGACCTTCCAGAAGATCTCTAATTTCGCCGTGTGACGGATTCAGATCCTTGACTTCTTTCACCTTCACATTTAGTTTTTCAAGCCCACTCCAAATATGCTTGTCTTCCAAAAGATCTACAAATTCGTACAGGTCAAAGGGTTTTTGAAGAAGCTCTACAACTTGCTGCAGATTCTTTACAGACTCAACCAAGGTATCGACTACGTAAGCGGAGGCAAAAAGTATGCGTTGCTTTGGTTCAATTGCTAGAATTTCCCTAGCAACTTCCATCCCATCTTTCTTTGGCATGCGATAGTCCAGCACGACAGCATCAAATGGAGGTTTGCGACGACTCTTACCTTCCGACTTTTCTTTCGCAAGTTTGTCAAGTTCATCATAATATGCCTGAAGACACTGTTCTCCGTCATTTGTAATTTGAACCCGGTGTTTATTTTGCTCAAGGACAGTTCTGTATTGAACGCTTATGTTGGCCTCGTCCTCCGCAACTAGTATCTTCATTTTATATAATACTTCTTGAGAGGGCTCATAAGATTCAGTGTGTAACTAGCGTAACATACGTACAACTGACCAAGTTAGGACTCGGCCATCTCAACACAGGTGAACGACCAATGGAACAGTATGATCTTGTCATAGATGGGAGACATCAAGGAGTGCCCATCTTGACATGCTGTGCATAGTCGACCATGCTTCTTGAAAAAATCGCAACTAGATTAAAGACGCCGAAAGCAAGAAAATGCGCGATCGCTGCCGCTACACCCGCTTCTAGACCTGTGGACAATGACATGTAGTGGAAGGATGGCCGGACTAGAATGAATGCAATGTCTGCTGCAAGAACAGACGGCCACAATTTTAGAGCGTTCTTTAGAACCTTCTTCACGCGCTTACTCCCGCTGTCATCAGGAAAAGATGATCTATGATCGCTGTAGTAGACTGCCAAGAACCCTGCGATAGAGCCGCCATAGTCTGCTCCCGAGGAATAAGCCGAAATTGAAAAGTTGCCCATCCCAGCGGATGCTGCTCCTTCGGCAACTAGCAGTCCTGAACCAAATCCTGCCAGTTCTCCTATCAGCAGCTGCTTGTTAAATTGGAGGTAGGTTGAGCGGTGGTCGCGCAGATATCGAACATAGTTTCTTAGCGACCAAGTAGGCATGGCAGATGTCATGACTAGGCTGCCGCGAGTCTCTGACTTTCCTGCAACCTAATGGGCAGCTTTTTCTTTATCCTATCCGCGTAGCTCCGTGACAGAAACTTGAGGAACTTGAATTCGTCGGGCAGTGCTATTTCGTCGATCAGCTTCGCATATTCCTCAACGGTATCAAGAACGGGCCCGGATGCGTTCTCCAGAATTGACATCCTTGAGCCATTCGTTCTGTGCTTGTAAAGTTGCGGATAAGCCTTTGAATGGTCTTTGCCTAGCGAAGCCAAGATAAAGATATTTGGCATCTGGTCCCGAAGGTCTTCCTGTATGTCATCGAGGTCATCGTCGATGTCCTGCAAAGCCTGGTTGTAATGGAGAATTGTGTTTGCGTTGTGGCTAAAGTTGGGCAACATCACTTCCAAGACGGGTGCATAGAGCAGAGCAGCATCTGAGGATTTGAATAGGTTAAAGCATTTTACTTCGGCAGCGGAAAAGCTGTGGCCATGCAGCATTAGCGTCTTTGTATAGTTTTCAAACTTCCAGAAAGGCCAGAATTGTTTCAGGTTGAACCTAAGAATACTCCTCAGATACGAGTTATCTTCCTTTTTCAAGCGCGCCAAGAGCCCTTGACCTAATCGCCGAAATCTTTGATTTCCTACCTCGTAATACCTGTCCATCAAGACTACGATTCTGACCAGATTCTTTACATGCGTGTAGGCTTCAAGCGAGAGGTCTAGATTGAGAGTATCAGAATAGGCAGCGTAAAAGTAGGTGGCGTAATCCTGACCTTTAACATCGACTGCTTGCATAAGGGAAGATGACGGCGGATCGATCCTACTAAGCAGACCGTTTATTTCCTCAATCTCGCTCACAAAGTTCTCTCCTCCATAAGAACTGAGACGATGAGATTTTACTTCCAATAATTGTCTCAAAGAGACCGTATTGTACCCATAGTAGGACAATGAGGATTTCAAATTACACATGTGGGATATAGTTCCTTATACTAGAACATTACTTGTCAAGATCTATTAAACAGGGGTAAGGAATTAGGAGCTTCTTTGTTGAGAGAGAATAAAAAATTCTACCCGTCTCAAAGCTTTACCAACTATTTGTATTGAGATTGGGCCAATTCTGAGGTAGTAATGTAGTTCACTACATACTAGCAGACTCTTATCGATTTTGCTAAAATCATCGCCCTTTGGGAATCATCGTCCAGCATTTCGTTATTCTTGTACTTGTTGCTAAAGTATAGCAGATCGATCATTTTGCTTCTGTCTATATTTACCACCAAGCTGCCATTGGCACCGCCAGAAGTGTTGGCGTTAGTCAGAATAACAAGCTTGTCAACAAATCCCGTGGACTTGAGCGTATTGGAAATCTGCTCAAAGCTCTTGGCATGATCCTTGTTTATCACCACAGCAATGGCTACCTTTGTGCCGTAAGGGTCGCTGAAAATCACGTCTATCCCGTTTCCCTTGCTTTCCGAAGCCTGCGGCCGAGCAACGACTCCAACTTCGTGAGCGTAGTTCACTAGATCCTTCACTGCGCTCCGGACGCCGGTCTCAAGAGTCGCCATGTCGCTCCAGTTGCGCCTAATCTTGATAAAGTCAGAGATCGGTACGTCCATGACGCTCCCCCTGATTCTAAGGCCAGGATATACATTCTTGATGGTTTCGTCTATTGCTTGTTCGTCAATGATTAACACGTCGCGCTTTGCAGCGTTTTCCGTGGCATGATACATTATGTTAAGCATCGACCTCACGTTGCGAAAGTCCGAGAATTCGTCGTAGATCACCTTTATCTTTGCGGCAAGGTCCCGTTCTTCCTGCTCTGTAAAGCACTTGGATGAGTCATGAAATCGAATGTATTCAAGTGCAATGTCTATTACCTCTTCAAGGGTGTTCGATCCAGCAAGGTCGATTTTGTAGTTTGCCTTCTCCAGCCTGTCAAATACTGAAACATTGGCCCTTCGGATGTCGTCGTATGAAGATGGAGTGAATATCAGCATCAATATTGCGGCTGGTACGTGAGCATTAATGACTGCCTTGACAAAGTCGACGGATTCCCGGTCTACGTCAAATTCATCTAGCTGGAACAGCGTCAGCTTGCCAAGATAACGCAGATTCAGGCGGGCCAGTGCCGCGAGGCTTGCGATAATGTCCTCTAGTGATGCGACGCTCTGAGCATCCGCCCTGAACTTGCCCTCGATAGCCAGTTTGGCAATTGCGACCTCTACTGGCGAAAGCTCGCCCTTTAGAGTCTCATCGATTGCAGCAAAATTTGGAACTAGCTCATTTCGCAATAATTGATTGGCCTTTTCGGTGACACTTCTGCCTGCTATAGAGTCCATGAAACCATAGTTGAATATTTTCTTGGCGACTCCGATGTGTCGCTCAGCTTTGTCGACCAGGCTTTTTACCAATGCGACCCGGATTGAGGAGACGTATTCCTCTGCAAATCCAGCCAGCATCGCGCTGTAGAGGCTGTGCATGTTCCGTGGCGAGACCTGAGACATGTCGACGTAGGAAATAACGGCATTGTCATTTACTTCGCGAAGGCCTTTAGTATGAAGTGCGAGGTGGGTTTTGCCAGATCCCACATCCTGTATAATAGTAACTAGCCTAAAGTCCTTGTCAGTCGCTTCACCTGCTTGGACTTTTGAATAAAGATCGCCAATGCAAGACAGCAGCGCGCTCTTTGCGTCACGGTGCCTTTTGCCGCCGAGAATTTGTGCGTCGATGAGCGTCGGCGTAGGGCTGCTCGGATATGGATTTCGATCCAGCCTGTATGGATACACCTAGATGCACCTCACAAACCCGTGCAGAAGGCCCCTTACCATTACTCCTTCCCCGCCACCAGTGGAAAGCTCGTATCTGCCCTGATCTTGGCTAATTACTCCTTCTACTAACCGATAAAATTCGTCTGAAGAGATTGCGAGTTTATCGCAAAGCTGGTTCCGCAGCTTGGCAAGCTCAACCCATCCTATGGAAGATGCAGAGTTTGCAAGAGCGACGTCAAACTCTTTTTTGAAATCGCCGACAGTAAGGCCGCGCCTAGGTGATGCCGACGCAGATGACGTCGCAATTTGCTGCTGGTATACCGAAGACTGTTGCTCATTTTTCATTTCAAGCACGTACCTGGACAGGTTGGAAATGTTGTTAGCAAGCGTGCCCACGGTCTCTTCCAGAGACTTCAAAATGTCATAAGTCAGTTTGAACCTTGGATCCGAATTGAGCAGACTCTGCACATAGCTATCTCTGTGCCAACAATAGTATGCTCCCGCCCTCTTGTCGACAAAGATCTCGCCTCTGCTAATGATCTCTTCTAGAATGGATTCAATTTCTCCAAATTCCTTGCGCAAATCTGTCTTTTTTATACCGGCGGAACCAACGGAATGGATCCTCTTTATGACAAGCTTCTCGTCTACCGTCATGAGGTAGACCTTTAAAATTCTTATTTAAGTTCCGACGTGACAGTTTGCACCCGTTTTTGTGAAGAAAAATACACCATCTTATTCCGAAGGGTTAATACTGCTATCGACCAAAGAAATCGAGAGGGATGAAGAACACTCTTTCTGAATAATGATGAAAGTACTAGGGTATCTGACCTCATACTGCTTTGTACTGCTGTTCATATTTGGCTTGGGTTTTGCTATTGACGATCCTCATTCCTGCAAAGACGGCGATTATCGCGACTACCCACACGCCGGCAAGGACGATGTTGCCAAAGCCTATGTACATGTATGGCAAGGCTTCTAACAAGTTCGCCTCTAGGGCGTCTGCGCTGCGATGCATGTCAATCATTGCGACATTGTAGGCACCGCTGTGTGGATCCATTGAATCTGCAAGCTCGGCGCGTGCTGAAATATCTTCAAGATCGGTCCGGATGAGAGCAAAGTCCGTCCTGACCGTCTGGAAAAGCCAAACGGGGTTGCCCTCTTTTGGCAAGCTAGCCTTGGTGAGCACTATGTATTCAGCAATCTGATCAGGCGTCTGCGCACTCTGGGCTCTGATAAGATAGCCTACAGCCTGACCAACAGGGTAAATGGTAGAATGATACCCGTTGTATGCGACCGCCGCCCCTAGAAGTATAAACATCAGGACTCCGGCAAGGACGACCTTTTGATTCAAATTGTGAGAATATCTCTGCGTGGTACGGTTCGCTTCTGTTGTGAGTATTCCTCCTGCTTTTGTCTCGATCGCAGGCACAACTGTCCTTGCACTTTTTGTTGGACGTTTTTTCTTGAAGGAAGAATGTGCTATACTTAGGTAGGCCGTGTAGACAAAGCCTATCGTAGGAAGGGCAATCATTGGCGCGTATAGCGGGTTGGCTGAGAATATTGAAATAAAAACCGCGATAAACCCGTAGACCGCAAAAAAGATCTCGAGCAGAGTGGTCTTTGTAAACGGAAGCACATATTCTTTACTTCTCCAATCATCACTCTTCTTTACTACTCCGAATTTTGGGGTCCGCAGAAATTCGTTCTTCTTGCCAAGTACCGCGTCGAATACGGCAACGGTGTTGTTGACTGTAATGCCTGCTGCAAGGAAATTCAGGAAGAAGAACTGCCATGCTTTTTTCTTCCATTGATGTTTCCAGGTTCGGTTTATTACCGCCAAATAGCCTCCAGGACCCAGAGCCACGTAAGTCCCAATGACTAGAAATGGAGCCCAGCTTTCTGTATACAGCTTAAAGTCTATTGCAAGGAGCATCGGGAAGATTAGGAACTGTGCCAAGAACAGCGGGTTGACAATATGCCGCGTCATGTGAATGAAGGATTGAAGCTTGGTATCCGCCGGAACCTTCCTGCTTACAAGCACGTCTCCCAGAAGTTTCAACGCTACCTGCATTGCTCCTTTTGCCCACCTAAACTGCTGGCGCTTTGTCGCATTCATTTGCACGGGCAACTCTGCATCGACTACGATATCGTCAAGGAAAAGCGACCTCCATCCCTTCATGTGCGCCCTGTAGCTCAGGTCCATGTCCTCCACAAGTGTTGTCGTATGCCAGCCGCCTGAATCGTCTATGCAAGACCTTCTCCACACCCCAGCTGTGCCGTTAAAGTTCATGAAAAAGTGGGTGAAACTCTTTGCCTTCTGTTCAACCAGGAAGTGTAGGTCAAGGGACACGGCCTGGGCGCTTGTGAGTGTGGAAAAGTCCTCGTTAATGTGACCCCACTTGCACTGGACAAATCCCATCTTGGGATCGTTAAAGTATTTGATGAGGTGTTTCAGAAAATGGGCAGGGGGTATGAAGTCAGCGTCAAATATGGCAATGAACTCGCCTTTGCTGCTCTTGAGGCCATACTTCAGCGCGCCGGCTTTGTACCCAGATCTGTCGCTCCTCCGTATGTGGACTATGTCAAACCCCTTGAAGCGGTATTCATCTACTATTGATCTGATCAGGTCGACGGTGTTGTCATCGGAATCATCAAGCACCTGAATTTCCAGCTTGTCCCGGGGGTAGTCAATCCGGCAAACAGCGTCTATGAGTCTCCTTGCTACATACTTCTCGTTGAACAATGGAAGTTGCACCGTGACAACAGGCAGATTAGGTGGCAACTCGATATTTTCCCTGCGCTTCCGCTCGTATCGGACATTATTGCGCGACATGTAAGCAAGGTAATAGAAGTTTATAGAATAGACCAGGATCACCCAAGAGATCATAAGAAATATCGTGTAAAGAAAAGCTCCTGGTCCGTACATGGCTACTGGCTCCTGACGGGTCGTCTGTAGTGTTCTTTTCTATTTATAGATACGGGCTACCCTTTAGTGAATATCTTTACAGCCTGAGGAGGACAGACGTTCTCGCACGCAATACAGAATATGCAGTCCTTTTCCCTGATCATAAAGGCCTTCTTTTCCGAAGCCGGATGCCCTGGAGTCTCCAGCCACTCATACACATTCACGGGACAAGCTTCAATGCATGCGCCGTCTGCTACGCATATGTCAAAGTCAACACATACGAAATCCCCCCATATTCCAAGCTGGCCAGGGGCATCCAGCGGACCCCACACCTTGATCCCGTTGTAGGTGCCGGCAACCTGCCTCGATTCCTTAAACTTTGCATTGATCGGACCATCGACCTTGCTGTAGTTTGTCCCGGTACCAGTAAGCGAAATCGTTGTGGAGCCCTCGCCTGCTGCCGGAGCTGCGGGTGGAGCCATCGCCTGTGCAGGAGCTGGCTTTGGAGCGGTGGAAGCACCAGTGGGTGGAGGAGGTGCCGTCGCGCTGCGCGCCTTGGGATTTTTTGCAAGCGGTGCGACCTCTTCGAGTTTCTTTATCGCAGCCTCTAGGCTTAGCTTCTCTGCCTTTTGCCAGTGGGCCAACAATTTGTCGCCTATCTTTGTGTTGCGAATAATAGTATCAATAATCATCTTGGCATTTTGGTCCGCCTTCTGGCGGTAGTTCTTTATCCAATATGGATCACCAAAATATTCCAGCTGCCTTATCTGGTAAATGAGATCAACGACTTCGCCTGTTACAATTTCGACTGTAATATTCAGATCCGCTACAAGTTCTTCGTGTGTTATTAGATCCTCGCCCTTTTCAGACCACTTGTAGGTAACGTAAATCCTGTCAGCATGAGTGTCCATCTTGAACCCGGAGCTTTTCAGATCGTTCATGATACCGGCAATGTCTGATTTTTCAGTGATCTCGACGGGAACGCGGTATAGTCCAAGCCTGTTGCCGTGCAGCGGATAAACGCCTCGCTTTGCGACCTCTGAGAGCATTGTCCAGACTCTATCCTTGAGTAAGGCAGACATCTCTGTGACTCAAATTTACGTACTTTTACATGTCCTAAAAGGATTTCGATTGTGCAAGCACAATCAGTCCTGCCGGCGATAAACCTAGTCGTCGTCTGGGCAAGTCAGTTCCCTTATCGCCTTGTACCTTGCTTCAATTTCCTGGGCAATCTGGGTCACGTGTTCTATCGTGTATTTCGATTGAGGAAAATACCACCTTATACCGACTTTGTGGCCGATTCCGTCCATGTCGTAGATAACGCCTTTATCTGCATCCACGCCATATTTATCGTCTGGAACCGTCTCGCGCACCTCGAGTCCCCTTTTCGTTTTGTCTTCTAGCACGAAGTCTGGCCGATTATCATAAACAAAGTAGAATTGGCCTTTCTTCACTAAAGTGCCTGGCATCAAAAAGAAAGAGAGAAGTTAGGGCTTATTTCTCTATCGGATTGCCTATCATGTTTCCCCATTCAGTCCATGAGCCGTCGTAATTTCTCACTAGGGGATACCCCAGCAGGTACTTTAGGACAAACCAGGTGTGCGATGAGCGTTCCCCAATTCTACAATAGGTAATGATGTGTTTGTCAGGAGTTATTCCTTTTCCTTCATACAATGCTTTCAATTCTTCAGCCGACTTGAATGTGCCGTCTGCATCCTTGACTGCCTGTGCCCAAGGGATATTCATTGCACCAGGTATGTGACCCCCGCGCTGCGCGTGCTCAGTTGGATATTCTGGGGGTGCAGTAATTTCTCCAGAGAATTCCTTTGGAGAGCGAACGTCTACCAGAGCCATAGAGTCCATTTTTTCAAGTGCCCGCCTTACGTCCGGCATGTAGGCCCTAACTCCTTCATTTGGCGGCTCGGCCCTATATCTTGACGGAGCGGCCTTTGGCTCGTCCTTTGTATACTCTCTCTTTTCCAGCTCCCATTTCTTTCTGCCACCGTTCATTATCTTGATCTTGTTGTGTCCGTAATACTGGAAGACCCACAGTGCAAAGGCTGCAAACCAGTTGTTAAAATCTCCATAGAGGATGAGTTCGGTCTGCGGTGTTGCGCCGACACGGCTCATCAGCTCTTCAAAATGCTGCCTGCTAATGATGTCGCGCCTTACCTGGTCGTTGACATCCTTCCTCCACCATACCAAATGTGCTCCAGGTACGTGGCCCTGCCTGTATGCGTTCTCTGGATCATAATCGACTTCCAAAATCCTGATGTTGTCATTTTTCAAATTGTTTCCGACCCAGTCGGTTTCGCAGAGAACTTCTGGGTGAATGTAGTTTGCCATGTCGCCGGCTACGCTTCGCTGATACTTAAAATCTTTGTTTAGAGCCAGGGCAAAGCCATTTAATAAGAGCATGCAGCTATAGCGGTGCGGAGACAGGATTGGCTCCAGATATCCGCGCGGTAGCCATAATAACAAAAATCGGTAGTATCGAGGCAGAAGAAGCCGCAGCAAGGGTAACAACCCTGCTGACAAGAGCAAAAATCAAAAGTTATTCTGTACTGCCGCTCAAAATTGATGGTGTCATTTCGATGCGGCCGGAAGACCTGGCCAAAATCAAACTCGATCTAATTTTTGCAATAGGAGGCGACGGCACGACGCTGCGGGCATTTCGCGTTATACCCGGGAAGGCACCGCTCTTTGGAATTAACAGCGGAGGACATAGGGGCATATTGGCTGAAATCGATTCAAATTCAATTGATACAGCAATCGCTGCAATCATTTCGGGCAAGTACTTTTACGACTCCCGTATTCGCATTCAAGCGTTCTCCGGTAATACAGCTTTTCCTCCCGCTCTGAATGATATACTCATAACAAGGGTAAGTCTGACAAGGACTCCAGCAATGTCGATCAAGCTCATGGGAGATGAAATTAAACAGAGAATGGACGGCATCGTCATTTCGACTCCGACAGGGTCTACGGGTCATTCTTTTTCAATCGGTGGGCCAGTGCTTCACGAAGGAATGGACTGTCTAATACTGAGCCCGCTTGCATCCGTCAACAGGATGCCCCAGCTGGTAATGCCTGTTGAAGAGATTACTATTCAAAGCAGCCATGAATCCCATCTCATAGTTGATGGCCAAGAGACGTTCAAGGTAGACCCGGAAAGACCCATAAGGATACTGCGGTATTCTGAAGACGCAACATTTTTGCGGCTTCAGAAGAAGGGAATGAGGCAGCTTGCCAAATTAGGGTTCTCGAAGCTTGCATTCTAGCATGGTGCTTGACGCGGGGGCGTTCTATGCAGGGACAACGTTTCTATCTTCAAATGAACAGATGTATACGACCTCGGCTGTACTCGATGAGGTTAGACACATCAAGAACCAATTCTATGCTTTAGAGGCACTGCGCGATTCCGGCAGGCTAGTTATTCAAGATCCCGAACCGAACCAGATTGAAATAGTTCTTCGGGCAGCGGCGAAAACTGGCGACCGCAGCTCTCTGTCCGAAGCAGACGTGTTAATCCTAGCGTTGGCAATTCAGCTCAGAAAGCCGTTGGTTACTGATGACTACGCAGTCGCAAATGTTGCAGCTGTTCTCAATATCGAGGTCATGCCGGCGACGGTTGGCAAGGAAATTCGGGAGACCCGAAGATGGATCTATTATTGCAGTGGGTGTAGTAAGAGCTTTAACAGTGGTGAAAAGGAATGCCCGCTTTGCGGGAACAAGTTGAAGCGAAAGTTCAAGAAATTTCGCGCGGATCCATGATTGTCCTCAAAATCTATTGTCATCCATTGTCGAACTTCGAGTGGGCCTACCCGGAATCAAATAGCGTCCTCTGGATGATTTCGCGTGAAGAATTACCAGAGTCTAGAATCCTGCGCACTCGCTCAGCCCTGGCCAATCCAAATCCGGAAATAGTTGCAAGCTCCGCAGCCGAAGCGTTAAGTGCCCTAGTGGGTGTGTGAAACTTTTGAAGCAATCTAACAGCTAATTTGTCGCCGATTCCTGGAATTGAGGACAGGACAGAAAGTTGCTGGACGTACACTGGGTTTTCCTTCTTGATCTTTCTCAAGAGAGGTCCTGTTGCCTTGCCTTCCTTCAGGCTTCTCTTGGCAAGAGTCAGCAGCAATTGCGTAGTGTATTCTGCTGAAGGAGTATGAACCACAGGGATCCTAAACTCCATAATGATGGCTGCTATTGCTTCATAAGCGAGCGAAACCCTGTCGGCCAAGCGCGTCGCCCTGTCCACGTCAACCTCGGCAGGAATTTCTGCCAAGTCGGCGATATTTCCTTGAACCACAATTACTGGCTTTTGATAATGCTTGACTAGCTGCGAACACTGAATGTAGAGTCGACCATCATAAATCGAACTTATCAGATCGCGGACAGTTTTTCGTTCAACCACTTCCTCGGGAGAAACAACATAGTCGCCGACTTGAAGCTGGGCGATATCAACTGAGGCGCCTGCATTTCTAAGCAGATCCGGGATTCTGCTATTCCTTTCTCTCTCATCAGCAACGACTCTTACGGGCAATACGAAAGACAGTAAGCACCAGTCACGTATAATTTTTTATTCTCCACGCGGTTTTGGAGAAGGTCCGGGACCTGCAGGAGGCATTCCGCCTGAAGCGCCACTTTGCATGCCGCGTATCATTTCGTTAATCTTGGTTTCGACCTCTTTCAAGTTTTCCTTCACCCTTGTTTCTTGCTTTGACAGCACCATTACTCGCGTATTGGAAAGCTCTTTCTTTTCTTCAAGCTCTTTGACAACTTCGTCTTTCTTAGCCTTGATAAGTACAGAGCCGGCATTCTTGTATACGGAATCTTCCGCGCCCGCCTTCTTTAATTCTTCGAGAGCCCTGTCCGTTTCTACGGATTCAACTTCAAGCTGCTGCTTTTGCATCATTATCGCCTGCAGGTTCTGTTGGAGCTGTTGAAGCCTTGATACCTGCTCCCTAAGCCAGGGCGGAAGTTCCTGTTCACTCATATAGTTTACAATGCGACATCAGATCGCCAAGCTATAAAATCATAGCGTTAGACAACGGATTGATGCTCCTGCAAGCAGGAGAAAAGAATTGATGCTGGCACGAAGAGACGGCACGTCGCTTGATGCTAACTTGATAATGACATTTGATCCTTTCAAAGAAATAACTGCACTCTCGCCACTCTTTGGGAGAGTAGAAACATCGGCGGCAAGCGCGTCGCAGAGTGAGCTTGCCATCCACCTTGACTGGGCGGAGATAACTATTTCAGCCGCGAAGTTTGTCGAGGTCAACGTCGTATGCGCCTGATGCGACCTTGTAATTGCATTTGGGACAGTTCCAGATTCCTGAAGCCACCCTGCCAAATCTCGGCGACCCGCATGACGGGCATCTGCGTTTCTGGTGTAGTGTACGATAGACCTTCCCGTATCGCTTTCTGACAGTAGCGCCGTACTTTATCCCAAGGCCCTTCAGAGCCGTGGATCCTCTGGTCTTTCCAGTTCTGCTAACCATTTTACTTCGCCAAGCCTCTTAGCTTTTCGCGGACTTCCTGTCCTTTAATTCTTGCCGTGTCAACTGCCTTCTTAATCTGGTCAGCCGTGAAGGATCCGGTAAATCCTTTTTGGATAGCGCAGAGGCCCTCTTCGTTTGTCGTTATTGTTATTCTGGCGTCCATGCATGCTTCTTCTTCAGAGGCCGGGTCGGTAAGGATATAGTCGCCAATTCGCGCAGCCGTTATTGAGACTGGCACCGTCGTTATGGGCATGTCTCTTGTGTTTCCAGTATCGACGACTTTGTCATCTTGCATTTCGAGAATCGGAAGCTTGGCGCCAAGCAGGGCTGCGACTACCGCGTACGAAGTGGCGTCGAACAGGTTGCCATCGACGTTGACGACGCTGCAGTCAACAAATATCGTGTATACAATCTTGCCAGGAACCAGCACTAGTTGTTCAAGGTCAATCATTTCAGATTCCCGAATGCCTCTGTCTACTACCCTTGCAAGCTCTACTACCTCCTCGTCAGGGGGGCCGGGCTCGACGTGCGGAGATGCTATTGGCAGCACTTCCGCCGATACGATTAACGCGCCCTTGTTCTCTAGTCCCTCAAATGGGGTCCCTGTAGACACCTTGACCCCAGCTATTACCTCGGAATACCCCAGTTTTACTCTAGCAGAACCATTCGCTTTCTTGATGACATTGGGCTCGATTTCAAGAGGCCTTTGCTCACCAAAGTCGCGTCCATCCAGCCTCTTTCCCTTCGCAAGTGCGTCCCACATTTGCTGCTTGCGCAAGTGTTCAACAATTATCGTTGAGCGTCTGGAAGAACTCATTGAGTCGCTACCTCCTCCTTCAGCTCAGTCTCGTTGCCAAAGTACTTCTGCATCAGCGCTTGGCGCTGAATATCGTAGACCATCTTGCAGCCGGAAATTGCCTTGTCTATGCATTCGTTGAATTGTTCCTGCGAGAGCTTGCCGTCTAGCTGCAAGAGAGTCACTTGTTCGAGTCTAGGCATGTATGCAACCGGCAGGTCGGCACCGCCTTCCTTGTCCTCAGTGTCATTAATGTCTAGAACTATTTGATCGTCCACTTTGCCGGCGGCACATGCTGCGACAAGGTCGCGCATGTTAATTCCGGCGTCGGCCAGAGCGACAGAAGCAGCTGTTATGCCTGCGCATCGCGAGCCTCCGTCAGACTGAAGCACTTCGACAAATACGTCGATCGCGGCCCTTGGGTAATCTTCGAGCATTAGTGCCGGTTCGAGGGCTTCCCTCATTACCTTGGAGATCTCGATTTCCCTTCTAGACGGTGCGGGATTTTTTCGCGTATCAGTGGAAAACGGCGACATATGGTACCTGCAACGCAGGACACATCTGTCCGGAAGGGCCATGTGTTTTGGGTGCACTTCCCGCGGACCATAGACTGCTGCCACTATCTTGTTCTTTCCAAATTCAATAAAAGCAGAGCCGTCAGCATTTCTGACTGTCCCAACTGTGATTTTTACTTCGCGCATTTGGTCAATTGTCCGCCCGTCTGTTCTTTTTCCATTTTCATCAATCAAGTTTCTTGTCTGAGTCATTTTCTATTTTTCACCTTCAACCTCTAATTCTTCTTCCACGTCGTCCATGCCTGATCCCATTTCTTCGGTCTTTGCATCGCTTGCCGGAGCAGAGACAGCAGACTCTTGTGGTGTGTCAGGTACGTTCAACAGGACCTTTATCCGCTGTGTGAGATTTGCCGTATGTGCTTCTTCCTCCACCATTTTGATCGCCTTGACTGCCAGCATTGTCCCCTCGGGATTTCTGCCAGTGACTACGACGATTCCGTTTTGCCCGATTAGCACGCGCGTTTGCGTGGCCTGCTCTATGGTCTGAATCATCGAACCCCTCTTTCCGATAAGTCGTGGTACTCTTGTCGCAGATATATGCAAGAGTTCTCCCCTGGGCACTTTGCCTAGGTCTCTATCCTGTACTGTCAGCATTGGATCTCTTGTCCTGTCAAATGCCATAACTCTTGCAGTAATCATGTCGCCAATGGCAAAATGTTTGCCCATATCGTCTCTTGCGGGAGAAAAGTCTCGACCAAAGACATCCTGCGCCGGCAAATGGGCCGAGAAGCAGGAATTAATATCGACTTCCCACGAAAGCGATGAGTGGTCAACTATTTTGCCTATGACGAGGTCATTGACGCGCGGAATGTAAACGCCTGAAAGGGGAATGACCTTGACACCGTCACGTCCGCTTTCTGCGATCCCTATCCTTGTCGCAATTAACGCTCCGCCTGTTTTGATGACGTTCATGAGCGGCCTAAAATTGCCCTCGGCAATCTTGTCGCCGGGAATTACATATCTTCTTCTTACGTCGTGCATAGATCAACCGTTCACCACCGGGGCCATAGGCCCGCCTGAAAACACGGTATCGTCAATGTTCAATTCTCTCTTGTCTCCTATCTTGACGGGAAGTAGTTACAGGTGACTTATATTTTAAGTATAGAATACTACCTCATCCCTCTTTCACCACGGCCGATCCCTTGCTGATCGACCCGAGGCGATCAAGGAATTGGGCTTTCAACCCAGCATTCATTTCGACAATTACCCTGAGCGATCCGTCCGATAACCATACTTCACCTTTAAAATCTCCTGCAGACTTTAAAATGTTGAATGACTGCGCGGAATATTGCGGGGGAACAGTGACGGTGAGCCTTACTATTTCCGACTTTAACGGGAGAATCTTCCGGAGGCCTTCAATTACGGTCTTTGCCTGATCCTCGGAACGTTTGAAGGGGTCAATCGAAACCCTTGCCTCGTCCATGGCAGCCTCGATCCTTACTATGGGATGCGGAAGGTGTGTTTTTGGGTCGACAAAACTCCTGTTGATGTACTGGACGATCTGCTTGCGCTTTTCTTCCACCATCTTTCTTCTCTGATCAGTTGTAAGGTTGAGCTCCCCCTTTGCAATTATCTGCTTTGCAACTTCAGTAGCATCGGTAGTCTTGAAGTGCTTCATCAACTTCTCGCTCGATGCCCGTGAGCCCTTGTTTGCGTCAGAGTATATCTCGTCGGAAACAAGCACGCTTGAGAGATCTGATCGCTTGCCAAGTTTGTACTCCAGCGCCGGGTCCGGCTTGACTATGAGTTCGAATTTGTCACCTTCAAGCGCGAGCTTTATGATAGTGAACTTGGATTCTGTCATGCCGCTGATGTAAGAGGCTTATTTCACGAAGAAGTATATATGCGTGTCAAGTTCTCAGCAAATTTTAGAATTTTCGGTAGATTTTTAAGGTCGTATCGGCGAGCTTCTTTTCGGTATTGGCTTCTCCCTCAGTTGACGTCATTGAGAAATCTTCAGAGAGAATAGTTGTAAAGTTTAACAATATTCCTAGGCAGTATGTAAACTCGCTTAGGCGGCTTGCGATTAGCGAAGTTCCTACTCTTGCCATTGACGACGTGGTTATGCTAGAAAATTCGTCAGTTATGCACGACGAAGCTGTCGCCCACCGTCTGGGGCTCATACCGCTCAGGACTGACCCAGGGAGGTTCGTCATGCCACATGAGTGCGACTGCAAGAGCACGCTTGGATGCAGCAAGTGTAGAGTTCTCTTGGTTCTTGACTCTGAGGCGAACGATAAGACAAAAGTTGTCACATCTGGCGAACTTGTATCTGAAGATGAATTGGTGAAGCCTGTCAGCAAAGATATTCCTATTATCGTATTGGCCCCGAATCAAAAGCTAAAGTTCGAAGCGTACGCAAGGCTAGGCACGGGAAAAGACCACGCCAAGTGGCAGCCGACTTCTGCCGCCGTCGTCAAGGACGGCAAGGACGAGGATGAAATAATTCTCGTACTGGAGTCAAATGGCGCGCTCACTGCTGAGGAGGTTCTCGTTTCCGCAGCAGAGAGGCTGGCATCAAAGGTAAAGAGTTTCAAACAGATTACATCTTCGCTAAAGGTTCCAAAGAGCGCCTAGAATACGTTTATTTGGGGAGCTTCTACAACGAGTGAGCATAACGAACGAAAATGTTTGCTAATACGATGTTAGATAACACGGTGTGGACGCTACGTACTGCCTTCAAGAAGACAAAGGCTCCAATTTGGCGCGCTTTAGAAGAGGAGCTTTCAGGTCCAAGAGCGAACAGAAGAGAAGTAAACGTAGGTAAGCTCGCCGAGCTAACCAAGTCTGGCGAGGTTTTGGTTGTGCCAGGAAAGATTCTCGGTACAGGCAACCTGGGACACAAGCTGATTGTTTGTGCTTACTCGGTTTCTGAAGGAGCCGCGAAAAAGATAGTTTCAGCGGGCGGCAAGGTAATTAGTTTTGAGGATTTGGCAAAGAAGCATCCAGACGGAAGGGGAGTGCGCATTATTGGTTGAGAAAAAGACTGCCGGTCCGAAGCAAATAGTCGTTGACGCGACGAACTGTATCGCGGGAAGGATGTGCTCGCACGTATCAAAACTCTTGCTTCAAGGCAACAAAGTCGCCATTGTAAATGCAGAGAAAGCCATGCTCTCAGGCGATCGCTACAAGACCATTGAGCTCTACAAAGAACACCTAGAGATCAACTCTGTCACAAATCCAATCCACGGGCCTTTTCATCCTAGGCGGCCTGACACGATGCTCTCAAAAATGGTCAGAGGAATGGTCCCAAAGCGCAAGACAAGTGGAGTAGAGGCTCACCAGCGACTCAGGGTATATATCGGGGTGCCTGAAGAAATGAAGGGCACCAAATTGGAGTCCTTTGCTGATTCAAAGATAAGAAAGCCCGAATCTTATTACATCACTGTCGGCGATGTTGCCAAGCAGATTGGCTGGCAGGGACTGTAGACATGACTAACAAAGTTGAACTATACCCGGGACAAAGAAAGTCTAGCAGGGCAGTCGCAACCATTTCAAAAGGAAGTGGCAAGGTAAGGATAAACAATACACCTGCTGAACTTGTTACTCCCGATGTTGCTAAAGAGCTTGTACTAACCCCATTGACTCTGGTTGGAGAACTTAGAAACAGAGTGGACATTAATGTTCAAGTGCGTGGCGGCGGTTTCATGGGCCAGGCGTTCGCAAGCGCAGTGGCAATTTCCAGAGCATTGACGGGGCAAGAGAAGGGCGGCAAGGATCCAAGAGAACACCCTTTCACAAAGAGCATTCGCGAAGAAGTCAGGAAAAAGCTGACAGAATACGACAGGCATTTCCTCTCCGGAGATAGCAGGCAGACAGAATCGAAAAAGTTCGGCGGACCCGGAGCAAGACGCAGAAAGCAAAAGTCGTACCGCTAGCGCGTTTGTTGCGCACATTGGTGCAGTTTTACCTGCTGCTATCCTGCATCGTATAGACTTTGTATATTTGACCGGTATGGCGTTCAGTGTACTTCCACTCGTCCACACTGAAGTTGACCTCTTTGAATTTTGACCTTAATCCAGGGTGTAGCATCTTATGTACGTCTTCACCAATAGAGACTCTGTTTGGAGGAGTAAGTGAAGTAATCTTTGCAGCTATGCTCATACAATAACCAAGGATGTCAATTAGAGAGCTCTTGTCATCGCCGTACTGGACAATTACATTCTCGCCTTCGTCAATTCCTATCTTGACGTTTAACTCAGGATAATCATACTGGTTCAGGATTGGGTTGATGCCGTTCTTGATTACAGTT
>Ga0070698_100001339_pt1 | contig 27414 bp, 27 predicted proteins | sample KBSK1502metaG_FD_65477 | JGI IMG/M metagenome (GOLD analysis project Ga0070698, IMG submission 65477) | Corn, switchgrass and miscanthus rhizosphere microbial communities from Kellogg Biological Station, Michigan, USA - KBS K1-50-2 metaG | ecosystem: Host-associated > Plants > Roots >...
GCCGTCGTCGTCGGTCGCGCGACCGATGATCAACACATGATCTTGTCGACGCACATCCACGCGGATGGCAGCGAAGCGGAAATCTTGTGGGTCGAGTATCCGGCGAGTCGCCAGCACCCGCGCATCAGCGCCGAGGCGATGGCGGAGCGCAAGCACTACCCCAAGATGAAGGGCAAGAACGTCTTCAAGCATGCCGTCACGCGCATGCCGCAGGCGATCATGGAGGGCATGCAGGCGAACGGGATCAGGAGCATCGAGCAAATCGATATGCTGATTCCGCACCAGGCGAATCTGCGCATCAATCAGATGGTCACGCAGATGATCGGCGTGCCGGCCGACAAGGTGCACAACAACATTCAGAAGTACGGCAATACGACGGCGGCATCGATTCCGATTTGCATGCACGAAGCGATCGAGCTCGGCAAGATCAAGCCGGGCAACCTCGTGTGTCTCGTCGCATTTGGCGCGGGACTCACGTGGGGCTCCGCATTTCTGAGATACTAGCGCCGTCTGAATGCTGGATGATTTGCGGCGCGGGTTCGAGATCCTGCTCGGAAAGCCGCTCGAGAGCTTTCCGCAACACGCGCGCTACGAGCTGTGGTTCTTCGTCGACAGCGAGCTGTTGCCGCCTGCGGATCGCGTGGCGTCGCTCTCGCACGATCAGCTCGCGATCGATCCGCCGGCCGAGCCCGCGGCAGCGCACGATCGCGAGACTGCCGAATTCTGGCTGCGCTATCCCGTCGATTACGCGCACACACTGTTCGTCTATGACAAGCACGATCTCGGGCACGCGCCACACGAGCTTGTCGTCGCGTTGCAATCGAGTCACTACGCGTTGACCGGCAAAGAGCTCGCCGCGCTCGCGGATGCGGCGCGTCTCGATTTTGCCGCGGCGCTGCGCCTATGCTGGTATGCGTGTCGTCGCGCCGTTACCGACGGCACGTTGTTCGATGCGATGAGTGCGGCAACGCTTTCGACGAGTGCGCCGCACTGGCTTGCCTCGCGCGCGCAATACGATGCGATGGCCGACAAGATTCGCTTCGAGCCGCGCTGGGAGAACGCATTCAAGCCGATCGTCGATCCCGCGCTGCGCGAGCACTTGCTGATGTCGTGTGTCGATCTACGAACGTCGCGCTGGGCTGGCTCGTGGTTCGATCCGAAACGCAAAACCGATGTGTGGCTCGAGCCCGTCACGCGACGCGGCGGCGAGATCTTGGCGATCTGGCACAGCGGCGAAGGACAAGCGACGCGCGCCGTCGTGAAGTTCGAAGGCGCGGCAATTCCGATCGCGATGACGCTGCCGGCGGATGATTCGGTGGCCGTCGCGATGCCGTCCGCGGAAGAACCGCCGATCGTACTCGACGTCAAGAAGCGCAAAGCGGCGCCGAAGAAGCGCGCGCCCAAACCAGACGCGAAGCGACGGCGTTAAGCGGCGGCCGGCTGAAAGATCTCGTCGATCTCGCCGGCGATCTTGTCGTCCGTCACGCCCTTCGCGAGCGCGAGCTCTTTGATCAGAAGTCCGCGCGCCGTATCGAGCATCTTGCGCTCGCCAAAGGAGAGCTCCTTGCTCAGGCGCAGCACGCAGAGATCGCGAAGCACTTCGGCGATCTCGAACACCGACCCCGTTTTGATCTTCTCCATGTACTCCCGATAGCGACGGTTCCACGTCTGCGTATCGCGGGGCACATCGCGAGATTTGAGGATCGAATAGACCTCTTTGACCTGCTTCGAGTTGATGAGATCTCGGAGCCCGACCGAGCCTGCGTTGGTGGTCGGGACCATGATCTTCAAGCCCGTATCGAGGATCTTGAGGATGTAAACCGGGGTTTTACTGCCGCCAATATCGCGGTTTTCCAGCGCCACCACCTCAGCCACCCCATGCACCGGATAAACGGCCTTGTCCCCTACTGAGAAATGCTGCTTCAAGACAGCAAAATGGTAGCAGCCGCGATCCAGCATGTCAAATCGCGCACCGTGTCAAACACGCGAGATTCTTTGACAAAAGGCAAGTCCAAGTCCCGTATCATATTCACCAATCACTCCCGCTCCGGACTTACCGTTTGGAGTGATTGTTGGTCGCGTACTCGACGATCGTGGCGACCGCAAAGCCAGTGCCGCCCTTGGGCTGCGAGGGCCGCGCGGAGGACGTCGATGCCGGACCGGCAATGTCGACGTGGACCCACGGCGTGTCCTTCGCAAACGTCTTCAGAAAGAGCCCTGCCGTGATCGCGCCGCCGTAGCGATCGCCGGTATTGCGCATGTCCGCGATCGAGCTCTTGAGCTGCTCGCGCAGGCGCGACGTGAGCGGCAGCCGCCACATCTCCTCGCCTGTCTTCTCCGCAGTCGCGAGCCAGTTCTTCACGAGCGGCTCGTTATCGGACATCACGCCGGCCGTGTAGGGCCCGAGCGCGATCATGCACGCGCCGGTGAGTGTCGCGAAGTCGAACATCTCGTCCGGATCGATCTTCGTGCGCGCATAGGTCAGCGCATCACCGAGCGTGAGCCTGCCTTCGGCATCGGTGTTGTTGATCTCGACCGTCGTGCCGTCCATCGACTTGAGAACGTCACCGAGCTTGTACGCACGGCCGGACACCAGGTTCTCGCACAGCGCGGTGACCGCGTGCACTTCGTACTCCGACCCAAGCTCGGCGATAGCGTCCATCGCTGAAATCACAGCCGCCGCGCCGGACATGTCGATCTTCATGTCTTCCATCGCGTTCGATGGTTTGAGCGAATAGCCGCCTGAATCAAACGTGACGCCTTTGCCGATGAAGCAGAGCTTCTTCTTCGCCTTCTTCGGCGGCTTGTACGTCATGTGGACGAAGCGCGGCTCTTGGTCGGAGCCTTGGCCGACGGCGAGGAACATGCCCATCCCGAGCTCGCGGCACTTTTTCTCGTCGAGCACAGTCACGGTCAGCCGACCCTTGTGACGCTTCGCGATCGCTTGCGCATCGGCTGCGATCGATGCCGGCGTGGCCACCGCCGCGGGCTCGTTGATGAGGTCGCGCGCGTGATTGACCGCTTGCGCGATCACAGCGCCGCGCGTGATTGCAGTCTGCAGTTGACGCGACTGCGCCGGCGACGGCTTCTTGCCTTTCGCATCCAGCAAGATCCCAACGCTCTTCAGTGCGAATGGCTTTTTGTGATCTTCGCCCGTCAGATAACGCCCGAACTTGTAGCTGCCGAGGTACAGGCCCTCGACCGCCATCTGCACGAGCGCGGTCTCTCGATTGGCGCCGAGCGAGGGCACGACGAATGCGACGCTCGCGGCGCCGACTTTGTTTGATGTCTGTGCGATTGCCGCCGTGACATCTCGCAGATTGGGATTAGCAAAATCGTTTCGTGATCCGGCGCCGATCACGACGATGCGTTTCGCAGGGATCTGTCCGTGCGTGTACATCGTGAGGATCTGCCCAGGCTTTCCGTCGAAGGACTCGTGACTCGCGACTTCGGCGAGGTGTCCACCGAGTGCTTGGTCTGCCGATTTGAAAACAGCATCCTTGGTCGGATCACCGAAGGTCGCAAACGCCAGAATATCGACCTTGGACTGGAGAGCTGCACCCGTGAGAAGGGTCACTTCGAAGCCAGCGGTGGAATCCATAAATCCTCGAAATATCGTCAGAAACCGCGTCGCTTTATATGCGACGATCAAATGCAAGTAAAGGAATCAGATTGCCTACATTGACTTGTCGCAACCCGGCTCGGTAGGGTCTTGGACGGACAAGGCTCTGGGGGAATTTGAATGAGAAATAAGGTGATGACAGCGCGCCCCGCGGCGCGCAAAGGAAGCGGTTCGCGCGCCAAGAAGACCGTAGCGCCGCCGTCGCGCAAGTCTCAGCCGATCATCCAGATGGTGGAGCGTAGATCGTCCCCCAACATCCAGGATCTGCCAAAGAAGCCGGGCGAGTTGCCAATCCCGACTGCCACGTTTGTTTTCTAAAACACTAACCATCGAGCAGTTTTTTTAGGTTTCGCGCGTCGTGCCACCGCTCCGGTGATGCGAACGCGACCGTAAGCGGGAGGTCCTCGTAGTGCCCGATAAGAGCCGCGAGGTCTTCCAGCTGCTCCGTCCGGATCGCTCCGGCGCGCCCTGCGCCCGCGATGCGGAAGTACAGCGAAGCTGCTTCGAGACCCTCGTACAGCTCGGCCGGCTGCGCTGGATCGCGCACGAGAGGGTCAAACGCCACGGTCACGCCTAGCTCGGCCGCGAGCTTGACCGCCGTGCGCACGTCCCACAAGCCGCCGGGCACCCAGACTCGCTCGATCTCGAACGTGACCTCGCTGAAGAAGCGCTTGAGCTGATCGCGATTTGCTGCCGAGGGAGAGAAATTCTCGGGCGATCGAAACACGATGGACCGCGCGCGAAGGGTGACGCTCGCCTCGCGTAGGGCGGCGACCACGTCAGCATTCGCGGTGCGAAAGTCGCCGGTCGTGGCGTCGTGCGGCCACAGCTTCTGGCCGCTTGGGGGCTGGCGATGCGTGAACGCAAATGGCGCGACCAATCCGATCGTTTGCGGCGGTGCGACCTCGGCCCACTTCGCGAGGACATTGGGTTTGACGGGCCCGGCAAACAACGTCGAGAGCTCGAGATAATCGAGCTCGCCAAAATAGCGCTCGCGATCGATGGGCGCCGGGATGTCGACGGTACCGATGCGGGTGTTGGTTGCTTCCGTCAGAGGGGCCTCGTATGGTGCCGACGCCGGCGCACGCTACGTCGTCGTCGGGTATGGTGCAAGCGGAGGGCCCATGAAGTTCTTTATCGATACTGCCGACGTAAAGGAAATTCGTGAAGCCGCAGCCATGGGGCTCGTCGATGGCGTGACGACGAACCCATCGCTCGTCGCCAAAACCGGGCGCAAGTTTCGCGATGTTCTCGTCGAAGTTTGCGACATCGTCAAAGGTCCGGTCTCGGCCGAGGTCGTCAGCACGCAGTACGACGCGATCATGCGCGAGGCGCGCGATCTCTCATCGCTGCGTAACAACATCGTCGTCAAGATTCCGCTCATTCCGGAGGGCCTCAAAGCGGTACGCACGTGCAGCGACGAAGGCATCAAGACAAACGTCACGCTGTGCTTCTCGGCGACGCAGGCACTCCTCGCGGCGAAAGCGGGCGCGTCGTACATCTCGCCGTTCGTCGGCCGCCTCGACGATGTTTCCACCGATGGCATGCAGCTCATCGGCGAGATCCTCGAGATCTACGAGAACTACAATTTCGCGACGGAGGTGCTCGTCGCATCGGTGCGCCATCCGATGCACGTGCATCAAGCGGCGCGGATGGGTGCGCACGTCGCGACGTGTCCCTTCTCGGTGCTGCTGCAGCTGAGCAAGCACCCGCTCACGGATCTCGGCCTCGCGAAGTTCCTTTCGGATTGGGAGAAGGTCCCCAAGTAGCGCGATGCGCTGGTTGATCGTGACGGCACTCGTCGCGTGCGCGGACGACGGTGGCCCGCGGCTGAGTAGAGCGGTTCCGGAGCGCGCTGGCATCGGACAGAGTGTCGAGATCATCGGCGATCGGTTCTGCGGCAGTGCGAGCGATTGCACCAGCGTCGGCGCGACCGTCGAGATCGGCCTCGACGCGCCGATCGTGCAGGCGCGGATCATCACGTACGAGGCAACCACCGCGACGATCGAGATTCCAACGATCGTATCGCCGGGCGCGACAGACATCATCTTGACCGTGAACGGCCGCTCGTCGAACGCGTTGCCGTTCGAGGTGCTGGTGCCGTGAGGCGAGCGTTTTCAGTCGCGGTCTATGCGCGGCGCGCCGAGCGCGTGCTCGTTATCGAACATCGCCGGCTCCAGACGTGGCTGCCGATCGGTGGCGAGATCGAGGCGGGCGAGACGCCACTCGAAGCCGCGGTGCGCGAGCTGCGCGAGGAGACCGGGCTCGTCGGCCGGTTTCATCCGCTCGTCGGTGCGCTCGATGGCGTTCCACCGGGGCTGATCGGCTACGAGGAACATCAGGCCGGCACCAAGGGGCTGCACATGAACTTCGTGTTCGTGTGCGAGATCGCGCCGAATGAGGAGGTCCAGCCGTGCGATGAGTTCACGGCGCACCGGTGGGTCGACCGCGCCGAGCTCGAGCAGCTGTCGTCACCTCTCAACGTACGGCAGTTCGGATTCGTGGCGCTCGACGCCGTCTTTGCGTGATATGCGGATTCGTCAGCACGTCAATCCGCTCGGGTTGCACTTCGAGCGATTTCGCGGCGAGAAGCCGGTGCTCGATCCCGCGCGACCGATCGAGGTCGAGATCGGCTGTGCCGAAGCACAATTCTTGTTCGAGCGCGCGGCGCGCGATCCCGATCGCACGTACATCGGCCTCGAAATTCGCGAAGACTTGGTGAAGCTCGTCAATCGCAAGGCGCGCGAGCTCGGCGCGCCGGTGCATGCGGTGTTTTGTCAGGCGCAGCTGCACATGCGCGAGGTGTTCGGCGAGCGCAGCGTTGACCGCGTGTACATCAACTTTCCGGATCCGTGGTTCAAGCGCAAACATCAGGCGCGACGCATGGTCGATCGCGCGCTCGTCGATGCGATCGCGAGCATCACGGCGCGCGGCGCGGAGCTGCTCGTGCAAAGCGATGTCTGGGACATCGCTCTCGACGCGATGTCCTCGATCGAGAGCGACGAGCGATTCGTCAACGCCGCCGGCGAGTGGACGTTCTGGCGAACCGGCAATCCGTATGGCGTGCGCTCGTGGCGCGAGCAAAATGCCGAGGAGAACGACCTGCCGATCTGGCGCATCTTGTATCGGCGCTGCTAGCTCGGCATCGAATCGAGCACCGATGCTTGCTTGATGCGATCGAGGCGGAACTGACGATCGTTGCCGGTATCGAGATCGACGCAGTTGAGCAGCGTGATCTGGCGATCGAAGACGAGATTGCGAATCCGTACGACGCGAGGGCTCATCTGCCATGCGGACTTCGCGTAGATGATCCGCAATGGACGCGACTCGAACCACGCGGTCTCGATCGCATCGCGCACCGTCGCTGGAATCGGCAGCGCCGGCACGCCGACGATCTGCAGCTCTTTGATCACATCGAGCAGCTCGCGTTGCGCTGACGTGGTCAGTGCGGCGCGCACCTTGTCGGCGGCGCGATCGATCGTCGATGGAAACGGCATCAGGCGCTGCTCGCTTGCCATCCGCGCGAGTGCGACCAAGAGCGCGGCCTCGCGCGCGGTGAAGTTGACAGGCGGGAGCTGATAATTGCGATCGAGCGCGTAGCCACCACCGCGGCCGCGATCGGCACGGATCGGCATGCCGGCATCCTGGAGCGCTTCGAGATCTCGGTAGATTGTTCGCAGAGTTACGTTGAAGCGCTGGGCGAGCTCGGCCGCGGTCACGCCGGTGCGACGCGCCCTCAGCGCTTCGGCGATTGCGAATAACCGGGATTTCTTTCGCATGAAACCTGACAAAAGGCTGTCACAAAGGGGGGCCAAGTTAAAGCTCGAAAGGAGATATCCCATGAGCATCGATTTGTCCCGCCAGTTCAAGCTTCCCGAAGGTCACCACTCCATCACGGCCGGCTTCGCCGTGCCGAATGCAGGCAAGGTGATCGAATTTCTCGAGCGCGCGTTTAGCGGCAAGGTCGTCGATCGGTACGACGGCCCCGGCGGCGCCGTCATGCACGCCGAGGTCCGCCTCGGAGATTCCGTTGTCATGCTCGGTGACGCCGGCGGCAATGGCATGGAGCCGATGCCGGCTTCGCTTTCCTATTATGTCGCGAATGGCGAAGCGGTCGACACGACGTATCGCCGCGCGCTCGCCGCAGGCGCGACCTCGCTGATGGAGCCGAAGAATCAGTTCTACGGCTACCGCAGCGCGACCGTGAAGGATGTCGGCGGCAACAAGTGGACGATCTGCGCCGTGATCGAAGAGCTCTCGAAAGAAGAGATCGAGCGCCGCATGGCGGATTTCAAACCGTGAGCGAGAGAGACGCAGTCGTTCATCACGCCTGGTGGCTTTGGATCACGAAAGGAATGAGTCATGAAACTTCACCACGGAAACTATTCGTCGAGCTCCCGTCGCGTGACGATTGCGGCGGCGTTGCTCGGGGTCGAGCTCGAGCTAAAGCCGCTCGATCTGCGTGACCGCGAGGCGCGGGCGCGTCTTGAACAGCTGAACCCGAACAGCAAGGTTCCCGTCCTCGAGGATGGTGACTTCGTGCTGTGGGAATCGAACGCGATCATGCAGTACCTCTGCGAGAAGACGCCCGGGCAAACGCTGTATCCGAGCGAGCTGCGCGATCGCATGGAGGTTCAGCGCTGGCTCAATTGGTCGTCGGCGCACTGGAGCACCGCGATCGGATTTCTGGGCTGGGAGAACGTGTGGAAGAAGTTCGTTACCGGGCAAGACCCGGATCCCGAGCAGGTCAAGCGACACGAGCTCACGTTCCACCAGTTCGCGAACGTGCTCGATCGGCACCTCGCGAATCGCACGTGGGTCGTCGGAGATCGGCTGACTCTCGCCGACATCGCGCTCGCGACGCCACTCATGATGACGCGGGCGGCGCGGCTTCCGCTGCGATCGTACGAGCATATTCAGGCGTGGTTCGCTCGCGTGCAGGAGCTGCCGGCCTGGAAGCAGACCGAGCCGCCCCCGATGGGCTAGAGGGCAGGCCGTGCGCGAAAAACACGCTAGAGTGAGCGCGGTGGCGAGCTATCGCAAAAAAGCGAAACGCAGTGATGAGGGAGCGCCTGCAAAGCCGCTCCCCGCGCGCACGGCCTCGCCGTTCAAGTTGAAGTCTCCGTATCAGCCGGCGGGCGATCAGCCCAAGGCGATTCGCGAGCTCGTCGAAGCGCTCGCGCGCGGCGATGAAGCGCAGGTCCTGCTGGGCATCACGGGCTCGGGCAAGACGTTTACCGTCGGTAACGTCATCGCAGAGACCGGTCGGCCGACGCTGATCATCGCGCACAACAAGATCTTGGCCGCGCAGCTCTACGGCGAGTTCAAGGAGCTGTTTCCAGAGAACGCGGTCCACTACTTCGTCAGCTACTACGACTACTACCAGCCGGAAGCGTACGTACCGACGACCGACACGTTCATCGAGAAGGATTCGATCGTCAACGAAGAGATCGATCGCATGCGGCACGCGGCGACGTTCGCGCTGCTATCGCGGCGCGATGTCATCATCGTCGCATCGGTGTCGTGCATCTACGGCATCGGCGAGCGCGAAACGTACGCATCGATGACGTGCGAGCTCGACGTTGGTACTTCGATCGATCGCGATGCGGTGCTGCGGCGTCTCGTCGAGCTGCAGTACGAGCGCAACGATGTCGACTTCCATCGCGGCACGTTCCGCGTTCGCGGCGACACCGTCGAAGTGTTCCCGGCATACGAGGCCGATACGGCGGTGCGCATCGAGTGGTGGGGCGACCAGATCGAAGCGATGAGCGAGATCGATCCGCTGCGCGGTGGCGTCAAGCGCAAGCTCGAGCGCTCCGTGATCTTCGCGGCATCGCACTACGCCACGCCCGCCGACACGATGAGGCGCGCATGCGAATCGATCCGCGCCGAGCTCAAAGTGCGGCTCGAGGAGCTATCGCGGCAGGGCAAGCTGCTCGAGCGGCAGCGTCTCGAGCAACGCACGATGTACGATCTGGAATCGATCGAGCAGATGGGATTCTGCTCCGGCATCGAGAACTATTCGCGGCACCTAACGGGCCGCGCAGCCGGCGAACCCCCGCCGACGCTGATGGACTATTTCCCCGACGACTACCTGCTGATCGTCGACGAGTCGCACCAGACCGTGCCGCAGATCGGCGCGATGTATAACGGCGACCGCTCGCGCAAAGAGACGCTCGTCGAATACGGCTTCCGCCTGCCGAGCGCGCTCGACAACCGGCCGTTGCGCTTCGACGAATGGCGACAGCGCGCGCGGCAGACGATCTACGTCTCGGCGACCCCCGCTGACTGGGAGCTCAACGAGGCGAAGGGCGTCGTGGTCGAGCAGATCATCCGGCCAACAGGCCTCCTCGATCCCGAAGTCGAAGTTCGCCCGGTCGGCCATCAAGTCGACGATCTTCTCGCGGAGATCCGCGAGCGCACGGGCCAAGGCGACAAGGTCCTCGTCACCACGCTCACCAAGCGCATGGCCGAGGATCTCACCGAGTACTACCGCGAGATCGGCGTCAAGGTTCGTTACCTCCACTCCGATGTCGACACGCTCGAGCGCATCCAGATCATCCGCGACCTGCGCCGCGGCGAGTTCGATGTCCTCGTCGGCATCAACCTGCTTCGCGAGGGTCTCGATATCCCCGAGGTCTCGCTCGTAGGCATTCTCGATGCCGACAAAGAAGGCTTCTTGCGCAGCGAGCGCTCGCTGATCCAGACGATCGGCCGCGCGGCCCGCAACATCCGCGGCAAAGTGATCCTCTACGCCGACAAGGAGACGGACTCGATCCGCGATGCCGTCGGCGAGACGCGCCGTCGCCGCGGCGTGCAGGAGTCGTTCAACAAGGAGCACGGCATCGTCCCGAAATCGGCGAGTCGCGCGATCATGGATATGCAGATCGCCGAGCCGATTCCCAAGAAGGGCATGCGTTCGCTGCAGCTCGGCGCTATCGATCTCAAGAAGATCGACGATATCGATTCGCTGCGCGCCGCGATCGACAAGCTCCGCGCAGAGATGCGCCAGGCCGCCGCGGATCTCGAGTTCGAGCGTGCTGCGCTCTTGCGCGACAAGGCTCGCGAGCTCGAGCAACTCGAGCTGCAGATGCGCTAGCCGTCGTTTGGAATCGCAAAGGCGCCGAAGAGCCGACGATCCGTTCGTGCCCTGCGTCGTTTGGAATCGCCAAGGCGCCGAAGAGCCAAGGCGCCAATCGGAAGGGTTGGTAAAACCGAGCTCGACGATCCATTCGTGCCCCGCGTCGTTTGGAATCGCCACGGCGCCAAGCCGCCAAGGAACGCCGTGTATCGGCAACAGGACGTGTTCCAGAAGGATTTGAACGCCAAGCCGCCAAGCCGCCAAGGTCAGATCAGAGGAAGGGTGGGCAGAGAAACGGATCAGAGGAGGTGGTCAATCCAACTTTCTTCCGATCGATCCAACTTTCTTCCGATCGATCCAACTCTCTCTTCCGATCTGATCTCGGCGTCTTGGCGTCTTGGCGTTCAAATCCTCTGGCACACGCCCTGCGACTCCATGCCATGCCCTTGATCTGGCCTTGGCGGCTTGGCGGCTTGGCGTTTCAAATCCTCTGGAACATGCCCTGCGACTCCATGCCATGCCCTTGATCTGGCCTTGGCGGCTTGGCGGCTTGGCGTTTTCCTCCGCTGTGTACGGTATTACTCATTCGTGAACATTCGCGGCTTCTATGCGGTCCTCGATCGCGACGATGAGCAGCTCGCCCGAGCGCTCGTCGGGCCTGGCGGTGCGCGCATTCTACAAGTGCGAATGAAGCCGGCGGATACCGTCGATATCGTGCGCGTTGCGCGTATGGCTCGTCGCATTTGCAGCGAGGCGGGCGCTGTGCTCGTGGTGAATGATCGCATCGATATCGCGCTCGCCGTCGGCGCGGACGGTGTTCACCTCGGGCAGACCGATGTACCGATCGGCGACGCGCGCGCGATTTCCGGCGAGCTCGCGATCGGCGTTTCGACGCACGATCTCGACCAAGTTGTGCGTGCCGTCGCGCAGCGTCCTGCGTACATTGCCTACGGGCCGATCTTCGCGACGACAACGAAAGCGAATCCCGATCCGGTGCAGGGCATCGATGCGCTTCGACGTGCCGTCATCGCGGCCGGCGACATTCCCGTTGTCGCGATCGGCGGGATCACGCCAACGCATGCGCGTGCGATCTATGCGACGGGCGCCGCCGCGATCTGCGCGATCAGCGCGGTGAATCAAGCTTCCGACGTCGTCGCCGCGGCGCGCGCGTTCGCTACTTAGCGACGAGCTTGCCGCCGGCCTTCGTGAACTGGTCGAACGCGTCCTTCTTGAGGTCGTAGTTCGGCGCGAGCTTCGTGTGGCACTGATTGCAGCTCTTGATCTTCGCGTCTTTCATGAACTGCTTCATCGCGTCCTTCGCAGCCTTCTGCCCGCCCTTGGCACACGCCTCTTTCGCGATGACGGTCTTGAGCTCTTTGTGAACGCACGGTGGCGCTGACTCGGCGCTTGCCGGCGACAGCGTCGCGACCGTGAGCGCAGCGATGATGGCGGTGAGCGAAGCGAAGATTCCGAATTTGGCCATGGCGGATAATCCTTGCGTCGGGCTTGGACGGCTAGCCGGGTGCTCTATTCAGGACGAGCACTTCGACTTGTTCTTGAGGTCCTTTTTTATCGTGACGTCGAGGTCTTTCGCTTGCTTCAACACGTTCGATTTCGGGTACTTCGATGTAACCAAACCGAGGTATGTGCGCGCTTCGGTGCAGTTCTTTAACTTTTGCGCCGCGAGCGCCGCGAAATAGAGGCCGTCATCGGCGAGGTCGCTATCGGCATATTTCTCGACCAGCTGTTGATACGAGCCGATCGCCTTGTCCCAATCTTTGAGATTCGAGTAGGCCTGGCCACGGAAGTAGACGGCGTCATCGGCGCGCGCGTGCGTCGGATACGTCTGCTGCAGGCGCTTGTAGATCTCGATCGCTTCGGCCCAGCGCTGCGCTTCGAACGCGGTGGTGCCGAGCTTCCACAGCTCATCCGGACCGCTGTTCGCCGTCGGCTTGCCGCTCTCGATCTGCGATAGCCGCTGTTCGAGCGCGTCGAGGCGCGAGTCCGAGTCCTTCTTGTACTTGTCGAACGCGAGCTTGAGATCGTTGATGCTGTTGTTGACCGCTGTCGCGAGCCCGTTTGCGGAGCGCACGTCTTGGCTCAGCTTGTCGACATCGGCGCCGATATCTGCGCTGTTGCGCTTCAAGATCTTCGTCGCTTCATCGAGCACGGACTGCAGCTGTTTGATCTGCGTGTTGAGCTCTCGCTCCTTCGTGTCGACGCGCGATTGCAGACCATCGACATCTTTGCGCAGCTTCTGGCCTTCACTCTTCGTGGTGACCCAGAAGCAGCCACTGAGGGCTAGTGCGAATGCGAGTCTCAGCGCCATTTGAACTCCACGCGGCGATCTTTGTCGTCGCCTTGCCCAGTCGGCTCGGTTTCACCCTTGGGCACGACCTGCAATTTCGCCGGATCGGTTCCCAAGCGCGATAAATAATCCGCGACCGACTGCGCTCGCCGTTCGGAGAGCGCGATGTTGTACTCCTCGGTGCCCGACTGATCGGTGTGGCCGATCACGAACACCGATTGCTTGCTGTTCTTCGTCAGGCACTGCTGGTTTTTGTCGAGGCGCTCGCGTTCGCTCGCTTGGATCGAGGCATCGTCGAATCCGAAGTAGACCGTTTGCAGCTGGCATCCCGCATCGATGTTGCTGCCCTGCCCTTCCTTCTGGCAGATGCCGCCTTTGCAATCTTCATCGTCGGCGCAGTCGGTGTCCTTGCTGCACGCCTTGCCGCCGCGCAAGCATTGCCCGGCCGAGCATTTGCCGCCGGGGCCGCACTCGCCATCCGATGCGCATGCCTTGCATTGCCCGAGCTGACAAACTTGGCCCGTCGGGCATTGGTCATCGCGCGTGCAACCCGCTTTCGCGACGCACGCGTTCGCGCTGCATTTCTTGCCGGCGGGACAACCCGAATCGGTTTTGCACTCGACGCACTTGTTCGCCGCGCAGACCTGACCCTTCTTGCAGTCCTTGTCGCCTTTGCAGCCAGGTTTCTTCGATTTGTCACCGCACGCGATCAGCATCAGCATCGCGAGCGCTACCAAAACCTTGGGCATGCCGTGAAACCTAAATGCGGGCCGCACGTTAGTCAAATCTGGTAGGGTGTGACGCGTGGCGCGCAGCACGATTCTCGTCATAGATGACGAGCCAAATATCTTGACCACTGTGCGCCGGTCGCTGGAGCTCGAAGGCTATGCCGTCGAAGTCGCGGGCAGTGGCGCCGCTGGGCTGGCAAAGCTCGTCGAGCACGACATCGATCTCGTGCTGCTCGACGTGATGATGCCCGGCGAGACGGGCCTCGAGGTGTTGCCGAAACTGCGGCAGGCAAAGCCCGAGACGATGGTCGTGATGATGTCGGGCAACGCGACGATCGAGACCGCCGTGAACGCGACGAAGGCCGGCGCGTTCGATTTCATCGAGAAGCCACTGTCGGGCGACAAGCTGCTCATCACCGTGCAGAACACGCTGTCGTTCGCGCGCCTGCGCTACGAGAACCAGCGTCTGCGTGGTCGCGCGCGCGCCGACTTCGCGATGATCGGCAAAGGCGCCGCGATGCGCGCGATCTTCGACAAGGTCGCGAAGACGGCACCGACCACCGGCCGCGTGCTGATCACGGGCGAGAACGGCACCGGCAAGGAGCTCGTCGCACGCGCGGTCCACGAGCACTCGAAGCGCGCCGATGGCCCGTTCGTGAAGCTCAACTGCGCGGCCATTCCCTCGGAGCTGATCGAGAGCGAGCTGTTCGGTCACGAGAAGGGCGCGTTCACGGGGGCGACGCAACAGCGCCGTGGCAAGTTCGAGCTCGCCGACGGCGGGACACTGTTCCTCGACGAGGTCGGCGACATGAATCCGAACGCGCAGGCGAAGGTGTTGCGCGTGCTGCAGGAGAACGAGCTCGAGCGCGTCGGCGGTGGTGAGACGATCAAGGTCGATGTGCGCGTCGTCGCCGCGACGAACAAAGATCTGCAGGCCGAGATCGGAGCCGCGCGGTTTCGCGAGGACCTCTATTACAGACTCGCTGTCGTGCCGATCGAGCTGCCTCCGCTGCGCGCGAGGCGCGAGGATATCCCGCAGCTCGCCCAGCACTTCCTCGAGCAGGTGTGCGCCGATAATGATCGAAGGCTCAAGACGATCGCGTCATCGGCGATGACGCTGATCATGCAGCACGATTGGCCGGGCAACGTGCGCGAGCTCAAGAACGTCGTCGAGCGGCTCGCAATCCTGACGGGCGATGCCGAGATGATCACCGAGGCGGATGTCGCGGAGGCCTTGCCGCGCGTCAAAGCCGTAAAAGCCGATTTCGCGCGCGGCACGCCGTTCAAGGATCTCGTCGCTGCCGCCGAGCGCGAGATCATCGTCGCTGCGCTCGAGGCTAATGATCACCACGTGTCGAACACAGCGCGCGAGCTGCAGCTCGAACGCAGTCATCTCTACAAGAAGATGCGCGCGCTCGGGATCGATCACCGCGCTGATACTAGCGACGACGCCGAATAGTCGCTTTCGGCAGCGACGGTCGCGAGGCGCGGTATTCGGCGATCGTTACGACGATCGTCAACGCAACAGCAAGCAGCGTCGCGACCATCGCGAACCAGAACGCGAAGCGGATGCTCGAGCTCGCGATGTCGGTGCTCGGATCGAGCGTTATCGCGACCGCAACGGCCGAGCCGATTCCGCCGAGCAGCGCGCCGCGATAGCGAGCTAAATAGCGAGCGGTAACGAGCCAGGTTTCGTTCACGCTCGTCTATTAGAACACGCAGCCGAGCGCGCTGTCGCCCATCGTGCAGGTGCCGCCGTTGGGGCACACCATGCCGGCGGTCGTGCAGCTCGTGTAACAGCGCGCGACGGCGTCGGTGCCCGTCGCACACGCGAGGCCGTCGTCACATGTCGCGCCGCCGGCGGTACTGCCGCAGCGCGCGCCGAGCACGCCGCGCGCGGTGTCGTAAAGCGGATAGAACACGCGCGCGCGCACGGCAGAGCCATTGCGATCGGGCTCGATCTGACTGCTGTCGTTCCACGCGGCGACGAACGCGTCGTTAACGGAGATCACCGATGGGTTGATCTGGTCACCGTTCGTCGACGTGTTGATCACGAACTCGTTGCCGACGGCGGCGCCGTTCGGGAGAAGGATGCGACCGTAGATGTCGCACGAACCGGCCATCCCTGTTTCGCACCAGTGCCAGACCACGAGGATCGAATCGTTCGCGGCATGCGCGATCCCGAATGCGTGATCGGACGCAAAGTCGGAGCCGGCTTTATCGGTGATCAGGATCGGCTTGCCGACGATCTGACCGTTTGTCATCACGCGATAGACTTCGATCTTGCCTGGGCCCATCGTGCTGCGAGTCGACCAGCGCACCGCGACCGCGAAGCCCGTGCCCCACGGAGAGACGCGAACGAAGTCGACATCCTCCGTCGCCGTTCGCGGCACGAGCGGCTGCGCTCCGACGTTAAGCGGCCCAGTGCCATTCGCCGTTGCGAAGCGGACCTCGTTGTCGACGATCCACGTGTAGAGCACGAACGTCTGGTTGACGGCGACGTGCGCGCGCGTCGCCGCGAGCGTGCCTGTCGAGATCGCGAACGGCAGCGTGCCGTTTGGACCCGCGACCGGCGTACAGTTCTTGTCGACGATGAGCCCGCGGATCAGCAGGCTCGACATGAACGTTTGCCACGTGACGATGAAGCTGTTTGCCGACAGCGCGGTCACCGTCACGACATCGGGATTCGGGTCCGTGCTCAGCGATACTTCGTTGCTCGCGGCCTGGCCCATGTCGTTGATGCCGCGGCACGCGACACCATCGTTCGTCATCGTGAAGTAGTCCCACGCGACGATCGAATTCAGGCCGCTCGACGCGATCGCCGGGAATGACAGCGACGTCGTCGGTGACGACGAGACTTTGAACTCGAGGTTGCTCGCCGCGAGCACCGACTCGACCGGCGCGCCTGTTGCGTCGAAGCGGCGACCGTAGATGTCGCACGCGCTGCAGTCGTCGCGGAACACGGCCGTCCACACGCCGCTGCTGATCGTCGCGAGCTGCAGCCCGACGGCTTCGAAGTCCGTCGAGAGGTACTGGTTACCGGCGAACGTCGAATTGACGACGAAGTCTGCGGGATCGAGCAGCACGCTCGTGACGTCGGGGCTCTCGATCGTGGTGCGCGACGAGCCACGCCCGACGAGCGCGCCGGCGTCGTCGACGCCATCAACGCCGATGTCGAGATCGCCCGTGCGGCCCGTCGCCGCGATACTGAACGTGACGGGAAATGGTTTGTCGCTGAGATCGAGCTCGTCGGTGCGCGTCGAACCTGCGTTCGACAGCGTGACCTTGAGCTTCTTGACATCATGCACCGATGGCCGAACGCCGACCTCGACGATCAAATACGTCGGGTCCTCGCTGCACCCACCGATGACAAGTAGGAGGACGATCAGCGCTCGCATCACTTCCCGAATACGATGTTACCGAGGTCCGTTGGCGGTGGGGGCTCTGTTCGCGTGGCTGCGTAGATGCCTACTCCGCCCGCGACCGTGACGACTGCCGCAGCGCCGGTCCAAAACCACCATTTTGTATAGATTGGCTTCTCGGGAGCTTTGGGAACTTTGCGCACGAAGCGCTGGCCGCTGCCCTGCTGTTTTTTCTCTTCAAGCTCTTCGATCAGCGTCTCGACCGCTTCCTTGTTCGGCGCATCGGGCTCGAGCTTCAGGTACTTCTTGAAGCTGAAGATCGCCTGATCGTAATCGCCGAGGTTCCGATAGCACTGGCCGATGTTGTAGAGAAAGCCGGGCAGCGGTTTGGCATCGAATGCCGTCTGGTACTCCTCAAGGGCGTCATCGAACTTGCCGAGCGCGAACAACTTCTCGCCGCGCTCGAAGTGCCGGCGCGCGGCGCGCGTCGCTGGATCATCGGCGTGCGCCGAACGCGATGGCAGCGCCACCGTCAGACACACCACGAACAGCAGAAATAGGCGAGTGATCATTTTTTACGAAACGGATCGATCGTGTCGCTCGGGTCGATAGGTCCCGGCTTCTTCTTTTCTTCCGGCTTTTTCTCTTCGACCTGCTCGAGCTTGGTGTCGTCGACAGGCGGCTTCTTCGGCTCTTCGACCTTCTCGACTTTCTTCTCTTCGGTCTTCTTCTTCTTGCTGCCTTTTTTGCCACCCGTCTTCGTCGCTGTTTCGGTGTCGGTCATGTCGACCGTCGGCGGTACGGTTGCCTCGGTTTTTTGCAGCGTGACTGCGAACTCGCGCTTGCTCGATGTGAAGTCGACCTCGACTGGCATGTCCTGGTAGCCGTCCGAGCGTACGACGAATAGCCGTTTGTCGGTGGGGCCGCCGTCCGCAAGATCGACGTTGAAATTGCAGGGCGTGCGGCACAGCTCTGCGGAGCGTCCGTCTGCATACACACCACCACTCGGCAGCGAGTCAAAACGCAGCTCGACGAGCTTGGACTTCGCCACGGGCGCTGGATCGATCGGGTTTGCGACCGGCTGCGCGAGCGGTTGCGCTGCCTGCGGCTGCGGCGGCGGTTCGGTGCGGCCCGCGTACCACAGCGCGGCGATGATACCGACGGCGACCGCGATCGCGCCGCCGACAAACCACACCCACCACGGTGTCGCCGCCTCGGGTGGCGGCATCTGCGTGTATTGCGTGTAGACCGACGGATGGACCTGCGAGTGGTGCGTGGAGACGTGCCCATGCTCGAGGATCGGCGGCGTCGGCAGCGTCGTCACCATCGCGGGCGCGGGCAGCGGCAGGGCCGTTTGGCCGGCGAGCGATGCGTAGCTCGGCGGATGCGTCTCGATGCTGCCGAGCAGATGCAGCAAGCCATCGCGCAGCTCGAGGATGTGCGAGAAGCGTTCGTTCGGCTCCTTCGCGAGGCAGCGCACGATGAGCGCCTCGAGGTTCGCCGGGATCGTCGCGCCGTTTTTCGTCTGATTCGGCGGAACGGGAAGCTCCGTGAGGTGCTTGCGCACGTATTCGCCGAACGAGCGGCCGCGAAACATCGGCTGCCCGCAGAACAGCTCGTACATGATCGCGCCGAGCGAATAGATGTCGGAGCGATGATCGACGACCATGCCGCCCGCTTGTTCAGGTGACATGTACGCGGGCGTGCCGATCACCGAGCCCGCGGCGGTTTGGAATCCGACGTCCTCGTCGTCGCGGTTGACGAGCTTGGCGACGCCAAAATCGAGGAGCTTCACGAGCTCGGCACCATCGGACGTCGGCACGATGATGACGTTGTCGGGCTTGAGATCGCGGTGCACGACGCCGACCGCATGCGCGGCGCCGAGGCCATCGCAGATTTGCACGAGCACGGCGAGCGCACGCGGCAGATCGACGCCGACGCGCGCCCATTTGCCGAGGCTTTGCCCGCGCAACAGCTCCATGATGATGAACGTCGTGCCATCGTCGAGCTCGACGAAGTCGGTGACGTCGACGATGTTGCGATGGCGAACGCGATTGACCGTCTTTGCTTCTTGGAAGAAGCGCAACACGGCGTCGCGTCGCTTCGCGTAGTCGCCGCGCAAGAGCTTGAGCGCGACCTCGCGGCCGAGCTTGATGTGCTCGGCGCGATAGACGTAGCCCATGCCGCCCTTGCCGAGCAGCTCGACGAGCTTGTACGCGCCGAGCACCGAGTTGATGCGCGCCTCTGCATCGTCGGCGCTGCGCGGCGGGACCGGTGGCGGCTTCGCGGGCCGCGGCGGCTGTGGCTTGTGACGACCGCTCGGCGATTCGACCTTCGTGCGCTCATCGCCGGCGTCGCCGCTCGTGCCGACGGCGAGCGATGGATGCGATTCGCGAAGATCCTCCGACGGCAATTCGATCGACAGTGACGCCGTCGGATCGCGCGAGCTCTCTTTGACCGTTTCAGGTCGGCCAGGCTGGCGTGAACGCGGATCGCGGGTGGTCATGGACAAGCCCCGACACCCCCCGGAGTGACGCCCCAGAGCATGTGGCGAGATAACCGGAATTGTACGATCTTCGCCCCACATCCAGCAACGAAACGATTCCAGGCGCTTGTGCGCCAGTTCACTAGTTTGCTGAGCACTGATCGAGAATCCGGAGGGCCTCGGAGATGGCGAGCCGGACCTGGTCGACCTGCTCCTTCGCGTAGCGGACGCGAAGTGGCGTGATCGCTTGTGTATTGCAGAGGTCGCGCAAGGCGCGCGCGGTCGCCGCACGGATGTCGCGGCTGCCATGATCGAGCAGCGGCACGAGCACCGAAACGTCCGTCTGGACCCCCATCGGGCCAAGCGTCTCGATGGCCGCGCGAAGCAGCAGCACCGACGAGCCGACCATCTCGCTGCTGTTCGTGCCGACCACCGCGAGCACCGATTGATGCGCGACATCGTTGGCGGCGCACGGCATCGACGTGCAGTACTTCGCGAGCGCGTGGATCGCGCGCAAGCGAATGCCGGTGTCGCTCGAGCTGTCGGCCGCGAGCGCAGACAGATTCGAGAGCGCGGTTTGCGAGTTGCCGTCGAACGCGGTGTCGATCTGCGTGCGCGTCGGCACCGTGTCGATCGTCGTGAGCGTGTTTTGGACTTGCTCCGACAGGCTCGTGCTCGCAACGCCGAGGCCGATGCCGAGCGTGAGCCCGCCGATGATGAGCACGTATCGGTTCATCGCAGCACCGCACTCTTGCGAAGAATGGCGAGCTGCTTGTCGGAGATGAAGCGACCGCCGAGCTCGGAATAGAACATCAAGTTGTTGCTCGACGTGTCGGTGTCGTCGAGCGGATCGACGTGCGTGGCGTCAACCTCGACGTTCTCGTAGAGGCCCATGTAGCGCGCGATCTCGTGCGCCGTGAGACGCGCGAGCTGGCCCCACGTGCGGTAGCAGAGCGTGTCGAGGCCGATGACGATGCCGGAGAGCTTCGTGTTGCCGAGCCCGGCCGGCCCTGGATTTGGACCAGCGGCCTGCAAGCCGACGGGCGATAGCGTGCGCACGAAAAACACGTTGATGCCGACGGAGTGCTCGCCGAGTGCGAGCAGCGACGTCAAGTTCGTGACGTCGAGAGCGTCGAGATCCGGATGATTGCGAAGATCGGTATACGTCTGCGTGCCGACTGCGATGCCGCCTGCGTTGAGGATCGGCTTGAGGCCGTTCGTGAGGAATTCGTCCTGGAAGAAGCCGGCCGTTTGCGCGGTCTGCGCGTCGAGCTTTCCTCCGAACGCTTGCGCACACGGATGCTCGTCGAAGTTGAGGAAGTAGAAGTGAAGGTCGAGTGTCGCGCCGTCATCGACCTTGATCACGGCGGTCATCGATGGCGTCGCCGTGCCGGGCAGCAAGCGATCGCCGAATGCGACGCGCTTCGACGCGACCGTAAGTCTGTAGACGCCCGTCTGCAGCTTGTAACGCTCGCCCGGCTCGTCGGGCACGACAGGCAGCGCGAGCACTGATTGGCCGAACTCGAGGCGATGGCGAACGTTGACGTTCGCGTAGTAATCGAGCGACGGCTCGAGGATCTGCGTGCCGTTCGGGGCCGTGATGTGCGTGGCGCCGACCTTCTGCGTCGGATCGGTGATCGTGAACAGCACCGAGAGCGAGCGCGCGATCTTCGGCACGGGCAACATCACGTCGTCGCTCGTGCCTTGCACCGGAATCGACCAATGCAGTGCGCCCTTCGACTGGAGGCAACCGCGATAGAGAAGGCCCTCGGATGCGACGCGTGGAATGTCGGTGCACGACGTTCCGGCGCCGCAATCGCGCGGGCTGCTGCAGAGGTCGACGCAGTGGCCGAGGTCGCAGGTGCCGTTGCGGCAGTCTTCGTCCGCGGTGCAGGGGAGCCCGGCGGGACGGCCGGCGTTTTCGTCGGAGCAGCTCGCGACGAGGTAGCCATCTTCATTGACGGCGGTGCCTTCGATCTTGCACGACAGCCCGGCGACGCAGTCGACCTCGCTTTGGCAGGCGTCGCCTTGCTCGCCGGTGGCTGCGACGCAAAAGCCTTCTTCGTCGCAGCGATAGCCGTCACCGCATTCGGGCGCGCGCTGGCAGTGCGGGACGCACGTGTTCGCTACGCACTGCAGATCGTCGCCGCAGTCGGCGTTGTTGCCGCACTGAGCTCCATACGATCCGCCGCCCCCGGAACAAGCCGAGAGGGTCCACAGCGCGCAGATCAGTGAGCCAAGCCGCATCGGGGAAGGAATCCGGCCAGTTTCTGGGGACTAGATGCGCCGGAGTATATAATGTCGCACCGCAGGGGGAATCATGCGATTCGGCACCAGCCTGACTTTGCTTACGGTATTGACCGGAAGTAGTGCTGTTTGGGCGCAAGCGGCGCTCGATGATGAAGGAAAACCGGTGCCAACGACCGATCCGGCGGCGTCACCGACGACACCCGATGTAACGCCACAGCTCGAATACGGCGCAGATATTCGACTTCGTTACGTCGCGGTGCCCAAGGGGCTGCTCGATTTGTTCGTCGATCGGTCTCCGGGAGGGGCAAATAGCAGCCTGATCGGACCATTCGGACTTGGCCTCGATCTTGTGCGCCGGCGCGGCAATCTCGAGCTGCAGCTCGGCTTCGAGTACGAACAATTCGCTACGCCCGAGGGCGTGTGGATCAACAGCGGCGATAACGTCGCGGGCGGCGACGAGGCCGACTACATGATCAGTCCCGAACGAGCCGGCAAAGCGATCGGCTGGTTCACGATCGAGTTCACGTTCCTCAATCACGCGCCGATCGGCAAATACGTTGCGATTCGGTACGGCGGCGGCGCCGGCCTCGGCATCATCACCGGCGGGATTCAGAAATACGACGTCATCTGCAACGGCGCCACGAACGAAAACCCCGAGCCGGGCTGCGTTCCGACTGGCATCACATCGCCAAGTGGCGCGCAGGGCACCGGCAATGGCCAGGGTGGCCCGAACGATTACGACCTGCCGCCGGTGTTTCCCGTCGTCAACGCGATCCTCGGTGTGCAGATTCGCCCGACGCCGAAATCGGTCGTCAACATCGAGGGCGGCATTCGCACGATTCCGTTCTTCGGGATCTCCGCCGGCTACTTCTACTAAGACCGGAAAACGCCAAGCCGCCAGAAGACGCCAAGGCGCCAGTCGGATGGTTGGTCAAGGATCGATCGCGATTGATGAGCAAATGACGTCCATCGCGGCATCGATCTACCAGATCGACAGCCAAGGATCTCCGCGACCCACCAGGACCGACAGCCAAGGATCTCCGCGACCCACTCAGCCTCCCCACCCCTTGCTGCTGGCGCCTTGGCGTCCGCTGGCGCCTTGGCGATTTTTCTCTGATTGCGCGACTAGCGGCGACGGCGAACATCGCCGACGCGGAGCGTGAGCTTTTCGGCATCGAAGTACTCGGCGAGCGGAATCGTGAATTTTCGCGACGCGCCCGTCAGATCTTTCCATTGCTGCGCGTCGATCGTGCCGTGCTGATCGAGGAACGCGAGCAGACGCGTGCGAACCTGATCGATCGTGCGCGCATGCATCATGAGATCGGGTTTGACCTTGATGACAAGCTTGGCCGCGATGAGTCGATCGAGCGCCGTCTTCACAGCGGCCTCGGCGAGACCGAGCGCCGCGGGGAGCTCTTTGGGGCGCGGCGGCTCGATGCCTGTGGTCTCGAGCTTCGCGAGCACCGCCGCCTCGACGGGAGATAGCGTCGGGGTTTTCGGCGCTGCCGATTTGCGCACGCGATCGGCGGCCGTCGCGATGAGACCACGCCGCTCGAGACCGGCGAGCACGGCATCATACGCGCGCACAGGCAGCGCGGCGGGAAGATGCGTGCGCAGCTCTTCGCGCGGCACGCCATCGGGCGCCGCATCGACGAGCTTCGCGATGCGCTGCTCGAGCTCGGCGACCGCGGTCGCGTGGAGGTAATGATCGCTCGTCGCGAGCAGGTCGCCGGCGGCGACGAGCGTCGAGAGCGGAGTTGCGAGTGCCGCAGCGGGGACGCCGAGTCGGCGCACGAGATCCGCGGACGACAGGCCAGCGAACGCAGCCGCTTTGACATCGAGCGCGACGCGCTGATCGAGACGCGCGGCCGCGAGCGCGGCAACGACCTGCGCGTGCTCGCCACCTCTGCGCGCTTTTGGCGCGAGTACGCGAATGATGCGACCGCCGCCGATCGTCGAGCCACCGGAGGCCGATGCGACGAAGCCGCGCACGATGAAGTGATCGTCGGGGAGCGCACCCAGCGGCGTTGTTTGATCGAGGCGCAGCTGCGCGAGCGCGGCGCCGCCCGGCGCGAGCTCCTTGGCATCGACGAGCACGAGCGTCGCGAGCACTTGCGTCGTGCCGTGATGCACGAGCACCTTGCTGCGCGCGGGCAGCGCGCCGGGCGCCGATCGCAAGTACCGCAATTCGACATCGAGGATGTGCGACGCAGCAACGCGACCGGGATGCGCGAGCAGATCGCCGCGCGCGAGATCATCGACGGCGATGCCGCCGAGGTTGAGCGCCGCGCGATGGCCGGCGATCGCATGCTCGACGGCGGCGCCGTGAACTTCGATCCCGCGCACGCGCGTCGAGAGGCCGGTTGGAATCACCGCGAGCTCGTCGCCGACCTTGACCTCACCGCCGAGCACCGTGCCGGTGACGATCGTGCCAAAGCCCTTCACCGTGAACACGCGATCGACGGGCAGCCGGAACACGCCGGTCGTCACACGCGGTGGCAGCGCATCGATGAGATTCGCGAGCTCCTTGCGGAGGTCGTCGAGGCCGACGTCGGTCTTCGTCGACGCTGCGACGATCGGCGCATCCGCGAGAAACGTTCCCGCCACGGCAGCGCGCACATCCGCGGTCACCATCTGCAGCCATTCGTCATCGACGAGATCGCGCTTCGTCAGGACGATGAGGCCGCGCCGCACGCCGAGCAGATCGCAGATGTCGAGGTGCTCGCGCGTTTGCGGCATCACGCCTTCGTCGGCGGCGATCACGAGCATGACGAGGTCGAGGCCTGTCGCGCCCGCGACCATCGATTTGACGAAACGCTCGTGACCGGGCACATCGACGACGGCGACGCGTCGCTCGCCGAGATCGAGCCGCGCGAAGCCGAGCTCGGTCGTGATCCCGCGCGCCTTCTCGACGGGCAGGCGATCGGTGTCAATGCCTGTCAGCGCCCGCACGAGCGATGTCTTGCCGTGATCGATGTGACCGGCGGTACCGAGGACGATCGGGTGGATCACGACAGAAGCCTATGCTGCAACGCGCTAGTCGGAAACGCCACTGGCGTGATCACGCGAGGTCGCGCAGCTCGCGCTTGAGCACCTTGCCCGTCGGGTTGCGCGGCAGCTCCGGCAGGAACGTGACCTTGCGCGGGCGTTTGAAATCGGCGAGGTGCTCGCGGCAGTAGTTGATCACGTCGGTCTCGGTGAGCTGCTCGCCGCCGCGTAGCACGATGAACGCGCGCAGCGTCTCGCCCCATTCGGGATCGGGCACGCCGATCACTGCGGCTTCGAGAATCGCCGGGTGCGTGCTCAGGTGATCCTCGATCTCGCGCGGATAGATGTTCACGCCGCCCGAGATCACCATGTCGGTCTTGCGCGACTCGAGATAATAGTAGCCTTCGGCGTCGACACGGCCGACATCGCCGACGGAGAAGAACCCATCGCGCTGCGAGGAGCGCGTCGCATCTTCGTTGCCGTGGTAACCGGAGATCAACGTCGGGTTGCGCGCGTAGAGCTCGCCAACATCGCCGACGCGCACGTCCTTGCCGTTGTCGTCGAGCAAGCGGATGTCGTTGCCACGCAGCTTCTTGCCGATCGTGCCGGGCCGCGACACGTGATCGTGCGGGCCGGCGAGCGTGACGAGGCCCGTTTCGGTCGCGCCGTAGAAGTTCCACAGCACCGGGCCGAACCGCTCCATGAAGCGGCGCGCGGCGTCGGTTGTCAGCGGCGCGGCAGCCGACATCACCCAGCGCAAGCTCTTCGTGTCGTACTTCGCGAGCGTCTCCGGCGGCAGGTTTGTCATCCGGATCAGCATCGTTGGCACCATCAGCGAGCACGTCACGCGCTCTTTTTGAATGATGTCGAGCGCGGCCTCGGGCTCGAAGTGGTTCTGCAGCACGATCGTCGCGCCGAGCGAGAGCATGATCGCGACGAACGCGGGCGCCGCGCTGTGATAGAGCGGGCACACGACGAGGTGACGATCGTCGGCACGCATGCCGACCTGCAAGATCATATCGGCGACCGACTCGAGCCCGGTCTTGCGCCACGCGCGGTTTGCGCCCTTCGGCTTGCCCGTCGTGCCCGAGGTGTAGACGATCACGCCGCCACCGTCGCCACCGCGCACGCGTGGAGGCATCTCTGGCGACGCTGCCGCGAGCGCGCGATCCCATTCCTCGACGTCGGGCCCCTCCGCATCGCCACCGACGACGAGCATCGAGCCACCTTTATGCGCTTGCTTGCGCGCGTCGTTCATCGTCGCGACGTACTCGTGATAGACGATCGTCGCGGTCGGCTCGGAGTTCTCGAGGATGTACGAGATCTCGCCGGCCTTGAGGCGATAGCCGATCTGGACCGCCGTGCCGCCGATGCGCGCGAGCGCTTGCTGCGCGATCAAATATTCGCTGCCGTTTGGCAGCATGAGCGCGACACGCGAACCGCCGCGAACGCCGCGTGCGACGAGTGCGTGCGCGAGCCGATTGATCGTCGCGTCGAGCTCGCCCCACGACATCCGCCGCACGCCGTTCTCGCCATACTCGATGATCGCTTCTTTATCGGGATGGACAGCCGCGTGATACATGACGGCGAGGTGCGGTCCCGGCTTCGTCTGGCGTGCGCCTTTGACGAATTGCGCGAGGCTGCTCGGCCGAATCGGTTGAACGACTTTGCTCGAGCGCAATACATCCGCGAAGAACTTCGCGCGGCCGAGGCGATGGCGCAGCTTGTCGAGGCGGTCCATGACCACCGAGCATACTCAATAGCGCTGCAGAGAGGTCGCCAGTGCTTCGTTCGCGGTGGTTACGTGAACGGTATCCTTCGGGTTGCGCTTCACGTATGTCGACCAGGCGCGCTTCTGTTCGCGAGGATTGCCGAGCTTTTGATAAAGGTCGCCGAGCTCGTACCAGGTCTCGGTTAACCACTCGGGCGCGGTGCCGTTCTTCTCGAGCTGCTCGCCGAGCCGCGTCGCGTTATCGAACGCGGCGGCGGCTGGGCCGGCGCGCTCGAGATCGTAGTAGACCTGGCCCAGGCGCCACGCCGCGTCGGCGCGTTGTTCGAGCGGCAGCGTCTGCGTCGCCTTGACGGCGGTCTCGAGCCACTGCGCGGCGACCCTCTTGTACTTTGCGTCGGCATTGCGCAGGCCGAAATATGCGAGCCCCATCTGGTAGCTGATCTCGGGGTTGGTCTTGTCGAGCTTGTTCGCTTCGATCAGGACCCGCAACGCCGGCTCCCAATCCTTGCGCAGGACGAGCATGCGCCCTTGGCCGACGAGCGCGTTCAAGAGCTTCGGATCGATCTTCGCGGCGCGCTCATACGCGGCGCGCGCGCCTTCGATGTATTTCGTATCGACCTTCACGCTGCCTTCGAACGCGCGGCCGAGCGCTTCTTGGTACTGGGCGTTGTCGGGCTCGGAATCGGCGGCTTTCGTTAGATCGCGCCGAGCGTCATCCCACTTGCCTGCCTTGATCGCGCCTTCACCGCGCAGGTAGAGGCCGCCGGGGTTCTCCGGTTCGGTCTTGAGGATCGCTGTGGCGAGCGCCGCGGCCTTATCGGTCATGCCCTTCTTCGCGAAGTAGCGCCCCGCGTTGAC